>VMHT01023855.1_pt1 | contig 166389 bp, 155 predicted proteins | sample 4693611 | NCBI WGS metagenome assembly VMHT01 (sample SAMN12280063, study PRJNA550983) | marine metagenome | isolation source: seawater sampled from same location over 5 years 0.02-0.2 micron viral filtrate | place: USA: collected off the coast of southern California halfway between the port... ... | reverse complement strand
TCCTTATATTTACTCTTATCCAATACATTCATAGTGAAGAGATACTTTGTGAATTAAATGGTAGCTATGAAACAACCTATTCAATACCAAGCAGAAACTATCTTCAAGACATTGGTGATGCCTTAAAAAATTTTACCGCTGGACCTTATACGCCTTTTTTAGTTGATAAAGCTAAGGCTAATATCTCTGATAAATGGGATAAAGAAGAATTTTTTGTTAATCAATATTGGAATAAAGATGATATTTCTGGCGAAATAACCTTAGTGGATTATGAAGTTGATCCAGCTATCAATTGGCTTTTGAATGAATCAATTAAAGAAATAAAACGTAGTGAGCGGAGCATCTCTTTAGAGGAATCCTTTACACCCAATTCGCCACACCCAAGTCTTGATGAATATGTTGTTGATTACTACAAAGTTATAAACTCTTTAAATTTTTTTACAGGAAAGGGAAGAATTGAAGGCAACATCTTTATGAGCGGAAAAGAAATAAAAAATCTAAAAAGTCCCAAAGTATCATTTCTTGCTCGAGGTCAGTGTGGACCAGCAAAGAAAAAATATTAATTTTAATAAAATTTCATAATTTTTATATCTTATATTAAGATTTATACATGTTTCGTATTGTTGAAGACGCCATCTTAATTACAATTGCAATTTTAACTGTTGCAGCAGTTATTTTTGAACTACTGTATGTTTTTGAGAATGGGGTTGTTGGTCTGGCTGACTTATTATTAATGTTTATTTATGCAGAGGTTTTTGGAATGGTAGCTGTTTACTTTAAGAGTCACGAGATACCTGTAATTTATCCTTTGTTTATTGCAATCACAGCCCTTGCAAGACTGATAGTACTTCAAGGTAAAGATTCACAACCTGAGCAATTAATTTTTGAAGCAGCCTCAATTTTATTGATTAGTATCGCAGCAATAGTTTTAAGAACTATTAAAATTAAGCTTCCTAGCACTGAGGATTAAATATGTTTACCAGAATGGATCAAAGCACAAAAGATGAATGGGATCATATTTATAACGAACATCTTCCGCATGTATTTGATATGCCCAATAGAATAATATCTATGCTAAAGCAACTTGACGGTGTTTCGCTGGGGTTTGGAACAGATCAGCTACATCATGCATTACAAACTGCTACCATGGCACGAAGAGCCAATGCCTCAGATGAAATGATTTTGATTAGCTTAATTCATGATATTGGAAAAGTAATCAATGTGCCTAATCATGGCCAAATTTGCGCAGAAATAATTAAGCCATATGTTTCTGACGATGCTTATCATATTATTCGAACTCATCAAGATTTTCAGGGAGAGCATTATTATCATTATCAAGGCAAGCCAAGAGACTTAAGAAATCAATATAAGAATGAATCATGGTATAAAAAAGCTGTTGAATTTACCGATCAATGGGACCAAGCTGCATTCGATCCTGACTATCAGATAGATTCTCTGGATTCCTTTAAGACCTTAATTAATAAATTTTTTGGGGTACCTCAAAAACTTATATAGTTATAAACTAATCAACCAAAGGAGAGATCATGATTAATCATTTAATTTATGCATGTGTGCTGATACTAATTCAGGCTTGGATTCTACCTGCCGTCTTTAATACAAAAAATTTAAAATGGATGCTCTCAAACCGAGATGAAAATCCAGACACAACTTTATATTACGATAGATCAAAAAAGGCCTTCGCAAATTTGCAGGAATCTGTACCTGTTTTCTTTATGCTTGGATTACTGGCTATATACCTTGGGACTGACTTATCAATGTTAATGAAGTATTGGATTATATTCAGAATAATCCATGTCATTTCTTATGTAGTTGGCATCTCAATACTTAGAAGTATTTCATTTATAGCTTCAGTTATTGTTTTATTTATGATGGCCGGAGCTTTGATCTAAGATCTAATTATTTATTAAAAACTTTTAAAGAATTTACTGGAGGTTATTTATGCTTCAACTCACATCAACTATTAAAGAAGATGCTACATTAGAAATTGCTTTACGAGACATTGAGATACCAAAACCAGGAGCTGATGATGTGCTGATTGAGGTGAAAGCTTCACCTATAAATCCTTCTGATCTAGGGACGCTTGTAGGTGCTGGTGATCTGTCATCAATTCGTGTTGAAGGCGATGGCATTAATTCAAAAGTTATCATGGATATTCCAAAATCTGTAATGTGGGCTATGAAACCAAGAATTGATAAACCGGTCCCAGTAGGAAATGAAGGTTCAGGAGTGGTAACTGACGCTGGTAAGAACGCAAAACATCTTATCGGTAAAGTTGTTTCAGGCGTAGGTGGGGGGATGTATACACAATATAGAGTATTACCAGCAATGGCATGTATTGAAATGGCCCATGGTATTGATCCAAAAGAATGCGCATCAAGTTTCGTAAATCCACTCACAGCACTAGGTATGGTTGAGACAATGAAGAATGAGGGTCATGCTGCCCTAATTCATACAGCAGCTGCATCTAATTTGGGGCAAATGCTAGTTAAGATTTGTTTGGCTGATGACATTCCATTGATAAATATTGTAAGAAAATCTGAGCAAGTCGAATTGCTCAAGTCGCATGGTGCTAAATATATTTGTAATTCTTCTGATGATAATTTTAAAGAGACATTAGTTGAGGCAATTAAAGCTACAAATGCAACCTTAGCCTTTGATGCAACTGGTGGTGGGAAGCTGAGCGGTAGAATACTTTCATGCATGGAAATAGCATTAAGGGCAGGTATGAAGGATTTTAGTCCTTATGGATCTACTCAACATAAGCAAGTTTATGTATATGGTGCTTTAGATCAAAGTCCTATCAATTTGCCAAACAATCGATCCTTTGGCATGTACTGGGGTATTGGCGGGTGGCTACTTACACCTTTTTTAGAAAATGCTGGTATTGAGAAAAATATTGAACTAAGGCAAAGAGTTTCATCAGAAATTAAAACAACTTTTGCAAGCACTTACACAAAAGAAATTTCTTTGGTTGAGGCATTATCATTAGATGAAATGCTGGTATACGGATCTATGGCAACTGGCATGAAGTATCTAATTAATCCAAGTTTGCATTAACATAACAATACTACCCAATCTTACAGTTCTTTAGAGAATATTCTACAAATGTGAGTTATTATTTGTTTTTTGGGTAAAATTTATAATGTCAGATCCATATAATTTAAAAGAATACATAAGAACCGTTGATGATTTTCCCATTGACGGTATTAAGTTTAGAGATATAACAAGTTTAATTGAAACTCCTAATGCATTTGTAAAAACATGTAACGCAATGGAGGAATTAACCAAGGCTTTTAATCCTTCGGTAGTTGTTAGTATTGAAAGTAGAGGGTTTATCTTTGCTGGATCAATTTCCAAAGATCTGGCGCTTCCATTTGTGCTTGCTCGAAAACCAGGTAAGTTACCTAATGAATCCTATACTAAGGAATTTGATTTGGAGTACGGCAGTACATCAATTGAGATTCAAAAGAATACAACTATCACCAGTAATGATAGGGTAGCAATCATTGATGATTTAGTAGCAACAGGGGGCACAGCCATAGCTTGTGCAGAGTTGCTTACTAAAAATTTCGGTGTTCTAAATGAAAATATCTTAGTTCTTGCAGTTATAGACTTGCCAGATCTTGGTGGTAGTAAGCTAATTGCTGATCAAGGATACAGCGTAGAAACATTGGTTGCTTACTCAGACTCTTAAGAATTAAAAGATTTTTTCGCAACCAGTGCCACTTAAAAAATCTAGAATCCTTTTCTTATCAATATCGTTGAGAGAATTAAATTCATCTTTTGTCCATGTTAAGCATTTCGCTTGATATGGAAATGATTTTTGTTTCCAAAGTGACCCATCAACTTCTGCTTCCCAAGATTCTTTTCCATCTTCAATAGCCTTTGCATTAGCCAATAAAACTGGTATGTAAAATTTACCCACCTGATTAAGAATCTGTTTTAATGAATCTGGACATTCTTCCAGTTTATTTAAGCAATTTTTATCTACATCTAATCCCGATAAGTCATTCATAAGATCATGCCATGCTATAACTCTCATAGCTAAATCATGTGCAATTGCTCTCGATGTAGGTTCAAATCCAATCAACTGAGAAAGTTGACCATAAAAAGCAAAATCAGATGAAGTAGGTAAATTTCCTAATAGGAAAGGGGTATTTTCAAGATGCAAATTAAATAATGTCATAAATTTTTTAAAACTTGAGTCAATAATCTTTGCAGTATCTTCATTTGATCCTACGACCCAAAGTCTTTCTATCTGTCTTTGTGAAATAAATTGTTTTGCTTCTTGCAGGATTTCTTTGGGTAAATTAGGTTGATAATTCACTAAAGGTAAAATTGTTCCAGCTTTATCTGCATCTAATTCAAAATGCCATCGATAGTGAAACATATATTTAGTAAGCCATTCATCTCCAAAATCTTCGAGTAAATAATTGATAAAATTTAATGCTGGGTCTTGGGGTAAAACACTCCGATTAGAATGCTTTTTCTCTAAGATTCGAATCATGGGTGTAGAATCTGTTTTTGCCACTTCATCGCCGGATTCATCCTCTAAAAGCATTACAGGCAACAAAATTGGTTTTGGAGGATTTATATTCCTTTCATCTAAAAGATTAGCAACATCTCCAAAATAAACATCGAATGGTATGCGCTTAAATCTCATGAGAGAAATCATTTTTTGCGTATAAGGTGATGGTGTTGCACCAAAAATCTGATACCTTTTATTCATATCTTATATTTTATTATGCATTTACATACGGTGTGCCATTCTATCAAAATTATTAATTCACAAGTATTACATTATCCTATTTCCTAATTTTTCATATCCTGTAAAATGCCGTAATTACAAGATGGAGAGATGGCAGAGCGGTTGAATGCACTGGTCTTGAAAACCAGCAAGGGGGCAACTCCTTCCAGGGTTCGAATCCCTGTCTCTCCGCCAATTCAGTATGAAAAAATCAGATCTTTTCAAAGCCCCACCTAATTTCCTGAAAATACTTGGGAGTGAAGGGTATGACTATGATGAGGAAAATGAAATCATATCAATGAAATTTAATTTAAGTAGTGATTTTGCTCATACTCTAGGAACAATTATTCAAGGTGGATTTATTACAGCAATGCTGGATGCATCAATGGGTCATGTTGTTACACGTAAATATAGCGGTGATTTTAACAGCGCTACTTTGAGTTTAAATGTACATTTTCTTAGAGCTGGTGAGCCCGGACCTTTTGAGGCAATTGGTAAGATTAACAAACTTGGAAGATCAATTGTATTCACCTCCAGTGAGCTTTTTCAAAATGGTAAGCTAGTTGCAACTGCCACTGCTTCAAACATGTTGATACCGCTCGATGAATGATCAATTCAAAAGATTTTTAGACTCTGTTAAACCAGAAGAACCTTTTGATATAAGTAACTTACCCACCGAACCTTCATATTCAGATTTACATTCTTGGGTAGCTCATCCTGAAATTGATGGATATCACCAAATTGTTCCCAAGGGCGAAAATCTAATTTCTAAATACATGAAAGATATCGATGTATTTTTTATTCATCCAACTGGTTTTTTTGGAAAAAATTGGAACGGACCGGTTGATCGTGATCATGCTTGCTTTCAAAGATCTGAGATTCATATGGCCACGCAAGCTTCCAGTTTCTATGAGTCCTGTAATATCTATGCTCCTGAGTATAGACAGGCAACTTATTACAGTTTTTATGACTTAGAGGGTAATGGTTATCAAGCTCAGGATTTAGCTTATTCTGATATTGAAAGAGCTTTTGATTATTATATTGAGTACCAAAATAGCGGTAGGCCTTTTTTTATTGCATCTCATAGTCAAGGTTCGTTGCATGCACAAAGGTTAATTTTTAATCGGATTGCTGGTAAAGAACTTACCAATCAATTTATTGCAGCCTATTTAATCGGTTACATAGTCCCATTAAAGTATTTCGAAGTATTGTTTTCTGGTCTTAAAAATTCAAACTCATCTACCGATACTCAGTCTATAATTTCATGGGGTGCAGGTATTGAGGGCTTTACAAGGCCCAGAGCACATTCCATGTACTGGACACCAGATCAATGGAGTAGGGAACCAATGGAGCAGCCTCTGGTATGTCAAAATCCAATATCTTGGAATAATTCTAGCGATTGGGTAACTAATACAAATCAAATTTCTATTAGATTAAAGTCCTCAGAAATCAAGGCTTTGGATTATTACGCTACTAAGCATGCTCAGTCAAAACTATCGATTGAATATACGCAGGTTAACGAGATGGAATTACGTGTTGCCTCAAATCATATGATTGAATTGCGAGGCCCTCTAATTGATAAAGTTAGCAAGCTTTCTGCAAACGGTGATTTACATAATTTTGATATTCCTCTTTTTTGGAAAGCTATTAGAGATAATATCAAAGATCGTATCGCATCAATTTAGTAATGGTTACCAATCAAGAAAAATTCTTTTACGGGATTGGAGCTTCAGCGAATGGAATTAAAACTGATGCTTTTACGTATTTTTTACTCTTTTTTTATTCAAACATTATAGGGCTATCGCCTGGTCTTTCTTCATTGGCAATTTTTATTGCCTTGTGTGTAGATGCAGTAACAGACCCATTGATGGGCGTAATCTCTGATCGAACCAATCATCAAAAGGGCCGTCGTCACCCATACTTTTTGCTCGGAATACTTCCGATGTCGTTATCTTATTTCATGCTTTTTGCTATTAATTCTGATTGGGGTTTCTCCCAAATACAATTATTTTTATGGATGTTAATCTTCACAATCTTTACTCGACTTGGCATAACTCTTTTTGATGTACCACATAGATCTTTAGGTAGTGAGATGTCTCAATCCTATTCTGAGCGAACGAATATTTTTTCGTGGCGAGAATTATTGCAAACAGCCGGAGGGCTTACTAATGCTTTACTGGCTTATTCAGTTTTCTTTCGTGCTACGAATGAATATAAAGTGGGATTATTAAATCCTGAGCCATGGATTTACTACGGCCTTACTGGTGCATGTTTAATGGCTATTGCTATCTTAACGACTTATTTTGGAACACTGCATTACAAACATAATAGGAATGCTGTTCAGAGTTATTCTTTAGGCGATTTAATTAAACAGATTCTCACAGCCCTAAAGAACAGAAACTTCATATTATTCTTTTTTGGATATTTATTTATTGCGTCAAGTTGGGGAATTAGCAGTTCACTACAGCTTTATGTAACAACATATTTTTGGGAATTTGAAACCTCAATGTTAACGTTTTTTATTCCAATCTATGCCTTCGCAACCTTTAGTGCATTTTTAATTTTGAATCTATTTACTTCAAAATCTGAAAAAAGAAATCTGTTAATGATTGCTATTTTTATCGCAGCTTTAATTAATGCATTACCGTTTCCACTCGCTATTTTTGGATTATTACCAGAATTTGGATCATGGAAATTATTTTTTGCTACCGCTCCTTTTTTATTTATCACCAGCACAGGATTAGTAGCATCAGCAATCATAAGGGAGTCAATGTTAGGAGACATTAGTGATGAGGTTCAATTAAAAACAGGATTTGGACAACAAGGCCTAATGTTTGCAAGTTCCTCCTTTATTGGCAAACTAAATACAGGTTTAGGTATTTTGTTATCAGGGCTTCTATTAGAGATAATTAACTTTCCACAAGGTCAAGATGCTATTCCTGATGTGAATCAAATATTTAATTTAGCTTTTACACAAGGGCCATTTGTTAGTTTGTTGATGATAATTCCATTTTTTATTTTCTATTTTTATAAAATTGATAGAAAACGCCATAATGAAATTATCTCTGAAATTAAAAAAAAGCTATAATGACCTTAGTTAGATCATGGAAGCGCTAGAAACCACAAAATATAATCTTAAAGCTCAGTCAATCATTGAGTCAGCTGTTTTTAATTTTAACCGAAATGGATTTTACGGTACTTCTTTAGAGCACATCACCAGAAACTTAAACATGACCGATAAGTCTATTTATTATTACTTTAAAAACAAAGAAGACCTATTTATTGCTGCTTTGCATCATACACAAGAAAGCCTTTGTTTAGCGATAACTGATGCGAAAGCTCTGAAGGTAAATGCATTGGAAAAAATACAATTTTTAGCCTCACAATGCGCCTCGATTGATGGCTTAGAACTTTTAGGCAATGTGCCTCACGAAGTCACAAAACATAAGCTCTATCCAAAAATTGAAAAACGCCTAAAAAAACATCATCAAATTACTATTGGTTTCTTTGAAATGGGCCAAAAAGATAAATCCATCATCAAGGGTAATCCAGTTGATCAATGGACACTATATACCGGGGGCTTTTTAGCTTACTTTAATTGGTATAAATTTGTCGATAGATCTAAAGTTGATTACCAGAAACAAATTGATGATATGAGGTTTATGATTGAAAGAGCTTTTTCAACTGCTTATAAAAAGTCATGATTAAGCTACCACATATTATTACATTGGTGCTTTGGGCCTTTGGGCTCGTTAATTTATTTGAACCTTTTAATGGTTTGTTGGGACTCATAGCCTCATTTATTTTTTATTTACTATTAATAGCGCACATAGTTGAAATATTTATTTTTAATAACAAAATTAAATCTCACTCTGCATCATATCCATACGGTTTATTTATGACATTGCTTTACGGAGTGATATATCTAAATACATTAGATAAAAAATAATCCATGAATACTCCTGCGGAGGGATTTATTCCTCAAGGATCGCGCGGTGTCTGGCTTCTGGCATGGCCTTCAATTATTACCAATTTACTTTATGCAACAGGATCAATAATTGCCATAAAAATTGTTGGGCAATTTGGATCTGATGAAATTGCTGCTGCGGTAACCGGCCAAAGAATCTCATTTATATTACAGGCCGTTCTATCAGGGGTCTTGGCTGGCACAACAGCATTGGTAGCCCGTAACTGGGGAGCTAAGAATTATGATAATGCTAGTCAATTTATTGTTACCACGGTTCAGTTAGTTTTAATTTTATCAGTGCTAACAAGTATCTTTGTATATAGATATGCGTACGATATATCTTTCTTTTTTGCCCTTAGGGGTGATGCACTTACTTATTCATCAGAGTATCTGAAAGTTCTATCCCCATATTTTATTTTCTATGGCCTAGGTATTGCTCTTATCACTGCTCTAAGAGCAGTCGGAGACGTGAAAACCCCACTCATAATTGCTTTAATTATGAATATATCTGGCGTCTTTTTTATGATTGTCTTAGCTAATGGTTACTTGGGATTTAATAATTATGGTTATCTAGGTGCTGCTTTAGGTAATGGCATTTCATATCTTGTTGGTGGAGTATGCATAATTATTGCTTGGGTGTCTGGTTTATTATCTGTAAGACCAAAAAATTATTTAGGAATTAATTTCTCTCAAATAAAAGAAATCCTTGTTGTTGGCTATCCAGCTGCCTTAGAGCAAGTTGTTTTTCAGTTTGGCATTACTGCTTTTTTAATACTTGTTTCGTACTACGGTACTGATGCCTATGCAGCATACGGGATTGGTGTTCAGATCCTCTCGTTTTCATTTGTAATAGGATTTGGATTTTCCATTGCCGGAGCGACACTTGTAGGTCAGCATTTAGGCGCATCAGATGTTAATCAAGCAAGAAGATCTGGCTGGGGTGCAATGCGACTTTCAATTATTTCTATGTCCTTGTTTGGGCTCTTAATTTCTTTTTTTGCAGAACCACTAGCCTATTTTATGATCAATGACGAGTCAGTTGTTAGATTAACAGTCCTTTTTATTTGGCTGCTAGGTTCCATGCAGCCATTTATGGCAATTGAATTTTCTCTAGGTGGAGCTCTAAGAGGAGCAGGGGATACCAAAACCCCATTGATGATTACTTTGACTTGTTTGGTATTGATTAGGGTAAGTCTTGCTGGTTTATTCTTTTACTTTTCGCTACCAGTTGAGTATATTTTTGCCAGTTTACTTGCTGACTATATCGTTAAAGGTTTCCTCTATACCTATAGTTTCCGTTCGGAAAAATGGGTGAACGCAATAAAATTAACTTAAACGCGGATTTGTTTTAACGATCCTTTTCCATAGACGCTTTTCATCTTGATTCGGATTTTTTGAACTTAAATTATTAATAAATTTTTCTAGGCATTCATAAAATTTTTCTTGTTCATTTAAATTGGAATTAAACTTATCTTGCAATACTTTAAGGTTCATTTTGTCTCTAATTGACTGATCTTTTTTTAATGAATCCACATTTGCATGGATTTCAATTTCAATTACTGCCTCAGTTAACAGATTTTTGTCATTATTAAAATTAGATTTTTCAAGCATCTGTTTAATTATATGGGGGATTGATTCTATCTCCTCAAGACTCTCAATTTTATCTATTAGCGATTCAAAGTCTTTTAGTTTATTCTTCTTTTTCTCTTCGGCTGCTTTGGTTCTAATACCTAGAAGATGTTTGCTTAATTCAGTAAATTCTTTAGATTTAGAGGCATGTTTTATGGTTTGCAAGAAAGACTCGATATCATTAGGCGAAGAGTTATTTAATTCATCTCTGATATATTTTTTTAGCAATAAAACTTCTTCATCAGCCATTGCCTTTTTTTCTGCATAGAATTTGTCTGCAGCTGCATTCAATTCTTTCCATAACTTATCATCATTTTTCCTTCCAGCAGATCGAATTCTTTGAAATTGGGATTTGATTTCTAAAAACGCTTTAATGTTTTCAGAGTTATCCTCATGACTAAGCTCATTTACTTTAATTATTAGGTTTTTTTTTGAAAGCTTATTATTTGATTCTATGGTCTTAAGATAATCAAAAATTGGTTTTCTTGCAGCTGAAAACTCTTGTTTTAAATGCTTGAAGTCGTCATCGCGTACAGGAGTAAACTTTTGCCATTCATCAAATTGATTTTTTAAATATTTGTATAGATTTTTATTTTTTTTGAAATCACTGTTATGAATAAATGAGTTAATTGATGAAATTATTTCTTTCCGCTTATTAGCATTTTCAATTTTTATACTATCAAGCTCCGCAAAGAATTCTTCACAGGGCTGCCATGCTTTGTCAGTTAGAGTTTTAAACTCTTCCCATTGTTCTCTACTAGCAGGTCTACTTGAATTATCTAGTTGTTGCCATTTTGTTTGAATTTCATGTATTTTATTTGCCTGGTCCCTAGGTTTAAGCTCACCGGAATCATTAATTAAAGCTTGTACCTCTTTGATCATCTCAGCTCTTTTAGGATTTACAGCAAAGGATGAAACATCATTAAAGTATCTTGATTGAGCTAAAACAAAATTATGCTTATGTCTAAGCTTATTTGGTACTGATGGTAGCGATTTTAAGTCCAGATTAAGACTTTTAAGTAATTTTTGACCTGCTTTAATTGAACCATCATTAAAGTGAGACTCGATAGCGTCTATCTTCTGAAATAAATCTTTATGTGATCCCACTTTTTGTATCCGATGAAGTTTATAATTAGTAGTTCAATGAAAAAAAGAATTTTAACAGGTATTACCACGACTGGTATCCCTCATATTGGAAATTTTTTTGGTGCTATCAAACCTGCCATTGAATTATCTGATTCCAATGACGCAGAATCTTTTTTATTCTTGGCTGATTTACACGCAATTATTAAACAAAACAATCACTCTGCAATTGAGGATTCAGTTAAGAATGTAGCTCTTGCCTGGCTGTCAGCAGGACTTAATCCTGATAATTCATATTTTTATAGACAATCAGATATTGCTGAAATAAGTGAGTTAGCATGGATTTTGGGTTGCGTTACCTCAAAAGGCCTAATAAATAGGTCGCATGCCTATAAAGCTGCTGTTGATCAGAATAAAGCTAATAATTTAGATGATGATAAAGCAATTACCATGGGCTTATTTTCTTATCCGGTGTTGATGGCAGCAGATATATTAATTTTTAATGCAACTCATGTCCCAGTTGGGAGTGATCAAATTCAGCACCTTGAAATGACCAGAGATATTGCAGGTAGATTCAATCATATTTATAAAGATGATCTCTTCAATCTCCCTGAGGCTATTACTAATGATGATTTAAAGACAATACCGGGTCTTGATGGAAGAAAAATGAGCAAGTCATACAACAATGTCATACCTTTCTTATGTTCAGAGAAAGAACTCCAAAAGGGTGTCATGCGTATTGTTACTAACTCTCTTGAGCCTGGTGTTAAAAAAGACACAAAAGACTGTAATTTGTTTACGATTTATTCATCATTTGCTTCAAATGATCAGATAGATGCTTTAAAGAAACTTTATGCTGATGGATTAGGTTGGGGTGAAGCTAAAAAACTAGTATTTAATGACTTAAATGCAATCATAGAACCTGTAAGGGATCGTTATTTTGATTTGCTGCAAAAACCTGATTATTTAAATGAAGTTCTTCATCACGGCTCTTCCAAAGTAGCTCCAATAGCTAAAGAACTTTTAGAGAAGGTTAGAGATATAGTCGGCATCAAAAAAATCAGTTAATAAAAATGAATAACCACCTTTTTTGGTTAAAATTTGGCCTATTTTCTGTGGGTTTAGGTCAATCATTTGCTTTTGTACTTGTGCCACCCCTTGCAAGAGATCTTGGTTTATCAGAAATACAAACATCCACTATTTTTGCAATCTCTGCAGTTGCTTGGGCCATTACAAGCGCATCATGGGGAAGAGCATCAGATAAGTTTGGCAGAAGAAATATTGCAGTAATTGGTTTAATTGGGTATTCAATTTCTATAATCGCTTTGATAACGCCTTTATTTCTTGTAGAGCAAAATCTTCTAGCTTTTGTATACCTTTTTCCTTCGTTGATACTTGGAAGGCTTATAAATGGCCTAATTGGCTCTGCTACAAGACCTGCATCTTTTGCTTATTTAGCTGATATAACACCACCTGAAAAAAGAACAGTTAAGTTTGCTCGTATGGAATCCAGTTTCTTAGCAGGAACCGTTCTAGGCCCTCTAATTGGTGGATTTTTATTCTTATTTTCACAATCACTTCCGTTTTATTTGTTTTCAGCTTGTGCATTGATAGCAGCATTACAGCTATATCTAAAAATGCCAAATACTAAAATAACCGCTGATACAGTAAATAAGATAAATAGTATCTCTTTTAGAGATGCTAATGTTTGGCCATTTTTATTTTTTGCAGCACTTATAAGCTTCTGCCAAGCATCTTTACTTCAGAGTATTGGTTTTTATATAACAGATATTTTTAGCGATTTACCTGATTTACCTCTAATTATAAGTATTTGCTTTGCAATCCTTTCAATTTCAACAATTATTTCTCAATACTTATTTACCGATTTATTTGGCTTAGATAACTCTAAGTTACTCAAATACGGTATTTTAATTGTATTAATTTCATATCTATTTGCTGCTTACTCTAGCTCGATAGCTATTTTTTACTTCGCAATAATACTAAATGGTATTGGCTCAGGGATGATCAGACCGGCTAATGCATCAGCGCTTTCGCTAGCACAAAGTCCAGAAAATCAAGGTTCTGCTGCTGGTTATTTGGGCTCTGTTATACCTATTGGACACATGCTAACTCCTGTTGTTGCTATGCCCATTTATCAAATTGATCCAACTTATTTATATATATTTAGCGCAATATTATGTTTTATCGCAGCAATCTTTATAATAATTAATCCAACAATGAAATCGGTAAAACTTTTAGAAAATGAGTAAATCTAAAGCATTATTACTTGTAAATTTGGGTACTCCAAATAAGCCGACTTATTTTTCTGTGTTTAGTTATTTAAGAGAGTTTTTATCTGATTATCGAGTGCTTGATGTGCCTGGCCCAATTCGATTTTTTCTAGTGAATTTTATTATATGTCCATTTAGATCATTGAGCAGTTCAAAGCTTTATAAGAAGCTTTGGGAAAGAAATAACTCTGAATCTCCATTGATAAAACATGCGAATACTCTGAAGGGTATATTAAATGACAGGCTAGATGATTATGAGGTTTTTTATGCAATGAGATACCAAAATCCCTCTTTAAAAAATGTCATCAACTCAATTATGCAATCCAATCCATCAGAGATAGTTATTTTTCCTCTATTTCCTCAGTATGCGTCCTCTACTACAGGAAGTGTTTTTGAAGCTTTCACAAAAGAACTTTCTAAGTACTGGGTGGTACCAAAAGTTACATTTATAAATCAATTTTATACAAATCATAAATTTATAAGTGCGTGGGCAAACAAACTATCAAGTTATGATTTGGATGCCTACGATAAAATAGTTTTTTCTTATCACGGTTTACCAAATTCGCATGTCGATAAAGTTTATATGAATGGATTGTGCGCAGATAGAAATTGTGAATCTAATTTCAACGAAGAAAATAAATTTTGTTATAAGGCTGCTTCATTTCATACAACAAAACTTATTCAAGAAAGATTGGGATTGAATGCAGATAAGTGCATTACTTGCTTTCAATCAAGGCTTACAAAGAATTGGCTAACTCCATTTACAGATACTGTCTTAGAGGAATTAGCAGCCAACAATCATAAGAAGATACTAGTTTTAGCACCTGCCTTTACAGCTGATAATCTAGAAACACTAATCGAGATAGATGATGAGTATAAAGAATTATTTATTGAGGCTGGTGGACACACTCTTGATTTTGTTGAGTCTCTTAATGACGATGAAGAATGGGTTCAGGCTATAATTAATATTTTAGGAGAAAGTAATGTTTAAGGAAGGCTTATTAAAAGGTAAACGAATCCTTGTAACGGGTGGCGGCACAGGCTTAGGAAAGGAAATGGCAACACATTATGCGTCATTAGGGGCTGATATTGTAATTTGTGGTAGGCGTTTAAATGTATTAGAAGAAACTGCTGATGAAATTAAATCAAATCATAATGTTGATGTATTAGCTCAATCTCTCGATATTAGATCACCACAAGATGTTGATGATTTTATAGATCAAATATTTGCAACTAAGCCGCTTGATGGGTTGGTAAATAATGCAGCTGGTAACTTTATCTCACCCACGAAAATGCTTTCTCCAAGAGGTTTTGACGCAATTGCAAACATTGTGTTTCATGGAACTTTCTATGTCACTCATTCAGTTGGACGAAGATGGATAGAAGCAGGACTTAAAGGAAATATAATTTCCATTTTAGCAACATGGGTTTGGACTGGATCACCTTATGTAGTTCCTTCAGCCATGAGTAAGTCTGCTATCAATGCAATGACAAAATCTTTAGCTGTTGAGTGGGGTCCTTACAATATTAGGGTTAATGCAATTGCACCTGGCCCTTTTCCAACAGAAGGGGCTTGGGCTCGCTTAAGCCCAAAAGGAGACTTAGATAATGATAACTCTTATAGTGCAATCCCACTTGGTAGAGTCGGTGAGATGTCAGAATTACAAAACTTGGCCTCATTTCTGATGGCAGATGGTTGTGATTATCTTACAGGGCAAACTATTGCTATCGATGGAGCTCAATACATCACTGGTGGAGGTACATTTTCTGGGCTTTCAAAACTAAAAGATTCCGATTGGGAAGAGATTAAAAGTATGATTAAATCTACCAATGAAAAGGATAAGGCTAATAGAAACACTTAAATAGGGGGTAAGTTATGACAGATATGCATTCAGTACTAAAGAAACAGAAGGATTACTTTATTAAAAATGGTGCCCCTTCTTATGAGTTAAGAATTGATCGTCTTAATCGGATGAAAGATATTGTTCTAAATAATAAAGATAAAATTGTTGATGCGTTAAATGAAGATTTTGGCGTAAGATCAAAGAACCAATCAATGGTTACTGATGTTTATTCTATTATTCCGGATATTGAGTACACAAAAAAGAATCTTAAAAAATGGATGAAGGTAGACAAAAGAAAACCATCATTTCCATTTGGTTTACTTGGTGCTAAAGCAGAGGTTCGTCATGAGCCCGTAGGTACTGTTGGAATGATCTCACCATGGAATTTCCCGGTAAACCTTACTTTTGCTCCTTTAAGTGCTGTATTTGCTGCGGGTAATCAAGTTATGCATAAGCCCAGTGAATATACAGAAAACACAGCAAATCTCTTAAAAGAAATGTGTGATTCTGCATATGATGAAGAGGAATTTGCAACGATTCTTGGTGGACCAGAAATCGGTGCTGAATTTTCTTCTCTTCATTTTGATCACTTGCTCTACACAGGAAGTGGAAATGTTGGGAAGCTAATTATGAAGGCAGCTTCTGAAAACCTTGTACCATTAACTCTTGAGCTTGGTGGAAAATCTCCAGTTATTATTGGTGATGGAGCAGATTTAACAACAACAGCAAAAAGAGTAATGATGGGTAAAACAATGAATGCTGGTCAAATTTGCTTGGCACCAGATTACATACTAGTTAAAGATTCTAAGGAGCAAGAGGTTGTTGATGAGTTAAAAGCAGCTACTGCTGAGTACTATCCAGATATAAAGCATAATCCTGATTACACCAGCATTATCAATCAGAAACACTACGATAGAATTAATGGGTTGGTTGATGATGCAAAATCAAAAGGTGCTAATGTAGAACAGATCAATCCTGCTAATGAAGATTTTTCACAACAAGAGGCTTATAAAATTCCACCAACTTTAGTAAGAAATGTTAACGACGATATGGAAATAATGCATGAAGAGATCTTTGGTCCGGTTTTACCAATTAAAACCTACCAAGATATTAATGAGACAACTGAGTATGTAAATTCAAAAGATCGTCCTTTAGGCTTATATTATTTTGGACATAATAAAGCCGAAGAGAATAGAGTCCTTAACAATACTACTTCCGGTGGTGTGACAGTTAATGACGTAGTAGGGCACATCCAAGTCAGCGATTTACCATTTGGTGGAGTTGGACCATCTGGAATTGGCAGATATAAGGGCTATGAGGGATTTCTTAATTTTTCAAATGCAAGAGCTATAAGTAAGCAAGTTGGCTCTAGGTTTGATAAGTTTTTTGAAGCAATCAGACCTCCCTACAAAGGCGATATTGAAAAAGTACTTAAGCAAATAGCTAAATAAACATGTTCAAATTACCCATATCGTTGGGTATTAGATATCTGACATCATCAAAGGGGGCTTATGGCTCCTTTTATTCAATCATTTCAATTATTGGATTAACTATTGGAGTTGGTGCATTAATCATTGTTTTATCTGTTATGAATGGATTTGAACGTGAGTTGCAAACACGTATTTTGGGAGTTATTCCGCATGCTTTAATCAAGTCTGATAATCCTATCAACTATAACGACAAGACAATAATTGATTCATTGAGCGTTGAAGGTGTTGAAGCCTACGGCCCATATATTGAGCTTCAAGGACTAATAGGAAGTGATGATCGATCAAGGGGAGTTTTTATCTCAGGCATTATTCCTGAATCTGAAAACAAAATGTCCATACTTCCAGAATTTATGGTTAGGGGATCATTGAATGATCTAAAAGACAAATCTGGTGTTGTTATTGGATCTTGGCTATCAAGATATTTAAATCTTTCACTGGGTGACGAAGTTACTGTTTTTACTAATACAACTAGAACAAATATTTTTGGAACTTATCCCAGAACAATAAAAACGAAAATTGTTGGAATATTTGAACTTAATGCTGAGCCTGATCAAAGTCTGGTCCTAATTCATCATAATTTTGCTAGAAATTTAGTAAGCCTTGAGGAAGGTTATACATCTAGTATTAGAATTAAAACGAAGAACCTTTTTGAAGTTGATAGGGTTGGCTATAACGTTATTAATGAACTTCCAACAGATTATTTCTTTAGTACCTGGAAATTAACACAAGGAACTCTCTTTAAAGCAATTCAAATGGAGAAGAGATTAGTGAGTTTACTAATGTTTTTAATTGTTACCGTTGCTTCTTTTTTAATACTTACAGCTATAGTTACAACCGTTAAGTCCAAAGAAAGAGAGATAGCTGTGCTCAAGACTTTAGGAATGAGAAATTTGGATATAACGGTAATATTTCTTACTCTGGGCTTATTAATTTCTTTGATTGGGATAACTCTTGGTCTCATCTTAGGGATTATTATTACTATGAACTTAAATAATATTATTTATTTAGCAGATGTTTTATTTAATTATAGATTTCTTGATCTTGACGCATACTTCATAAGTTATTTCCCCTATGAATTTAGATTAAATCAATTTGTCTTTACAACTATGTCAGCAATGATATGTTCAATATTATTCGCGATTTATCCTTCTGTTAAGGCCTCAAAACTTGAACCGGTTGAAATTCTTAGATATGAATAAAATAAAAATCATAAAATTGACTAAAAATTATCAATCGAGTAAGCAAAATCAGTTGGTTCTAGATAATCTCAATGCTGAAATTAATTTGACTGGTTTAACTTCTCTGCAAGGTAAATCTGGATCAGGCAAATCTACTCTAATGCATATTTTATCTGGTCTTTTAAAACCTACATCGGGTCGTGTTTTGGTTAATGAGATAGAAATCTATAAAACTAAACCGATAGAGCGTTCAAGTCTTATTTCATTTGTTTATCAATTTCATGCCTTGTTAGAAAATCTATCGGTATATGAAAATATTTGTCTACCAAGGAAAATACATAAAAATAAAGGCTCAGATGAATTTATCAATGATTTAATTAATCAATGTAAGCTCGAAAAGCTACTTAAAAAGTATCCTAGTGAATTATCTGGTGGAGAGAAACAAAGAGTATCTATTGTTAGGGCCTTATCTAACAAGCCAAAATGTGTTCTTTTGGATGAACCTACGGGTAATCTTGATGATGAAACATCTTCAAGTGTGCAGGAAATGTGCCTTGATATTAATAAAGCCTTCAATATCGGCATGTTTGTAGCGACGCATGATAGAGGCTTTGCAAGTAAAATGCAGTACAGGTATAAAATAGAACAGAAAACTTTGATGGTGATTAATGATTGATTATTTAACAGCTGGCGGTTGGTTCATGCTTCCTTTATTAATTTGCTCAGTTTTATTAATTTCAATTGTTATTGAGCGTATATGGTTTTTACAAAAAAGATTGGTTAGTCCTGAGGGCCTCCTAAGGACTTTTATTAAGCACTCAAAAGATCAATCTATAACTATTCAGCAACAGGATTCATACGTTGAATCATCATCACTTGGCGAACTTTTAGTGACAGCCTACCGATTCAAAGATAAACCAAGAAATATAGTTGAAGATAAGATTGTGGAGGCATCATCAAATGTCAGAATGAAGCTTGAAAGAAACCTTAATATGCTAGGTATTATTGCTAGTATTAGCCCTTTATTAGGATTGCTTGGAACTGTGGTTGGAATGATTACTGTATTTGCAAACATAAACCTTGTTGATGGCTCATCTAATAGCGATCTTTTGGCATCCGGTATATCTGAAGCACTAATAACAACTGCTTTTGGTTTGTTGGTTGCTGTTCCCGGACTTATTTTTTATAAATATTTCTCAGCTCGAGTCAATCTACATATGTTAAATATGCAAAATGAATTAAGTAAATTTGTTGATTTTCTAGATTTAAAATGAACTTTGCTACTAAAAATCAATCTAACGATGTCACCATTGAGATTACCCCGTTAATAGATATTGTTTTTTTACTAGTAATATTTTTTGTTGTGACTTCAAAGATTGATACAAATCAGGCGCTCAATATTGATTTGCCTGAAACGTCGTCCTTTTCATCAGTATTGGTTGAAAATCAAGAGATGATTTATTTATATGAATCAGGAAAATTAAGATATGGAGATATTTCAGTGGATATAGAATCCAGTGAAACGCTAATTAGCTTTATATCAAGCCAAATCCCAAAATCAGAATTAGTAACATTAGCTATAGAAAAACGTGCGTATCACGAGTGGGTTCTCCAATTAATGGATGATCTTCAACTTTCTGGATATCAAAATATTCAAATTAGGACTTATCAGGAATAATGAAATCAAATATTAAAAGATTATTCTCATATACCCTGAGATATAAGTTATCTTTTACAGTTTCAATAATTGGTTTTTTAATCTTTGCGGCTGCTGATGTTGCTGCAGTAGAATGGATTAGAAGAGTAATTGAGTTCATCAATTCTAGTGATGTTGTTAATCCCTTGTTTATTGCGATTGCATTAATTTTAATTGCATTTGCTAGAGGCTTAGGATTTTTTATTGGTAATTATTTTATGTCCCGAGTTGGCTTGGGAATTGTTCATGACATGAGAAATGAACTTTTTAATAAGTTAATCAAGCTTCCAAAAATCTATTTTGACAATAACCAAAGCGGTCAACTTATTAACCGGATAACCTTCACCACAACTCAAGTGTCTGGGGCAACCTCAAATGCAGTCAAAACGCTAGCTAGAGAGGGGGCATTATTTATTGGATTAATCTCCTACATGTTTTACTTAAACTGGAAATTAACCCTTTTATTGCTAATAACAGCCCCATTTATAGCAATCATAGTAAATATTGCCGGTCGTCGTTTAAGGAAATTAGCTAAAAGTATTCAAACGGCTATGGGTGATGTAACTCATATTGCCTCCGAGGCTGTTGAGGGTAATACAGAAATTAAATCATTTAATGCAGAAACCTATGAAAAAGACAGATTCCAAAAGGCAAATACTTCTAACAGAAATCAAAATTTGAAGCTTGAGGCCACAAGTAACCTAGCAACCCCAATTATCCAAATTCTTGTATCTATCTCGTTGGGAATTGTTGCTTATTTTTCATTAGGTGCTCAACTTGGAATTAATTTAGACTCTGAAACATTTGTAGCCTTTTTTACCTCTGCTGGATTAATGGCAAAACCAATTCGACAGCTTTCTAGTATTAATGCAATTATTCAAAAAGGTCTTGCTGCAGCTGAAGAAATTTTTGATCAGTTGGATTCATCTGATGAAAATGATCAAGGAACACTCGAACCTTTAATTGAAGGCAAGATTCAATTTAATGACATTACTTTTGGTTATGAGCGTTCAAAAGATATTCTAAAAAATATCAATCTTGTAATTGAAGATAATGAAACTGTAGCAATTGTTGGTAAATCAGGTTCAGGAAAATCTACACTGGCCAGCTTAATCTCAAGGCTTTACTTACCATCAACTGGATTAATATCTATAGACGGTATTGATATAAATGAAATTAATCTAAGGTACTTAAGAAGTCATATTTCAATTGTTAGTCAGAACCCAACTCTCTTTAACGATACTATCGAAAAAAATATTGCTTACGGTTATCAAGAGATTGATTCAGAAAGACTTAATCAGGCTGCTGAACTCTCAGGCTGCATGGAATTTATAGAAAAACTTCCTGAAGGTTTTAATACAGAAATAGGTGATGACGGTGTTTTACTTTCAGGTGGTCAGAGACAGAGATTAGCGATAGCGAGAGCTTTTTATAAAGATGCTCCAATTATTATCCTTGATGAAGCTACCTCATCTCTTGATTCAGAATCTGAGTTAGTAGTTCAATCTGCAATTGAAAAGCTTATCGTCAATAGGACTACCATAATCATTGCACATCGACTTAGTACCATAGAAGGCGCTAATAAAATATTTGTAATCGATGATGGCCGCATTATTGAGCAAGGGAATCATGCTGAACTAATTGATAGAGATGGAATTTACAAAAATTTATATAAAAATATGGATTCTAATCAAGCTAAAACAGCAGCGGTAATTACAAAAAAAGAAAAATCTTACTTACCAACATTTGTAGAAGAACCTGCTCAACAAGGTATGCTCTTGGATGCATGGTATAAGAGAAGCGTATGGTTGTGGTTGCTGTCTCCTATCTCATTATTATTCTCCTTTTTTGTTAGATTAAGAATTAATTCATTTAAAGAAAATTCAAAAAAAGTATGGAAACCTAATGTGCCAGTAATTGTTGTCGGTAACATATCTATGGGAGGCACAGGAAAAACCCCACTTGTTAAGATGCTTGGTCAAAAGCTAGCAGAAGAAGGTTTCTTACCTGGTATTGTCAGCAGGGGTTATGGTGGAAAATATTCTGAAACCTTAGAGGTTACCAGCGATACAACATTCAAACAAACTGGAGATGAGGCTCAAATATTGGCTAAATTAAAGTTACCATTTTTCATTGATAAAAATAGACCTAGGGCAGTTAAAAAATTACTCGATAAATATCCACAGACTAATGTAATTTTGTCTGACGACGGTTTACAGCATTATGCTCTTGGTAGGGATATTGAAATTGTTGTCATTGATGGTGCGCGAAGACTGGGTAATGGCTTAACCTTTCCTGCTGGACCATTAAGAGAACCTCGAAGTAGATTAAACGATGTTGACTTTGTTGTTAATAATGCAGGTCCAGCTGAAGAAGGAGAGCACCTTATGACTCTTGCACCAGCAAAATTTGTTCACCTTAATTCGGGTAAATCATATGACATTGGTAATTGGCCAATGCATTACCAGGTTCATGCAGTTGCAGGATTAGGAAATCCAAATAGGTTTTTCGATTTATTAGGAAGACTTGGTTTTGAATTTGATAAAAACCCTTTTCCTGATCATCATAAATACAAGAAACAAGATATCTTATTTTTAGATCATCTTCCTATTATCATGACCGAAAAAGATGCTTCTAAATGTAAGGATTTTAAAAACTCTAAAATATGGTATTTAACCATTGAAGCAGAAATTGACGATAAGTTTTTTGATCAATTAAAGGAGAAATTACATGTTTAAAGATGAAATTCTAGACATATTGGTTTGCATTAAATGTAAAGGCAAAATGATAAAAAATGAAGATAATCTAGAGTGCCATTCATGTAAGATTTATTATCCTATTGTAGACTCAATTCCAAGAATGGTTGAAGAGGCCATCAAGCCATTAAATGATGAATAATTTTCACATCATTATTCCAGCAAGATTAGAATCAACTCGATTAAAAAATAAAGTTTTACTAGAGATCAAGGGTAAATCAATCGTTCAATTGGTTTACGAAAAAGCCCAATCCATCAATCCACTTTCAGTCACTGTTGCAACTAATCACAAAGATATCTTTGATCATATTAAATCTCTCGGGGGCGAGGTTTTAATGACTTCATCTGATCATCAATCTGGAATGGATAGAGTGAACGAAGCAGCATCATTACTTCAGATCAGTGATGACGAAACGATCCTTAATCTCCAAGGTGATGAGCCATTGATGCCAGAGAACATAATGATTGATACAGGAAACTCAATACAATCTAATATTAATATTGCTACAGCTGCATGTGTGTTATCTGATATAAATGAGATTACCGATCCAAATAATGTGAAGGTTGTTACAGCTAATAATAATTATGCTCACTACTTTTCAAGGTCTTTAATACCTCATAGTAATGAGCTCTCAGATATTACTTATTATCAGCATTTAGGCATTTATTCTTATAATCGAGGCATTTTACAAGAATTGGCAAATTTAGATGTCACGTACCTTGAAAAGACTGAGAGGTTAGAGCAACTAAGATTTTTAGACCATGGATATAAAATCTATGTAAACAAATTTGATCAACCTGCACCAGTGGGTATTGATACGGATAAAGATTATAAGAAAACTTTATCAATCTTAAGTGAAAAATGACTTTAAGATCATCGTTTGGAATAAGTTTTAAACCGAATAATTATTTAGAAGTTACCACTGCAGATCTAAAACAAAAACTCCAATCCATTGATACTACAAAAGCTGTAATCCTGGGTGAGAATACCAATTCAATTTTTAATGAATTCGTTGAACTTGATTGTGTTAGATATATTGATAATGAACTATCAGTTGATGGCTCTACTATCACGGCAGGCGCTTCAATAAATTGGCATGAATTAGTAAAAATTTCCGTTAATAATAATTTATATGGACTTGAAAATTTAGCGCATATTCCAGGAAGTGTTGGCGCTTCACCTATTCAAAATATTGGTGCTTATGGTCAAGATGTTTCGCAGGTCATTAAATTTGTTGAATGCCTTGATTTAGAATCATTAGAAATCTTTCAATTAACTAAAAATGAATGTAATTTTTGTTATCGGTCATCAATTTTTCAATCCAGAAAATATCTAATTACAAAAGTTTCATTTGAACTTGAAAGTATTTTCAAGCCAAATTTGAACTATAAATCTCTTTCAGAGTATGTGGCGAAAAATTCAATAAATATTTCTAAAGATAATATTATCGAAACTATTGGAAGGGTAAGGGCGTTAAGACTTCCTGATATTAAAGTGCTACCAAATTGTGGCAGTTTTTTTAAAAATCCAATTGTCGATAGTAATCAAGATATAGATTCAAATATAGATATTATTGAAATTTCAGAGTCATTTAAGAAATTATCAGCAGCTAGCATGATTGGTCATGTGAAAAATAAACTTAAGTTACAGGGTGGAATCGAATTACATAAAAATCATGATTTAGTCTTAACTAACCCTAAAAATGCATCTTTCAATGAGTTATTAGAATCAATTGAATCGATTAAAAATACTGTCTTTAATGAGTTTGGTATTCCTTTACAGACTGAGCCAATAATTTACAAATGATTCTCTTGTCCTTAATTGCGCACCTCTTAGCTGTAGCATCACCAGGCCCTGATACATTTATAGTGATGAGGCAGACTTTAGCTTCTGGATTTAAGGCTGGATTAAGTTCTGCTATTGGTATTGGCTTAGGGATTTTAATACATTGCTCATTAGCACTTTATGGGCTAAGTGCATTGATATTAAGTTACCCTATAGGAGGTTATATACCTTACATAGGATCCATTTATCTTATTTACTTGGGAGTGCAATCTGTTGCTTCAAGAAATATCACGCTCGAAGATAATAAAAACACCTTGGATCAAGGATCTTTATTAATTGGTTTTTTTACAAATATTTTAAATTTAAAAGCATTCATTTTTTTTGCTTCTCTCTTTAGTGCCTTAACATTAAGGTATACAACTTATGAAATTAGTTGGTTGATAGTTTATTTTTCATTAGCAACCACAGCTTGGTTTATTTTTCTAGCCTATTTTTTAAGCATACCGTCAATCAAAAAAATTTATTCTGACAAAGTATCGCTAATAAATAAAATACTGGGGATAATCTTAATAATCATAGGCTTATTAGTTTTAATAAATATTTTATGAAGTTAGAAGATCTATCAAAACAAATTGAAGAGAGCCCTGGTTTTCCCCCAGTTCACTTATGGAATCCCGATTTATGTGAAGGAGTAAAATTTAACATTGATAGAAATGGTGAATGGTTTTATCAAAACTCTCCAATAAAAAAGGAATCTTTAAAAATCTTATTTGCGTCAATCTTAAAGAAAGAAAAAAATAATTATTACTGTGTTACACCTGTAGAAAAAGTACTTGTTGAAGTTGATTTGGCACCCTATATGATTATTGATTTTGATATCGATGATGACACCTTCATCTTCAATACAAACTTGAATTACTCATTTGCTCTTAAAGATACTCAAGTTTCATTTTTAGAATCCAACGAAGAAATAATACCTATTATTGATGTGCGTGATTCAATTGAAGGATTTTTTTCAAGAAATATTTATTATGAATTAATTAATACTGCTTATGAAAGAGATGGTGCCTTATATATTAATAGTGCAAATCAAGAGTATTGCTTTGGGAGGCTATAGATTAAGCGTATCCTCGATCCAAGCATCAATATTTTCTTCAAGCATGTAAAGAGGTATAGCTCCTCTTTTTAAGACTTCATGATGAAAATCTTTAACATCGTATAAATCACCAAGTTTTTCTTTCGATCTATTTTTAAGCTCAAGAATTTTAAGCTGACCAATCTTATATGCCAGAGCCTGTCCTGGCCAATTAATGTATCTATCAACCTCATTAATAATATCCTGCTGAGTTTTAGCAGAGTTATCTAAAAAATAATTAATTGCATCTTGTCGAGACCAATCCATGTAATGCATACCAGTATCAACCACAAGCCGAATAGCTCTCCACATATCATAAGTTAGTTGACCAAATTTTGAGTAGGGGTCCTTATAAAGCCCCATGTCATAACCAAGACTCTCACTGTAAAGTCCCCAACCCTCAACAAATGCAGTAAAGCCACCATATTTTCTAAAATTTGGTAAATCCAGTTCCATAGCTAGTGCAATTTGTAAGTGGTGTCCTGGAACAGCCTCGTGAACACTTAGAACTTCAATCTCATATTTGGGCCTAACTTCAGGTCTGTAGAGATTGACATAATAATATCCAGCACGAGACCCGTCAGCAGCAGGTCTTTGATAATAGGCTGTAGTTGTATCGGGTGCACTTTCTTCAGGAATAGGCTTAATCCCATATGGTATTGATGGTAATACTTTAAAGAGATTTACTAGTTCAGGGTCTAATCTTTTAGAGGTTGCTAAATATTCCTTAAATAAATCATCAGGATTATCAAAGTAAAATTTAGGATTCGTTCGTAGGTCATTGAGAAAACCCTTAAAAGTACCTTTCCATGAAACAGATTCAATAACATCATCCATTTCATTCCTGATTCTTTTAACTTCATTTAATCCAATTTGATGAATTTCTTCAGGTGTTAAATCAGTTGTTGTGAACCTTCTAGCAGTAAATTCATAATACGCTTTACCATTTGGAATCTCACTGATCCCTATTGATGTCCTGCAATTGGGAAGATATTCCTTCTCAAAGAATTTTAATAAGTTTTTATAGGCAGGAATGATATCTCTGCTAATGACTTCAAGGGCTTGATCTTGAATTTCTTTAATTTCATTTTCAGAAAATAAACGTGAATCCATTTCAGCGAAATGTTTAAAGAATGGGCTTTTATAGGCTGTGGTATTGGCTTGAAGTTTAATTTGCTCCTTAACTCTTTCCATTAAGATTTTAGGAGGCATAACATTATTTTCAATGCCTTGGGAGGCTATAGCAATTTCATTAGTAATTAGATCAGGAACTTTTTTAAGTCGTTCAATCCAGTCAATGTAGTGATCAATAGATCTAAATGGCAAAACTGAGGTAGTATCATGAAGTAATTGGATACCCCCTCTGTGACTAAATGGCAGTAAATAAATATTATATTGCTGCATCTCGACAGATTCAGATACTTGCTTAATAAACAGTTTGTAATTTGTTAAATCATCTTCACTAAATAATTTTGGATTAATGCTTTCTAATTTAATAAGCATCTTCTTTTCGTACTCATGGTCTTTAAAGATCTTTCTTAAAGAGCTATCTTCCCATTCTTGATTCCTTGAAAGGTCGCCCATGCTTGAGGCATAAACCGGATTATCAGATATTACTTTGTTCCATTGTTCATCAACAATTGAATTAAATTTATCAATATCTGAAACTTCTGAACAAGAAGCAATTATAAAAATAAGAAGAAATGATTTTATAAAATTAGAAGTGCCCATATTACATATTTGGGTAATTGGGTCCTCCAGTTCCTTCTGGAGTTACCCATTTAATGTTTTGAGAGGGATCTTTAATATCACATGTTTTGCAGTGGACACAGTTTTGAGCATTAATTACAAATTTATGTTCTCCGTTATCCTCAACAACTTCATAAACACCAGCAGGACAGTACCTTTGGGCAGGCTCATCATAAATTGGTAAGTTAGTAGCAATAGGTATAGAAGGATCTTTTAATTGTAAATGACATGGCTGATCTTCTTCATGATTTGTATTTGAAAGAAAAACCGAAGAAAGCTTATCAAAACTAACTTTTCCATCAGGTTTTGGGTAATCAATTTTAGTTGATTCAGAGGCTTTCTTTAAACACGCATAATCAGGAGTTTTATGATGAAGAGTAAATGGCAGCTTGCCTCTAAATATAAATTGATCAATAGCAGCTAAGGCAACTCCTAGCAAACCCTTAAATCCTAATTTGAGGCCTTTGTGTAAAAATGGACCCCAATTCCTTGCTTTATAAAGTTCAGCATTGATCCAAGAATTTGCAAAAGCATTTTCATATTCTGCTAAATCCTTATTGAGTTTATCGTTTACTATTGCATCAAAAACTACCTCGGAGGCCAGCATGCCAGATTTCATTGCTGTATGAGTCCCTTTAATTTTTGGAAAATTAAGAGTCCCTGCATTATCTCCAACCAGTAAACCTCCAGGAAAAGACATTTTTGGTCTTGATTGATATCCACCTTTAATCAGAGCTCTAGCACCATAAGCCACTCGAGTTCCTTTTTCTAATATATTTTTTATATCTTTATGCTGTTTCCATTGTTGGAATTCATCAAATGGGCTTAAATGAGGGTTGTCATAATCCAAAGGCACTACATAACCTAAGTAAACCTGATTATTTTCACCATGATAAAAATATGATCCAGAGATAGTTCCATTGCTTGGCCATCCCATGGTATGCATTACTGTGCCTTCTTGGTGGTCTTCGGGTTGAATGTCCCAAATTTCTTTAAATCCAATTCCATAATGTTGTGGATCTTTGTCATTATCTAAGTTGAATTTAGCGATTAATTCTTTTCCTAAATGCCCTCTGCAGCCTTCAGCAAAGATAGTGTACTTACCACGTAACTCCATTTCTGGTTGATAACTCGGCTTTTTTTCACCGCTTTGTGAAACTCCCATTTCCCCAGTAACTATTCCTTTAACTATGCCATCTTCAACAATAATATCTGAGGCAGTGAAGCCTGGAAAAATCTCTACTCCTAATTGCTCAGCTTGTTCTCCAAGCCATCTGCAGAAATTAGCCAAGCTCATAATATAATTCCCATGATTGTTGAATGTGGGTATCAAAAAGGTTGGAAAGGGTATTTTGAAAGATGAATTTTGGGAGATCATGAATTTAACAACATCCTTTTTTGCAGGAATATTTAAAGGAGCTCCTTTATCCTTCCAATCGGGAATAAGTTCATTCAATGCGGTTGGCTCAAAAACATTACCTGAAAGTATATGTGCTCCTATTTCCGAACCTTTTTCAATTAGACAAATGCTTAATTCTTTATTATTTTCCTTTGCTAATTGTGCAAGCTTTATGGCGCTACTTAATCCTGACGGACCAGCTCCTACAATCACTACATCGTAGTCCATTACATCACGTTCCATGATTGATCCTTTGACTTTTATTTTTCTTAAAAAACATTACAATTATAGCTCTTAAAAGACGTTCACACTATATTACTAAATAAATATGAAAATTCTCGTACCAATTAAAAGAGTTGTTGACTATAACGTTAAAGTAAGGCCTCTTAGCGATAATTCAAATGTTGATCTAAACAATGTAAAAATGGCAGTCAATCCGTTTTGTGAAATTGCTGTAGAAGAGGCAGTGCGATTAAAAGAAAGTGGTACAGCTACAGAGATTATTGCTGTTACTGTTGGTACATCTGCTTCACAGGAACAGCTGAGGACTGCTTTAGCTTTAGGTTGTGATAGAGCAATTCTAATAGAATCTGATGAAAATCCTGAGCCTTTAGTCATAGCAAAGGCGTTAGCAAAAGTATCTGAAGAAGAAAATCCTGATCTGATTATTTTAGGAAAGCAGGCCATTGACGGTGATAATAATCAAACTGGTCAAATGCTCTCTGCAATACTTGATCTTCCACAAGCAACATTTGCTTCAAAATTAGTAATCGAAGGTGAGACCGCAAATGTAACTAGGGAAATAGATGGTGGATTACAAACAATCAAGGTTAGTTTACCTGCAATTGTAACAACGGATTTAAGATTAAATGAACCAAGATATGCATCGTTACCAAATATCATGAAAGCAAAGAAAAAAGAGCTTGTTACTAAAAGCATTAATGATCTTGGCATTGATACATCAGCAAGAACAGAAATTATATCTGTAGAACTACCACCACAAAGAGAAGCTGGTATAAAAGTTGAGTCAGTTGATGAGTTAGTTGATAAATTAAAAAATGAGGCTAAGGCAATATGAGTATTTTAGTAATAGCGGAACATGACAACACTAGCATTAGACCATCAACCCTTAATACTATAGCTGCTGCAAAGCTGTTAGGTGATGACATACATCTATTTGTCGCAACTAATAACTCCGAGCTACCCAATTCAGCATCGACCATAGAAAATATTTCCAAGGTGATTGCATGTGTAGATGATACGTTGGAGCATCAACTCCCTGAAGCTCTTGCTCCAATGATTAAAGAAGTAGCAACAAGTTATTCTCATGTACTAGCACCAGCAACAACATTTGGTAAAAACTTAATGCCTAGAGCTAGTGCGCTTTTAGATTCACAACAGATATCAGATATCTCAGGAGTGATTGACCAAGATACATTTAAAAGACCGATTTACGCTGGAAGTTGTATTGCTACAGTTAAATCTAATGATTCCATCAAGCTTATTACTGTTAGGGCTACTGCCTTTGATCCTGTTCAGCTTAGTGGAGGCTCTGCAGCTGTTGAAAGTTTTGATAATGTTGTAAGTAATGATAAAAGTGAGTTTGTAAGTGAGGAAATCGCTAAAAGTGATAGACCTGAATTAACAGCAGCTGATGTCATCATTTCAGGTGGTAGAGGTATGCAATCAGGAGATAACTTCCACCTTCTGGAAACTATTGCAGATAAACTAGGTGCTGCTGTGGGTGCTTCAAGGGCTGCCGTTGATGCTGGATTTGTTCCAAATGATTATCAAGTGGGTCAAACAGGAAAAATTGTTGCACCAAATCTATATATTGCAGTGGGTATATCTGGCGCCATTCAACACCTTGCAGGCATGAAAGACTCAAAGGTTATTGTAGCCATTAATAAAGATGAAGATGCACCAATATTTCAAGTTGCTGACTATGGCTTAGTAGCAGACCTTTTTAATGCTCTTCCTGATCTCGCTGATAAAATTTAACTCACTGATTTAAAGTTATATTTTTAGAAAGTGCTTCTAGTGCACTCGAGCTATTTCCATTAATAATTTCATGCTCTTTTGCAGAAAGGCAATATCTCCATAATGGATATTCTTTAGCTACACCCATTCCACCATGGAGGTGCTGCGCCGCATAAGATGTTCTGTGTAAGACATTACCAGTTATATACTTTAAATTTAAAATTTGATTTTCTAAATCACTTCCTGAACTATATAAATAAGATGCTTGTTGAAGGTTTAGATCAAGCTCTTGATGGTCTATAAACATATTTGCAGCCCGGTGCGATACTGCTTGAAATGATGCAATAGGCCTATCAAACTGCTCCCTTTCACTCGTATAGGCTGCAGTTAATTCCAACATCTTTAAAACCATCCCTCTAGCTAAAGAGGCCTGGATAAGTACTCTTCGAGCATAGATATTCTTTAATAAATAAAGTCCTTCACCAAATTTATTGATAATTGATTCTTTTGTAACAATTACACCATCAAGATTTAACTTAGAGTAGGGCGCCTTACTGGTAACATCAAGAGGAGTAATTTGTAATTGATTCGTTTCAATGAGGGCTAAATGTACTCCATCATCAGTAATAAAGGATATCAAAGCTTTCTTAGCAATATCTAGATTGTAAGAGAGTATTTTTGTGCCTGATAGCTCATAGCCATTGTTTGATAATTTGCCGGTAACTTTTGGAGATTCAATTTCAAAATTTAATGGCTCATTAAGTGCGGATGTATATGAATATAATTTGTTTGAAAGTAAATCCGCTAATATTTCTGTAAGACCTTTAAATGATGATTCTTGGAGTGTAATTAAGACATCTGATACTAATGCACTTGGATTAAGTGGACTATTCGAGTATCCAAGTTCTTCTGACAATATATTAATAACATCAAAATTAATTTTATTTGTATCTTGATCCACAATATAACCGTTGCTAATAAGCTCACTTAGCAATGCAGGATCATATCTATGAGAATCAAATTTTTTAAGGTAGTCGTCACCACTAAAGGGCTCAAGTAGTTTTTTTAGACTTTCTCTAATTAACTTTTCTTCACTAGATGATGAAAAATCCATTATCTTGATCGTGGCATTAATAACCCTGCCATAGAAATGATATCTCGTTGCACTTCATTAGTTCCACCACCAAAGGTAAGGATTGAGGCAGTTCTATACATTCTTTCCAATCTACTGTTAAGAATTGATAAGCTGTCATCTCTAATAATTGAGAGTTCACCAAAGATCTCCATCATCATTCTGTAAGCTTCTATAAAGTACTCAGAACCATATATCTTAGCTAAAGAGGCGTCTGTCATTGAAAGGGTATCATTCTCCATTCCCCAAACTTGTTTCCAACAGATCAATTTAAGTGTCTCCAAGCCAGAATAGATTTTTGCAAAATTAGATTTAACCCAATCAATATCTGAAAGAACATTTGTTGAATCAACTTTCGTTGATTTTGCTAACGATAATAGCTGATGATATAACTCATCTACTGGTCCGTGATTAACTAGAGCAAGTCTTTCTAGATTTAATTGGCTCGTTATTAGATTCCATCCAGAATTTAGCTCACCTACTAAATTATTTTTTGAAACATAGATATCATCATAGTAAGTCATATTAGTAGTTACATCACCCAGAGTCTGAATAGGCGTATAAGAGAACCCATCATCATCGGTAGGAACAATAAACATTGAAATGCCTTTATGCTTTTTTACTTCATTGTTTGTCCTGGCTGCCAACCAAATATAGTCTGCATAATTCGCTAAACTAGTCCAAATCTTTTGACCATTAATTTTAAATCCTTCTTTATAGGGCAATGCTTGTGTCTTTAGTGATGCTAAATCGGTTCCAGCGTTTGGCTCTGAATAACCTATGGCAAAAATAGTTTCACCCTTAAGAATGGATTTTGCAATAGATTCTTTAGCCCAATCAGATCCATACTGAGCAATCATTGGGCCTACAGATTCAGTCGTTAAGAATGGAAATGGAAATCCTGTTCTCATTATCTCTTCAACAAAGATATATTGCTCTATTGGAGTGAACTCTTTACCACCAAATTCTTTTGGCCAACTTAAGCCAATCCATCCATCTTGACCCATAATTTTTAATGCCTTTTTAAATTCTGGACCTCCACCTTCAAAAAACTGAGGATCACTCATTTCAATTAAAAGTTCTTTATTTAATAAAGATGAAAAATACTCCTTAAGCTCGTCTTTAAGTTTTTGTTGATTCTTTGTTAATTCAATTTTCATAGTTTATTCATAAATATTTATTAATGATTTTAAGAAATTTCTTTCATTATCCCATTCTTTTCTTCCACCGGATAAACCTAATCTAACAACAATTAATTCTAATTCAGGAATAACAAATAATCTTTGGCCTTGAAAACCATTTGCTGAAAACATTTTTTGCTCAAGATCATAAAATGCTGGGCTAATTTCTTTATCATTAGTGTTGAGCCACCATTGACCACCAAAATTTTTAATTATTTTATCGTTATTTAAACTTGTAGGTTGGATCATAAAATCAAACATTTTTTTACTTATAAATGATTTATCATTTTTTGAAGCATTCATCATCATAATACCAACCTTTAACCATGACTCAGCGCTTACGTAGCCAAAGGAAGATGCTATAAAATTTCCTAGATTATCGGTTCCGAAATAAGTGTTGTTAAAACCTAAAGGTTCAAAGATATAGTATTTGTACAATTCAATTGGAGTAAAACCAAGAGTGCTAGCCTTTTCTGTCATTTTATAATTAAGAAGATTTGTAGCTGCTGATGAATAGGACCAATAATCTCCTGGTTTATGCGCCATTTCCAATGAAGACAAATGCAAGCCAACATTTTCTGAAGTTATCATTGCAAAATAATCTGTTAAGGGATAATAAGATTCCTTATAGTCCAATCCATCAACGTGATTAAGCAAGTGCTTGAACATTAATTGACTCCCTTCATCAACTCTGTTTGGAAAAACTTTATCGGATAATTCAAAGTATCCTTCATCATACATTCTTGAGAATAGGATAGAGGATAGAGATTTAGTCATGCTCCATGATAATAATGGAGTCTCTGCATTTGAGAATAAATCATATGACTCACCGGAGACCGAATTCTTATAAAAAACTACCAAAGCTCTTGAGCCAGGATCTTTTTCTAGTTCCTCGTCTATTAAATTTTGAACTTCTTTATTAATGTTTCTTCTTGTAAGAGAGTTATTGGATAAAGGCTTGGTTGTTACAGAAACTATATTGTTATTGGGAGTGCATCCATAGCTTTCTTTGAAGTAAATTTTTGAGCTTGAGGGACCGAACTTTACTTCTGCAGATTTTTCATCCTTGTCGATTGAGTAATCTATAAGATTAAAAATTAAGTTATCAAAGAGGGGTATTCCAAATGGATCAGTCCGTCCTTCTTGTTTTCGGATAGATTCGAGCGGTCTTTTTGAAATGAAGTAACTACCACATGCAACCTGAGCTGAAAAAAAAGCAACCTGATTACTTACAAATAAAACAACACCATATAAATAAGAAATTACCAATAATAAAATTAAGTGAGTAAATATTTTAATCATTCAACATACCTATCAATTCAATATGTCGAGTATTTACAAACTGATCAAAAATAGCAGATTTATTAATTTTTTTATTAAGCAATTTTAAATCCCGAAAAAACGTCTCTCTGTTGCATGATATATATATTATCTGTTCAAACTTTTTAATAAAATCAATTGATTCAGGTGATAGTCCTGATCTTGGTGGATCAACTAAGATAGTATCAAATTTATATGATTTCAGATCGAAATTATTCAGTCTTCTAAAGGTTCTGCCACTAAATGCATCAATTGTTTCGAGATCAGACAATCTAGCAATATTAATATTTTTAAAGTTGTTCTTTTTAATTGATGAACGTAGATGCCGTATTGCTTTACGATTATTTTCAGTAGCAAATACATGATTAAAGTATTTAGATAATGGGAGAGTAAAGGTCCCGCAACCGCAATAAAGCTCTAATAGATTGCTAGATTGATATTTGATATTAAGATTACTACAAATAAAATTGATCATTCTAGGCATTAAATAAAAATTAGGTTGAAAAAAGCTTTCATCATCCTGTTTTATCCAAAAGCTTTCATTACTTAGCTTCACATTTGACCAGTACTCATTGGAGTTTCCATAAATTTTTCCCTTTGATCTACCAACAAAAAGTATGTTTTTGTATTTATCTTCAATGTCTTTAATATCTATTGCCCATTTCTCATCTAGAGGCCTGTGATAAATTAAAGTACAAATTGTCGTGACATTATTAGATCTGTAATTAATACCAAATAATTTGTTTTTTAGAGTTTTAGAACAATTAATATCATGAAGAATTCTTTCCATATTAGTGCTAATCATTTTTATAGGAACATTTGATTTTGAAAAAAATATTTGCGATTCACCATCTATCATGGTGTAACAGTCATTTTTATAACCAAATTCAATTCTGCTTCTAAAATTTTTTGAAGGAGATATAAAAACTTTAGGGTTTACTGACAGTTCGTTGAAAGAGTCAACGGTTTTAAAGATCTTATTATTCACGTAATTAAATTAATTATTAGTAGTACAAGAAATATAAACGAGCAGTTAATAATTAAAAATAAAAATATGAATTTACCTAAACTTATATTTTTCATATCAGTCTCCAAATCAGACGATTTTCGTATGCCAAAAAAAGAGGCTATGATACGCTTTAACCACATTTAATATGAGCGAAATAATAACAATTACAGAATCAGCAGAGAAGTATCTAGTAAAACTTCTTGATGAAAAAAAAGATACAAATATGGCAGTTAGGGTTTTTGTTAGTGATCCGGGAACACCTAAAGCAGAAACCTGTCTCGCTTTTTGTAAAATTGATGAGCAAGAAGGTCAAGATACATTAATAGAACTGAAGACCCTAAAAGTTTTTGTGGAAACTCGATCAATCCCTTTTCTTGAAGATGCAGAAATTAACTTTGATACTGATAACTTTGGGGGTCAGTTAACCATCAAATCTCCAAATTCTAGACTTCCAAATATTTCTCCAGATAGTCCCCTTGTAGATAAAGTAAATTATGTAATCTATAACGAGATCAATCCAATGCTTGAATCGCATGGTGGGGTTGTAAATTTAGTCGAAATAACTGACGAGGGCGATGCTGTTTTGCAATTTGGGGGCGGTTGTCAGGGATGTGGAATGGTGGATGTAACCCTAAAAGATGGTATTGAAAAAACTCTGTTAGAAAAATTTTCTGAATTAAAATCAGTCAAGGATATTACCGATCATTCTGTAACAGAAAATGCTTATTATTCAGAATCCTGATAGTTTTTTAAGGTATATCATTATTCCAAACTGAGGGTGATCAAAGTAGTGGACTTGCTCATTAAATACTCTTCTATCTTCATCAATTATTAGAGTTGCTGAGCTTTTACTAATAATCTCATCTAAAGGGTATTGTTCAATTGTTTTTATATCACCTTCGAATAAAGCATCTATATCAATACTTATGTTTACATCTTTTACATCAGTTTCATTTAGTAGGGCTGTATAAGCTTTGCGCTTAATTTCTTTTATTCCATTTGCATTCTCAGATAACTCAATTGTCTGACTATCAAGCATGCCCAGTACATCTAAATGCAAGTACCTCTCTTTGTATGTTTTGATGTATAAATTAAGTTCATTAGCAATAACATTAACAAATTTTGAGCTATTGCTATCAAAAACGCCCTGAACCCAACTTCCTGAATCAATTAACTCATAATCAGATCTTCTCTCTATTCTTCGTTTAAAAGCTTCTAATTTAGTAACAGATTTATTTTCATTAAACCAAAGTTGAGGATTTGGATTAGCTAAAGGTTCCTGAGTTAAAGTTTGTTCCTTTTTTTCCTCATAAATAATTTCACCTATTGAATCCAATGATTCATTTTTACTATTAAATGATTCATCTAAATTTCTTATGACTATCTCATTAGTATCTTTCTTTAATGAAATTACTGAAGATGGACTAATTGATAATTCTTTTAGGGTAAAAACTTCATCAGTGGTAAATTGCAAATTCTTAAACACCACATATTAATAAGGTATTCATCGCTTCTTGCAGAGGTAATAAAGAAAACTGCAAATATAACTTTAAATAAGTGCATTTATAAAACTTTTGATCTGTTGTCTCGCATCATTGCTTTTTAATTTTAAATTAATTTTATTTTGAGCATTAAGTTTAAATTCATATAAATTAGAATTCATTAGTTCCATAAACTTTTTAAAATTCTCATCGCTTATCGGTTTAATAAACTTAAACTGCAAAAAATTATTCCTATTGAGATAGATATTGGAAATACCAATTTCAGTTGCAGTTAAGGCAATTTCTGCGTCATATAGTAGGTTATTCAAAGCAGTTGGAAGTTTTCCGCATTGATCAACAAGGTCTTTTGAAATCTTTTTAATATCCTCAACATTTTTGCACGCAGAAATTTTTCTGTAGTATTTTAATCTGTCTGTCATTGAGGGAAGGTATTGCTCAGGTATAAGAGACTTATCACCCAGATTGATTTCAAAGTCTATCTTCTTTTTATCATCAATTCCTTTCACTTGGTTTATACAATCCTTAAGAATCGATAAATATAAAGTTAAGCCAATCTCCTCAATATGACCTGACTGTTTTTCTCCTAAAAATTGTCCAGCTCCTCTGAGCTCTAAGTCCTCTTGTGCAATAAAATATCCAGCACCAAGAGCTGAGTGCCTCGAGAGTGCTTCAAGTCTGTTATCTGCGTGTTTAGGAATGTGTTTATCAGGAATTAAATAATAACAATAGGCCTGCTTTGATGATCGACCAACCCGTCCACGTAATTGATGTAATTGAGCTAATCCAAACCTGTGGGCATTATCAACAATAATTGTATTTGCATTTGGTATATCTAAGCCCATTTCAACAATTGTTGTGCAAATTAAGACATCTAGCTCACCTGTACTAAATGCATTCATTTCTTGTTGTATTTCAGATTTTTTGAGCTGACCATGAGCTATACCGATTCTTAAATTAGGCATCAACTCTAATAGGTACGCTTTAGAGCGTTCATGTTGAGATATATCATTTGTAACGTAAAACACTTGCCCGTTTCGTGAAACCTCCCTCTGTATTGAGGATTTAATAATTTGATTTTCATGAACCTTGACGAATGTTTTTGTTGATATTCTATTGCTTGGCGGAGAATACAGATAAGAAAAATCCTTCAAGCCAGAAAAAATATAATTTAGTGTTTTAGGGATGGGAGTTGCGGAAAGAGAAAGTATGTGAATGCCTGTTTGTTTCGATTTTATAAACTCTTTCTGTTTGGTACCAAAACGATGCTCCTCATCAATGACCAACAATCCAACATTACTAAAATCAATTTCGCTGTTAAGGATTGCGTGGGTTCCAATAAGAATATCAATTTTCTTAATATTAAAGTTGCTAATAATATTATTTTTTTCTTTAACTGTTTTATGTCGCGATAGACTTTCAATAAGGTATGGAAAATTTTTAAAACGAATTTTAAATGTTTCTAGATGCTGACTCACTAGAACCGTACTAGGGCATAAAATAATGATTTGTTTTTGATTATAGGCAACTAAATTTGTAGCTCTCATAGCTACTTCTGTCTTTCCAAATCCTACATCACCGCATATTACACGGTTCATTGGCTTAATAAGTTTTAAATCTTTATATACATCATTAATACAAGTAAGTTGATCTTTGGTTAATTGATATGGAAAAGAATTGTTAAAATCGGCATCAATTTTTAAATCTAACCTCATAGGTATAGAGGTTGAGATTGATCTCTTTGATTCGATATCTAATAATTCAATAGCTAAGTCGTTTACCTTATCTTTTATCTTTTTTTTCTTATTAATCCATTTCTTTGATGACAATGAATCCAAGGGATGATCAATATTATTTCTTTGAAATTTACTTAATAAATAATGTTGCCGAGTCGGTATAAATAGTTTCTCATTATCTTGATAAACAACCTCTAAAAACTCTTCTTCATGGTTGCTTGTTGCAACAGTCTTAAGTCCCTCATATATACCTATTCCATATGATTCATGAACAACATAATCACCTTCATTAAAATCAATTGATTCAATTAATGAATCTGACTTAGTTTCATCACTAACAACTGGTTGCTGGTAATTAAATGATTGTATGTTTTCTACATGCAATAGCAGAGTGGTGTCCAATACTTGTGATCTTAAATTATTCTGCTTGGTTAGATAAAAACTCTTATCTTTAATATCTTCAGCATGATTAATTAATTCAATATTAGGAATTATTTTCTGAACTTCATTTAAAGTTTCATCATTATTAGTTGCTATAAATACTTTTTTAAAGTTTTTTGCAGATTTTGTGTCATGAAGATCTGATATTAATTTGAAGATATTTTTTTGTTCAAATAAAAAACTCTTGTCTTTAAGATTTATTTTTTTTGATCTCTCTAAATATTCCTTAAATGTTTCTAATTTTAAAAAAAGCTTTTCAACTTTAGGTATCGGTCTGTAGATTTCATTACTTTCAATTAAATATCTTTCTTTTAAATAATTATGGTATTCATTTGCAACTTCTAAAGCATTTGAGAAGCTTATCAATTCAAGATTAGGAATATAATCAATTAAGCTACTTAGTCTCATCTCCTTAAAGAAGAAAGGAAGATAAACTTCATATCCATCTATCAATATTCCATCTGAAATACTTTTAAATAGATCTACATTTCTTTCATCAATATCAAGAAAATATTCACGCCATTGTGCTTTAAATAATCCAATTGAATTTTCGTCTAGAGGCAATTCATGTCCAGATGAGAGACTAAAACTATCTATTTCATTTAAAGATAATTGTGTATTTACATTAAATTCTCTAATACTTTCTAATTCATCACCAAAAAAATCTAATCTAATTCCATGGCTTGTGTGAGATGGATTGATATCAATAATCCCACCTCTAACGGAGTATTCATTTAGTGAGTCAACCCGTTCAACTCTTGAGTAGCCTAATTGATTTAGGATTCTTAGCACTTCATTAAAATCTATCTCAGAATTAATTGTTAATTCCTGACTGGCTTGAAAAAAATATTTTGGTGGTAATAAAGAAAATAAATTTTGAATTGAGCTTATAAATATAGTGTTCTTTGCATTAGTACAATATTTTAAAAACTTTGATCTGTTGAGAAGAACATTTTTATCAGATGAAAATTGATCAAACGGTAAAATCTCTCTATCAGGGAAATATTGAACATCATGCTTAGTAAAAAAACTTAATTCCTTTGTCAGCATATCTGCTTCATATGGGGAAGAAGCAAGAATTAGATAGTTTTTAGTATCAGATAAAATGTAATTTTCTATATCACTTATATATGATGAAGGAATCGAGAAATTCATCGAGGAAGTATAGATTGTTTTATAAACCTAGTTAACAATCATTTATCACTAAAAATTATACTTTTGACGAATATTCAAATAAAATATCGACACATTTAATGTCATAAAATCAAAATCATTTAACTAAAGGAAATACTAATGGATATAAATTTTTCAGATGCAGATAATCAATTTAGACAAGAAGTTAAAGATTATCTTGAAAACAAATACCCCAAACATGTAAAAGAAAAACAAAATAATGGTGAGCAATTAACCAAGCAGGACATGATTGATTACCATAAATCTCTCTATGAACAAGGATGGGCTGGGTATAACTGGCCTGTTGAATACGGAGGCACTGGTTGGTCACCTACGCAAATCTATATCTTTCAAGAGGAATTAGGTTATGCAAACACTCCAACAATCCTGCCTTTTGGATTAAATATGGTGGGGCCTGTGATCTATACCTTTGGTAATGAAGAGCAAAAGAAGAAATTCTTGCCAGATATTCTTGAATTTAATACATGGTGGTGCCAAGGATACTCTGAGCCAGGATCAGGATCGGATTTGGCATCTCTAAAAACAAAGGCTGTTAGAGACGGTGATCATTACATAGTTAATGGTTCTAAAACTTGGACTACTTTAGCTCAAAATGCCGATTGGATTTTTTGCTTGGTAAGAACTGAAACCACACAAAAGAAACAAGAAGGTATCTCATTTCTACTGATTGATATGAAGACTGAAGGAATCGAAGTTAAACCCATTATCACCATTGACGGTGATCATGAAGTTAATTCAGTATTTTTTACAGATGTGAAAGTTCCTGCAGAAAATTTAATCGGTGAAGAAGGAAAAGGGTGGACTTATGCAAAATTTCTTCTAGCCCATGAAAGATTTGGTATTGCTGGCGTTCCAAATCAAAAACACTCATTAAAGCTCTTAAAAGAACGAACAAAAGACTTTGCTGATGATGATTTAAAAAAGAAAATTGCTGATTATGAAATTGAACTTTCAGCCCTTGAATTTACAGAATTAAGAACTCTGGCTGCACTAGCAAACGGAGGTCATCCTGGAGCAGAATCATCTATTATAAAAATTAAAGGTACAGAGCTTCAGCAAAGGCTTACCGAGATGTATGTTGAGGCTGCCGGTCAATATATTCTTCCTTATGAGGGACCAGAAGGATTTAATTCAAATAATACTCCTGCGTCCAATGTATCTGATTTTAGCTCTCAGGCTGTATCAAGGTATTTAAACTTTAGAAAAACCTCAATCTATGGTGGGTCTAATGAAATTCAAAAAAATATTATCGCTAAAGCAATCTTAGGAGTATAAATAATGAACTTAAGCTATTCAGATGAGCAAAACATGCTCCGAGAACAGGTTCTAAAATTTTGTGAGTCAGACTATACATTCGATGTCAGGGAAAAAATTGTTGAATCGAACTATGGTCATAATCCAGAAACTTGGAAACAATTTTCAGATCTTGGATGGTTGGCTGTGCCTTTCAGTGAGGAAAATGGTGGTTTTAATTTTGGTCCAATTGAACTAGCGGTTATTTTTGAAGAATTTGGTAAAGCACTAGTAGCTGAACCATACCTAGCTAATGTTGTTATGAGTGGATCAGTGCTTGAATCATCAAGTAATGAACTAGCGAAACAAACTATATCTAAGATCATTGATGGTACAACACAAGTTAGTGTTGCATTATCAGAAGCAAGCAATGGCTATAACTTTCATGATATTGAAACATCAGTTGATGATGGAAAGCTGAATGGTGTAAAAACTGTAGTATTGAATGCTAGTTTTGCAAATTCATTTCTTGTTTATGCAAGAAATGGAGACAAACCAGTAATTTATTTGGTTGATGCAAAAGCAACAGGTGTTAGCGTAAATTCTTTTAGTACAGTTGATGGTCAAAATTGTGGTGATGTTACATTTGAAAATGTAGAAGTTGACGAATCTTTAATCATTAGTCACGACAATGATGCATCACAAGCCATTAATGCGATGCTTGACTTGGCCAACTTGTGCATTTGTGCTGAGGCTGTTGGAGGTATGACTGCTTCATATCTTAAGACTGTTCAATACACAAAAGAAAGAGAGCAATTTGGTCAGCCAATATCTAATTTTCAAGTTTTGCAGCACAAAATGGTAGATATGTTCATGGAAGCTGAAGTATCTAAATCACTTCTCTTTAAGGCAATGCTTCAATTGGATGGAAAGGATGATGAAGCTAGTAAGACAATATCAGGACTCAAAGCACAAATTGGTAAATCAAGTCGTCAAGTAGGTCAGGCTGCTGTTCAATTGCATGGTGGAATGGGTGTTAGTGATGAAATGTCAATTGGCCATTACCTCAAAAGATTTACTGTTATAGATGCATTATTTGGAAATCGAAACTATCATCTAAATAATTTTAGTAATTTATAATTGGTTCAGTGAAAGACCTTACTCAAAATCCAGATCTCAGAAAAAGGGAGAAACCTGATGACTATTTTGGTGATTGGAAATGGAGAGAAGGGCTTTCTGAGCTAATGATACCTATAATTGGTAATCTTTACAGAAATGGCATTAACATACTGATCTACGGTCAATCATTAGTAAATAATTCATCAAGTGAAATTCTAAAAGCTCACAGGTTTGCTCGCCAAGTTGATAACAATGAGCTAAGTGAACTTGAAACATTTCCTATTCTTCAAAGATTGGTAACTCTAAATCTTGCCGATTGTGAAATTGATATTGGAGAACTAACGCTTAGATGTCCATTTTTTAAAGAATTAAGAGATAGTCCTTTAGAAAAAATAGATGAATATCTGAATAAAGAACTAAAGAGTGTTATAGATGTTGAATCTAAAAGACCTCAGTTATCTAAAGATATTGTCTTGTATGGTTTTGGTAGGATAGGAAGGTTGATGGCGAGACTACTAGTTGAGACAACCGGTCCTGGCAATTATTTTAAGCTTAGGGCAGTTGTTGTAAGAAAAGGTGCCACTGATGATGATTTGCTTAAAAGAGCTTCATTACTTAGACGTGATTCAGTTCATGGAAAATTTTCAGGGACCATAAGAGTTGATGCTGATAGTGATACATTAATTGTTAACGGTAATCCAATAAAGTTTATATATGCTAATGGTCCAGAATCTTTTAAATATTCTGATTTTGATATTGATAAACCAATAGTAATTGACAATACAGGTGTATGGAGAGATGAAGCAAGTTTATCAAAACATCTGGAAACCGGAGCTGATAAGGTAATTCTAACTGCACCTGGCAAAGGAGATATTAAAAATATTGTTTTTGGCGTTAACGAAGAGATACTTAATGAAAAGGATCATATTATTTCTGCTGCATCATGTACCACTAACGCAATAGTTCCTGTTTTAAAGATTATCAATGATAAATATCAGATCAATTCCGGACACATTGAAACAGTGCATTCTTACACAAATGATCAAAATTTAATTGATAATTATCATAAAGGCGATCGAAGAGGTAGGAGTGCGGCATTGAATATGGTGATTACATCAACCGGTGCAGTCAAAGCTGTTGCAAAAGCTATACCTGAGTTGGATAACAAGTTAACTGGTAATGCTATAAGAGTCCCAACACCAAATGTAAGCTTAGCTGTTTTAGTGCTTAATCTTAATGAAGAAGTAGAAAAGGGTGAGATAAATACTTTTTTAAGAGATTCTGCGTTTAGGTCAGAATATAGAAAAATTTTAGGATTCGTAAACTCATCAGAAATTGTTTCAACAGATTTTTACTCAAGTGAGTTTGCCTCTGTTATTGATGCTCAAGCAACCATTGCAGATGGTAAAAAAGTAACTTTATATTGCTGGTATGACAATGAGTATGGATACTCTAAACAAGTGCTTAATTTAACACGTAAAATAGCGCATATTGAGCTACCCATTTTACCACTATCAATTAACTAATTTCTCTAGAATCTATAGGGTTTTAGAATTATAATTTCAACGTCTTTTTTAACTGTATACAGTGATTAAAATCTCACAAGGATTAGATATACCAATTTCAGGAATGCCGTCTCATGAGGTAGAACATACTGCCGTTCGCTCAGTGGGTGTTCTGGCAGCTGATTATCCAGGTTTGAAACCTACCATGATGGTAAATGTTGGCGATACAGTTCGAGCTGGAGATAAGCTTTTTGAAAATAAAAAAAATCCTGGATCTTTTATTACATCTCCAGGATCTGGATCTATTTCTGAGATTAATCGTGGTGAAAAAAGAAAGTTTCTAAGCATATCTATTGATTTAGATGACTCAATCAATCCAATGCAATTTGATACAACAGATCCAATTAAGTGCTTAGAAGAAAGTGGTTATTTTACTTTCTTTAAGACAAGGCCTTTTAATAGAGTTCCTATTATAGGATCAAAGCCTACTGCAATATTTGTAAATGCGTGTGATACAAATCCATTGGCTGTAAGTCCGATCTCCATTATTAAGCATGAACAAGATAATTTTGATAAGGGTTTGAATGTAATATCAAATATTTTTGATCCCGAGGTACCAGTTTTTTGTTCTTATCACGATAAGAAACCATCATCAGTTTCTAATATTAATTTTAAAGAATTTAAAGGCAAGCATCCTGCTGGACTGGTGGGTACCCAAGTTCATTTTACCTTGCCTGTTAGTTTAAAACGTCAAGTATGGACAATTGGATATCAAGAAGTGATTGCTATTGGTCATCTCTTTACAACTGGCAATATTAAACTTGATAAATATGTCTCACTTGGCGGTGAAGGTGTCTATGAACCAAAGATTCTTAAAACTAGTGCCGGTGCAAACATTGATCAATTAACTGCTGGTAAGATTAAAGAGAATTCAAGAGTAATCGCAGGATCCGTTTTGAATGGTATTCATGCTAAAGATGTTATGAGTTATGTAGGAACTTTTGATAATCAAATATCTGTCCTTCCAGACGAAGCGAACGATATTCTATTTAATTGGGCAATGCCTGGTTCAAAACTTCATTCTCAAATGGGCGCATTTTTATCATCATGGATTAAACCTAAGAAATTTATCTTTAATACATCTATTAACGGTGGCAATAGAGCAATAGTTCCGCTACCACCTTATGAGGAAGTAATGCCTCTTAATATATTGGCTACACAACTGCTTAAGGCGATAGTAACAAAGGATATTGAGCTCGGTGTAAAACTAGGAGTTCTGGAGCTAGCACCTGAAGATTTAGCCTTATCAAGTTACGTATGTCCAAGTAAATACGATTACCAAACAATTCTTCAAGAAAATTTAGAACTTATATTTGAGGAAATGGCATGAAGTTACCAATTCTTAGAAACTTTATAGATAGCCAAAAACCCTTATTCGTGGGTCAAGGAAAGTATTCGAAATGGTTTCCAATTTTTGATGCTATTGAAAATTTTATTTTCTCGTCAAAATCTAAAACAGCAAATCCGATACATGTAAGAGACTCGATTGATATTCAGAGGGTCATGGTGATCGTATGGCTATCAACATTCCCAGTGATGTTTTTTGGTATGTACAATATCGGAGATTACGGTCTAAATTACCTAAATACGATTGGAGCAACTAATACAGGTGATTGGCATCATCTATTAATATCTATTGTTGGTTATGAAAACCCAACAGTTTTATCGAAGTTTTGGTTTGGAGCAGTATATTTTGTTCCCATATATTTTGTTGCATTTACAGTTGGGATATTTTGGGAAATAGTTTTCGCTGTAATTAGAAAACATGAAATTAATGAAGGTTTATTTGTTTCATCAGTTCTATTTGCTCTAACATGTCCGCCAGATTTACCACTATGGCAAGCTGCTCTAGGGATGACTTTTGGAATTGTTATTGGAAAAGAAATATTTGGTGGGACAGGTAAAAACTTTCTTAATCCTGCTCTAACCGGTAGAGCATTTCTTTATTTTGCTTACCCAAGCCAAATTTCTGGCGACAGAGTATGGATAGCTGGACTGTCTGATCAAAACATTGTTCCTGAGGGTTATAGTGGAGCTACGGCCTTGGCTTATGCAGCTGAATCAGGGACCAATGGTCTAGAAGCAAACTTTAGTTGGTCTGATGCTTTCTTTGGCTTTATACCAGGATCTGTTGGGGAAACCTCAGTATTACTAATTGCTGTTTCGGCAATTATTTTATTGATGACGAGAGTTGCTTCATATCGAATTATATTAGGTACATTAATAGGCATGATTTTTATGACCAGCATCCTCAATATCGTTGGATCTGATACTAATCCAATGTTTAACGTTCCTTGGTATTGGCATTTAGTAATAGGTAGTTTTGCCTTTGGTTTGGTTTTTATGGCCACAGAGCCTGTTTCAGGTTCAGGCACAAATGCAGGTAGGTGGATTTACGGTGGTGTAATTGGTGTAACTGTTATTTTAATTAGGGTAATTAATCCTGCTTTCCCTGAAGGCATGATGCTTGCGATTTTATTTGCTAATCTACTTGCGCCAGTGATAGATCACCTTGTCGTAAATGCAAATATCAAAAAACGTGAGAGGGCACTAGCATCATGAATGATTCGATCATTAAAACCTTAGGTATTGCATTCGCAGTATGCTTGGTGTGCTCCCTTTTTGTTTCATTTGCTGCGGTTAACTTAAGAGATACCCAGAATCTTAATAAAATTAATGATCAAAGAGTTAAAGTTCTTCAAGCCGCGGGTATATATGATGAGGCTAATACAAATATTGAAGAACAATTTTCTGCACTTGAAGCCAGGTTTATAGACTTCTCTAATAATCAGATTGTTTCAACAATTGATGGGCTTGATCTAGATTCATATGATCCTGTTGAATATTCAAGGAAAGATGGATTCTTTTCAGTTATTCCAAATGATGAAGATATTGCGATTGTTAAAAATAAAGAAAATTACGGAAAAATTTTTATTCTTCGTGATGAGAATAATTCAATCAATAAAGTTGTTCTTCCAATTAGAGGATATGGGCTTTGGGGCACACTTTTTGGATATATCTCATTAGCTGCAGATTTAAATACTGTTGAGGGGCTAGAATTTTATAGTCATAAAGAAACACCCGGTCTAGGTGGTGAGGTTGATAATCCAAGATGGAAAAAGATTTGGATTGGTAAGAAGGTATACAACAATAATAAAAATGTATCACTTGAAGTTGTCAAAGGTGCTGTGAATCCACAAGACCAAAATATTGACTATAAAGTTGATGGTTTATCAGGAGCTACCTTAACGAGCAGAGGTGTAACAAATATGCTTGCTTATTGGTTTGGTGAATCAGGATACAAGCAGGTTTTGGAGAACTTAAAGAATGGCTAATAAATATAAAGAAATTCTTATAAAGCCTATCATTGCTGAAAATCCAATCACACTTCAGATTTTAGGTATTTGTTCAGCTCTTGCTGTAACTAGCAATCTTACCGTCACACTAATCATGTGCGTGGCCCTTACAAGCGTTGTTTCTTTATCTAATTTATTCATTTCAATTATAAGAAATCATATCCCCTCGAGTGTCAGAATTATTGTTCAGATGACTATCATCGCATCACTCGTGATTGTTGTTGATGAGTTGCTGAAGGCTTATGACTATGAGACAAGTAAGAAGCTATCAGTTTTTGTAGGATTGATCATCACCAATTGTATTGTAATGGGTAGAGCTGAAGCTTTTGCTATGAAAGAGAAACCATTTCCAAGCTTTATAGATGGCCTTGGTAATGGCTTGGGGTACAGCTTTATTTTGATTGTTGTTGCAGTTATCAGGGAGCTATTTGGTGCCGGAACTTTAATGGGAGTAGAAATCTTTCCTTTAGTCTCTAACGGTGGTTGGTATCCAGCAAATAATTTACTCTTATTGCCACCCAGTTCATTTATTATTATTGGCTTACTAATTTGGGTTATAAGAGTTTTTAACAAAGAACAAGTTGAAGAAAAAGATTTCAGTCTTTCAAAACATGACGTGTCACCTAATTACGAAAAGAGAGAAATAAATGTTTGAGCATTATCTCAACATATTCTTAACCACTGTCTTTATAGAGAATATAGCCTTATCTGTATTTTTAGGCATGTGTACATTTATAGCAATTTCTAAAAAAATTGATGCTGCTTTTGGTCTTGGTGTAGCAGTTATCGTTGTTTGTCTTATTACGGTGCCTTTGAATAATTTTATATACAACAATGTTCTTAGAGAAGGCGCATTAGCATGGGCTGGATTGCCTGAAGCAAATTTACAATTTGTTGGCTTAATTAGTTACATAGGTGTGATTGCAGCTGCTGTTCAAATTCTAGAAATGTTTTTGGATAAATTTGTACCTGCTTTATATAATGCTTTAGGTGTTTTCCTCCCATTAATTACAGTTAATTGCGCTATTCTTGGTGCATCACTTTTCATGGTTGAAAAAGATCTTAAGTTTGGTGAAAGTGTTGTCTATGGTTTGGGTGCAGGTGTTGGTTGGGCTATGGCAATTGTAATTTTGGCTGGAATAAGAGAAAAGTTAAAATATGCTGATATCCCTGAAGGTCTTCAGGGTTTAGGTATTACATTTATCATAGTTGGTTTAATGAGTTTTGGGTTTATGTCATTTGGGGGAATTTCGCTTTAGTGAGGTCTTATGCAAATTGATTTAATTTTAGGTGTTGTTTCTTTTACAGGTGTTGTCCTATTGCTTGTTCTTGTAATTATTTTTGCAAGAAGCAGGCTGGTGAGCGCGGGAAGTGTAAATATTGAAATAAATGATGATCCAGCAAATACTATTAAGGTACCTGCAGGATCTAAACTTTTACAAACTCTAGCAGAGAACAAAATATTTTTATCCTCTGCTTGTGGTGGTGGAGGCACATGCAGTCAATGTAAGTGTTTGGTTATGGATGGTGGAGGATCTATTTTACCAACTGAGGAATCCCACTTTACATCTAAAGAACAAAATGAAGGTTGGAGACTTTCTTGTCAAGTAGCTGTAAAGAATGATCTTAAAATTAAAATTCCAGATGAAGTATTTGGTGTTAAAGAATGGGAGTGTGAAGTAGTTTCAAATGATAATGTGGCTACATTTATAAAAGAATTGATCTTAAAATTACCTGAAGGTGAGGAAGTCAATTTTAAGGCTGGTGGTTACGTTCAACTTGAAGCACCAGCATACGAAGACCTCTCATACAAAGCTTTTGATGTGGATAATGAGTATCACTCTGATTGGGACAAATTTAAAATCTGGGATAATGTTGCAAACAATGATGAGCCTATTATTAGAGCCTATTCAATGGCAAATTATCCAGAAGAAAAAGGTGTCTTAAAGTTCAATATTAGAATAGCATCTCCGCCACCGGGTAGCGATGTACCTCCTGGTCTAATGTCATCATGGGTCTTTAATCTAAGGGCCGGTGATAAAGTAAGAGTTTTTGGACCATTTGGTGAATTTTTTGCGCGTAAAACTGATGCTGAAATGGTGTTTGTTGGGGGTGGTGCAGGAATGGCACCAATGCGTGCACATATTTTTGATCAACTGTTAAGAATTAATACTAATCGTAAAATTACATTTTGGTATGGAGCTAGAAGCCTTAGAGAGATGTTTTATGTAGATGAATTCGATAAGCTGCAAGATGATAATGAAAATTTTAATTGGCACGTTGCTTTATCTGATCCATTACCTGAAGACGATTGGTCCGGTGAAACAGGCTTCATACATCAAGTACTTCTGGATAATTATTTAAAATCTCATCCGGCTCCGGAAGACTGTGAATATTATCTTTGTGGACCCCCAATGATGAATAAAGCTGTAATAGATATGCTTATTAATTTAGGTGTTGAGCCTGAAAATATTATGCTTGATGATTTTGGCGGTTAAATTATTTGAATAGAAGTAATTTATCCAAGCTAGTTGCTTTTGTTGTTGGCTGTCTCTGTATATACGCAGCATATCAGTACAATAAAAGTTCCCTTTATCAAGTCTCAGGTTCAATATATGGAACCAGTTATAACATCACCTCGTCAAAATATATTAATGACCAATTGAATCTTCAAATTAAGAATGAACTCAATCGTATTGATTTAATTGCATCAAATTATAAGAAGGCCTCAGAGCTAAGTGCTTTGAATGAACACATTCTTAGTGATCCGTTCACTCTGTCAACTGATTTAAAAATTATCTTAAACAAAGCAATTGAAATTAATCAACTTTCACCGAAGTATGACATAACAATTGGTAACAAGATTAATCAACTCGGATTTGGGCCCGCGACTAATGTTTTAAAAAATATTCATAATGAGTATAAACCAATGCAAACTAAGTTTTCATTATCGGGAAATCAACTTATAAAGAATAAAAAATTTCTGTTTGATCTATCCTCAATTGCAAAAGGGTATGCAGTAGATCAAATCTCAAAAATATTAGATAAAAACAATCATAACAATTATCTAATTGACATAGGTGGTGAGCTAATTGTTAGGGGTTCAAAACTTGGTAATTCGTGGATCGTCGGTGTTCAAAACCCATCATCACTGATAAATGATGCAATTTTTACTATTGAGCATAATGACGAGTCTCATTTATCAGTTGCTACCTCAGGAGAATACAGAAATTATTTTATTAGTAATGATGAAGTTATATCACATACTATCGATCCAGTTAGTGGACAATCAATTCAAAGTGAATCTTTAAGTGTAACTGTCAAAGGTAATATATCCTGTATGGAAGCTGATGCCTTTGCTACACTTTTCAATTTACTCGAACCTTATGATGGTATCGCTCTAGCTAATTCTATGGATCTAGCAATTACCTATCTCATGAATGATGGAACAAGATTAAATTCAAAAAAATGGTAAAATTTTGTGATGTTTGAATTTATAGCAGGTTTTTTAGTTGTTGCAGTTTCTTTTGCGATGATAGCAACCGGCCTTATTTTAAAAAATAAACCTGTGGTGGGTAGTTGTGGTGGATTAGCAAATATAGAGGAGGGTGCACCCTGTGAAATTTGTGGACGCACCTCCACGGAGGATTGTTTAACGCCTAAAACTGATTCATAGTATTTGCTTCACCAGATGCTTTAAGCGCATTATCACCTGAGAAATATTCTTTATGAGTGTCACCAACTGTTGATCCTGCGAGATCTTGATGTTTAACTGATGACATATCTCTTCTAATCTCCTGCCTTTGAATACCTTGCACATACGCTAGCATCCCTAAGTCACCAAAATATCCTTCAGAAAGCATATCGGTCCCTAAAGCAGCTTCATGATATGTTGGAAGTGTGATTAGGTGATGGAAAATGCCCGCCTCACGCGAACCATCGGCTTGAAATTTAGATATAAGCTCATCAGCTTTTTTGCCTAAATCGGTGTCATCATATTTTTCACTCATTAAACCCTTGGGATCATTCTTTGGATTTGGATAGGCGGAAACGTCATCACCATTTACTTCCATTTCTTCAAGTACTTGTTGTCTAAAGGCAAGTGTCCAGTTAAACGATGGGGAATTGTTATAAACTAATTTTGCATTTGGAATTGTTTTTTTAATTTCATTCACCATAGATGCAATCTGTTCTACATTAGGTTTCTCAGTTTCAATCCACAAAAGATCAGCTCCATTTTGTAGGCTGGTAACGCAATCAAGAACAACTCGATCAAATCCAGTATTCTCTTTAAATCTATATAAACCATTTGGTAGACGAATTGGACGAACTAACTTGCCACCTTGATGAATAGTTATGTCATTTTCATCTAGATCATTAACATCATTAACGGGTTCTGTTTCTAAGAAATCATTGTATTTGCTAGCCAAATCTCCATCAGTTTTTGAAACCGGTACCTTCTGTGTTAAACCCGCACCTAATGAATCAGTTCGAGCAACTATAATTCCATTATCAACACCCAACTCCAAGAATGCATATCTAACAGCATTAATTTTTGCTAGGAAATCCTCATGAGGAACAGTTACTTTGCCATCTTGATGCCCACACTGTTTTTCATCAGAAACTTGATTTTCAATTTGAATTGCACAAGCACCGGCCTCAATCATCTTTCGAGCAAGCAAATAAGTTGCTTCCTCGTTACCAAATCCAGCATCAATATCAGCAATAATTGGAACAACATGGGTTTCAAAATTATCAATTCTAGATATAGCATCAGAAGTATCTTTACCGGATGATTCAAGGTCATCTAACTCATTAAAAAGGTGTTGAAGTTGTATAGAATCAGCTCGCTTTAGAAATGTATAGATCTCTTTGATTAAAGCAGGAACAGCAGTTTTTTCGTGCATGCTTTGATCGGGGAGAGGGCCAAATTGTGACCTGAGTGCTGCAACCATCCAACCACTGAGATATACATATGTCTTATCAGTTGTATTTTGTGTTCTCTTAACACCCATCATCATTTGTTGTGCAACAAACCCATGCCAGCAACCTAAAGATTGAGTGTAAACAGATGAATCTTTATCATAATCAGCCATATCCTTACGCATGATATCTGCAGTGTATCTGGCTATGTCTAATCCAGTTTTGAACTTGTTTTGCAGCGACATTCTTGCTACAAAGTCTGGATTTATAGATTGCCAATTAGAGTTCTTAAAACCATCAAGATTTTTTATTCTTTCTATTTCATCAAGAAACTTAACATTAGACATAATTTTCTCCGGAATTATGTAGTGCATTAAAATAAAATGCTTAAATTATGTCAATAAATAATAAAAATTACGTTTTTATGGGAATAAATTAAAGATATCTTTGTAGTTTAACTACTAAATTTAGATATTTATAGTGATTTACTTAAACCAATATATGTAGCAGGGGTCAATTTTAGAAGTTTGCTTTTAGACTTTGTCGATATATCCAAAGAATTAATCAGCGATTTATAGGAATTTTCAGTGAGCAATTCACCACGTGTAAGATCTTTAATAATTTCATACGCATCATCATATCCTTCAAGCTTCATTACAGTTTGAATGGCTTCTCCAAGAACTTGCCAATTGTTATTTAATTCTTTTAAAGATTGCTCCTTGTTTACTTCAAGCTTAGAAAAACCATTAATTAGAGATTGGATTGCAAGATAGCTATGTCCAAATGGCACCCCAATATTCCTTAGAACAGTAGAATCACTTAAATCTCTTTGTAATCTTGATTTAGAAAGTTTATCGCCGAAGAATGCAAATAGCGCATTACTTAACTCAAGATTTCCCTCTGAGTTTTCAAAATCAATTGGATTAACTTTATGTGGCATAGTTGATGATCCAACTTCACCTTTTATTACTTTCAATTTAAAAAGATCATTAGAGATGTACATCCAAATATCCCTATTCATATCAATAAGAACATTATTGATTCGGACAATCGAATGAGAAAGCTCAGCAATACAATCATGAGGTTCAATCTGGGTGGTTAAAGTATTAAGTGGTGTTTTTATAAATTTAAAAAATCCTTTTATAAAATTAATCCAATTTTTCTTTTCATCAATCAGAACAAGTGTATGAAAATTTCCAGTGGCGCCACCCCATTTACCTTTTACCTTTATAGACTTTAGAGTCTTTATTTCATTATCTAGTCTTCTCAAAAAAACATTTATCTCTTTACCAAAAGTAGATGGCGATGCAGCTTGACCATGAGTTCTAGATAAAAATGGTGAAGCTTTCCAAGCAGAAGACTTTGATTTGAGTATCTTTTTTAGCTCTAAGATCTTTTCTAAATATTCATCTTTAGCATTGTTAATGATTTGTGCATAGGAAGTCGAATTAATATCTTCACTGGTTAAACCAAAATGTATATACTTCTTAAAGTTTTTAAGGGAAGGGTTCTTGTTAAGCTTTTCTCTAATTAAATATTCAATAGCTTTTACATCATGATTTGTTTTCTTCTCAATAGTTTTGGCTCTTTTTGCATCTAATTTTGTAAAGTCATTAACTAGTTTAAGAAGTTTTTTTTCATTAGCCTGTGAGAGTTTTCCAAAATGACTTGGTAATTTTTTAGTTATGTAAATTAACCACATCAGCTCAATTTCATATCTAGTCTTATTGAGATAAGACTCTGAAAAAAATTTAGCTATGGGTTTAATTTTAGCTGCATACCTTGAATCAAGTGGTGAAATTGAAGAGTCAAGTTTGCTCATAGACTTTTGAATACTAATTTATTTGATCAGCTATGATACCACCACCCAGACAAATATTGTCTAGGTAAAAAACTGCAGATTGGCCTGGTGTTATTGCTCTTATTTCTTCATCAAATCTAACTTCAAGTTCATTAACGTCTAGTATGCATTTAATAGCTTTGTGACGATGCCGAACCTGAACCTCACACTCCAACTGATCACTGAACTCATCTGTTATCCAATGCAATCTTTCTAAAGTTAAACCTTTGCTAAATAAAAGAGGGTTATCCTCACCTTGGCATACATACAAGGAATTATTCTTTTGATCTTTTTTATAAACATACCATGGTAAATCTGGCATATCTTTAACGCCCCCAATTCTTAGTCCTTGTCTTTGACCAATGGTATATAAAAGTGAGCCATGATGCTCACCGATAATATTATTTGAATCATCTATGATTGGCCCTGGTTCAAAATCAATAAATCTATTTAAAAAGTCTTTCATATTTCGTTCTCCAACGAAACATATCCCAACAGAATCTTTTTTATTTCTGTTAGGTAATTGTAATGATTTTGCAATTTCTCTTACTTCTGGCTTGGTTAAATTTGCCAGCGGAAATAAACAGTACTTAAATTCATTTGAACTAACCTCATGTAGAAAGTAGGTTTGATCTTTGTTTAAATCGATAGATCTCCTTAAGTATGTTTTTTCTTTTTTAAAGACTAAATCTGCATAGTGACCCGTTGCCATAAAGTCTGCTCCAATTTTCTTTGCATAATCTAAAAAAGACTTAAATTTTATTTCACGATTACATAAGATATCAGGATTGGGAGTTCTACCTTTTTTATGCTCATCTAAAAAATCATTAAATACTCTGTCCCAATAATCGTCACTGAAATTTGCACGATGAAGTTTTATATCTAGGAGATCGCATACTTGCGAAGCATCTTCAAAATCAATTTCAGATGTGCAAACCTCACCCGGCTCTGATTGCCAATTTTGCATAAATAAACCAACAACCTCATAACCTTGCTGTTTTAATAAGTACGCCGCAACTGATGAATCAACACCACCTGATATCCCAACTACAACGGTTTTCTTGTTTTTAGTCATTTCAATAATTTAAGGCCATTAAAAGCTAATTATAGAGCTTATTTGGAGTATAATTTGCCAGCTAAAATTAATAAATATTTCTTTAAATTATCGGTGTAGCAATGGCTTATCAAAATATAAAAATTCCTGAAACTGGATCAAAAATTACATTAAATGACGATGGATCTTTAAACGTACCAAATGATCCGATTATTCCTTATATAGAGGGAGATGGTATTGGTATAGATATTACCCCTGCAATGCTTAATGTTGTTGACTCTGCAGTTGCAAAATCTTATGGGGGAGAAAAAAAAATCTCATGGATGGAGGTCTATTGCGGAGAGAAATCTACAGAAGTATACGGTGATGATGTTTGGCTTCCTGATGAAACAATTGAAGCACTTAGAGATTATGTTGTAAGTATTAAAGGACCATTAACGACTCCAGTTGGAGGTGGTATTAGATCACTAAATGTTTCATTAAGACAGATTCTTGATTTGTATGTTTGCTTAAGGCCGATAAGGTACTTCTCAGGCGTGCCAAGCCCAGTTAAAAATCCATCACATGTTGATATGGTAATTTTTAGAGAAAACTCTGAAGATATCTACGCCGGAGTTGAGTTTGAAGGTGGGTCAGATGAATCAAATAAATTGGTTAAGATTCTTCAAGAACAGTTTGATGTAAATAAAATTAGATTCACAGAAGATGTTGGATTGGGTGTTAAACCAATATCCAAAAATGGAACTGAGCGTCTTGTTAAACAAGCTATTGATTATGCAATTAAAAATGATAGAGATTCTGTAACTCTAGTTCATAAGGGAAATATTATGAAATTTACTGAAGGAGCTTTTAGGGATTGGGGTTATGAATTGAGTGTTAGTAATTATGATGGTGAACCTCTTGATGGTGGTCCATGGCATGTAATTAAGAATCCAACTAATGGCAAGAATATAATTATTAAAGATGTGATCTGTGATGCATTTTTACAACAGATTTTAACTAGGCCGAAAGAGTACGACGTAATCGCAACTATGAATCTAAATGGAGATTACATTTCTGATGCTCTTGCGGCATGTGTTGGAGGTATAGGAATAGCTCCTGGCGCAAATATTGGTGATGATGCTGCACTATTTGAGGCTACTCACGGAACTGCCCCAAAATATGCTGGTCAAGATAAAGTGAATCCAGGATCATTAATTTTGTCAGCTGAAATGATGCTTAGACATCTCGGTTGGGTAGAGGCAGCAGATCTTATTATTGAGTCAATGGAAAAAGCCATCGAAGCTAAGATGGTTACATATGACTTTGAAAGACTCATGGAGAATGCCAATTTAGTTTCTTGTTCAGGTTTCGCTGACGAAATGATTAAACGAATGTGATTGTTTCGAGCAATGAAAATGAAACTGATGCAGGGTTGGGTGTCATAACTCTTGAAGATGAGCCCCAGTTAAAAGAACCGCCTTTATTTCAAGTTGTCTTATTAAATGACGATTTCACGCCCATGGAATTTGTTGTTTATGCAGTTCAAAAAGTTTTTGGTTATGAACATGAGAGAGCAACGCAGATAATGCTATCAGTTCATACTAAAGGGAAGGGAGTATGTGGTATATTTCCAAAAGAGATTGCTGAGATGAAATGTGCCGAAATGAACAATCTAGCACAAATCAATGAGCATCCATTACTAACTGAAATTGAACCCATGACAGATTAATGTTTAGCAAAGAATTAGAACAATCGATATCAAGCTTATTTGATCAGGCCCAAAAGACAGATATTGAATATATAACTATCGAACATTTGCTGCTAATGATACTCAGTGACTTCGATGTTAAAGACTTTCTTAAAAGTAACGGTATAAATGTCAATTCATTTAAAAGTTCTGTTGAGGATTATATTCAAGATACAACACCCAGGAAATCTGATCCAAACAAATCAACTCAACCAACGCTTGGTTTTCAAAGAGTCCTCCAGCGTGCTGTATTTCATGTTCAATCATCAGGCAAAGGTGTTGTAAAACCAATTAATATTCTAGTTGCCATTTTTTCTGAAAAGGAAAGTCATTCTGTTTACCTTTTAACTAAAGCAGGGATATCCAGACTAGATATCGTTTCATACATTTCTCATGGTAGGACTGCATCAAAAAAAGAGTCAGACTCTGTTATGGATGGTGTTGATGAAGAAGAGGTCATAACTGAAAGTGGGGAGTCAAAATTTTTAATTAACCTTAATGAACAAGCCTCTAAAGGAAAAATAGATGCCTTGATTGGAAGACAGGAAGAAATTAGTAGGCTTATACAAATTTTAGCTAGAAGAACAAAAAATAATCCGTTATTGGTAGGTGAGTCTGGTGTCGGTAAAACTGCAATTGTTGAAGGATTGGCACATCTTGTGATTAATAAAAAAGTACCTGAGTATCTACAAAACTACATAATATACTCCCTGGATATAGGTGCGTTAATTGCTGGAACAAAATACAGAGGTGATTTTGAAAAAAGATTAAAAGAGGTTATTGAGTTTTTAGAAGGTCAGGAAAAATCAATTTTGTTTATAGATGAGATACATACAATTATTGGAGCTGGATCAGCATCTGGGGGCTCTCTAGATGTATCAAACCTTCTTAAACCCGCGCTAGGGAAGGGTAGTCTTAGGTGTATTGGATCAACTACTTTTCAAGAATTTAGAGGTATATTTAATCAAAACCAAGCGTTATCAAGGAGATTCCAAAAGATAGATATTAATGAGCCTGATATAGATGACTCAATCGCAATTCTAAAAGGAATAAAACCTTTGTATGAGCAACATCACAACGTTAAATATCATGATGAATCAATTAAATCTGCTGTTGAGCTGTCTCAAAAATTTATTAGTGACAGATTTTTACCTGATAAAGCTATTGATTTAATGGATGAAACGGGTGCATTGTTAAATGTAAATAGAAAAGATAATAAAAAAATTACCGTAAATCAGATAGATATTGAGAAAACCATATCAAAAATAACTAAAATCCCTGAAAAATCGATATCAAAGGATGAGTCTAAATCTCTAAAAAATATTGAAAGAGACCTAAAAAGAGTTATTTTTGGGCAGGATAAGGCGATTGTTAGTCTGGGTAACGCAATAAAGCTCTCGAGGGCAGGGCTAAGAGATGATAATAAGACTATTGGATCGTTTCTATTTGCTGGGCCAACTGGTGTAGGTAAAACTGAAATAGCGCGACAACTAGCCTCTATTTTAGGTATAGAATTAATAAGATTTGATATGTCTGAATACATGGAACGCCATACCGTTTCTAGATTAATTGGTGCTCCTCCAGGCTATGTTGGCTTTGATCAGGGGGGACTCCTAACTGAAGCAATTGTTAAAAACCCACATGCGGTATTGCTTTTAGATGAAATTGAGAAGGCTAACCCGGATATATTTAATTTGTTACTTCAAGTAATGGATAGTGGGGTTCTCACTGATAATAATGGAAGAAAAGCTGATTTTAGGAATGTAATTTTAATCATGACTACAAACGCAGGAGCTGATTTACTTGAAAAATCATCCATTGGATTTAACTCTCAATCCAATGAATCAGATGCATTAAAGTCCTTAAATAAGCTGTTTGCGCCGGAATTTAGAAACAGACTTGATGAAATTATTCAGTTTAATTACTTACCTAAAAAAGTTGTCTTATCTATTGTTGATAAATTCTTAACAAAACTACAGGCTCAACTGGATGAGAGAGAAATTGAGTTAATTTATTCAAAGAAAGTTGTAAATTGGATAGCTGATAAAGGCTATAACAAGCATATGGGCGCAAGGCCTATGGAAAGGTTTATTACTGATCACATTAAAAAACCACTTGTAAACGATGTGCTTTTTGGATCACTAAACAAGGGTGGTCAGATTAAAGTTGATCTAGTTGATGGTGAGGTAGAGTTTACTGAATTGAAAAAGGAAAAGGTAACTTAGAACTATCTACCTCTAAAAGTTATTCTGCCTTTTGTTAGGTCATAGGGTGTCATTTCAACCTTAACCTTATCTCCGGTTAGTATTCTGATGTAATGTTTCCTCATTTTCCCAGAAATGTGAGCGTCTATAACATGACCATTCTCTAATTTAACTTTGAATTGAGTATTTGGAAGGGTTTCAATTACTTCACCTTCAAATTCTAAATTGTCTTCTTTAGCCATGCGCAGTATTTTAAACGAATTTTAGCCTATTGAAAGAAAATAAAGGGGATATATATAATTTAACATAATATATATTATGCGAAGTAATATATTATTAAAGGTTAATAACAGGTACTACTCTATCTTTTGTAAAAGGCTGTGGATTACCGTTAATAAACTCAATAATTAGTTGTGCATATTCAGGGCCAGCCTCTTCTTGTATAAAATGTCCCGGTCCTTTTATAACAATCTCTTGAGCTGTGGGCACTCTCTTAAGCATCTCAGTTAATCTAGGATTGTTACTAGTAACAGGATCATTATCACTATTTGCAATTAAAAATGGCTTATTCCATTTTTCAAAAACTTCTCTGTAAGCCATTTCATTTTTTCTTAGTTCACTAGGTATTAAATAAGGGAAAATTTGTGCACCGGCTTTATAAGTAGCATTTGGGTAAGGTGCTTCATACCCTGCTCTCTCCTCATCACTTACATTACCAAGTGTTTGCATAATTCCACCAACATCAATGTTATCTGTATACCTTGAATATCTAATCCAGCCTGTAAAATCATCGCCACCAATGAATTCTTCCCAGGTAGCCGGGCCTTGAATCCAAATACCTAGCTTGAATAATGGATAACTAATATGACTTAGTAAATCTCTGAAAAAACCACGTCCAGGAGCTATGAGACTCGTATTTGACGCTATTATTCCTGAAAACCTCTCCGGTTCTTCTGCAATGACTCTAAATCCAACTAATCCGCCCCAATCATGAAGATGCGCAGTGACATCCTTAAGATCTAGCTCTCTAACTAATTGAACCATTTTATCAACATGCATTTGATGCGAGTAATCATCAATTGAAATGTATTTATCAGATTTACCGAACCCAACCATATCTGGTGCTATGACCCTGTACCCTGCTGCTGTAAGCGTTGGTATCATTCTTCTAAATAAGTAACTCCATGCAGGTTCACCATGAAGAAGATAAATTATCTTTCCATCCACCGGTCCTTCATCGAGATAGTGAATTCTAGTATCACCAATAGTTAAATAATTTGCAGAAAACGGATAATCTTTAATGCCATTAAATCTTTCATCAGGAGTTCTTAAAACTCCAGGGGCGACTAAATTAAACCTGTCATAATTTATTTCATTGTTAGAGTTCCTTGAATATTGAAAGAATCCTATAAGAATTACAAATGCAATAATAAAAACTACAAAAAATCTTTTCATAAAAATTTCATTAATGTTACGTATAAATTAATTTAATGACACGTGAGATGTCAATTTTTTAAACTCTATCTAATGCTTTTAGAAAAGCCAGTGTAATTATTGGGGTTTTTTTCATAATCTATGGAGCTATTTTCACCATATATTTCTAACTCAAACCAATCAATAAAATCTTGATCCCTACTAATCTTCCAGAAATCCCATACGGTTCTGGCTAATGGCGTTTTAAATGTTCCTAATTTTAAGGCATTCATCCTTGTAATTAGATGTTTTTCGTCAACAAAATTACTTTTAACTTTGTCATAGACATCAAAAATATCTACAAGCGTTGTAATGAGAAACATTGTTACCCTCACCCTTTCTTTGTCATCAAGATCACCAGACCAATCTTTAGATAAGAATTCACTGAATTCGCCATCTCTTGAGGAAGCAAAATATCTATCATATTGGCGTTGAGTTAAGGTGTGGCCAAATTGTGCTCTGGTAATTTTATTCTGCTGATTAATTTGTATTGCTAAATACACAACGGAAACAATAACACCTCCGGCAGCAATCATTTGAATGATTAGATTTATGTTATCTGACATGAATTAGATACTTAGATCTTCAAGATTGTAATCTACAAGACTATTACGTGCTTCATTATTCCAAACAAAGTCTTTATTAGATTCTTTGAATGGTTTGTATTCGTATGGTTCTTCATCTGGATATTTATCTTTACGGGCTTGTATTGCATATCCTAGAGGCTTGGTTCTTCTAGCAATAATTTCTTCATCGAATACCTGGGACTCACTGTGAATTCCACCACCCTTTATTCCAAGAACAGAACTTCTTTTGTGGAAACCAAAATTTACTGTCACCCTTTTTTCAAATCCACAATTTGGAAATGAGCCATGAAGAAGTTGTCTGTTGCAAATTACAACGTCTCCCGGATTGCATACTATTGGCACAGCTCCATCGATTCTTTCACTTCCTGAATCCTGGATTAATTTTTTGATATCAATCTTTCCAACTTTATGTGTGCCAGGCAAAACCCAAACTCCATTGACAGAAGTACTTCCATAAACTTGAGCCATAAAATTAAATCCATGTATATCTTCTTCAAAATTATCGCTATCCCAATGAGTGACGCCATCTTGATGCCATGATACAGCAGCACCAATACCAGGTTCCTTAATAAAAAGAGCTTCATTGAAAGGGGCAAAATCCTCCCCGTTTATATTTTCTGCAACCTTAAGTAGTTTAGGGTGTGCATAAGTCCTAAGACATGCATCTGAGAATTGTAAAGTGCCTAACAATATTAAGGGTACAGCTTTAGGTGCATCTGCAGATGGTACTGGTTCGAACATTTTCACTTGATGTCTACCATTTGCTAGCTCAGTACCACCCAAAGGGTCTCCCAAAGGTTTTGACCAAACAATGGTCAAGGCTTTAGATATTGAATTCATTGAGGGATTTCCGCTTAAATCAACTGAACTTTCAGGACCCGAAGGGAAATTAGATCTTAATGAATCCAAATCTTTTTCAATATCATTCAGCTCAGCTTCATCGATTACATTTTCAAAAATGTAGAATCCAAATTTTGAATAGGCATTTCTAATATCTTTCGATAGCGAACCGTCTGAATTAAAATTTATGGGCCCCCTATTTCCAAGCTCAAGTGCCCTTTTTTCACCGTCTAAAAGGTATTCTTTAACGGCGTCAGCATCAGGCCCGTAATATGCTGCACATGCATTAATGGATTTTAAAGAACTTTTCATTTTTAATTAAATTTACTAAAAAAAAGATACAACATTATAAATTTTTTTAAAACATGAATAAATTATTAAGATATCTTTTTTTTGAGCCAAAGAATCGTAGAATTTAGTAGATTGAAAAATCAATTTAATAGTATTTCTATTAAAATCATTCAAATAGCCATACACATAAAATATTAGTATGTAGTGCCTTTTAGAATTAAAATATTTTAATGAAAATTAATCTCTATAACATCATACTCTCGTCAATATTCTGCAGTGCTTTAGCTGCTGAAGTTCTTATGAAGCCCTCGAGCTATTCAAGCGAGATTTATAAAGAGAAAATACTTGATGGGAACTATATTGCTGCAATTGATCATCCAAATACATTTCTTGATTTTAACTATGGCGATCGTGTAGCTAATCACTCACAAATATCCAGTGCGGTATTACATTGGTCAAAACAGTCCGATAAAATTAAAGTAATTGAGTATGCTAAATCTCATGAAGGACGACCACTTTATGTTGCCTTTATTTCATCATCAAAAAATCTAATGAATCTTGATGAAATCAAAAATCAAATTACAAAACTTTCAGATGCAAGAATTACAACTAATGGCGAGGCTAATTCAATAATTGAAAATATTCCTGCAGTTGCCTGGATGGCATACTCAATTCATGGAAATGAAACATCAGGTGCAGATGCAGCACTAGGGATAATTTATCATTTAATTTCTAGTACTGATCTTGAGATAACAAAGATGCTTAAGGATATGGTGGTAATAGTTGATCCTATGATGAATCCAGATGGAAGAGATAGATTTGCTAAATCATTAGAGCAATATCGAGGTACTGCACCAAACTATGATGATCAATCTTTAATTCACACGGGCGATTGGCCTTATGGAAGAACTAATCACTATTATTTTGATTTAAATAGAGATTGGTTTTATTTAACACAACCTGAAACACAAGGACGTGTAAAACTCATTAATCAATGGAGACCACAAATCTTGGTAGACGGACATGAGATGGGTGCGCAAGATACATTTATGACTGGTCCTCCTAGAGAGCCAATAAACAAAAATATTGATAGAGATCTTATTAAATGGGGAAACATATTTGCTCAAGATCAGGCTGAGGCATTTGATAAAAAAAATTGGAGATTTTATACGGGTGAATGGCATGAGGATTTATATCCAGGATATTCATTCTATGCTCAGTTCAGAGGCAGTCTTGGTATTCTTTATGAACAATCAAGGATGGCTGAAGATGGTGTAAGGAGGCCTGAAGGTACTATTCAATCCTACAAAGAGTCAGTGCACCACCAATTTGTTAGCACACTTGCAAATTTGAAGACATTAGAAATCAATTCTAAGGCCATGTATCAAGATTACTGGGATGCAAGAAAATATAATGTTTCTAAAAACAGTAAGTATGCTAATCAAACATATGTAATCTTACCTACTAAAAATAATGGAAGGTTAAATGCATTAGCAGAGAAACTTCAGGCACAAGATATAGAATTATTCACTAACGAAAGATCAATTATTGTTAAATCTGCTACTACGCAATCAGGTGAAAATATTACTAATTACGTTGTACCTAAAGGTAGTTTAGTTATTCCTAATCAACAACCTGAAGCTCCGTTAATATCTGCAATACTAGAATTTGATGCTGATATTGATAAATCAGTTCTAATTGAGGAAAGACAAGAAAGCTTAAGAGATGGGTCATCAATTATGTATGACACAACTGCTTTCAACTTTTCAATGATGTTTGGACTAAAAGCGATTACTGTAAATGAAAAAATTTCTAATAACCTGGATAAGTGGGTTGCGGAATCCAGTCAATTAGAAATAAATAAAGATTCAATAATATGGGCAACAGATGGCGAAGATGATCGCTCAGTTGCATTTGCAGCTAGATTGATGGAACAAAATATTCAAGTTCGTATTATTGATAAGGAATCATTCCTTTCAGGTCATGAACTCTCAAGAGGCAGCGTAGCTGTCTTACAAATGGATAATCCTAATATCGATGACTTAAGTTCAAAAATATCTCAGATTAGATCTGATTTAGGAATTTCAATTGTTTCCATAGAATCAGGTTTTGGTCCAGAATTATTACCAGATTGGGGTGGAAGGCATTTTCGACTCCTTGAAAAACCACAGGTGGCAATTTTGGGACATTCTAGCTTTAACTCCTATGATGTTGGCGTTAGCTGGTGGTCATTGGATCATCATTTAGGCATAAGACACTCGTTACTTAACGGTTCGTTTGCAGGCTATGCTGATTTACGTCGCTACAACGTAATTATTATGCCAAGTGGTTATCTTGAAATGAGTGATTATGAAATTAATGCTTTAAATGATTGGATTAAACAAGGGGGTACATTAATTGCTCATAATAGTAGTTCTAGATTCATAGCTTCCAATGAAACTATTGGTGGTGTTATGCAACTTCAGGATGTCTTAGATAAAAGTAATGACTATAACTTTGATCTATTAAGGGAAATATATGCACTTGAAGAAGACCTTAACCAAGAAGCCGTGTTAAATAATACGTTAGATTTAAAAATAAATTATCCGTTGGAATTGAATAAGACTAATTATTCTGAGGATGAGTTAAAAAATCGTGATAGATGGCAGTCAATTTTTATGCCATCTGGTGCTTTTGTTGCTGGAAGAACTGATCAAAAGCATTGGTTAACATTTGGAACACCTAAAACTTTACCGCTTCTCTATGGAAATTATCCAATCCTAATGACAGATGATAATGCAGAAGCACCTATAAGGATTGGTGAACTTGTAGATAATCCTGTTATCAATGAATTTAGATCAATTAACTGGTCTACTTTGCCTGCAGGCAAAGACATAAAAGTAAGAATGAGTGGATTAATTTGGCCAGAAGCTGCCCAAAGAATTGCAAACTCTGCCTACTTAACTAGAGAACGTGTAGGTAAAGGACAAATAATACTTTTTGCAGGAGAGCCTAATTTTAGAGGATCAACTAGAGGCACAAACCGAGTATGGTTAAATGCGATTGTATATGGTCCAGGATTGGGTACAAGTCCCAAAATAGAGTTGTAGAGTAAAAGCGTATATACCTGGCTTTACCAATCACTACCGGTTTAATCGATGATCCTGAGCTACCCTTAGTAAGTTCTTTTTATTGAAGCTTTATTATTTTCAATCTTGCCATCAATAAAAATACTGTTTTTCATTATCATCTTATTTGATCCAACCATCTCCCATGCTATCGATCTTACAAAATTATGATGATCTTTATGATAGCCAGGCTGTGGATCAGATTTAAATGCAATAGAGTTGTTAGATAATCTGGCAACTTTAAACATTGGCTCAGTACCTAGAGCACAATAATGTTTTATCACTAACTCTCCGTCCTTATCAGAATAAGTAGTAAACATTTCTACACCATCCTCAATGAGCTCTTCTCTGATAGTATTTCCATTTGAAACCAACTTAAAATGATAACTTGCATTAATAACATTACCTGAGTCTTGTGTAAGCTTGCCCTTCCATTTACCAAGCATATTATTTTTAATAAATAAAAAAGCTTCACTGTGTTCAGATACGCCTAGATCAACATCACCGATCTTCGTTGTCTCAACAGCTAAAGTAAATAATGAAAATGTTAATGTAGATAATAAAATTAATTTATTCATAATTGATAATCCTAGTTTTTAGTATAGATAATTTCACATTCTTCAACAGTTTCACTAACAATCTCATCAACATATTGAAATGCAGAATCCCAAATTTTTCCATAGGAAGCGCCAGCAAAGTATTCATCAGCCACTTTACCCGATTGTGATGCTGTATCTGTTACCGCACGCAGATGGAAGACTTCAGTTCCACCACCTAATGGATAGAAAACACCAAGACGCATGTCATGACCTGCAATTTTTAATTCGCTCTCTAGTTCTTCCATTTTTTTTGCAAATGCCCTCCAATCATTAAGTTTTAATCTCCAGAGTCTTTCATAACCCGGTCTCAATTCAAATTCTTTAACTGGTTTCCATGTAGCTGCGTACTTAACTTTTCTAAGTTTCTCGAATTGCTTGTTTGGGGTCATAGGATCATATTTCTGTGAAGCTATAAAAGCATCCTCAATACTGCCATAAGCATTCCATACAAACATCTCACCAGGATATTGATTCCCTGATCGTGTCACACAAACACCAGCGACATCAGATCCAATAGCTTCAAACGGTGCAGTATTTTTTTTCATATAATCAACATACTTTTCTATATCCATTGCTTTGACATGGAGAGTAGTAAACGCTCCTTCAGGTGCTGAATTTATTGGAAGTAGTAAGACTGCTGATAACAAGAATAAAAATTTATTTAATTTCATAATTTATCTCCAGAATACATTTAATATAAACATTAAAATCTTAAAAATCTAATGTTTTAAACAATAGGCCAAATCTTTTACTGGGCTCTTTTGCCTGAATAACGACTGAAATAGTCTTGCACATAAAGAAGATCATCATTTAGATCACCTGTTGGGGTGAAAAATTTATCTAAAGTAACAATTTTTTTTTGGAAATCTATACCTGCTAGCATTATTTTACTATTAGTCTGTTTAGCAATTCGAATGAATCCAGATTTTAGTCTCAAAACTTTTTTTCTAGTTCCTTCAGGTGCCATGCCTATTAAATATCCATTTGATTTTTCAGTAATTGTTTTGATTTTAGAAAAAAGCTCGGATGGATCTTGACGATTAACAGGAATACCACCTAACCTCGTTAGCAAGCCCTTGAATCCTCTTTTAAAAATTGTATGCTTGCCTAGCCAATTAATCTTTGCATCAAGGCTCAAGATAACCAAGACCCCTATGATAAAGTCCCAATTGGATGTATGAGGCCCAATAACAAGAACAACCCTTTTATCCTCGGGTATTACGCCGTTGATTTTCCATTTTTGAAACTTAAGTACCCAAGAAGATATTTTTATAATAAATTTTGGCCTATTAGCTTTTAGGTGCTGCGGAATAGCAATTGGGTAGTTGCTCATGCTGATTAATTAATAACCTGCTTGACCAGAATTAATTTTATTATTCCACTCTTGATCTAACTTTTTATACTGATCGGCATTGGGCATCATAAAGTAAATATCATCATTGTGCTTATTGATATCAAAGCCCTCATCTCTGAGCTCATTTTTCTTAAGTTTAAATGTTCCGGTGGTATCAACTTCGCTAATAATTCTTATAAAAACGGGCCGTGCGTATTTAGGAAGATTTCTATTAACAAAATCTGATAAATCACCCCAGTCAACGGCTTGATTATTTTCGATAGTGAAAGCTGCCATCCCTGCTCTACCTTCTGCATTTGGAACCTTTACTCCATAAACATTTGCCATATTGATTGAGCTATGACCATTTAGAATTTCAGCTACCTCGTTTGTAGAAACATTTTCTGATTTCCATCGAAAGGTATCACCAATTCTGTCTACAAATTGAAAATGCCTCCTACCAAGAGCATACCCAACATCAATTTCTTGGATCAAATCACCAGTATTAAACCAGGCATCACCATCATCAAATACATCTCTCAAAACTTTCTTTTCACTTTCTTTTGGATCTGTATAACCATTAAAAATTGAATTATCAGAAATTTTATTTATTAATAAACCTGGTTTTCCAAATTCAACTTTTTGGTACTTATTATTTGAATCTTTAAAGACGCTATCCTCAGCAACATCATATTTAATTAATTCAACATCAACATTGGTCATACCAATTGTTTTTTCCTTATTAAGTAAATTCATAAAAAGAGCATTACCTTCACTGGCTCCATAAATTTCACAAATCATTTCGACATTAAATCTATCTCTAAAAGCATCCCATAAATCAGGACGCAATCCATTACCAACCATTGCTCTAATTGGATTATTTTCTTCAAATTCATTTGCCTCTTGATTTGCAAGATATCTGCAGAGCTCGCCTACATAAACAAATAATGTAGTATTAAACTCTGATACTTCTCTCCAAAATGAGGAAGCTGAAAATTTTCGTTTTATAAGGGTTGAGGCGCCCACTCTTACACAAGCACATAAGCCAAGCATTAATCCTGTAGAATGATATAAAGGTAAGCAGTTATACATGCAATCAGTATGATTCATACGATAGCCACCAGTTGAGATATTGGATGAAGCTGCAACAATTTTTACGTTGGGAAAGATAGCTGCTTTAGGGACACCGGTTGTTCCAGAAGTAAATATGTAAAAAGCAGTATCTTTTGCTTTAACGTTATTTGTTTCTTCTAAATTTGTATCATCAGATGTATCAATAGCAGAGCGAAGGTTTATACACCAATTAGGTTTTGTGTATGAATCTCCATCGCTGACCCAAAGGAATTTATCATTTCCTTTAACGTTTAATCCATTAAGCACATCTTCAATAGCGGGAGCAAGCTCAGCTCCAACTATGCATAAACTAGATTCTGATGAATTAACACAATGAATTAACGGATCCCCTGTTAAGGAGGAATTAATAAGAACACCAATAGCTCCAATCTTATTCAAAGCTAAAAGAGTAACGACATAATCCGGTCTATTCTGCATAAACAAAACGACTCTATCGCTATGTTTAACTCCTCGTGTTACAAGATATTTAGCAAGAGTATTTGCAGCTTTATTGGTTCTTTCATAAGTCCAGATTTCATCATCAAAATACATAAAAGGTCTGGAACTATATTGATCAACTGCATCCTCGAACATATGTGCTAAGGAAGCATTAGATTCTGGATCAGGCCACTTGTACCTCATGAGAGGTATTAGATATTTTAATTGACTTAATACCCTAAAAAATTCAATGACTTTTTTCATTTATTAATTATATTTCAATTTCAATAAGTGATGGGCCTGATTCATTAACGGATTTACTAAATACGTCTTTAAACTCTTTTACAGTTTTTGGTTTATAACCCTGTACACCCATTGATTCAGCAAGATTAACCCAATCAATAGGAGGATTATCCATTGAAAACATTGAGGCTGCTCGCTCTCCAGTTTCGACAGCTTGAACTCGATCAAGTTCGATTTTTAAAATTTCGTATGATCGATTTGAAAAAATAATATTTGTTATGTTCAAATTTTCTCTTGCTTGAGTCCATAGGGCTTGAACGGTGTACATCGCGCCTCCATCCCCATGCAAAGTTATAACTGGTCGATCAGGTTTAGCAATAGATGCACCAATTGCGAGAGGCAGTCCCTGACCAATCGATCCACCAGTAAGAGCTAACCAGTCATGCGGTTTAGCTTGAAGAGCATAAGGAGTTACAATAAGGCTAGAGGTTGCCGACTCATCCGATACGATAGATTCCTCTGGCATAATGTCTGCAATTAGGGGTCCGAGAGTTGTGACATCTAGATCACCTGATTTAGGTACGTCAGATATATGCGGTCGAATTAATTCATTAGCTATTTTAGGCGAGCCCGATAGCTCACTTAATAATGCTAATGCTTCGGAACCATTTTCCTCAACTGAACATAATTCAAACAATTCAGCTTCATGAGGAGATAGAAAGCTTTTTTTATCAGGATAAGCAAAAAATGAAACAGGTGGCTTTGTACCAATAAAAACAATTGATTTAGTTCCTTGCAAGAAGTCTTCAGCCATTTCTGAAAAATAAGGAACTTGTTGAATGATTGGTAGTCCTGCACCTCTTCTAATACGAGAAACAAAAGTATCAGTTACAAGTCTGCAGCCTGTTTTAGTTGCAATTTGTGCGGCAAATTTTAAACATTCTTCATCAAGGAATTTACCACCTAGATAAAGCATAGAATTAGGCTTCAAAAGCAGTTTATATGCAGCTTCAATTAATTTGTTATCTACTGATTTAAGGTTGTTTAATTCAACTTTTTTTGGCAAATCTGACTGTATATTACTCCACGCATAATCTGCCGGAACAATTAATGTTGCAATATTGCCTGGAGATTCATTAGCTACTTTCCATGCATCATTCCCACACTGAGTAATTTGTTCAGGGCTACCAACTCTTCTAACCCAATCTGATGAAGATTTAGCTAAACCATCAAGATCAGATGTTAATGGGGCATTATGTTTAAGATGATAAGAAGCATGATCACCAACAATATTTATCATTGGAGAAAAGGCTTTTTTGGCGTTATGAATGTTAGCAAATGCATTACCTAATCCAGGTCCAAGATGAAGAAGGTTGGCAGCTGATTTTCCTGACATTCTTGCATATCCATCAGCGGCACCGCTCACCACCCCTTCAAATAAACCTAAAACAGGTCTAACCGCAGGGTTATGATCTATGGCAGCTACCAGATGCATCTCAGAGGTACCAGGATTTGCAAAAACAACCTCTAATCCATTGTTTACGAGTGTTTTTATTAAAGCATCGGAAGCATTCATAATTTTATTTAAAACCTCTATAAGTTTTATCGATTAAGGAATTAGTATCTATTTTATCTGTGATTCTTATTTTTGTAATACCCATTAAAAGCTATATAAGTTTGTATTAAATTAGCTATCACAAATGCAAATAAATCTACAAATATGAATATTATAGCGCCAGAAAATCTTGATACTCCTGTCAAAATATATCCATTTAATCTAGATTCATGGTGAACTGAACTAACCAAATATAAGCTCATAATGCTTAATATCAATATTACCCATTGACCATACATAAGAAAATTTTCAATCATTTTTTATCTCCATTGTTTTTAAATTATGCACTTTAAATTAATGAGGCTTGAAAAGCTAAGATATTTTTAAATTTTACTATTAGGTAAAATTAGTTATTATTAAGTTAAATACATAGGAGAAAATATGGAAAGTGAAATTTGGATGAGTTTTCAAATGTCAAGAGGTGCTAACGCAACACTGTTCTTAGGAGTTGTCATAGCTGTATGGGTGGCTGCTAGATTTGCTAGCGTTTCAATGGATAAAGGTGCAAATGCTGTTGGCAAGGTTATTGTTTCATTATTTGCCTTATCAGTTTTTGCAGCTGGCTGGAATATGTTTACTTTTATAGGTAATCAATTTGTTGGTCATGCTGCTGCATTTCAAGGACTAAAGAATGCAGGTGTTGAAATTTCACCACTAGCTCAGGGGTTTATTGACACATATGGCACTGAAGCTTTAACAATGCCTAATATGGTTGCAGCTGCGTTCTTAATTACTGGATTACTAATTGCAGTACTTCCAATGTGGATTAAGACAACAGACTAGTTAATGCGCACAATTAAGAGCCTCATCTAATTGAGGCTCATTATGAATTTCTACTAAAGGCTAAAAAACCTGTATGATTAATTTATATCTATAGGAGGAGAATATGGAATCAGAAATTTGGTCAACCCTTCACACTGCAAGAATTGCAAATGCGGGGTTCTTTATATTTACCATGCTTTCTATTTGGGTTGCGGCTAGATTTTCTTCAGTTGCAGCAGAAAAAGGCATTAACTTGGTAGGTAAAATCATTTGTTCATTGTTTGCTTTGGGTGTTTTTGCAGGTAACTTCACCATTGGAGGTACAATTATGAGTTCTTACAGTGGTCATGCAAAAGCATTTGCTATGCTTCAAGACACCGGTGTTGAATTATCACCAATGGCTTTAGATTTTATTGCTTATTTTGGAACAGAGGCTTCAGGCCCTAACCCAATAATGATTCTGGTTGGTGTTTGCGGGCTTTTAATAGCGCTAGCACCCTTATGGTTTAATCCAAACAAATAACTAATAATTCGACTTTAAAAAGCCTGTTATAACAGGCTTTTTTTGTTAGTATCTAAAAATGAAATTCATTTACTCTTTAATTTTTTTATTTATATTAACAAGCTGTTCTGAAAATACCTCAATTATGAATCCACCTAAACCTGAAAAAATACCTTTTGTTCTTGAAAAGCATGGCGACGTTCGAACGGATTATTATTATTGGCTTAGAGATGATTCAAGATCTGATCAAAAAATCATTAATTATTTAAAAGAAGAGAATAAATACTCTGATTTGTGGTTTAAAAATAAAGCAGATTACCAATCATCAGTATTAAATGAACTTGTAAATCAGCTACCTGATATAGAGGCTTCATTTCCAGTTGATAACTATGGTATTTCATACTTTTCTAAATCATATGATAGTAAGCAATTAGATGTTTATTTCAGGAAAATTAATAACAAAGAAGAAGTAATTTTAGATCCAAATATAAAATTTAAGACTCAAGAATACTATCAAGCTGGTAGAGTAAATCCAAATCCAATTAATACAATTGCTGCTTATTCTGAAGATAATGATGGAAGAAGAAAATACATCATTAAATTTATTAATCTTGTAAGCAAACAATTAATAAGTGATGAGCTTAAAGGCACCACTGGTTCTGTAGTATGGAATAATGCAGGAGATACAGTTTATTACTTAAAAAAAGATCCAATAACTCTTATTACTAATAAAGTTTACAAGCATTTCATAGGAGATCCACAAGATAAAGATACTTTAATTTACGAAGAAGTTGATCCAGAGTTTTCAATAAATATTAATAAAACTACATCTAAAGAATTTTTAATGATTAATATTGAAAAAACTAATTCAAATGAAATTAAAATTGTTGATTTAAATAGTAATAAAAAAAATCTAAACACCTTTCTAGCTAGGGAAGAAAATCATTTATATAGAATTGATCATGTAGAGAGTTATTTTTATATCAGATCTAACTCAAACAGTCCTAATTATAAAATGATGGTCACAGAATCTGAGTCATTGAACAATATTAATGAAGCTGATGAAATCATTTCACATAATGAAGATGTATACATTCAAGATTTCCTTATTACGAAAGACTTTTTATTGCTTGAAATTCGAACAAACGGATTACCTGGAATTAGAACTTATGATAAGACAACATTTAAACATAGAGACATTAATTTAAAGGATGAAAGCTATTATGCATCATTATTATCGAGCAGATATACAGAATATGATAAGAATATTATTCATTATTATTATTCAAGTCTAAATACTCCACCGGCTATATACTCAGTCGATTTATTATCTGATAACACTATTAAAGTTTGGCAAAAGGAAATTATAAATTTTGATGAGAATGAATATGAAATCAAAAGGATATTTAACGAGGTGCGAGATGGCACAATGGTTCCCTCAACATTGGTATATAAAAAAGGTAGTGATTTTAAAAGGCCTATATTATTTTATGGATATGGATCGTATGGCAATAATACAGAATCAAGCTTTAGAGAGTCCTTAACACCTTTACTTAACAGGGGTTTTATCATTGCTTATTTGAATATTCGAGGCGGCGGTGAAATGGGTAAGTATTGGTATGAACAAGGCAGAATGCTAAAAAAAATGAATACATTCTTTGATTTTAATGATTCAGTAAAAGCAATTTTAGAAAAAGGTTATGGTGATAAAAATAATGTTTTTGCAAGAGGTGGAAGTGCTGGAGGTCTTTTAATGGGAGCTATCATTAATCTTGAACCAGAACTATATAGTGGGATTATCTCAGGCGTGCCCTTTGTTGATGTACTTACAACAATGTCAGATCCTACAATACCTTTAACAACATTTGAGTATGATGAATGGGGTAATCCTGATAATTATGATGAGTATTTTTATATGAAAAAATATTCTCCTTATGACAATATTGAATCTTTAAATTATCCAGCAGTATTAGTTACATCGAGCTTATTTGATTCTCAAGTTCAATATTTTGAGCCTGCTAAATATGTTCCAAAGTTACGTGAATACTCTACATCTGATAATCCAATTTTATTAAAGATGAATTTAATTGGCGGTCATGGTGGTAAAAGTGGAAGAATCAATTCATTTGAAGAACGATCATTAGAAGCTAGTTTCTTGCTTAATTTAGTTAAAAAGGCGGATCAAGGCTGAAGTATCATCATCTCCATATCCTAATTTTGAAAGAGTTTGGTATTTCTTTTTTATCAGATCAGTCACTTCCAAATTTATTCTCTCTTTAGATGCTTCATCAAGAACTATGTTTAGGTCTTTTATCATCAAATCCAATGCAAAGCCAAAGTCAAAGCTTCCCTTCATCATAGATATCGATCGATTATTCATCTGCCATGATTGAGCTGCCCCATTTGAGATTGCTTGCATTACTCTAATCATATCTACTTGCTTAACTTGGCCAAATGACAAAGCTTCAGCTAAAGATTGTATTATTCCAGTAATACAGATTTGATTAATCATTTTAGCTATTTGTCCATGGCCATTTGCACCAATATGAACAACGGATATTGCGTACGAGCTAACTAATCTCTTTACTCGTATCTTATTCTTTTTTCCACCACCCATCATAATGGATAACTTTGCATTAATTGCTCCAGATTCGCCTCCAGAAACAGGTGCATCAAAAAATGATATTCCCTTAGAGACCAATTTTTTATGAGAAATTACTTCGTTAACAAGAGCAAGAGATGTTGTCGAATGATCCACAATAAAAGAGTCAATCTTTAGGTAATCTATTAAGCTAGATTTAAAAAGTACCTCTTGAATTGCTTTATCATTTTTTAAACAAAGAAAAACTCCATCAAAGTTAACATCTAATTTGTTTAGGGAGTCTAGCGCCCTTCCCTTATTTGTTTTAAGCCACTTTATAGATTTAGCTTTTGTCCTGTTATAGACATAAATATCATAACCATTTGCAGATAGGTGACCAGCCATATGAAAACCCATAGTTCCCAAACCTACAAATAAATACTTTTTCTTATTCAACTAAATTGACTTAAGGATAGATTCAGCTGATGATCGATCCAAACCAGGTCCATTCTCGGTATTAATTTCTTTTATAATTCCATCTTGAATAATCATTGCAAAGCGTTGACATCTTTTGCCTAACGAAAATGCGCTACCATCCATTGCTAGATCTAAAGAGTCTGTAAGATTTCCATTGCCATCAGCAATCATAGTTATATTCTTAGAATTTGAATTTTCCTCCCATGCCTTCATAACGAATGGATCGTTCACTGACATAAATATTATTGAATAATCTTTTTTATTAAATAGATCAATATTTTCTATGTAACTAGGCAAATGTTGAACATGGCAAGTTGGTGTAAATGCTCCGGGAACGCCAACAAGAACAAGATTTTTACCTTTAACTAACTCTTCTGTAGATGTTTGAGACATTTCTCCGTTTAAAACAATTGAAACGTCCAATACTGGAAAAGTATCATTAATTTTTGACATTTTTTTTACTCTCCTAAAATATGATATTAACCTATAAATCAATTGATTTCATAAAATTTATTATGTTCTATTGTTTTAACATACTAAAACATTTATATTACCCAACATGAAATTAATAAAAGCAATAAATAAGCTTGAAAATGAAAAGGAAATTGAAAAATTTCTTAAAGATCTGTGTACACCATCAGAGCTAAATGCATTTGAAGAAAGATGGGAAGTTGCAAAGTTACTTTATAAAAAAGATATGTCGTATAGAGATATTGCTAAAACCTTAAAAACCTCAACTGCAACAGTAACACGTGTTGCACGTTTTTTATTTAATGAAACAAACAAAGGCTATCAAATAGCCTTAAGGAAATTAATTAATGAGTAAGCGACTAACCATAGCCATTCAAAAAAAAGGTAGGCTTAATCAAGAAAGTGTTGACTTAATAACTAAAAGTGGGATTTCATTTTCTACAAACAGTGAGAAACTGTTAGCAAAATCATCAAACTTTGATATAGATATATTGCTGGTCCGCGATGACGATATTCCATCATTGGTTGAAAAAAAGGTTGCTGATCTGGGTATTGTTGGAGAAAACGTACTGCTGGAATATAAATCAGTAAGAAAATCTAGTAAAACAGTTAACGTTTTAGAATTAGGTTTTTCTAAATGCAAGTTAGCCTTTGCTAAGCCTGAAGGTAAAAATATCAAATCGTTAAATAATAAAAAAATAGCTACCTCCTATCCTGGATTAGTTAAAAAGTATTTAAAGGAAAATTCACTAAAAGCAGAAGTAATTAAAATCAATGGCTCAGTTGAATTAACTCCCTATGTTGGTATAGCTGACTGTATCTGTGACTTAGTTTCATCTGGAGCTACATTGGAAGCAAATAATCTCGTTGAATTTAAAGAATTATTAACCTCTCAGGCAGTGCTTATAGCAAACTCAACAACATCCAAAGTTAAGCAAAAAAGAATATCGCAACTCAAAGAAAGATTTAAAGGTGTTATTGATGCAAGAGAAAGTAAATATGTAATGTTGAATTGCGATCTATCGGATTCAGAAAAAATTTGTAATTTATTACCTGGAGCTGATGCTCCAACGATTCTTCCCTTGAACAATAAGAATAAAGTTGCAATTCATGCCCTTTGCCAAGAGCCCGTGTTTTGGGAAACCATGGAAAATTTAAAAAAGACTGGTGCTTCTTCTATTTTAGTTATGCCAGTTGAAAAGGTATTAAATTAATGAAATATATTAATACCAATGATCTCAAAGAACCCATTGATTGGAATAGAAAAATTTCTACCAATAAAACTGTAAGTAATAAAGTTAAATCCATTGGTTTGAGGGTTAAAAAATTTGGTGATCAAGGTATTAGGCAGATAAATCAAGAACTCAATATAAAGTCTCCTAAATCATTTTTAGTTAAAAATCAGGAGGTACTCAAAGCCTCAGCACTTCTTTCAGATGAAGATAAAAAATCAATTTTAGTAGCCATCACAAATATTAAAGCTCACCATAAAAAACAGCTTGATCAATATAAGAAGGCTCCTCAAAAAAATATGAACGGAATTGAGATTTGGCAGGAATTTCGACCTATTAGAACAATTGGTATATATGTCCCTGGCGGCACTGCCCCACTCGTTTCATCACTATTAATGCAGTTGATTCCTGCAACACTTGCTGGATGTAAAGATATTAATATTTGTACTCCGTCTCAGGCTGATGGAAAAATTCATCCGTCTATTCTTTGGGCCGCCAATCAAATCAATCCAAAAGTTAAAATTTATAAAATAGGTGGTGCCCAAGCTATATTTGCAATGTCTAACGGAACAAAATCAATTCCTAAAGTTGAAAAAATATTTGGGCCAGGTAATGAATATGTGAATGAAGCAAAAAAACAAATTTCAAACATCACTGATATAGACTTGCCCGCTGGACCAAGTGAGGTAATGATTGTTGCAAACGACTTTAAAGATACTAGGGTGATTGTTCTAGATCTATTGTCTCAGCTTGAGCATGGCACTAGCTCAAATGCATACGTCCTATCAAAATCAAAAAAAATCTTAGATATGATTAAAAATGAACTTCCACTTACCGTTGGAGATCTTCAAAGAAACGAAGTCTTATCTAAGTCAACAAAAAATGTCTTACTCATTAACGTTAAATCTGTTAAGGAACAAATTAACCTCATTAATGATTGTGCTCCGGAGCATTTAATCTTATTAGATAATAATTTTTCATCATTTATTCCAGAAATTTCAAATGCAGGGAGTATATTCTGTGGTCCATTAACACCTGTATCATTTGGTGATTATGCTTCTGGAACAAATCATGTTTTACCGACTAACGGAATGGCAAAAACAAGATCTGGTCTTGGGTTGATTGATTTTGGTAAAGTTATTTCATTCCAGTATGCAAACCAAGAAGGATTTAATTCACTTGCTCCAGTTGTTAAGAATCTTGCAGAATTGGAGGGACTAACCGCACATGCAGAAACAGTAGCAGTAAGAAAAAAACAATCATATTTAACTACTAGAGAATCTTTTTTTATTAGAAGATCTAAAGAAACCGAAATATTCATTAACTTAAATCTTGATGGAAACGGGCTTTATTCCATAAATACAGGAATAAATTTTCTTGATCATATGCTTGAGCAGCTTGCAAAACATTCTGGTATTAACCTTAGTGTAAAGTGTATTGGGGATACTCACATTGATGAGCATCATACAATTGAAGATGTTGCTATAGCCTTAGGATCATCCATTAATGAGGCTTTGGGTAATCGAAATAATATAAATCGTTACTCAAGTAACTTTTCTGTTGTGATGGATGAATGCCAATCAGATTGTCTTATAGACCTATCATCAAGATCTTATTTAAAGTACCAAACTTCAAAACTAAGGGAGTTTGTTGGAGACTTGCCTACTGAAATGATTGAACACTTTTTTAAATCATTAATTGAAAATGCAAAATTTACATGTCATTTAAGAACTAAAGGTGAGAATACACATCATATTGTTGAATCTTCATTTAAATCTTTTGCAAAAGCTTTTGGTGAAGCCATTAAATTAAATAGTTCTGGTTCATCTTCTACAAAAGGATTCTTATAGTGATCGGTGTTGTTGATTACGGAGGAGCCAATCACGCTTCTGTTGTTAATGCAGTGAATAATTTAGGTTTTGAGTATTTCATTAGTGATAATAAAAAATCACTTGATGATGCTAAGAAAATTATATTACCTGGAGTAGGTGCTGCTCCAAATGTCATGCAACAACTCCAAACCAAAGGCTTAGATTCATATCTAAAACTTACAGATAAGCCAATACTTGGTATATGTATTGGCATGCAAATCATGTATGAAACATCAAGTGAAGGAAATGCAGTCGGTTTATCTATATTTGATGGGATAGTAAAAAAATTTGAGCCTCAAACCGATAAACCTGTTCCCCATATGGGATGGAATGAAGTTCAATTTAATAAGACATATTCTGATTTAAATGGATATTACTATTTTGCAAATAGCTATTATGCAGATATTAGTGAACAAACAACTGCTATAAGTAGCTATGGAAATAAATTTTCTGCAATGACATCGATTAAAAACTTTACTGGGGTTCAGTTCCATCCTGAAAAATCAGGATCTCTTGGATATCAGTTTTTACAGAGATTTTTAAGCTCATGAAATGCTTACCCGCTATAGACATACTTGATGGAAAATGCGTAAGACTTAGCAAAGGAGATTTTAATAAATCTACAATTTACAATGAATCGCCTTTGGATCAGGCGCAGGTTTTTGAAAATGCAGGATTTAAAGAAATCCATGTTGTTGATTTAAATGGGGCAAAATCTGGCAATCGTTTAAATCTCCCTATTATTTCTGAAATTGCATTTAATACTGGTCTTAAAATTCAATTGGGAGGTGGTATTCGGTCCATTGATTCAATAACAGAAGTTTTTGATCTTGGTATCAATAAAATTATTTTAGGGACCTCGATACTTAATAAAGAATTTGCAAGAGAAGTTATGCAAAGATTTGATCCAAATAAAATTGTATTTGGACTCGATGTTGAATTAAAAAATAATATTTATTGCCTAGCGTCTCATGGATGGAATGAGGTTTCAGATATAAATATTTTTAATTTCATTGATGAAATTAAACCCATTAATGTGCTGGTTACAGATATCACAAAAGATGGAATGATGACCGGTCCAAATTATGACTTATATTCAGTTTTAAAAAGTAAATTCTCGCTTATTAAAATTATTGCATCAGGTGGGATAAGAAATATTAATGATATTCAAAAGTTAAAATCTATGAAGATTGAGCATGCTGTTATTGGTAAGGCTATCTATGAAGAAAAAATTGAATTGATGGAATTATTAAATGTTAACTAAAAGAATAATTCCTTGTCTTGATGTAAAAGATGGAAAAGTGGTCAAGGGGGTTCAATTTGATAATCATGAAGATGTTGGTGAAATCACTGATCTTGCATGCAAATATTCAAATGATAACGCAGATGAATTAGTCTTTTATGACATTAGTGCTAGTACAAAAAATGAAGTTGTTGAAACTACTTGGGTTAAAAAAGTGGCAGATAAGATCAATATTCCTTTCTGCGTAGCTGGAGGTATAAAAAGCATAAGAGTAGCTGAAGCTATATTAAATTTGGGTGCTGATAAAATTTCAATTAATACTCCGGCAATTGAAAATCCAAAATTAATTACAGAACTTGCAAATGAATTTGGATCTCAATGTGTGGTTGTTGGTATTGATAGCTACTTCAAAGATCAACAATATAATGTTTACTCAAGAACTGGAGACCCTGCTACTCGTACCAAATTAAATAAACTCACCCACTCTTGGATCAAAGAAGTACAAGATCGTGGTGCTGGTGAAATTGTTTTAAATTGTATGAATCAAGATGGTGTCAGAAACGGGTATGACATAAAACAATTGCTTGATGCCAGAAAGATAGCAAGAGTTCCATTAATTGCTTCTGGTGGAGCTGGCAATATGGATCATTTTTATGATGTTTTTAAATCATGTAATGTAGATGGAGCTTTAGCTGCAAGTGTTTTTCATAAAAATGAAGTTCTTATTGAAGCGCTTAAAAATAATTTATTAAATCGAGGAATAAGGGTACGTTTATGAATCCAGATAATATTAATTGGGATAAGGTTAATGGTCTTATCCCTGGCATTGTTCAAGATTTTAAATCTTCTCAAGTCTTAATGTTGGGCTATATGAATAGAGAAGCACTTGAAAGTACTATCAATACGAATTTTGTTCATTTTTATAGTCGAACGCGAAAATGTTTATGGAAAAAGGGTGAAACTTCCGGCAATGTTTTATTTCTTAATGACATTCAATTGGACTGCGATAGAGACACTTTATTGATAAAAGCTTCCAATGAAGGACCCACCTGTCATCTTGGCCAATACTCATGCTTTGGTAGAGAAGAATTCAATATTTCCAAACTAGAAAAAATCATTGAAAATCGATTGGATAAACCATCTGAAAAATCATATACATCTAGCTTATTTAAAAAAGGTATTAAAGAGATTGCAAAAAAAGTTACTGAGGAAGCAGGTGAGGTTTCGATCTCTGCAGTTTCAAATGATGGAAGAGTAATTGAGGAATCAGCTGACCTGATATTCCACCTACTGGTGTTACTTAGAAATAAAAATCTAAGTTTTGAAAATATAATCAGTGAATTAGAAAAAAGGTCTAGTTAATTAAGCTTGTAATTATCAACGTCTTCTTTCATTTCTCTTCTTAGTACAAATATGGCTATCAGGTTTGGAATACTCACTAAAGCAACCACCACATATGCAATATTCCAAACAACTTCAGTGTCTATTACTGCAGCTAAAATAAAACATAGGACATAGAAATTTCTGTACCAAAAGACTCCTTTTTCACCAAAGATATATGCGGTGGATCTATCTCCGTAATAACACCAAGCAATTGCAGTTGAAAACGCAAATAGGAGTAAAGCAATTGCCACTAAATAACCACCATATTCGTTCATAGAGCTTTGTGAAAAAGCTTTGGCAGTCAATTCAGCAGAATCAATTAATGATTTACCTCGAATGTTAAGTCCCCTTTCAACAAACGAACCATTGCTAATCTCTAAATCACCTGTAACTAAATTACCGCTTCTTGAAATTATGACGTCCTCACCTACAGATCTTTTGTGAATAATAGTTGCATTGTTTGAAACAATTGAACCAGCCTCTAAAGAAATAACTCCATTGAAGTTTGTGATCTCTGAAGGCATGTTTTGTACGTACTTGGAAAGTTCTATTACATCATCTTCATTTACATCAGAGTACACACCGCTAATAACCGTCATCGAAGTTCTATCGAATGAATTTTCAAATTTTTCAGTCCAAACGCCACTGGAAAGAATAACCATTGCAGTGACACTGCATACAACGATGGTATCAATAAAAGGTTCAAGGATTGAGACCATACCCTGTTCAATAGACTTTTCAGTCTTAGAGGATGCATGAGCTATTGGTGATGATCCCTGCCCTGCCTCATTTGAATATAAGCCCCTTGCAACTCCATATTTTAAACTCATAGCAAAGCTAGCTCCTAAAAATCCACCAACAGCAGCAGAACCAGTAAAGACCTGTGAAAATATTGCATTGAATGATGGAATGATATTTTCATAATTATTTACAAGAACAATTAGTGCTCCACCAAAATAGATAACACCCATGATTGGAATGATCTTACTAGCAACTGCTGCAATTCTAGTGATCCCACCAATAATGATAATCCATAAAAGTCCGCCCAAAACCAAACCTGTCATCAGCTTGGGAACAGAGAATTCTGTTTCCATGACATTTGCAATATTATTAATCTGAGGCATATTTCCTGATCCTATTGCACAGATCATCATCAAAGCAGAAAAAAGTATTGCAACCCATTTCATATTCAGACCTTTTTCAATGTAATACATTGGTCCACCTGAAATTGAACCATCACTTAATGTTGTTCTAAATTTATGTGCAAGAGTGACCTCAACAAATTTGGTAGTCATTCCAAAGATTGCTGTAATCCACATCCAAAATATTGCAGCAGGACCACCGGTCCATATAGCTAAAGCAACACCACCTATATTTCCAGTTCCTACCGCACCTGACATTGCAGTCGTCAGAGCTTCAAATGGAGTTGTTTCGCCTTTTGAACCTTCACCGCCATGTTTTCCAGTAACGATTCTCCATCCTTGCCCGAAGAAACGAAATTGCGGAAAACCTAGATAAATTGTAAAAAATATTCCTGTTCCTATTAGAAGTGCAGGAAACCACCAAGAGCCACTAAGTTGACTATCAAGTAATTTTAAAAAATCATTAAATGCGACCATGGAAAATCCTAATTATTATTTTGTAACCAGGCCTCAAGATCAGTGAACCCGCCAATAAGTTGGTCATTGATAAAAATTTGAGGCATTGTTCTTGCAGCAGGATTACGTTCCATCAATTCAGTAAACGTAGCTTGATCTTCAGCATTATGTTCTACATACTCAATATTCATTGAATTGAAGAGAAGTTTGGCCTTATCACAAAAGATACAATTTGATTTGGAATATATTTCTACTTTTTCAAACATTTAAGAATTATAAAGGATATAAGAGCTATGGAACTATTTGAACTAAAGAATAAAAGTGTTTTAATCACAGGTTCTTCCAGAGGAATTGGTAAATCAATTGCATGGCAATGTGCCAAGGCAGGAGCAAAGGTGATAATTTCTAGTAGAAAGTATGATGTTTGTGAGGCAACTACTAAAGAAATTAATGATGATATTGGACTAGATGTAGCCTTTCCAATTGCATGCAATATCAGTGATAAAGATCAATTAGCGAATCTAGTTATTCAAACTAAAGAATTGATTGGTCAAATAGATGTTTTGGTTTGTAATGCTGCATCAAATCCACATATGGGAAGTTCATTAGAAATCTCAGAAGAAGCATTTGATAAAATTATAAATAACAACATTAAATCAAATCACTTACTGTGTAATCTTGTATTACCTGAAATGATAGAACGAAAAGATGGAGTCATCATTATCATTTCAAGCATCGGTGGATTTAGAGGAAATTCAATTATTGGAACCTATGCAATGACTAAAGCAGCAGATATGGCCCTGGCAAGAAACCTGGCAGTAGAATTTGGGCAATATAATATTAGGGCTAATACTATTGCGCCAGGTCTAATAAAAACAGATATGGCAAAAGCCTTATGGGAAAATCCTGATATATTGAAATCAATGACTGCAACCAATCCCATGCGACGAATTGGTGAGCCTGATGAAATTGGTGGAATAGCTGTTATGTTAGCCTCCAAAGCAGGAACCTATATTAACGGTCAAACAATTGTAGCTGATGGTGGATCAACAATATCAGGATAAGTATTTAATTGTAAATATAGTGGACTTTGGATAAAAAATAATTCATCCCAACTTGCTCATTTAGACCTTTTACTTTTGATAAATCAAAAATCTGCTGCGTTAACTCATCAATTAAGTTAGATAAATTAAAAATTTCTTCATTGGATAATTCTTTTGTATTTTCAGTTTTTGGATAGAAATTTAGATTTTTACCTAGCTGGATCTTTAAACAGTCATTTAAATAAACTAATTTTTCATTAAATGTTAAAGATAAGTCCTTGAAATGCTTAATAAATTTTTCATAACCACTCTCTTTTAATAAAAGATTCTGAAAACCAGAATACATTTCGCGGTACATTGCCGTTTCACCAGACTTAATCGCTCCCAATATATCTAAAGGCGAAAAATAGCTTGGAAAATTGAAAACTGTTTCATCATGATATCCAAGGCTTTTTATCCACGAATCAATATCCATACGTGAGGGTTCTTTAATTAAAAGTCTATGAGAGCGACTATAAATTGTTGGAAGCAAAGATCTAAGTTGGTCTGAAACTAGAATTAATGAACTTTTCTCATTCAGATCTTCAGAAATTTTAAGTAATGCGTTTTGCGCCTGAATGGTCATCAAATTGCAAGTCTCTATAATTGCAACTTTATGTTGGGATGTTGCTGAAAGATTCATAAATTCAATTAATTCTCTAACTTGATCAACTTTAATAGATTCGTTATCAGGATTATTAAGAATAAATAAATCTGGATGGGTAGTAGCAATGAACGTCTTACAAGCATTGCAATCACCGCACGCATTATTTGAAGAACATAATTTATGCTTGGCAATTTCATAAGAAATTTCTTTTTTACCCAGACCTTTTGGACCCTCAAGAATAAGAACTTTCGAACTCAATAGTTGGTCTAGTTTTTGAGTAACTTCTTCAAGCCATGGATAATTAATCATGATTAATCTCTGCAATAAGTGAAATAATTTTTTTATGTATTGCTAGAGGATCATCATCGGCATCAACTACCTTAATATAGTCATAATCTTTTGCGATTTCTAAATACCCTGCTCTTACCTTCTCAAAAAAGTCATCACCTGCACTTTCTATCCTATCCTTTGTATCAGCAGCTTTTCTTTTAAATCCAGCATCAACATCAATATCAAGAATTATTGTTAATGATGGAGTTAGACATTCCGTTATCTCAATTAGCTGATAAATACTATCAAGATTAATTCCTCTTCCATAACCTTGATATGCAACTGACGCATGAAAATATCTATCTAGAATCACAAATTCAGCTGAAGAATTATTAAGTTTTTGATTAATAAGTTCACTGCGAGCTGCAAACATCAATAATAGCTCTGTAAATGAGCTTAACTGCAAAGATTTATCTAAAAGGAGTTCTCTGATTTTTTCACCTGCATCAGACGAGCCAGGCTCTCTGAACTGCTCATATGAAATTCCAGTTGACTGAAAGTGGTCTGTTAAGAGTTTAATTTGAGTTGATTTCCCAACCCCCTCAATTCCCTCAAAACTTATTATCTTCATAATTAATTTAACTGATACTTTTCTACAGCCTCTAGATGCTCTTCATACGTAACTGAAAATTTATGTGTGCCATTCCCTTTTGAGACAAAATAAATATAACTGCTTTCGATAGGATTTGCAGCAGCTTTAAGCGAACTAATGCTAGGAATAGCTATAGGTGCTGGAGGTAAACCAGAAATTTGATACGTGTTGTAAGGGTTAGATTTATCTCTTAGATTTTTTCTAGTAATGTCGCCATTAAAATTTGGCAACAACCCATAAATAACAGTTGGATCTGTTTGAAGTTTCATCCTTAATTTAAGTCGGTTGTGGAAGACACTAGAAATTAGAACTTTTTCTTCCTCATTGCCTGACTCTTTTTCAATAATTGAAGCAAGAATTAAAAGTTCTGATTTAGAATTTAAATTATCCTCATTTTTGTTAACCCAAACTTCATCGAGAGCCTGTGCCATTCTTAGCTCTGCATTGATTAAAATTTCAGCTAATGAGTCTTCACTGCTATAAAAATACGTATCGGGATATAAGATTCCTTCACTGAATCCTAAATCTTTTTTTAAGCAATCTAGATTAATGCAATTGTTAGCTAAATCTAATGAATTAAATAAGTTTTTAATATCAAAAACTGTCATCCCTTCAATCAAAGTAAATGACTTTACGATCACATTCCCAGAATTCATGTCTTGGATAAGCTCTGAGAAAGCTTTTGTTTGCAAGTTGTAATTACCAAACTTTATTTCTTCAATGTTATACAGGTAAGCATAAATTTTTAAAAAAAATTTCTGAAATTCAGAATCTGCTAGATCTTCAATGACAAGATTTAAATTTTGTCCTTTTGAAACTGAATAAGTTGTAAAAGACGAGGAGATCTTTTTATCTGAAATAGCATGCGTTACCCCAATAAATGAGAACGCTAAAAATACAAATACAGCTAGTGCAAGAATTATGTTAGATCTTTTTAAATACAAGAGTTGAATTAGTTCCTCCAAAGCCAAAGGAATTATTCATCACCACATTAACCTCTTTATCTCTGGCTTGATTGGCATTGTAATCTAGATCACATTCAGGATCTTGATTATGCAGATTAATTGTTGGTGGAATGATTTGGTCTTGAAGAGCTAGTATTGAAAAAATAGACTCTAAAGCACCTGCAGCTCCAAGGGTATGCCCAGTCATTGATTTGGTTGAAGAAATAACTGGCGGGTTTGAAAAAACTTTTTTAATTGCTTTAGTTTCTGCAATATCACCAAGCGGTGTTGAAGTTCCATGTGCATTTATATAATCAACCTCATCTGGATTTAGTTCTGAATCACTCAAGGCATTGGACATGGCCAAAGCTGCTCCATCACCGGATTCTGGTGGCGCGGTCATATGATAAGCATCTGAACTCATTCCAAAGCCTACTAGCTCTGCATATATATTGGCATTTCTTGACTTTGCATGGTCCAATTCCTCAAGGACTAGTGCACCAGCACCATCCGACAAAACAAAGCCATCTCGGTCCTGGTCCCAAGGTCTTGACGCCTCTTCAGGATTATCATTAGTAGAAAGAGCTCTTGATGAAACAAAACCCGCAATTCCTAACGGGGTTGATGCCATTTCTGCACCTCCAGCAATCATAATATCTGCCTCACCGTAAGCTACAGATCTTGCAGCAATTCCAATGCAATGGCTGCCAGTAGAGCAAGCTGTAACCACTGAATGATTAGGCCCCTTAAATTGATGCTCAATCGAAACAAGGCCAGATATCATATTTACAATTGATCCTGGAACAAAGAAAGGTGATACCTTACGAATGCCAGAATTGTTCAAAATATGATGATTTTTTTCTATGGAATGCAGGCCGCCAATCCCTGAGCCAAATGAAACGCCAACTCTATCAGTAATATAGTCATTATCACTTAAACCTGAGTCTTTTATCGCTTGGTTAGCAGCTATAACTCCATACTGAATAAATGGATCTATACGCCTGGAATCCTTAGCTGGTAAATATTTATTTACATCAAAGTTCTTGAGCTTTCCACCAATAGAAACCGGACAATCGGGTATGTCAAAATCGATCTTTTGAATACCACTTGTGCCCTTCAAGCAGGCATCCCAGGAAATTTGTGCAGAATTACCTAATGGAGAAAGTGCTCCAAGACCCGTTATTACAACACGTCTCTCCAAATGCATGGAGGTAGATTAGCTATTAGAATTTATATAATTAACTGCTTCTTGAACGGTTGAAATTTTTTCTGCTTCTTCGTCAGCAATTTCAAGATCAAACTCTTCCTCAAGTGCCATAACTAACTCAACTGTATCAAGAGAGTCAGCACCCAAATCATCTACAAAAGATGAATCAGTATTTACTTCGTCCTCTCCAACACCAAGTTGTTCACAAACTATCTTTTTTACTCTTTCTTCTACGCTCACTGAAAAACCTCCAGATAAATGAGATTTGTATTCTACCCCAATAATCTCAAAATTAGTAAATATGTTTACATATACATTCCACCATCAACACTAATGCTTTGTCCTGTAATGTACTTAGCATCGCTAGATGATAAAAATAGGGTCAACTTTGCAATATCAGTATCAGAACCAAAATTTCCTAAAGGAATTTCGTTTAATATTTGATCCCGCTGATTACTATTAAGCTCATTAGTCATATCACTTTCAATAAAACCTGGACATATGCAATTCACTGTAATACCTCTTGAAGCAAGCTCTTTAGCTAAGGATTTTGTAAATCCTAATAGTGCTGACTTCGATGATGAATAATTAACTTGACCTGCATTTCCCATCAACCCGGATACACTTGAAATATTAATTATTGAACCGCTTTTTTGCTTTAACATGATCTTACTAACGGGTTTAGTGATATTAAAAACACCTGTTAAATTTGTATTAATAACATCGTCCCATTCAGCATCTTTCATGCGTATAAATATCTGATCTGCAGTTATTCCTGCATTATTTATCAAACAATCCAATGTATTATTTTCACCTGGAATACTCTTCATGAGCGACGCAATAGAATCTCTATCATTTACGTCAACCATAAGATGCTGACAATTATTTGATTCTAAGGCATTAGATAAGTCAAATTTTGATCTAGAGGTACCAAATACAAAATAATCATTTTGGATAAATTCTTTTGCAATACTTAATCCAATACCCCTTGAAACACCTGTGATTAATACTGATTTCATGATTTTAAGAATAACTCTGAATAATTACTGATACTAGTATAACTAAATTCTTTTACTCCATTAGCTTTGCATAGACCTGCTAGTACTTTTGATGGCCCAACCTCTATTAAATAGTGATTATTGGTGACATGCTGCATAATTGATAACCACTTTACAGGCATGTAAAGCTGCTTAACTAAGTTATCCTTAATTAAATTATGATCAGTATTGGCGCAAGCATCCGCATTTTGATAGATGTTGTAATGTGGACATCTAATATCAACCTCTTCAAGGATTGAACTAAATAAATTTGCTGATTCGCGCATCAATTCAGAGTGCGATGCGACACTTACATTAAGTCTTATAGCTCTTTTTGCTCCCTGACCCTTGCAGCTCTCTTCAGCCAATTCAATTTCAGCGGTATTGCCAGATATAACAGTCTGGAGAGGCGAATTAAGATTTGCTGCATTCACTACTCCAGCACTCTGATTGGTAATATTCTTACAAATATTAATTACATCTTGGGTATCCATTCCCAATATTGCCGACATTGAGCCATTTTCAGCCTTTTCCATTAGCTCTCCTCGACTTCGAACAAGCTTAAGTGCATCGCATATATCTATGGCAGAAGCGCAGACTAAAGCAGTATATTCACCGAGGGAATGTCCAGACATGCTTTCTATTTTAATGTCTGGGTGCACTTCCAATAATTTTAGATAGTGAAGATAAGAAACAAATAACAATATAGGTTGAGTAATAGAGGTTTGATTTATACGATCATCATCTGATTCAATAAAACCCAATGCATTCTCTGATATCAAGTCTGACAAGCAGTCTAGTGCTATCTTATTGGATGAACTCTTAGCATACGATAGAAGATCATTCTTACTCAACATAAAAGAATGCTGAGAACCCTGTCCAGGGAACACAAGGAAGAGTTTTTTGTGCATGATTAGACTATGCTTCGATTTCTTCTGATTCTTCTTTTTCAGGCTTTCTTAGATCTTTAATTAATCTACCTTTGTAAAAGCCATCAGCTGTCATTTGGTGACGTAAATGACGTTCACCAGATACCGGATCAGTAGAAAGTGTTAGAGGTGAAAGTGCATCATGAGAGCGACGCATTCCAATTCGAGATCTAGTTTTTTTACTTTTTTGTACAGCCATAATCTAAAAAAAACGTATCCTAACAGAAAATATTGGTATTGAGTATAAAAAATTAACTAAATATCTTTAGAACTTTTTGGAAATCATCACCGAGATCAGCTACAAATAAATGCTGTTGATCATCAATGTTTAAAAAAGCAATGGATTGGGCATGTAAAGCCAATCTTTTAAATGTTGGATCCAATTTATAAAACTCTTTGAAAAGATTAATATTACCGTATTTAAAATCTCCCAATACAGGATGATTAATTGATTCTGCATGGGTTCTGATTTGATGCAATTTACCAGTAACTATCTCAATTTCAACCAAAGTATAGTTTTTATAAATCTTTATGGGATCAAAGATGGAAAGTGCTTCTTTTCCTGAATCGTCAACTAGCGATGTTTTGATATTATTTCTTCTTCTTGATATTAATTTATTTGTTACGGTCATTGATTTTTTAAGTTTCCCACAAATAATTGCAAGGTACTTCTTTGTAATTTTCTTGGTTCTTAATAAACTATTAAAGTGCTTTAAAAATAGCTTATTTTTGGATAAGACGATACATCCAGATGTTTCCTTATCAAGCCTATGACATAAATCTATATCATTTGAAGAATATATACTTCTGGCCCCATCAATTAAACTGAATTTTTGCCCAGATCCTCCATGGACACTAATACCCTCGGGTTTATTAATAACTAGGAAATCATCGTCATCATAGATAATTGAATTTTTTATGAGTTTTTCTATTTTTGGGGGTAAGTTTTTAAAATTATTTTCTCTTTTTTCTGATTCAAGATACGGAGGTAATCTAATCTCATCTCCTGAACTTATTTTTGTTTTGGCTTTGCACCTCTTCGAGTTAATCCTAATCTCACCCTTCCTAATCATGCTATATATTTTAGATTTAGGTAAATTTGGAAATTTGTATATCAAAAAATTGTCGAGCCTTCTCTGATCATTGTTTGTGTCTACTTTTAGGTTTTTTTGGTTCATTGGTGTATTATCTACATCATTGTATAAAGCTAAAGTTAAATTAACTTAGCAAAAGCCTTTATTAAAAGGCTATTAATTAGGGTTAATTATAGAGTTAACCGAGATAAATTAAGAGAAGAAAGAACAGATTTAATTCAAGCTACTAAGGTAGCCCAATTAGAGAGCAACCATCCCGATAAGACTCTCTAATTCAACAGCATGGAATGCTTGTTCTTCTCTGTTACTGGAGAAAAAAATGAAAAGAATATTAATTAATAAGTCTTTGACTGATGAAATTCGTGTGGCATTAGTTGAAGGAGCCAAGTTGTATGACTTGGATAACGAAACAAGTGATAAAAACCTGCTCAAGGGAAGTATTTTTAAGGCTAGGGTTTCTAGAGTTGAAACTAGTTTAGATGCTGCATTTGTATATTTTGGATCAGAGAGACATGGATTCCTTCCACTTAAAGAACTAACCTCAGAATATTTTGAGAAAGATAATGAAGGGAAAAGAAAATGCACGCTTAAAGAAAACGATGAAATTATTGTTCAGGTTTTAAAGGAAGAACGTGGTACCAAGGGAGCTGCGCTATCTACTCAACTATCTTTAGCAGGAAGGTTCTTAGTTTTAATACCCAATTCTACAAAAGGTGGGGGTGTATCAAGGAGAATATCAGGCGAAGAAAGAGACCAAGTTAAGGACATAATTAAAAACCTTCCAATTCCTGAAGGCATGAGCGTTATTGTAAGAACAGCTGGTCTCGGACGTAATCAAGAGGAGATTCAATGGGATCTTGATTATCTTTTATCTCTATGGAAGCAAATAAGTAGTAATTTAGATGAATCTGAGTGCCCTTCTCTTATCTACAAAGATGACAAGTTAATACTTAGAGTTTTCAGAGATTATTTTAAAGAAGACATAGAAGAAATACTTATAGATGATAAAGATGTATTCGAAGAAGCATCATTGTTCGCTCAATCAGTAATACCTGATCATGCCACTAAGGTGCAATTTTACAATGAAGAAATACCCTTATTTAATCGCTATCAAGTCGAATCTCAGATTGAGTCTGCTTTTCAAAGAGAGATAAACCTGCCATCTGGTGGATCTATAGTTATAGATCCAACCGAAGCTATGGTAACAATTGATGTAAATTCATCCAGAGCCACAAAGGGTAAGGATATCGAGGAAACAGCCCTAGCAACAAATATGGAAGCTGCAGTTGAGGTTGCTCGCCAACTAAGACTAAGAGATCTTGGTGGCCTAGTTGTCATCGACTTCATAGACATGCAAGATGAAACAAACCAGTCAAAAGTTCTTAATGCAGTAAGAAGAGCTGTTCATGGAGATAGAGCAAGAATCCAAATTAGTGAGATATCAAGGTTTGGCTTGCTTGAACTTTCAAGACAAAGATTAAGACCATCGCTAAACGAAACATATGACATTGAGCGTGTTCTTGTGAGAGGTCCAAAATCATTAGGGCAGTCTATTCTAAGAATTGTTGGTGAAGACGCAGCCAAGGAAAATACTGCTGAAATTCATGTTTTTGTGCCTGCAGATGTAGCAAGTTATTTACTTAATGAAAAAAGAAGAGAAATTATCACCATAGAAAATATGAATAAGGTTGGAGTGATTGTTGTAGCTGATCCATACAAGTCACGTCCTTACTATAAAGTTGCTAGAGTTAAATCAAGTGATGTTAAAGGAAAAACTTCTTATCAAATGACACCTCAGAGTCCTGAGCCAGACATGTCATGGCGAGACGCTGATCAAACCTTAACTAATAACAAGCCCTTAGTTGAAGTAACAGCACCTCCAAAAATGCCAAAAAGAAAAAAATCAGCTTTAGGAGGTATTTTTTCATTTTTGTTTAATAACGATAGCAAGAATAAGAAAAAGAAAAAATCTAGTACCAAAAGGAACCCTCACTCAAAATCACAACATACTAGAAAAAATAAACCACATGGTAATAAAAATTCTAGAAGAGATAATAGGCGAGCTCCACAAAAAAATAACCGCAATAGAAGACCTCAAAATAGGAGCAATAAAAGTTCAAATGATAGAAAATCACCGAATGAGAATAAAACAAAAACTAATAATCGGGTAGAGAATCAGCAGAAAGATACTGCTAAGAAACCAGCACCATTAAAAAAGGAAACAGTTCAGACTGAATCTTCTAGGGTGAAAAGCAAGGTTACTGAAGTTGCCCAACCTGCATCTCAGGAAGTTAAAGATGCTCCAAAAAGAGCTAAGAATGATCCTCGTTATAAGAGCGAATAAGTAGGCCTGAAATTGAACCTTCAGGGGGAATTGAAGGAAGTTTATTTAAATTAAACCAATAAGCTTCTTCAATTTCTTCATCTTCAAGTATTATTTCTCCTGAATCGTATTCTGCAAAATAACCTATCATGAGTTGACTTGGAAAAGGCCAATTTTGGCTTGAAAAATATTTAATATTTTTTACATTAATACCAACTTCTTCTTTGACTTCGCGAACCAGAGCCTCTTCACAACTCTCACCAGGCTCTATAAATCCTGCTAGTGTGCTAAACATGCCTTTTGGAAAATGTTTGCTTCTTCCAAGCAAAATCTCATCGCCTCTATGGATCAATGTAATGATGCAAGGAGATATTTTTGGATAAATAAATTCATTATTACATGAGCACTGAAAAGCCTCTTCTGATGAAATGAAGTCTGTTTTCTTTCCACAAACACCACAGAATTGACTATTACGCCGCCAGTAATTTATCATTTTAGACCGTCCAATTAACGAAAAGCTTTCTTGATCAAGTGAGCCCAATATCATTCTTAGATCAACAAAATCATAGTCGTCTAAATCTAAAAATAAGTTCTCAACTATATCTACAGTGCATATTGTCTTTTTATCTTTTTCAGCAATAGCAATAAGATCATTAATATCAATAAATAAGTTGAATTCTGTGCAGGAATGAATAAATCTCTGGTTTTTATTATTGATTAATAATTTATCCTGATAAAATATTATTACTTCAGTATCGTCACTGAGTATAGGTTTAAGTTGCCTAACAAACTTCATAGGTATAATTATGGCATTGATTAAAAATTTATATAGTTCATTTTTAGGTCATTCTCCAGAGTGGTATAAAAAAACAATAATTAGCTTTTTAATATTTAACCCATTTCTGCTATGGCTGCTTAATCAATTAAATTTTGATGGTGGATTCATCATGGGCTGGGTGTTGTTAATCCAGTTTATTTTTACCCTTGCTCTAGCTTTAAAGTGCTATCCCCTTCAGCCAGGTGGATTAATTGCAATTCAATCGCTATTCATGGGTTTGACTACTCCATATACCTTAATGCATGAAGTTGAAAATAACTTAGAGGTAATTCTGTTGCTTGTATTTATGGTTGCAGGTATCTATTTTATGAAAAACTTAATGCTCACGATTTTTACAAGATTGTTCTTGCAAGTTAAATCAAAAACGTTGCTCTCATTATTATTTTGTTTTGTAGCTGCATTCTTATCTGCTTTTCTTGATGCATTAACTGTTACAGCAGTTCTGATAGGTGTTGGTATTGGTTTCTATCGAATCTTTCATTTAGCCACATCAGGTAAAAGTTTTGGAGAGGATCACAATTATCTAGATGATTCATCCTTAAATTCATTAGGCCAAGAAGAACAAGAAAATTTCAAAGCTTTTCTACGAAATCTTTTAATGCATGGTGTGGTAGGTACTGCGCTAGGTGGAGTTTGCACCATTGTAGGTGAGCCTCAAAACTTATTGATTGCAAATGTTGCTGATTGGGAGTTTATTGAGTTCATTATAATTATGGCTCCCATTACCGTGCCTGTGTTTGCAGCTGGCATGGTTACTTGCTTTGCAGTAGAAAAATTTAAAATTGCAGGTTTTGGAACTCAACTTCCCTCTGAAATCAAAGGCATATTTGAAAATTACAGCGACTATCAAAAAAGCAATCTAACCGAACAAGATAAAACAAATCTTTTAATCGAATCTTTTGTTGGAATTCTATTGATTATTGCTTTAGCTCTTCATGTTGCTGAAGTAGGTATTATCGGTCTAGGCGTTATAGTTTTGCTGACAGCATTTAAGGGTGTTACTGAAGAGCATGATCTTGGTCCTGCCTTTAATGAGGCTCTACCATTTACTGCATTACTAGTAGTTTTCTTTTGTATTGTTGGTGTAATTCATGATCAAAATTTATTTGACCCAATTATTGTTTATGTTTTGGCCCAAAGTACTGATATTCAGGCACCATTATTTTTTGTTGCTAACGGTGTCCTTTCAATGATTAGTGACAATGTCTTTGTGGCAACAGTTTATATCAACGAAATTAAAGCGGCTCTTGATTCAGGCATGATCACTCGTGATCAATTTGATAAATTGGCAGTAGCAGTAAATACGGGCACCAATATTCCTTCAATTGCTACACCAAATGGTCAAGCAGCCTTTTTATTTTTATTGACCTCGTCATTAGCACCATTAATTAATCTTTCTTACATGCGAATGGTGATTATGGCTTTACCATACACGCTCGTATTGAGTACCGTAGGGCTTTTTTCAGTAATTTATTTTTTATAAAAATTGCAAGAGTTAAATCATAGATTCTGCATTGCTCCTATGATGCAATGCACCGATATTCATGATCGTTACTTGATGCGTTTGATCACTAAAAAATCATTTTTATATACGGAAATGGTTACCACGGGTGCAATTATTCATGGAAATGCAACGCATCAATTAGACTTTAATAAATCTATCGAATCCCCTGTTGCTTTACAGTTAGGGGGGTCCAATCCAGATGAATTAGCAAGATGTTCTGAGATAGCAGAGAGCATGGGCTATGATGAAATTAATCTTAATCTTGGATGCCCTTCTGAGAGAGTTCAAAAAGGTTCCTTTGGAGCATGCCTAATGATTGAACCAAAACTTGTACAAAGATGCTTAAATACGATGAAGAAATCAGTATCAATTCCAGTGACTGCAAAATGCAGGACTGGCATTGATAAAATTGAAGATTATGATTTTTTGCGATCTTTTGTTGAGGGAATAGCTAATCAAAACGTAGCTACTATCATTATTCATGCCAGGAATGCAATTCTTAAAGGCTTGTCTCCTAGACAAAACAGAACTATACCGCCTCTTAAATATGATTATGTGTATCGAATAAAAGAGGATTTTCCAGAACTTGAAATTATTATCAATGGCGGCATTGACTCCTTAACTGAGACTAAAGATCATCTTCAAAAGGTTGATGGCGTTATGCTTGGTAGAGCTCCTTATGATAATCCCATGATGCTAGAAGATGTGGATAGTGAAATTTTTGGAAAACCTAAAAAACAGTTATTAAGACATGATATTTTAAAAGAATATCTTACCTATCTTGAGGAACTAGATGATCCTAGGATTCGATTAAATCAAGCTTTAAAGCATATATATGGGCTGAATAAGGGTCTAAAAAATGCAAGGAATTATAGGTATGAAATAAATCAAATCATGAAAGAGGGAAGTTTATCTGGATCTTTTGAACGATTATCGTCTTATTTAGTTTGATTTAATCATCAAGTAAGAAATCATCCATATCCTCAATAAAATCATCCTCAATTTCATCACCATCCTGAACTTCAAATTCAGTGTACTGCAAGTAGGAATCACGGATAAATGTATATCTATCGCCTACAATTAATGACTCAACATCTAATAATCTCGCCCTTGTCTCTAAAGCGTCTAATGCTGTAATTGCAAATCTAACGTCACTCTCTGCAATTGAAAAAGTTCCTGATAGGATTCCAGATATTGGTCTGCCTACAATATCACGTGGGCTACTAGGGCCATAAATCGGCAACATTAAAAATGGGCCATCAGGAATACCCCATACACCTAACGTTTGACCAAAATCTTCGTCATGCTCTTCCAGACCTAAATGGGTTGCAAGATCAAAAAGTCCAAATAAACCGAGTGAAGTATTTATAACAAATCTTGAAAGATCATTGCATGCAGCAACTGGCTTTCCTTGGAGGATTTGATTAAGAGCATTATCTATTTCATCTAGGTTACTAAAAAAATTTGAGATTCCTGATTCAACAGGTCTCGGAAGAACATCAGTATAAAATTCAGCTAGCGGCTTAGCAATACTATTATCAAGTGATTCATTGAAACTCCAAATATTCCTATTTATTTCCTCAAATGGATCATTTGCATGGCCAAAGATTGGAATAAGAAAAAGAATTTTAATTAGAGCTTTATCCATTTGTAACATTATCTACAATCCCAAATAAAGAATCATCAATACTATCAAAATTGAAGTTTTTTATTTCATCGTTTAAAGGAATACTTCCAAGAAATTTAGTGCCAAGCATCTTTTCAACTTCATCTGCAGAAAGAATAAATTTTCCTTGAGAATTATCAGCCATATTCAAAATAAATCCCATACAAGGTAAATTTAATTTTTTTAAGACCTGAACAGTCTTTAATGTGTCACTTGCTGCTAATTTACTGTTACTGGTAACAAGAATTACTCCGTCAGGCTTAATCTCACTTGCAACAGTTAAGTATGCATCGCCAGTTCCAGGTGGCATATCAATTAACAGATAATCCAAGTCTCCCCACTTAGTTAACTCACTTAGTTGTTTAATAGCACCGCTAAGCATGGGACCCCTCCAAATTGCAGCTTTATCGTTATCCAAAATAAATCCCATTGAATTTAATCTAATGTCTTCTACATTTAATGGAATAAATCTTCTTTTAAGATCTTCTTCAATTATTTCAGGCTTAGTTGAAGTAACATCAAAGATAATATGTTGATTGGGTCCATAAATATCTGCGTCAAGAATGCCAACTAAAAAATCCCTGGAAAGTTTTTTTGCTAAAAGCGAAGTAATTGTAGACTTACCTACTCCACCCTTAGCTGAGGCTATGGCAATAGTTTTCTTGATGCTCATAAAGGAAAATTTCTAATATATAATAACTCAATATTTCTTTATATTGTGGCCAATTCAAAACAAAAAAAATTATTAGTTACCACCGCTCTACCCTATGGAAACGGCGCGTTGCACATAGGTCATTTACTTGAGCACACTCAGACAGATATTTGGGTAAGAACTAACAAAATGGAAGGTAATAATGTTCTGAATTTTTGTGCTGATGATGCTCATGGCGCTCCAATTATGATTAAGGCAAAAGAGGAAGGTCGGGATCCTGAACAATTTACTAAAGATATTCAAATTGAACATCTTAAGACTTTAAAATCATTTGGGATTGAGCATGATCATTATCACTCAACTCATTCTGAAGAAAATGAGCAACTAGTTAATGAAATTTACAATGATATGGTGAAATCCGATTTGGTGTATGAGAAAGAAATCTTACAACTCTTTGATGATCAAGAAAAAATGTTTCTTGCTGATCGATACATCAAAGGAACTTGTCCATCATGTCGAGCTGAAGATCAATACGGTGATGGTTGTGAGATATGCGGTATCACCTATGATGCAATTGATATTAAGAACCCAATATCTGCTTTATCTGGAACTGAACCAAGCAAGAAAAAAACTAATCAGATTTTTTTTAATTTAAATAAATGTAAAGACTTTCTAAGTAGCTACTTGGATGAATTGAGTATTCAGGATTCAGTAAAAAATAAATTATTAGAATGGCTTGGCGGTGATCTTCAGGATTGGAATATCTCAAGAGATAAGCCCTATTTTGGTTTTAAAATTCCTCAACATGATGACAAGTATTTCTATGTATGGGTTGATGCGCCTATTGGTTACATAGCTGCATCTAAATATTTTTGTGATGAGAACAAAATAGATTATTTGAATTTATGGGGAAAAGATTCAAACTATGAGATTCACCACTTCATTGGTAAAGATATTATCTATTTTCATGGTCTTTTCTGGCCTGCAATGTTGAATGCATCAAAATACAAGCTTCCTAGTTCAATCCATGCTCATGGATTTTTATCTTTGAATGGCAAAAAAATGTCTAAGTCAAAAGGCACCTTAATTTCGGCAGATAAATTTGCTGAAGTCTATGAACCAGATCTTTTACGTTTTTATTTTGCCAGCAAGTTAAATGCAAAGATTGATGATATAGATCTTGATCTAAATGATTTTGTAAAAAAAATTAATTCATCGCTAGTAGGTAAATTATTTAACATTGCAAGTAGATTGGATGGTTTTCTGAATAAAAACAGCTATCAAACATCAAAAAATATAGATAGTGCTTTTTTAGATGAGTGTTCTTCTGAATATGAAATAATAAGAAAAGATTTAAACAATAAGGATTTTTCAAAAGCAGTGAGCAAAATTTTAAAAGTTGCCGATGATACAAATAGCTACATCAACAATAAAACACCTTGGAAGCTAAATGATGATGATGCTCTAGAAGTTGCAACTACTGGCATATCTATATACAAAGATTTATGTATATTAATTATGCCGATCATGCCTAGCCTTGCATCTAAGGCACTTGCACAAGTAAAGATAGAAAATCCATCATTTGATTATCTTAATAATGATTTAACCAACGTAGAGATTAATGCTTATAATCCATTACTAAATCGATTAGAAGATAAAGATCTATTAACTCCTTCAAAGGAAATGAAGATGACTGAAATTGATAATAATGAAATAACTATTGATGATTTTGCAAAGATTGATCTTAGGGTAGCTGAAGTTATTGAAGCAAATCATATAGATGGTGCTGATAAACTAATCCAGTTAACACTTGATGTTGGTGAGCTAGGACAAAGAAATGTATTTGCAGGGATTAAATCAAAGTACTCTCCTGAAGACCTTCAGGGAAAATTTGTAGCTTTAGTTGCAAACCTAAAACCAAGAAAAATGAAATTTGGTACATCTGAGGGTATGGTCCTTGCTGCCTCGAATGATGAAGGTGGAATTTTTATTATGAGCCCTGCTTCAGGTGCAAAAGCTGGAGATAAAATAAAATGACAAAAGATATAGATATCCTTATAGTCGGAGCTGGGCCTGTTGGTCTTTTTACTGTCTTTGAAGCAGGACTACTGGGACTTAAATGTCACCTGATTGATAATTTAGATAAGATTGGTGGTCAATGCGCAGAACTTTATCCAGAGAAACCAATTTATGATATTCCAGGAGTTCCCTTTCAAACAGCTCAACAACATGTTGATGCACTTATTGAACAAATTAAACCTTTTGAATATGAAATAAGTCTTAATGAGAGAGTTGATTCAATATCTGAAGAATCAAATGAGAATAATATTACTCGTTGGAGAATTGCTACCTCAGACGGACAAGAATTTATTACTAAAAATATTTTTATTGCTGCAGGTGCTGGATCATTTGAACCAAGGAGACCTCCCAACATTGAAAACCCTGATGCTTTGATGGAAAACGGAGTTTCTTATGCAGTGCAATCTAAAAAAAGATATGAGAATAAAGATGTGATTATTTTTGGTGGTGGTGATTCGGCACTAGATTGGACGGTTGAGCTTGCTGATATTGCAAAGAGTATCTCTTTGGTTCACCGACGTGATGCCTTTCGTGGTGCCCAGCATACCGAAGCTCAAATGAGAGAGCTTGTTAAACAAGGAAAAGTAAACTTGTTAACGCCCTATCAAATTCACTCCATTATTGGTGAGGATAAAGTGACAGGTGCTGAATTAAAAAACTTCGATACTAAAGAAATAGAAGTAGTTGAGGCAGATGAACTATTATTTTTATTTGGATTAAATAAGAAGCTAGGCCCAATACTTGATTGGGAATTAGAACTGAACGAAAAAAAGATTAATGTAAATACAGAAAATTTTCAAACTAATAAAGATGGGATTTTTGCTGTAGGTGATATAAATGATTATCCAGGAAAATTAGACTTAATTTTATGTGGATTTCATGAGACCACTCTTGCAGTTCAAGAAGCTTATCGAAGAATTCATCCCGGAGAAAGAGTTCCTTTTGGTTACACAACCTCAAATACTAAATTACAAAGAAAACTTGGGGTTGCCGAATAGAAAACCAAATTAAAATCAAAGAGATTCATGATTCTCTACCCCACTATCAATGCGGTAGATGCGGTACACCTGGATGTCTCCCTTATGCCGAGGCAATTATTAATGAGAGTATCCCAATAAATAGATGTGTACCCGGTGGAGAGAAATCACTAAAAAAACTTATTGAGATTACAAATCATTCAGATGATATCTCTCTGGATATGGATTTTGGACCTGATATTTCAAATCAAAAAGCATTCATTGTTGAGGACGAATGCATAGGTTGTAAAAAGTGTATTGATGCATGTCCTGTTGATGCGATCCAGGGAGCCGCGAATTTAATGCACAGTGTAATTGATGATTTGTGTACAGGATGTGAGTTATGTGTGCCTCCTTGTCCGGTTGATTGTATTGAATTAGTGCAAGTGAATGAGAATGACTCTTTGACCGCAAGAAATAATTCAGAAGAGTGGTTTCAAAATACCATTCAACTAAGACAAAGAAGAATAAAAGAAAGATCTATTGTTGATCAGGAAAATAATTTAAAAATAGGTAGAGAAATAAACGAACAACTTAATAACAGGTCCGTAGATAAAGAAAAAAATATTAAGCAGCTTCAAAGAAAAATCTTAATGGACAGGATTGATGAAGACCAAGGTGGTGCTGAATTTATAAATGAATTAATGAAAAAGCTATAAGAATCTATTTTTAACAAACTCTAACGGAATTGTATTTTTTAATTGGAATTCATCAATAATGCTTTTTACAACTTCTCCGATCTTAGCTAAAGCTTGATCTGTCATCTCATCATCGCGTTCTAAAACATCCTTTGTTAAGCCTATTACACCACCTGCGTTTACAAGAAAATCGGGGATGTAAAGCATTCCATGAGAATGGATTTCATAATAAAGGTTGTCACTGAGCAATTGATTATTTGCACCGCCACATATTACTTTAAATGATGAGTTTTTAATAAACTCTTTATTTAAAATTCCTCCGATCGCACATGGTGAAAATATTGATGCGCTTGTTTTAAAAATTGATTTGCAATGATGACAGCCAAGCTTTAAGGCTGAATTAAGCTTCATTTCATCAGCCTCATCAACATAGGTCTTTGTGCCATCATCTAGGAGATGAGATGCAAGATTTGAACCAACACTGCCAAATCCTTGAATAAGAATATCTTCGCTATCACCATTAAAGTAATTATCTTTAACCGATCTAAGTGCATAGTAAATTCCTTTTGCTGTGTAAGGACCTGGATCAACGTTATCCAATACATGCTTAGATAATTGAGAAACAATTCTTATATCACTCAGAGATATACCTATATCTTGTGCGCTTAAATAAGCTCCATCCAAATGATTAATAAATTTAGCAAACAATTCCAAATGCTCTTTATTATGCTTATTCTTGATGATGACCGCTTTGCCTCCACCAAATGGAACTCCAGCCACTCTATTTTTTAAAGTCATTGCCTTTGAAAGCTTTAATACATCCTCAATAGCATGAGCTTCGGATTCATATTCTTTAAATCTACAACCCCCGATAGCTGGCCCTTCTATAGTAGAATGGATGGCAATAAATGCCTTAAAATCTTTATGATCGTCTTCATAAACAAATAAATGCTCATGATCAAAAAGCTCATGTTCTTGTATCTCAATTCCTTGATAATTTTTTGCAGATATTTCTTTAATCATAATAAGAATAAGATTAATGAAAGAGTTATTATATAGCTCTAAATGCTTAAAGATAGAATAAGAAAATACTTACCTGTTGTTCTAGACCTTGAAACCGGTGGGTTAGAGAATAAAAAAAATCCCATCTTAGAAATAGCTATTCAGCTTTTGGAGTATAAGGAAAATAACTTTGAATTAGGTGAATTGATTAGATATCACATTGAGCCATTTAAAGGTCTCGAAATTGATCCCGAGTCATTGAAATTTACGAAAATTGATTTATCACATCCTTTACGAAATGCAGTTGAAGAAAATGTTGCTTTAAAAAATATATCAAAGGCAATAAATCAACAACGAAGCAAATATGAATGTTCTAGAGTTATATTGGTTGCTCATAATGCGCATTTTGATTTAGGTTTCTTGGTGGAGGCCTTCAAGAGAAATAAAATTAAAAACCTACCCTTTCACCCATTTTCAGTTCTTGATACCGTTTCTTTGGGTGCTCTTGCTACTGGACAAACTGTTTTAGCAAGGATCTGCAAAGAATTAAATATAGATTATGTCAATGAATTAGCTCACTCAGCAGCTTATGATGCAGAGGTTACAGCTATGGTCTTTTGCAAAATATTCAATGACTTTAACTAGCTTGCGCTAAATTTCTTTCTTCGGCCGCTCTCCAATCTTTTGGAAGAAATTTTGAAACTAGCAGAAAACTGATTACTGAGGGAATGAACATACAAGTTGTAACAGTGAGTGAATATCGTATTGACTCAATTTCATTATAGTAATTACCAAATACATCCATTAACCATCCAGCAAAAGTTGGACCCCCACCCAATGCAATCATGTTCAGGATAAAGAAAAAAAGTGCCGTTGACATAGCACGCATATGAATTGGCGCTAACGTTTGTGCAATTGCAAAACTTGGACCTAAATAAATTCCAAGAAGTAATAGTGCAAAGGTAGCAAAAACTAAATGCATTTCTACAGAGTCTACCCACCAACCAATGATGCCAACCGGCAGACACAATAGCATTGCTATTGCTGGTAACCAGCCATATGCTCTAATATCTTTTTTGCCCCATCTATCTGCTAATCTTGCTCCAAAGAAAGCACCCCCAGCATAAGTTGTTCCATTCATAATTCCGAGGATAATAACAAGGGTTTGAAAATCAAATGATGGATCAAGTGTTACTAGATACTTTGTTTGAAATGCTGATTTTGCATATGAAACAAATGAGCCAAATGCTATTCCAAAACACATTGCCCACCATGCCGGTATACGCATAAGTACCTTCAATGACTCTATAAATGGAGGATTAGAAATTGTAGTACCTGAGGTTAATTCCATTGCACCACGAACTGGTTCTTTTAAAACTAATTTAACAACTACAGCTAAAACTATGCCGGTTAAACCCAAAAAAATAAAAATCTGCCTCCAGTTAACCTGATCTTCTGAAACATCCATTAAAGAGGCTGTTACAAAATAGGCAGCCATAATACCCAGAGGTATTCCCATTGAATAAACTCCTAAAGCGCTAGCTCTTTCTTCTTTAGGATACATATCAGATATTATTGAATGAGATGGGGGGCTGCCACCTGCTTCTCCAATTCCAACACCCATTCTTGCAAGAGCAACCTGAAAAAAGTTATTTGCTAATCCTGTTAAAGCAGTAAATGCACTCCAGGTAGCCAAAGCAATTGAGAGGATATTAACTCTATTAAAGCGATCTGCTAGCCATGCAATTGGTATGGCCACAAAGGTATAAAAAACTGCAAAAGCCAAGCCTATCAACAAACCAAGCTCAGTATTTGTTAAGCCTAAGTCTTTCTGGATAAACGGAGCAAGGATTCCCATGATCTGTCGATCAATGAAATTGAACCCATAGACAAGAGTGAGTAGTAATAGAGCAAACGTTCTATATTGTTTGGTATGCATTTTTTTTAGATTACAAAACTATCGTATGAATTAGAGCAAACCCTATTATCACCAAATATATCATTTTGATTTTCTTCTTTTATGTATAGAATCCATGAAAGAATACCTTTTGAATAAGATGGCTTGGATCCTGTCGGGGCCATGTACTCAACATCGTTTTTATCCATTATTTTTCTCAGCTTTTTGTAGCTCATAGAAACCATAACCATACCAAATACCTTAACTAGGTCAGTTGTAGAAATTAGCACTTCAATTGAATATTTTGATACAAAGTTTTTATTGATAGTATGTGGTTCATGAAAAACTGTTTTACCATTTGAATGAAGATAGTATGCAAAGCTAGAGGTGTTATAAGGTTTTCCAGCCTCTTCAATCTCTAAAGTCATATCACTAATATCAAACTTATCCCCTGCTCTAACCACAATTATATTTGTAAAACCCAACTTAAAAAGAGCATGAGAAGCATGCTTAGTTGTAAAAATTTTTATGCCTTTATCAAAGTATTTCAATGACTCGGGATCAAGATGATCTGAAAAATGTGCGGTTATAACAAGATGAGTTACTTTATCAATTAAGTTATATCGCAAAACATAATGATCAGAAGTCTTTTCTCTATAAAGAAGCCACCTAGCACCAGGAATCTCTTGCAGTTCTGACAACCAGGGGTCAACTAATATGCATGCTTTTTCGCTCTTATAGGCCCAAGACTGGTAATTGTTACATTTAATCAATTGCATTTTCTAATCATGTCATAAATGAGAATAAAAACCAAAATGATAATAATTATCATTAAAAAAATACCTTATATCAGTAATTTGCAAATTATTATAAAATTTATATAATCACATCCATAAGCACATTTATGGAACAAAAAAATGAAAGAACTTAATACAAAAGAAGTTTGCGAAATCTTGAATGAAATAATGGAATATGAATTGGGTGGAGTAGTTAGATATACACACTCATCTTTGATGATTACAGGCCCTTACAGGATTCCAATAGTTGAGTTCTTAAAGGAGCAAGCAGCTGAATCTCTGTTACATGCACAACAAGCTGGTGAGTTACTAGTTGGTTTGGATGGTCATCCAAGTCAAAGAATTGCAAAGATTGAGGAAACACATCGTCACGCCATAAAAGATATACTAGAAGAATCACTTGAACACGAACTTCATGCGTTAAGTCTATACAAAAAACTTCTTGAAAAAGTTGAAAATAGATCTGTTTACCTTGAAGAATACACTAGAGGCAAGATAGGAGAAGAGGAACAACATTCGCTTGAGCTAAAAGCAATGTTAAAAGATTTTGGTTAATCTATTTTAATTCATCTATAGCTGATTGAAGTTCGCCCGCTGCATGCATTTCAGTTACTATGTCACAGCCTCCAATCATTTCGCCATTTAGAAATACCTGAGGGAAAGTTGGCCAATCTGTTATGTTGGGTAATGTCTGTCTGACTTCAGGATTAGCTAGGATATCAACGTAAGAAAACTCTGCTCCACATTCAATGAGTGCTTGAACAGTCCTTGCTGAGAAACCACATTGAGGTTCGTAAGGTGAGCCCTTCATGTAGATCAAAATATCATTTTCTTTAATTTGTTCTTTTATTTTATTTTCGATATCCATACTATTTTTTTATTGATTCTATATACATATTTATAGTGTCTTTAAAGCCATATTTCAATGAATCAACGATAATAGCATGCCCTATTGATACCTCATCAATATCTCCGCATTCTTTTAGATAAGGTAAATTATCTAGGTTCAGATCATGACCTGCATTAACTTTTAAATTATTTAATTTAGCTGATTCAACAATTTTGCTGATCTTATTTTGAGTTTTATGAATTTCATGTTTCTTACCCTCTTTAATAACTGCTGCAAAAGGGCCTGTATAAATTTCAATACTATTAATTCCTATTTCATTTAATTTATCAAAATTACTAAAATCATCATCTATAAAAATGCTTACATGGTTAATATTTTTTTTAAATCTAGCAACTTCAGATTTAAAAATTTTATCAAGTTGTTCAATTTTCCATCCATGGTCTGAGGTGATTTGCCCATCCGCATCGGGTACTAATGTAACTTGATGAGGATTATGAGTATTCACAAGGGAAATAAATCCAGGATAATTTTTTGAACTAGATGAAAAGAGATTGCCTTCAATATTAAATTCCTTATTAGCTTTTAGGCAAATCTCGTCAAACGTACTAATATCAATTGGTTTGGCATGCCTTAAGTCAGGTCTTGGATGAAGCGTTAAGCCATCAACCCCTAAATCAATGGATTGCAGAGCATAATCTTTAATGCTTGGATTATCTGATCCTCTAGAATCACGCAATAATGCAATCTTATTAAGATTGATACTAAAATTCATAGAAATGTCTAATTTGAGGAAATAGAGCTCTGGTCCCAGAATGCTCTGCCAGAAATAATTTTTCCAGAGTCATTAATAATAAAATGATCTACTATTGAAATATCCATTGAAGTTCCGTTCGATTCATTCCTTACTTTCATAACAGCTTTTAATATGCCCTCATTCCCACAAACAACGTAATTAACATCTGAAGGAGTAATTGTCATTCCCTCTGCATGAGCAAAATCCCAAAAATTACCGATAGCCTCAATTCCCTTGCAAGGATCTGATCCAACAGGATCTTCAAATACGGCATTTGAATCCCATAACTCTATAAACAAATTTTTTTCGTTTTTTGTATACGCTTCAACATAACCTTCCATTGCAGCTCTTGTTTTATCTTCCATAATTATTTATCCAGTTTCATGCCATGTTTGGCTAAATGATTTAAAGTAAATTTTTGATCCTTATCTATCGGGGTCACGGATTCAATAATTCTATCGTATTCAGAAAAATTTATTCGCCATCCCTCTTCTGTCTTTATGTATTTATCTTTGTACAATGCCGTTCCCTGAGTTAAAGCATTTTCATTAAAATTATAAAAAATATCTTGCAGATACCAAATTCCACTTGCATTTATCTCATCATGAACTGAAATTTCAGGATGGTGACCAGTATGCATGGCTGCAGTTTCACTATGAAATGAGTATTTTAAAGATTGGATAATCTCTTTTTTACCACTGGCTTCCCATACATAGGTTCCTCCGCGATAATCGACCTTAATATCATCAGAAAATACACTGTCTAGTAATCCATGATCAGCCATATCAATGGCTCTAAAATATCTATGTTTTAGCTGTTTTATCATCTCGATATCATGAAGCTCTTGGATTAATTCATTCATTTGTTATTTACCTTAAATAAGCCTGACCGCCGTCTAGCATAATAGTTGATCCAGTGATGTAATTCATTCCATCCGAGATAAGCTGACAAACTGACTCTCCAATATCATGTTCACAATCACCAATTCTCTTAAGTGGAATCGTATCAATGAATTCATTAGCTTCTTCAGGCCTCTCATCAACCCACCACTGCATACCAACAGAGTTTGCTAAAGGCATAATCGTGTTCACCCTTATATTTTCTTTCCCCCATTCTACAGCTGCAGCCCTAGTAAGCGATCGAATCGCCTCTTTAACTGCTGCATAAGCACCATATCCAGATGAGTCAGGTCTAAGAGCTGAAGAGCTCGCAAGATTAATAATAACTCCATCACCTTTTAAATCTTCATAAAACAATTTCATTAACCTAAAGGTAGCAAGAGGGCCTGATTCCCAACCTGCATTAATTGCTTCATCAGTTACATCTAAAATACTACCCAAAGGTACCTCTTGCGCGTTATTAATCAAAACATTAACTACACCAAAATTATTTTTTATTTCTGATTGTGCGTTACTAATTGAGTCAGGGTCTTTAACGTCGCATTCTAATGCTAGGGTTACAAAACCAGCTTCGTTAAGCTTAGAAGATTCACTCTTAACTTTTGAAAATGTTCTCCCAAGCATTGCAACCTTCGCACCTTTTTTGGCCATTGCTGTTGCTATACCCAATCCAACACCTTGCCCTGCGCCAGTAACAACTGCTGTCTTTGAAGATAAATCTATCAAAAGTTTGCACCCGTAATATCTTTTGCAGCCAAATATCCAAATGTCATGGCGGGCCCAAGTGTAGAACCAGGACCAGGATATTTTGGTAGCAATGCTGTAGTACAGTTACCACATGCGTAAAGACCTTTTATGGGTTGATTATAGATATCCAAAACTCTTGCATGAGTATCTATTACTAGACCACCTGCAGTGCCCATTTCTCCAGGATACAAGACCATACAATAGTATGGACCTTCATTTAAAGGGGCCAAACATGGATTAGGTTTAACTGACGGATCTCCATAATATCTGTCATATGCATCGTCACCTCTTTGGAAATCTAAATCTTTACCGGTTTTACTGTATTCATTTACTTTAACTTGAGTTTCAAGGAGACCCTTTGCATCTATGCCAACAATTTCTGCTAATTCCTCAAGTGTATCCGCTTTAGATAGAAAAGATGGATCCCACCACTCTTTTGGTACTCTTGAATCAGGTTGCATTGAAGCTTGAAGTAATGGACCACAGGGTCTATTTTTTCTGAAATTACTATCAAAAATCATATAGCAAGGAGCACACGGATTACCTTTTTCATACTCATCAAACATATCTGTTACAAAACTTACATAATTTTGGGACTCATTTGAAAATCGATATCCGTTTTTATTCACTGTATAGTTTCCAGGAACAGATTTATCTACTATTGATAGCCATCCTTTCTCGTGGCCAGGTATATTCATCGTTGTAGTCCACCATCCAGCATCCATCTGATGAAGAGCTACATTCAAATCTTCGGTTGCTGAAATAGCATCACCAGTATTATGAATATTTGCTGCACTCCAGGTTTTATCTGTTGGTTTAGGTAAATATTTTTCTCTTAATGCTTGATTTTTTTCAAAACCGCCTGACGCAAGAATCACTCCTTTATTGGCCTTAATTTTAATTGTTTCATTATTTTGAGAAGCAATAATTCCTTCCACCTCAGCATTTTCATGTATCAAATCAGTCATAGAAGTATTTCGCCAAATTGGAATATTGCGATCCTTGCACGAGAGGAGTAGCCTAGCTATGCCTGCATTCCCCATAGTTAATCGTCTATCCCTCCAACCATGAATAAAGCGCATTGGAATATCTAAAATGTATTTACTAAACAGTTTTGCAAAAAGTGTTTTCCATCCTGGTAATGCACCGAGCAATAATTGACCTTCTACTTGCGTAAAGTTCATATTTATAGGTCCCATGGTGAATGCTGTTTGTGGGTGTTGCCCTCTTAAGTATTTAAAATCATCTCCTAATTCGGTTCCCTTAATTGGTTCGGGTTCCATGGATCTGTTACCCTCCTTACCACCAGGATTATCTGGAAAGTAGTCTGGATAATGAGAAAGGTTTCTGTATTTAACTCTTGAGTTCTGATGAAGGTAGTCAACCATTCTTGGGCCTTGTTCAATATATGTCTCAATTAGGTCATTATTGATTTTCCCCTCAGGTGAAACGCTTTGGATATAATTTCTAGCATCTTCAATAGAATCATCCACGTTTTCTGCTTTGGCATACCTATTATTGGGAATCCAAACTCCCCCTCCAGAAGTAGCACTTGTTCCACCAAATTGATTTGATTTCTCAATAATTAAAACTTTTGCTCCTCCATCATGTGAGCAAATTGCAGAAGTTAGGGCGCCATTCCCAGAACCTACAACAATAACGTCATATTCGTGATCATAGTTCATTGACATATTTTTAAATCCTTTTAGCCTATAGTAGTAACAACTATTATTTTAGCCCATGAAAACTAAATTAGCCGAGAAATTAGGTATTGAATATCCTATTTTTGCTTTTACGCATTGTAGAGATGTAGTAGTCGCCGTCAGCAAAGCAGGCGGAATAGGTGTCCTTGGAGCCGTTGGTTTTTCTCCAGAACAACTAAAGGAGGAGCTTGACTGGATTGATGCACATATTGGTGACTATCCTTACGGTGTTGATACCGTGATTCCACAAAAATATGAGGGTATGGATAAAAAAGACCCTGAAGAACTTCTAGAGCAACTTAAAGCCTTAGTTCCTCATGAACATAAACAATTTGCTGAGAACCTATTACAAGAAGCAGGCGTTCCTGAAGCAGATATATCAAATGGTCCAGATGGTGGACTACTTGGATGGACAGAGGCTACAGCTGGACCACAAATAGAAGAAGCTTTAAAAAGAAAAAATGTGAAGCTTATAGCCAATGCACTGGGTACACCTCCAGCAGACATTATTAAAAAGATTCAAGATAAGGGAATCCTTATCGGAGCTTTATGTGGAAAAATAAAACAGGCTAAAGCTCATAAAGAAGCTGGATTAGATTTTATTATTGCTCAGGGTGGTGAAGGTGGCGGTCACACAGGCGAGATAGGAAGTATTGTTTTGTGGCCTCAAATAATAGATGCCGTGGGTGATTTACCTGTTCTTGCAGCTGGAGGCATTGGTAATGGCAGACAAATGGCGGCTGCTTTAGCAATGGGAGCTCAGGGAGTTTGGGCAGGATCGTTATGGTTAACTGTAGAGGAAGCGATGACTCAACCGGCGCAAAAAGATTCGTATCTAAATGCTAGTAGTGAGGATACTATTCGAAGCAGAGCTTGGACTGGAAAACCAGCAAGAATGCTCAAAAATAAATGGACTGAGGCTTGGGAAAGCGATGAAACTCCTGATCCACTGCCCATGCCACTCCAAGGAATGGTCACTTTTGATGCTATAAGAAGGACCGCAATGTATGCTGATAAAGGAAGCGCACAAGATGTGTCATTTAATGCAGCTGGCCAGGTAATTGGTCAAATAAATGAAGTTGAATCTGTAAAAAACGTTGTATTTAGATTGGTTAATGAGTACGTCGATACTCTAGAGAATCTAAACAGCACTATGCCAAAAATAGATTAATTATTATAAATTGCGGAGTAGTCTTGGACTAAATGAACAAAAGATTTTACTCCAGCGTCTAGAGCATCATCATCGACATAAAAATATGGTGAGTGATTTGTGAATGGGCTGTCTTGATTTTCTGGATTCACACCAATAAAGAAATATAAACCAGGAACCTGTTGTGCAAAAAATGAGAAGTCCTCAGCTCCAGTTCTTGGAACAGGCATTTCAAAAAATTTTCCATTTGATGCGTTAGCCAGTGAAGGCATTAACTGTTTAGTTAATTCAGGATTGTTAATTGTCACAGGATAGCTCCCATATGGAGCAAACTGTATTTCAACTTCTGCATTATGAGCTGATGCTACATTGGTGGCTACTGTTGTTATCTCCTCATGAATTTTATCTCTATAAGATTCATCAAATGTTCTAATAGTCCCCTCCATAAAGACTTCATCGGGAATAATATTATTCCTTGTGCCTCCTTGAATAATACCGACAGTGATGACAGCCTGACTGTCTAAGATATTTAATCTTCTGCTAACAATTGTTTGTAGTGTGGTTACTATGTCCGCAGCAGCAACTACTGGATCAATGCCTCCCCAGGGTCGTGATCCATGTGTTTGTTTGCCAAGGACTTTGATTCTAAATGCTTCCGATGAAGCCATCATTGGACCTGGTTTTGTAACAACTATTCCATGTGGAGCATTAGTGACATGCATGCCAAAAATTACATCTGGCTTTTCTTCATCAAAAATACCCTCTTTAAGCATTAATTCAGCACCACCCTCTTCACCCTCAGGTGATCCCTCTTCAGCAGGCTGAAATATCAGCATTATGTCTCCGTTAAGTTTGTCAGTGTTTTTCGATAGAAACTCAGCAACACCCAGTAAAACAGCCATGTGAGCATCATGACCGCATGCATGCATCACTCCAACTTCTCTACCTTGATATGTTGTAACTTGTTTTGATGAGAAAGGTAGATTAAGTTTTTCCGTAACTGGTAATGCGTCCATGTCAGCTCTTAAAGCAATTAATGGTCCTGGATTATCACCTCTTATAAACGCGGTAAGCCCAGTAAAGGCAATCCCAGAATTAACTTCCAATCCCAATCCTTCTAACTTTTCTTTAATGTACTCAGCTGTCTGGTATTCCCTATTTGATAGTTCAGGATATTCATGAAGATGATGTCTCCATTCAACAACTTTTGTCATGACGCCTTGGATATCATCATCGATTTGAGATTTAAGATCGTTGGCTAGTAAGTTAAATGAAAGTAAACAAAATATAAAAAGGAAGACATTTTTCATTATTAACTCCTATTAACAAATCTCGGAAATAGCCTTGGTGTTGAAGATTCGTAATCAGAAAAATCACTTCTTCTTTCTCGAGATCTTTTATCCATCATATCTATTGAGGTAATTCCTATTAGTACATACATAACAAGGGTACCTATTATTGACCATAAAAAATCAAATGAGTTCCCAAGGGCAAAAATAAAACCACCAAACCAAAATAATAATTCGCCTAAATAATTTGGATGTCGAGAATATTTCCATAATCCTTTAGTCATTGTTTTACCCTGATTAGATGGATCCTGTCTAAAGTTATACATCTGCTGATCAGAGATGATCTGCAATAAAACGGCACCAAAGATAATTATTGTAGCTGCAATATCGAAATTATTAATTTCTCCTGAGCCGTAATAGACAACAAAACAAAATGGTAATGTGGCAGCGAATACGCACAAAGTTGGAACTAAATGTATAAAAAGGAAATCTACTAGAGCATACTGAACAGAGGAATTTGTCCTGCCCTTCATCATGACATATCGCCAGTCTTCATGAGAAAAACCATCCCATGATCTTACCCAGTTATAAGTTAAACGAATTGCCCAGAATAAGACGCAAGCAAACATTAAAAATGCTCTTGATAAGCTTGGATCAGCATCCATATCCATCCAAACTAAAAGTATTAAGAAAGGAGGAATTACAGACCAATATGCGTCATACCAACTGGAGTTTCTAAATATATTGCTGCATATGTAAATAAAAATTGTTCCCACAAAATCAACAATCAGCAACCTTAGCCAAATATTTGTTTCTTGGAAAAGAGACCATGACAAATCCATCAAGTAAAAGCAGATGATGTAGCCAACCAATACAGCCATTAAATCTCTAAACTTGATCATTAAATTCTAGCCTCATTATGAAAATCATTAATTGATTTCATAGGTATTTCATCTTGGTCTATTAAGGTCGATCTCTGGGAGGATGAAATTATTTTGTAATTTGTATTTCTCCTCACAAGCTCTAAATTTAGTTCCTCTGTTAATAATTGGATTCTTTCTAAATCGAGTTCCTGTCCATGATTTGCCCCTGCAGATCTAGTGATTGTCTCATCCATTAATATCCCACCAACATCATTAATTCCTGAAGTAAGAAGTTTTCTTAAACCCTCATATCCCATCTTAACCCATGACCCCTGAATGTTAGGTATATGGTCTTGAAAAAATATTCTTGAAATGGAGTGCATGAGCATTGCTTCTCTGAAAGTTGGTCCTGATCTTGATTGCCCTCTCAAACTCATTGGGGCTTCATGCGCAACAAATGGCAAAGGAACAAATTCTGTAAACCCTCCAGATTTAATTTGCTGATTTTTGATATTTATTAAATGTTCAGCGATATGATCATAAGTTTCAACATGACCAAACATAATTGTAGCTGTAGAATTTAGTCCACATGAGTGTGCTGCATCCATAACAGAAAGCCACTCTGCTGTATTTAACTTATCCGGACAAATAATATTTCTTACATCATCATGCAAAATCTCAGCTGCCGTTCCGGGGAGAGAGTTAAGACCAGCCTCTTTAAGAATGGGCAGGTATTCTTTGAGAGTTAAACCAAGAGTTTGTGCACCTTGGAATATTTCCAAGGGACTGAATGCATGTATGTGAATATCTGAAGATACTTTCCGAATAGCCTTAATAACATCAAGATAATAGTTACCGTCAAACTTAGGATGAATACCCCCTTGAAGACATACCTCTGTTGCCCCCCTTATGATTGCCTCCCTAACCCTGTTTTGAATCTCCTCAAGCTCAAGCATGTATGAGGCTCCTCGTAACTTTTTTGCACCAGTGCTCTTAGAAAAGGCACAGAACGAGCAACTGTAAACACAAATATTTGTATAATTAATATTTCTATTAACGACATAGGTAATGTTATTACCATTTAATTGACTACGTATTTCATCTGCAGCTTTTGTAATATATTCAAAGCTTTTACCACGAGCATTAAAAAGGTGCGGAATTGAAAGCTGTGGATTATCTGCAATTTCATTAATTAGCTTTCTAGTTTCACCAACTACACCAGTTGAAAGAATATTTGGTACCTCAGTAGATCTTCCACTTTCCCAGACATCATCTCTTAGCAAACCACTACCATCAGTAATTTTTTTTATTTTTGATCTAATTTCTTTAGCTATATATAGGTTATTAGCTTTGAGAACTTTGGGTGCAATAGTTGATCTAGGAAGTAAGATTTGTTCAGAATTTTGAGAAATTTTTTCTAGTTTCTCAATTTCTGGCCATGGTGCCTCTGGATTAACGTGATCAATAGTAACTGGTGATATACCACCAAAATCATCAATACCAGATTTTGTAAGACAAGATAAATGCTTTTGATTTAAATTTGGAGGGACTTGAATTGATATTTGATTACTCAAAATCTTTCTAGCCATAACTATTGTCCACTGCAGCTCTTCAAAACTCGGTTCAGGGAAATCAGACATCAAGGTATTCTTTTTTGGCTTAAAGTTCTGAATGATAACTTCTTGTATATTTCCGTATCTATTGTGAATTTCATTTATGACTATTAAGGATTGGATTCTTTCCTCTCTTGATTCACCTATCCCAATCAAAAGTCCAGTCGTAAATGGAATTTGCTGCTCACCTGCATTGATAAACGTTTGTAATCTATATTCGGGATCTTTATCAGGCGAGCCAAAATGCGGCATACCTTTTTCTGATAACCTTGCTGAATGAGTTTCCAACATTAGACCCATAGACCCTGAAACATCTTTTAGCTCCAAAATATCTTCAGGAGTAAGAGTGCCAACATTTAAGTGAGGAATTAATGAGCTATTATCAAGAATATGCTCTGCAGTCTTTTTGACATAATCCAAGGTAGTTTTAAAGCCATGAGCAGACAAATAGTCCCTTGCTGTTTTATACCTTAATTCAGGTTTATCACCGAGTGTAATAAGCGCTTCTTTGCATCCTTTCTCTTCACCATCCTTAACAACTTCTAAAACTTCATCGAGCGGCATGTATGGATTAACAATTTTTTTAGGAGTTTTGGCGAATGTGCAGTAATGACAAACATCTCTGCATAGGAATGTTAATGGAAGAAAAACTTTTGGAGAGTAAGTAATAATATTCCCAAAAGCATCTATTTTTGTCGTAAAAGAATTTTGGATTAAAGCATTAGATAAAGGAGCTTTTGATAATTCTTTTGCTTCATCAAAGTTTATTAAATCGTTAATTTTAAGATTTGATTTTTTATTAATTATCATTTTCTTTGAAAAGCTTATTTCTTTGTCCCAATGTTAACAAATCTAAGTCCTCAGATGTATCTAGATCAAAAGCAATATTTGAATTTTTAATAACAGTTAATTCTTGATTAATATTTGAAAAGTAATCAGTAAATTTTTTAAAACTATCTTTCCCAAAAAATAAATCATCTATTTTTTTAATAGGGAGACCTAATGCATTGGTACCGGAGATATGTCTATCCGGCACAATAAAAGGAATATTTTTATCGGCAAGTGCAATTAGCTCAGTTAAATCTGCACTAACAACAAGTGGTAAATCAGCGTGTATGATGATTACAAAATTAGCTTGGTGAGAGATCAAATTTATAGCCTCTCCCAATGCATCATTTAAAGCTGATTCAGTAAAAAATATTTCTGTATTTTTAATTTTTAAGTCTTTATCGTCGGTAACGATAGTTACCTTTTGATCAAGCTTTATAAAGTTCTGACTGAGTCTATTAATGAGATTTTTAGAAGCGGTAATTCTTTGATTATTTGAAAGTGAATTAGATAAACGATTTTTAGAATTTTTAAATGCTTTAACTGGAATGAGAATGTTGATCATCTGCTTAGATATTCAACTATTGAGTTTGCTAAATCAACTTTAGATTTTTTTGATTTCATGACTAGCCTGTCCACAAACACCTTGAAACCAAGATTATTTAATTCCTTTAAATATTCACTATCTTTATTATCAATAAAAATATTAGTTGCATAGTCTTGATAAAATTCAGCAACTGATTTGACGCTAGGTTCATGACCTAGCTCCCTAAAGATTTTAGCTGTTGGACCCTTAATAGAGTCACCATCAACAATAGGTGAGATCACAAAAACCTTATCTTTATTCGCTTTAAGATGATCGCTTATTTTTTTAATTGACAAAATTGGGCCAATACTAATAAATGGATTTGAGGGGCATATAATAAAATTATCATAATCATTCAGATTAATTTTAGAATTAAGTTTAGCTTTTGATGAGCCCTTAAATATAAAGTCATTTGCAACAGGCAAGCAACGATGTTTTACGAAATATTCTTGAAAAGAAAGTATGTCTCTATCCGTTTTGATGAATGTACTAACCAAGTTATCTGACATGGGAAAGATATTCGATTTGATACCAAATCTACCAGCAATGTGGGCAGTGATATCGGTTAGTGACTTTCCATCATTAAGCATACTGGTTCGAATAAAGTGAGTGGCTAAGTCCTTATCCCCCAACTGAAACCATGTATCACCTTCAAGAGTCTTCAATTCATTGAGCATGTTCCAAGATTCATTATGTCTTCCCCATCCTTGAGAAACTTCAACCTCATCTGAAAGAGTGTAAATAACAGTATCTAGATCTGGAGATACATGTAAGCCAAGATGAATAAAGTCATCTCCAGTATTAACCAAAATATCAAAGGCATCACGAGGAATGGAATTATAAAAGCCATAAGCAAGCTTAGCCCCTCCAACACCGCCACATATCAATAAGCTCTTCATTTATCTAAACAAGTCGTATTCTTCATCTCTTATTAATACTTGAGCATTTTCCTTTGAAGGTTTCCTTCCTTTGAAGTTTTTAATCACTACCAAGGGTTTACCTTCTGATGCCTGCCCCATTACTAGTGAAGCTGCAGCTGCTAGCTCATCGCCTACTCCAATCTGAGTAACCTTTAACTGATTATCAAATAGATCAACTTTACCCCTTTCATCTCTAATGACTTCAAGATTAAATGAACCAATTGCAAAACCTACAATTCCATTACGAAAAGGCCTTCCCATGGTATCAGTCACGATTACAGATATATTTTTTTTCAATTTATCTGACAAGAAATTTCCAATTTGACCGGCGCTTGCATCTGGATCTTTTGGGAGTAATAAAACTTTATTGGTTGCTTGGTTGATATTCGATCTATCAATTCCAGCATTCGCATGAACAAAGCCTAACTTATGCTCAACAATTAAAACATTATGTCTATATCTCAAAACTTTTGCTGATTCATCAAGAACAGCCTGCACAAATTGAGGATCCTTATCTATCTGATTAGCGAGTTCTTTAGCATTTTCAGATGGATCAATTTCATCTAAAGATCGGTATCGATTTTCAGCTTTTGAAATAACTTTTTGCGCAACCGCAATCACATCACCGTCTTCTATGGTGATGTTATTATCAATTATATTGTCATAAATAATCGAAGCCAGGTCATCGCCTGGTTCTATCATCGGAAATTCTTGAGTACTGAGAATCTGAATACTAATATTAGACTCCAGTAATTTTGATTCCTGAGTGCTTGATAGTGTGATTTTTATTGATTGCAATTAAAACAGAAGTTAATGCTTCTGCGGCTGCAGAATTACATAATGGTCCTGCATGCCATCCAGTTAAACCAGCATCATTAACAAGTGCAATCACTTGCTCTCTTGAATCCCTTTTATCACCACAAACAAGAACATCACAATCAATTTCAGCATCCGTTTGCAGAAGTTCAGCGGAAATATTTTGAAAAGCAGAAATAACTTGGACGGAATCTCCTAGTAAAGTTTGCGCTCTAATCGCAGCACATCCCTCTTCAGGTAATTGAACTCTCATAACTTTGGGAGGGACAAGTGGTACAGTTCCATCAATTAATATTTTCCCTGAAAGGACATCTTTCACTTCTGATAAAATATCCAATTGAAATGAAAATGGCACTGTTAAACACCCAATTTCTGCTTGTTTAGCTGCATCCACATTAAGCATTCCTTGATCCTCATTAATATTTAGTTTTCCGCATGCTGATTTAGCAGATTCAATTGTTCTTGAGCCAATCAGAACTTCATGTCCTGATCTGATCCACCGTGAGGCAAGACCTAAGCCCAGCGCACCAGTTCCACCTAATATTGCAATTTTCATCTTTAATCCTGTTTAATTCTTTAAGAAGATATCATTATAATGAGTGGTAATGTTTAAAACAGATAATTACAAAAATAAAACTGTAGTAATTACAGGTGGTACTAAAGGCATTGGATTAGGAATTACCAAGGCTTATTTGTCTCTATCTGCAAAAGTAATTATCTTGGCGAGGAATAAACCAAAAAAACAAATCCGAGTCAAAGGCAACAAGGCATTATTTTACCAGTGCAATGTTAGAGATAATGCTAATGTTGAAGAAGTAATAAATGAGATAATTCGGTCCAATAAATCCATTGATGTTTTAATCAATAATGCCGGGGGTGCTCCCCTTATTAATTCTTTAGATGCATCAATGAATTTCAACAATGCAATTATTGATTTAAATCTAAACTCCTCATTTGCAGTAAGTTATTATGTTGCAAAAAAAATGATTAAGAAATCATCAGGTTGTATTATTACAAATATTTCAAGTGTAACTGCCACAAGACCTACCCCTGGAAGTGCTGCTTATGGCGCAGCAAAGGGAGGCTTAGTAAATCTCACCAAAACCTTAGCCGTAGAATGGGCTCCAAGAATAAGGGTAAATTCAATTATTACTGGCTATATAGAAACAGAAAATTCACTGGTACATTATGGATCTAAGAAAGATATGAAAGCTGTAGCAAAAACCATCCCCATGCAAAGAATGGGAACTCCTGAAGATATTGCAAATGCATGTCTTTTTTTAAGCTCTGTAAACTCATCATGGATTACCGGTACTGCCATTGAAGTCCATGGTGGAGGTGAATCCCCCACCTATCTTGATTTAGCTAAACCTAAATAAAGCTAGATTATTAACAAGCAAAAAATTATCATATTTATAGAGATTTCATCCCCATATTTTTCTTAGTAATTTATTGCCCCAAAAAAACTTTAAAGCTCCTTTCATGTCCTTATAACTTTTTTCTGTGTACGGATATGATGAGGCTGATTTTTTACCAATTATGATTGGCATAGCATGAGCATATGAGCGTAAACCCTCTTTCCCATTTACTGAACCAAGACCACTTTGCTTAACACCTCCAAAAGGGGCCTCATTCACACCATAACTCATTGCCATGTCATTAATAGAACATGCGCCTGTTTGCATGGCTTTAGCTAGGTTCATGCCTTTATTCATGTTCTGAGTCCAAACATTCCCATTTAAGCCATAGTAAGAATCATTAGCTAATCTAAGAGCTTCGTTCTCCGATTTAACTCGCATAATAGAAATCACTGGTCCAAAGGTTTCATCGGTCATAATTTTCATCTGATGATTTACGTTGATAATAACCGTAGGTTCAAAATAGAGTCCTTTAAGTGTTGGATTTCTTTTACCACCTACAAGAATATGTGCACCTTTTTGCACTGCGTCCTGTACATGATCTTCGATAATATCTAATTGCTTATCCCAAAAAGTTGCTCCAATGTCAGAAAAGCCCTCTGAGGATTGATTAAGTTTTTTAGTCTCATACACAACTTTTTCAACAAATTCATCGTAAACATCCTCAACAACATAAATTCTCTCGGTCCCACAACAATATTGACCTGCATTCATACAAGAACCAATAACAGCTCCTTTCGCAGCATCATCGATATCTGCATCCGAGCAGACAATCATTGCATCTTTACCACCTAGTTCAAGAGAAAATGGAATCAAGTTCTCACTGCACTGTTTGGCAATCTTCTTGCCTGTTGCGATACTTCCTGTAAAAGAAACTTTATCAGGCACCTCGTCTATAAGTTGAGCACCAGCTAAGCCATCACCAATGATTACTTGCACGAGATCTTGAGGTGCATCAGCCATTAAGAATATATCTTCAACTAATTTTCCTGATCTTGGTGTCACCTCTGAAGGTTTAATGATCACTGAATTACCTGCTAGCAGTGCTTGAATGGTTGGGTTTATGGAGAGTATAAATGGTCCATTCCAAGGAGTAATAACTGCCACAACACCTCTAGGTTTATAGGTTACTTTTGTTTTTTTTAAAAAGCTCATAGGGCCATGCATTGATCTCTTCTCATCACGTAACCACTTTGGAGCTCGCTTTGCATAAAAAGCTAAGGAGTCGATTGCAGAGAAAATCTCCATCGACATAGCCTCTTGAATCGGTTTTCCAGTTTCTTCCATTACCACATTCATGATGTGATCTTGATTCTCAATAATCACATCAATAACTTTGTGCATCAGTTCAGCTCTATAAATCAAAGGAACTTCGGCCCACTTCTTTTGAGCAATTCTTGATTTAGACGTAGTAGATTTAATATCCTCATGGGAGGCACAATCATAGTTACCAACCACCCTAAGATCTGCTGGACTTTGAAGGGTTAAAGTTTTTTTATAACCTTGATCTGAAATTGTAAAAATACCCATTTATATCTCCTTTAGTACCTTAGCCAACATTTGTGAGGCATGATTATCAATGTGCGCGTTGAGCCCAGGTGGCATAATTTCATAGTATTCAAGTTTTTTTACCACCCTGATCATAATTACAGCAAACTTAAAAATAGAAAAAATATAATAGTAATTAAAGTTTTCTGCATGAAAGCCTGAAAGCTCTTCCCACTTCATTATGGTCTCATCTTTTGAGGGCATACCATCAAGTTTTGGAATATTAATTCCATCTGAATTACAGTCATCTATAGCAATGCCCCATGCTAAATCTTGACAGGGATCTCCGAGTGCAACCATTTCCCAATCAAGCACACCGCTTACTTCACCATCAGATTTGTACATGATATTTGGAACTCTACAATCACCCCAAACTATAGAGTACTGGTCTGAGCTTGCATCCGGCTTATTCTTTTCAAGCCATTGAATAGTTTCTTCCAAAACAGAATGTGACTCACCCTCTATCGCCCAATCATAGAATTTTTTGTAATAACTCAAATCATCATCTAAAGGTCTTGATTCTTTGCCTGATGATAAAAAATCAAATTTACTATCAACCGATACTTTATGGATCTTGGACATTTGCTCTACCCAACCCATCCAAACCTTTCGTCGAACTTCCTCAGAAGAATCTGCTAACCATCCCTCGGAATGAAACGGCGGATTATCCGATGGAGCTTCACCTTCGCACATCTTCATGACATAAAAGGGAGAATCTAGGAACTTTTCTGATGGTTCATACCAAACTACTTCAGGAACCTTTACTCCAAAATCACCAAGCTCTTTCATGATTAAGAACTGCTTTTTAATATCATATTCAGGAAATACTAAAAATCCCGATGGATGAAATCGAAGAACATAACCAGTGGTTTCTGCGCCCTGAGTTACATTAAAACTTAAGGTTTCATTTGAAAAACCTGTATTTTCAGGTCCACCCAATACCTCAACAGTGATGGAGGCATCTTGATTTTTTTCATCAATTAACCAATTTTTAAAATCTTCGGTTGCTTTATTTAAGTCTCTTTCTTGTGGTGCTGGCATGTTTGTGTGTAGTATTTAATAAATAGTTATTAAATCTAAGTATAAAGCAATGTCGTCTATTTTGAATGATTGGGAAAAGTTCTGTGATGAGCTCAAGGCATCTGGAAAATTGATCACTGAAAACAGTGATAATGAGGTTCATCAGTTAGAAGGTTTTAGATATCTTTTAAGGCTTTTAAGGCTCTCTACAGAAATGTATTTTGAGCATTCAAGCATCAATCATCCTTCGTTTTATTGTTTATCTCATGAAACAGGAAAAATTGGTGCCGATAATCCAGACAATCATTATCTAAATGCCAACATCAATTCTGAAATGAACTACCGAATCTATGGGGATGTTGGGGACGTTGCGTACCTAAGTTTCGGCCTCAAGGAAAATAGATACTCAATTGATGGGACCATGATTTCTCATGATGAGATAGAACTGGATAAAATGATCACCGATGAAAATAATTCTTTTGAGCTTATCTTGTCTAAAGAAAATAATGATTATAAAAACTTTTTAAAGCTTGCTGATGCTTCCAATATGTTAATTGTAAGGCAGACCTATAAAGATAAAACAACTGATAAAAGAGCAAACATTAATATTGAATTACTTGAGCCCTTCGATCAATCAGAACTCATCTCAAGGCAACAATTTAATCAATATCTTAATGCCTCAATGGGTTTTATAAAAGGCACTGTTGAAACCTTTAATAAATGGGTGGCAATTTTTATGAAAGATCATATGAATGCATTGCCCTTAGGTGACCAATCGTACTTTCAAGCTGCAGGCGGTGATCCAGAAATTCAATACCATCACGGGTATTACTCATTTGCAGAAGATGAGTGCCTGGTGATTAAAACAAAGGTACCCAAATGTAGTTATTGGAATTTTCAATTAGAAAATCACTGGATGGAATCACTCGACTACAGGCATCACAAAATCCATCTCAATAATTTTTCTGCAGAGATTGAACAAGAAGTACTAGTAATACATGTGACCCACTCGCCAAAGGAATTAAAAAACAACCTCATTACCTGTGGTCATTCAAGTGGAGCTATGCTGCTAAGATGGGTGGGTGCAAAAGAATCGATAACTCCTGAGACTAAATTAATTAAACTAGATAAACTAAATAATGAAAATTAATGCTAATGAAATTCTTGACCAGGCCAAATCTGAAACAGGTTTGAGCGATTTAGGAGAGCCACTTTTTTTAGAGGGTTTGAATAGGTTGATCGATTCAATTAATAATGAAGCAAACTTAAATGAAATCGGCATTCAAGCTCAACCAATTAGAATTCAGGGCTTGCTCTCAAATAGGCTAAGGTTTGAAGAAGACTTAAAAAAGTTTCCTGAGATTTTAGAGCAAGAAATCATTGCTCCCATTGTTATTGTTGGCTTACCCAGAACAGGAAGCACAATGACTCATAGGTTGCTTGCATCTGATCCTAACCATACAGCTATGCTCTGGTGGGAAGGACGATATCCTGCCCTGTTACCTGGCGAAAAGCGAGGAGATATTGAAGCAAGAATGGAGCTTGGTAAAGCTGAAGTTGATGCTGTTGTGGCGGCCTCACCCGAGGCACTGGACATTCATCCTTGGGACTACAAGGGAGCTGATGAAGAGATTCTGATACTGGAGCATAATTTTCTAAGCACAGTACCAGAATCATTTATGGCACTACCTTCTTACTCTAAGTGGATTGAGGAACAAGATCATGCTTTGGCATATGAAGATCTCAAAAAATTTATTCAGTACCTGCAATGGCAAAATCCCGGTAGAGAGAATAAAAGATGGGTTCTTAAGTCGCCTCATCATCTAGGCTTTATCGATAAAATGATTTCAGTTTTTCCAGATGCCAAAATCATTCAAACGCATCGAGATCCAATTAAGACGGTTCCCTCGTTTTGTTCAATGTGCGCAAACCTCTTTGAACCCTTAACCACAAATTTTGATAAAGTCTTTATTGGAAAGCACTGGTCAAATAAACTTACCCGAGCGTTAAATCATTGCATGAACATCAGTGAAGAGCATCCAGATAACTTTCTTGATCTTGAATTTTTAAATATGATCAAAGATCCAATTGATGAAATGAAAAAAATCTATGAATTTATTGGAGAGTCCTTTGGTGAAAAGACTGAAGTGGCTATGGAGGCCTGGAGAGAAGAAAACAAACATGAAATGGGTGCTCATAAGTATTCTTTGGAAGAATACGATTTGACCGTGTCTCAAATAAATGACAACTTTTCTAAATATCAACAAAAATATATAAACTAAATCATGCTTAAAAATAAAACAGTTGTAATTTCAGGAATTGGTCCAGGCCTTGGTCAAGAGCTAGCTTACGGAGCTGCTGAACACGGAGCTAATTGTGTGCTTGCTGCCAGAAGTGAAGATAAGCTTGCCGAGGTTCAAGAAAAAATTCTAAAAGACGGTGGGAAAGCAATTAGCGTTCCTACAGACATTACCAATCAAGAAGATTGTAAAAACCTAATTGATGCTGCAGTAAATGAATTTGGTGCCGTGGATTGTTTGCTTAACAGCGCCTATCGCCCTGGTAACTTTACTGAATTTCTTGATTCTGATTTAGAGGATTGGAAAGAGACGATGAATACTAATTTCTTTGGCACTCTCGGACTTACAAAAGTAGCAGTTGAGCAAATGAAAAAACAACAAAAGGGCTCTATTGTGATGATCAACAGTTTGATTACTAAGAAGCCCCTTCCAACTCAGGGTGGATATGCAGCATCAAAGAGCGCGCTTACTGGTGCCACTAAAATTCTTGCCAAAGAGTTAGGTCCTCATGGCATTAGGTTAAATTCTGTTTACATGGGCTGGATGTGGGGTCCTCCTGTTGAAGCCTATGTGAATGGCACTGCGGAAATGATAAACATTAAACCAGAAGATCTCATTAAAAATATTACCAAGGACATACCCCTAGGTATTATTCCAGATGATCGAGACTGCGCTAATGCAGCCCTTTTCCTTGCATCTGATCTTGCTAACGTCATTACTGGAGCTAACCTTGACGTTAACGGCGGTGAATTTATGAGCTAGGGAGTAACGAATGATTTTATTTCGTCAATGGTTTTTGCAAGTTTTCAAAGTTTTTTAAAATTCCTCCTAAATCTTATGTTTTATCAATTAGAATCTATACATGTCGATTAACAAGGATATATTTACCGTTGACTTGATGTTGGGTATACCTGAGCAAGAAGATCGCTCAGATTGGTATACTTTCATGGAGCCTCTATTGCGTGATGAAGAGTCAAAATCTATGTTTAAAATGCCTGCTCAGTACATGTTTAAAGATATTCCTGAAACTGGCTCCCATGATGATTTTATTCAATATACACTCGATCAAATGGATAAATTTCATATCAATATGGCCATGGTTGGTTTTCATGAATCCTCTGAGGTAAAAATCAAAGCTGGTAAAGATCATCCGGATAGATTCTTTTTTGACATGCCCGTTAATCCAAATATTAAAGGTGAAGCTCAAAACATCAAACGTATGCATGATGAATATGGAATTAAAGCAGTCAGCGCCTTCCCATCTGGAATGCATCCTCAAATTGCAATCAATGATCCTAAATGGCATCCAATTTATGAGATGTGCATAGAGTTAGATATTCCCTTCTTTTGCTGTGTTGGGGTTCCGGGTCCCAGGATCCCAATGGCACCTCAAAAAGTGGAATTAATTGATGAGGTTTGTTGGTACTTTCCTGAACTAAAATTTGTAATGCGCCATGGTGCAGAACCCTGGACGGCATTAGCATGCAAACTGATGCTCAAGTATCCTAATCTATATTATTCAACAAGTGCTTTTTCACCGAAGCATTATCCTAAAGATGTCATGCATTACGCGAACACACGAGGCCAAGATAAGGTAATGTACGCGGGTTACTTCCCAATGGGACTTTCTTTAGATAAAATTTTCAGTGAGATGGAGTCGATCCCAATTAAAGATGAAGTCTTGCCTAAGTTTTTGGGTGAAAATGCTAGGAAGCTATTTAAATTATGAACGATAGAAAAAGATATCCGATGCCCATCCCTTTTGGGTGGTATGTCGTTGATTATGCAGATGAACTTAAAGCCGGAGATGTAAAGTCAGTAAGGTACTTTGGTGAAGATCAGGTTTTATTTAGAACAGAATCAGGTGAAATCTCAATGCTTGATGCTTATTGTCCGCACCTTGGTGCGCATCTTGGACACGGAGGTATAGTCAATGGAGAGTGCATAGAGTGTCCCTTTCATGCATGGCGATGGAAAACTGATGGAAAAATTGGAGAAATACCATATGCAAAAAATATCCCACCAAAAGCGAAAGAGACCCAGATATTTAAATACCCTACAGTTGAAAGGAATAACTTAATTTATGCTTGGTATCATCCAAACGGAGAAGAGCCTCATTATGAGGTAGAAACTTATGAAGAAATAACTGATCCAGAATGGGGTGATGAATTTCAGAAGTTTGAGTATCACGTAGATTGTCATATTCAAGATATGGCAGAAAATGCAGTAGATGCTGCTCACTTTAAGTATGTTCACGGTGTAGTAAGTTATCCAGAGTTTGAAGTTAGATATGAAGATCAAAAACGTTTCTTTGTTCAAGCAGCAAATATGGAAACACCCCGAGGAGTTGTTGAGGGTAGGATTATTGGCAGATCAAATGGTCCAGGTGATAATGCAACAAAATTTGAAGGAATATGTGACACCCTCCTCTTAGGTTCCACAACTCCAATTGAAGACGAAAAATGTGTGATTCGCTTTTCTTTTTTACAGAAAAAAGTTGATGGGAAGGTCCCAGAAGGCGGCGTTGGTGCTGCAATCATTGCTGACATAAACAAACAAGTTAAAGAGGATATCCCTATTTGGGAGAATAAAAAGTTTGCACTTAAGCCTGTTCTTTGTGACATGGATGGTCCTATTGCTAAATTTAGACGACAATACGCTACTTTCTACGTAGATTATGATGAAGCTCAAAGAATCGCTGCTCTAAATCTAAAATAACTATGGACTTAATCAATAACGACCAACTTCAATGGAAACGGTTTATTGGTGATGATAAGTTTGATTACCCAATAAACTATTCAACTGCTGTTTTGGACGTTAATAAAAATGGTCACATTAACCTTCTCACTAAATGGGAACCAAATTCGTATTGTCATTTTCACAGACATACTGCCACCTCAAGCACCTCTACTGTTCTTCGAGGTGAGTTATATGTTGAGGATATTGATATTGAATCGGGAAAAGTGATTAGCAGTAAAACAAGAAATGTTGGCGATTACGCATCAAAAGAAGGTGGTGATGTCCACATGGAAAAAGGTGGGCCTGAGGGTGCCATTGTCCTTTTTAGTCTTTATACAAAAGATGGTAGCTTAGCTGAATCACTTGATAAGAATGGTAATGTGATTAGCGAATCGCATATCAAACAATTCCTAAAGTAATTAATCTAAAGGCTCAAAATCAAATTTACTTACCCCGCATTCAGGGCAAACCCAATCATCTGGAATGTCTTCCCATTTAGTACCTGGTGGAATTCCATCATCTGGATCGCCTAACTCTTCATCATAAATATATCCACAGATTACACATTCAAACTTTTTATACATTCTTAATCGCCTCTAAATCTGATTTCTTGATTGGATGTTTTGAGACTAAATAACCGGCAATTAAAAAGCAAGTCAACGGAACATAAACGTACATATTCCATAAATAATCTTTGCTTGCTTGAGTATTTCCATAACCAAGATCAACCTGAAACCCAAAGACTTGCTCAAGTAAAACATATGGAATTGCAGCAGAGGCAGCAAATCCTATCTTGGTAATAGTGGTTACGTAAGAATAGATACTGCCGCTTACATCTTGACCCTTTTGATGCTTATGCATTTCAGCAAGATCTCCAATAATTGCATTGATTAAGGGGATAGGTCCTGCAAAAGCAAAGCCATAAAAGATAACCCAAATAAATAGAAAAATAATCCTTTGCTGAATCTCTAAATTTGTAAAGAAGTCAAAGCCAATTATGCTGATTAAGATAATGCTGGATGCATAGAAGCAACAATAAGCAATGGACATGTGTTTGGAAACCTTGATCCCAATGTATCGCCAAATTCCAAGTCCTATAAAACTGACAATAAAATAACTTAACATTGCCCTTGAAGCATATTCCTGAAGATCAAAAATACTGGTAATAACAATAATAAATAATGCGCCTGACAACGACTGGCTAAATGCAATCAGCAAGCTGACTACGACCATTCTGTTTAGATTTTTATTTTTAAAAAATTCTTTAAAAACATTAACGCTATCTTTAAATGTGCCACGAATTTCTTTTGTCGAGTGGTCTGGAATTGAAAATATTGCTATCAAGAATAAAACCGGTACAGAGATAAAAATAAAGTACCCTATTCCATTCACCTTTGCTTCCATGCTTGGGGTGTATATTTCAATTACTGCTGGAATTGCGATCACGATTAAGGCAGCTAAGAGAGACATCACCTCCCTTAAAGTTAATAGATTAGTGCGCTTATCATAGTCAGGTGCCAGCACAACGGACCAAGATAGATGGGTTACTACCACTAAAGTAAAGCCTGCGTAAATAATGAATAATGAAATGAATAAATAAGTGCTATTCACCGATTCTTTAATTGGAAAAAATAATAGGTAGGTTGCCAACATCATTACGGGTATTGAAATAGCAATCCAATGCTTATGTTTTGAGTTTGGGAGCTGATATCGATCAACCAAAAAACCCATGATGGGATCTGTTAGTACATCGGTAAACCTACCAATAAAGAAAATTAATCCTACTGCAGTCAACCCTAAACCAAGCTCATTAGCATAAAAAGGAAGTAGGTAAACAAAGATAGGCATTCCAGCACCCGAAATAGGCATAACCAAACTGGCATAAATCAAGTTTTGGAGTTTATTTTTCATACCAAATATATAAGGGTTTAGCTGTGTTTGTTTGTATAATCATTGTACGCGCCCGTAGCTCAGCTGGATAGAGTACCTGGCTACGAACCAGGCGGTCGGGAGTTCGAATCTCTCCGGGCGCGCCATTGAGAAGATCATGAAAAATTTAAGTTACTGGAAACTAAATCTGATTGTTATCTCTGTACTATTATCTCTTTGGTTTATTGTCTCTCTCGGGTTTGGAGTCTTATTTTCTGAGAACATTGACCATATCAGACTGGGTGGATTTAAATTAGGTTTTTGGTTTGGGCAACAAGGTAGTCTATTGTTCTTCCTGCTTATTATTTTTGTTTATTGCATCATCATGAATAAGCTTGATGAGAGGTTTAAAAAGTAATGTCGACACAGGCGCTCACCTATCTATTTGTGGGTCTGACATTCAGTTTGTACATTGGCATTGCAATTTGGTCGAAAGCTAAAACAACGAATGATTTTTATGTGGCTGGAAAAGGAGTCAATCCTGTAGCCAATGGAATGGCGACTGCTGCGGATTGGATGTCGGCAGCCTCATTTCTATCAATGGCTGGACTGATTGCCTTTATGGGTAGAGATGGTTCCGTTTATTTAATGGGCTGGACGGGGGGCTATGTCCTTTTAGCTTTATTATTAGCTCCATATCTCAGAAAGTTTGGTCAATACACTGTTCCAGATTTCATAGGGACTCGATACTATTCAAACATTGCACGATTGGTTGGTGTGCTTTGTTTAATAGTTATTTCATTCACTTATATCGCAGGTCAAATGCGAGGCGTTGGTATTGTCTTTTCAAGGTTTCTTGAAGTTGATATTAATCTCGGAGTAATTATTGGGATGGCAATTGTTTTCTTTTATGCAGTTTTAGGAGGCATGAAAGGAATAACCTATACTCAGGTTGCTCAATATTGTGTTCTTATTTTTGCCTATTTAGTTCCTGCAATCTTTGTATCGATTCTAATGACCAGTAATCCTAATCCTGCATTAGGTTTTGGGGATACGCTAACAGGAAGCTCAGTCTACTTATTAGATAAGCTTGATCAAATTTCAATTGATTTAGGTTTTGGTGCTTATACCGAGTTCAAAAAATCTACCATAGATATATTCTGCATAACCGCCGCACTCATGATTGGTACTGCTGGATTGCCGCATGTAATTGTTAGATTCTTTACTGTGCCTAGCATAAAAGATGCGCGCAAATCAGCTGGTTATGCATTATTATTTATTACTATTCTATACCTTACAGCTCCTGCTGTTGCCGCGTTTGCAAGAGTTAATTTAGTCGAATCTATCCAAGATCAATCATATGAAACAACGCCTGCGTGGTTTAAAAATTGGGAAGAAATAGGGCTCATCGCATGGCAGGATAAAAATGGTGACAATAAGATCACTTACGCCAGCGGAGATGCTTTTGTACCCGCAAAGCCAGTTTTTAACGATTCTTCAGATGAGGGCCCAAGATCTATTTCAAACAGGCCTAATGAACTAACTGAAAATGAAGTTTATATTGATAGAGATATTGTTGTATTGGCAAGCCCTGAGATAGCAAGCTTACCAGGCTGGATTATTGCTCTGGTAGCTGCAGGTGGATTGGCTGCTGCCCTATCAACAGCAGCGGGCTTATTGTTGGTAATATCCTCGGCGATTTCTCATGATTTCTTAAAAAAAGTTGTGATGCCTAAGATCAGCGATAAACAAGAATTATTTTTTGCAAGACTTTCTGCTGGTATTGCTGTGTTGATTGCTGGATTATTTGGTATTTACCCTCCAGCATTTGTTGCGCAAGTGGTCGCTTTGGCCTTTGGTCTAGCCGCAGCTACAATATTTCCAGCATTATTTCTTGGAATATTCACATCGTGGGTGACTCGAGAAGGATCCATACTAGGTATGCTAAGTGGCTTACTTTTTACGATGACTTACATCATCTGGTTTAAGTTTATATTTAATGATTTAAATAATCCTGATTATTGGTTGTTTGGAATATCTCCAGAGGGAATTGGGGTTATAGGAATGTGTATAAACTTTATTGTTGCAATGTTTGTCAGCAAAATAACTTTATCGCCCCCTAGAGAGGTGGCTGAATTAGTTAGAGAGATAAGAAAGCCATAAATTAAAGATCTTCTAGGATAAAGTATGCAGCAGCTGAGGCCATGCCGACATTATCATGTCCTACATTCTTAATAATTTGATATTGCCACCTCAATGGCATTTCAACCTCCTCTGCATACGAAACTAAGTTAAGAAAGAATGTTTCCCCTCTCACCAACCTATTCTTACCTTGAGCTCTAGCACCTTTAAGATATTTAAAATTTGTCTCCGTATCTTTTTCACCCACATAGAGAGCTACCTTAGTACGCATGACTCTCTTGATTTCTTCATCATTTAAATTGATACCTCTGAGGCCGTATGGATATAAATTTTGATTCATAAAGGTATAAAAACCAGCATTAGCTAATACGGCTTTATCAATTCTTGAATCACTTGAAAACAATAAATATCTTTGGACAAACTGAGCGCCACCTGAGTGGCCATAAATTCTGTATTTATCTTTTCTAATATTATGCTTACTACTAAATACCTCAAAAATATTTCCCAAAGCGTTATCGAGATTAGGTGTACCTTCAGGTAATCTTTTTCCATCAATTTCAGAACGATTTAGAAAGGCATAGTGCGGATAAGAGTCTTTAGAAAATTTAGGTGCTACTGCTATTAAGTTTTTATCTTGGATAAGCGGGATAAAATCCTCTAAGTAGCTTTCTGCGTTTCTAGAGGCACCATGAATAATAAATAAGACCATGGTTTCATCATTTACTTTTTCAGGTAATGAATAAAAGACTTCAATGTCAGGTTTATCAGAGTAAACGAAAGTCGATTGATGAATCTCCCTAGCACTAAAATTCAAGCTTAATAATAAGAAGAAAAATGAGATTAAATTAAGCTTAATGATTTTCATGTTTTTTAGCGGGTTTGCACTTCCCTCTTTGCCAATCGTTTTCATTGCAATCATAAATTATTCTTCCATGATCCTTGAGCAAGAAATCTAGAATCTGATGAGCATGAGTTCCAAAACCAAGTGATGGATCATCCTGTAACTGATTTAATGGAATCGTATAAGATGACCAATCTTTTGGGGCTCTCCATCCTGGTGGAGGTACTAGTTGGGCTCGAGTACCACTGATTGGATGCAAGGCCCTCCATTTTCTAATTTTTTCAGCCATTTCTCTTACAAGCGAGGGGTATTTTCCAGCTAAATTGTTGTATTCATTAGGATCATCTTTAATATTGAATAATTTATTCTCTACATTTACCTCTAATAGAGAGGATGAAATTATTTGTACTAGTTTGAACTTCTCATTGAATACAGTTGTATGGAATTCACCATAATTTGGAGTTTCTGAGGCGAAGAAAATATCGTCTTGAAGTTTAATTCTTTTATTTTCAGCGATTGCCGGCCACATATTTCTTCCATTTATTTTTTTAGATACATTCATGTTTACCTTGGCAGCGCTACTTAATGTAGGAAAGACATCCATAACGGTCATGACTTGATCCATATTTGAATTTTCCTTGATAACGCCTTTCCATTTCATTGCTGCAATAACTCTGATACCTCCCTCATAAGTATCGCCTTTACCGCCTCTGAGAGGAAAATTATCTGCTCCACCACCTGCATATGCTGCTCCGCCATTATCCGAGCTAAATAAAATCAAGGTTTCCTCTTCAATCCCCTCATCTTCGAGTGTCTTAAGAACTTGACCAATTGCTTGATCTAAAGCATCAACAACAGCAGCAAACATTGGTCTAGCTGATACTCCTAATACATTAACGCGTCTAGTTCTATCGATAACCTCACTTCGTGTTAACTCTCTTTTATCTTCCAAGTTTTTATATTTTTCAACCAGATCATCAGGAGCCTCTAAAGGAGTATGAGGGGCTAAAAAAGGCATATAAAGAAAGAAAGGTTTATCTTTTTTTCTTTCCCTAATCCATCGAGAAGCCTCATTAGCTAACAGATAAGTTTCATAGCCTTCATCATTGATTGTTTCGCCATTTCTTTGGAAATCAGCACCTCCTTGATTTGCAAATGGTGGGAAGTACCCTACCTCGGTATGAAGATGGCCGTAAAAATCATCAAAGCCACGATAATTTGGATGGAAGACTGCTTGTGAATGCCCTAAATGCCACTTGCCTACAATTGCAGTCTGATAGCCATTGGCTTGAAAAGACTGTGGCATAAAATGTTCATCTGGATGAATGCCATTATTCATCCACGGCATAATTACCCCATAAGCTACTCCCAGTCTCATTGGATCTCTTCCGGTCATAAGAGCAGCCCGAGTTGGACTACATATTGGAGTTGCATAAAATCTATCAAGCGACATGCCTTCTTGAAATAAAGAATCGATGTTGGGAGTATCAAACGGAGCTCCTCTTAATGAAATATCAGCCCAACCAAGATCATCAACTAGAAATATAATTACATTGGGCTTTGATTCTGCTTCTACATTAAAAACAATAAAAGAAATGGTTAATAAAAATGTTTGTAGTAATGTTTTCATAAAGAAAGCTTTTTTCTAGTTACAATATTATCCTATAACTTTTTTAAAAAAGCCTTTAATGAGTTCAAAAACTGATATAGCTGGACTAATCGAACAAATTCACCAATCACCCTTAAAGCTCGTGATTGTCTCAAGTGGAGGCGGAACCGATGCAATTGCTTCCTTGCTCAAAGTTCCAGGAGCTTCCAAAACAGTTCTTGAAAGCTACATTCCTTATGCTAGAGAGTCCTTGGCTTATTACTTACTCAAAGAACCCGATCAGTATTGTTCTTTAGATACAACTTTAAGCATGGCAGCAAAAGCATATAGTGCAGCTAAAAAAATCGATACGGAAAAAAATATTGATAACTTGGTAGGTATTGGTATCACTGCTTCATTTGCTACTACTTATGAAAAAAAAGGAGAACACAGGTTCTTTATTGCACTTCAGACTAGGGATTATTCAAAGAGTATTGAATGCGTTATCGAAAAAGGAAAAAGGTCTCGTGAAGAAGAGGAACAACTCGTTACAGGTTATTTAGTTAATTTGTTGGCACAAACAATAAATTTACCCTTTAGCTATCCCGATCATAAGGAGAAACCAATTTTTAAAACAGTTAATGCTGAAAAATCTTGGATCGATTTAGTGAATGGAGACCTTGATTTTGTTTCGTCCACAAAACGGATTCCTGAGTTAATATTTCCTGGAGCATTTAATCCTCTTCATAGCGGGCACACTGCAATGAAAGATTTAGCAGAAAAGAAAACAGGCATGGAAGTTTCATTCGAGATTTGTATTCAAAATGCAGATAAACCACCTTTGAGCTATCACGAAATTGAAAGAACAATAAATCAATTTTCTGTGAACGAGAATTGGGTCATGACTAAAGCTGGAATGTTTTTTGATAAATCCAGCATGTTTCCAAATAGTGTCTTTATTATTGGGGCTGATACTCTAATAAGAATGTTGGATGAAAAGTTTTATAAAAATAGAGATGACATGTTGAAAAAATTAGATTTATTTAATTCTCACAATATTAACTTTTTGGTCTTTGGTAGAAAAGTTGATGAAAGCTTTATCTCTCTAGATGATGTTCAAGTTCCTGAACACATTAGAAAGAGATTTACTGGCTTTGGTGAAGAGAAATTTAGAGATGATATCTCATCAACCCTTTTAAGAATGGAAATGAATGGTGATTGACTTAGTTCCTAAAATTTATTTACTTGGAATGCGGAGGAAGTTTTGCCTCAACAAACCACTCATGCACCCTTTTTACAGGATTAAACTTCTTAATTCTTAGTTTCTGATTTTCGATAACAAGTTTTTTTGTTTTAACAGCTAGATAATGATACGTATGGCTATCCCTGCTTTCACTTTCCGGAATCAGATAAACTTTGGTTTGCTTCTTTTTTGAATCTGCCATGGTGGCAAATTATACCTAAAAGTTCTCACTACACTATATTTATTTTCATTAAATTTTCTACTTATATTTGTATTTATAATCTAAAATGCATCCCTAAAAAAGAACACAATATAAGTTGAATAAGTTTATAAAGATCATTGTAATTCCTTTTATTGCAATCAACGCCTTAGCATCGACTCCAATTATAGATGGTACCTTGAACGATGCAGAATGGTCTGATGCAATATCATATGAATTAGAGTTTGAAGTCAGCCCTGGCAGAAATGCGCCTGCACTTCTAAAAACTATTGCGTCAATCAAACATGATGAGGACTACCTATATGTTGCTTTTAAGGCATATGCAGACAAAGAAAAAATCAGAGCAACCACCAGAGTAAGAGACACAGCATGGGATGAGGATTATGTTGGTGTGGTAATCGACACGTATGGAGATGACAGATATGCCATCGCCATTGGTCAAAATGCATTAGGCTCGCAACTTGATTTAAAAGAAAAACCTGGAAACCGTGACGATGACCCATCATGGAATATATTATTTTTCTCTGAGACAGTTTTTACTGAATATGGCTACTCAGCTGAATTTGCAATACCCTTTGAAGAACTCAGGTACCCAGACGAAGATTTACAGGAATGGTCAATCGGATTTGTTCGTAAGTCATTCGAATTAGGAACACAGACAATTTTTGCAGATTTTACCGTTTACGCACATGATCAATGCTTTTTCTGTGCTACCGACGAAACCTATGTAATTGAAGATCTTGAGGATAGTGATAGAAACTATCTATATCCATTCATAACTCTCAATCAAAAAGCAGATAGACCTATTAAAAAACTTGAGCATCAAAATCCAGATTATGAAATTGGCTTAAGCGGTCTTGTAGATTTAAATGAAAATAGCACAATCGAATACACCATTAATCCTGATTTTTCACAAGTTGAAGCTGACGCAGCTCAAGTATTAGTTAATGAAACCTTTGCAATCTCATTACCGGAGAGACGAACTTTTTTTCTTGAAGGGACTGACTTGTTAAACACCGACCTTGATTCAATTTATACAAGATCAATAAACTCGCCCATTAATGCCCTTAAATTTATCAATCAGGGTGATTCAACCTCAAGCTTGATTATGCATGCAATTGACGAAGATAGTCCGTATCTTGCAGGTGGGCTGTATGAATCGTACTCAGGGAATGCTGGAAAAAGTGAGGTGACAATTATTAGAAGCATTAAAAATTTAGGTAATGAATCGAATGTAGGGGTATTGCTTACCAATCGTGATTACCGAATTGGAGGACATGGAAAATTGGTTGAAGTTGATGGAAACTTCAGAATTAAAGATAAATATTCAATAGCTTTTGATTTTGCTAAATCCAATACCCAAGAGTCACATCAGGATTTTATCAGCAACTCTGACTCTTTAAATAATATTTCCTACGCAATGGATGGTGAAAAATTTAGCGGAGATGCAAAAAATATAAGATTAAAAAGGGAAACCGAAGGCAGTACTTGGGGTTTTAGGTTTGAGGAAATATCACCAAACTATAGGGCTGATGTCGGGTTTGTTACTCAGACAGGGTTTAAAAATATTAGTCTCTGGCACTCCAGGACATACAGATCAAATAATTTCTTTAGATTAATTAAGCCAAATATAACTGTCCGTAAAAAATCTGATTTTGAAGGAAATACTATACAAGAAATGACTGAACTAGGGTTATTTTTTGAAACTTCTAAGAATTTTAAGGGTAATATTGAGAGAAAAGTCTTTGACAATGAGCAATACAAAACTTTTGCCTTTAATGAGCAGCAAACTAGAACTAATTTGTGGCTAAACTATTCACCCAGTGAGTTATTTAGTATTGGATTAAGCGCAGATTTTGGTGATCGAATTGCCTATAATGAATTGATACCTGAAATTGGAAAACAAAAAAATTATAATCTTAATTTAGGATTACGTCCTAGTGACAAGCTTTCCCTGTCCTACCGCCATCGCAAAATTGAGCTTTCCAAAAAATATCAAGCCGGCAGCTTCTTTAGTGGTCACGTCGATAGATTTACGACACAATATTCATTCAATAATGATTTATCTTGGCGCGTTAATCTTGAATCGAATGATTTTTCTGATGATTACTACCTTGAGACGTTATTCGAATGGAGGCCCGATCCTTACACAATCTTTTATGCGGGCAGTTCACAATTTTTTAGTGATGGGGAATCATCAAATAACGTTAAATTGCTGACATCACAGATTTATCTTAAATTTCAATATTTTTATAAGATATAAACCATTAACAAGACATACCTCTATCTGCTGGAGATAAACTTTTAAGCTTTATGGTATGCAGCTTAAGCTGACTTTTGTTAGTCACAGTAAACATACTCCTAATGGCAATATTCGATTTATCAAGCTCATTAGAATTAAAGCAAGATAAAGGGATGGTCTTTGTAAGCCATTCTTGCTTCGTTGATTCAAGTGAAATGGTTGATTGACAATCAACTCCGCAGCCTAAGCTTAATAACATTGATGAATTTTTATCTTTGCTTGAATAACTATAAACTATCTCAAGATATGGGTTCTCTAAATACATGATATTTAGTGGCTCACCCTTGATTACAAAACTAGAAATTCCATCTTTTGTAAAATCTATCATTTTACTGTCGTCTTGCTTCTGATATTGAAATAAGCTTGTTTTTACCAAACCGTCTTTTGAAACAAAAGAATTAGAGTCAACCACTTCCACTGATCCTGAGCTTAATACAAATTCTTTATCCGAACCTAAAGCTTGTCCCCGAAAAAATTCATATTCATTCGGTAAATTATTTTCCTCAACCAAAGGAATAATCGGTACTTGAGAATTTACTGAATAATTTAAACCGTAGCCAAAAGAAAATAAGGGGTCGTATGATTGATCATCAAAATTTAGAGATGCTTGAGTCTTGGATTTTGGCCATGAGAATGCAAGCCTGCCAGTAAAATCGAAATTATTAATATTATTGTTACCAAAGATGATCTCAGAAATTCCATCAATTTCAGATCCTGGAAGCCATGCAGCAACAAATGCCTCTGAGAGATTTAAGTATTTATTTACCTCTAATGGTCGACCACTGTAAAGAATAGAAACAATGGGTATTCCAGATGCATGAACTGCTTCAAGTGCCTCGAGGTGTTCTTGATCAGTTGCTCTAAAAGCCACATCAGGCAGATCCCCAAATCCTTCGGCATAGGGCTCTTCCCCAAAAACACTCACCACAACGTCTGGTTTTATAGCAAATCTGCCATCATTTGAAAAAACAACTGAGCCCCCTTCTGCTTCAACAAAATCCTGCATGCTTTGAAAGAGAGACCTTACTCCAGGAAAATCTGAATTTTTATTATTCTTGCCTTGCCAATCTAGAGTCCATCCGCCTGTTTGATACCTAATTTCGTTAGCAGCACTTCCAATCACTCCAATACTAATGTTCTTTTTAAGAGGTAGGACATTATTATTATTTTTAAGCAAGACCAGTGATTCTCTAACGGCCTGCCTTGCAATATTTCTGTGAGATTCAGCTCCAAGGTAGTTTTCTTTGAACTCATGTGGTTTACGTTGATCCAACAAACCTAGGCGATCCTTAACAGCAAGTACTCGAGTCACAGCTTCATTTAATCTTGCTTCGGTAATGATGCTGGATTTCGCTTGATCAATCAGATTTTTATATAATGACTTCCAGCTATCAGGAGCCATAAAAATATCAACTCCTGCATTAAATGATTCTGGGCAATTATCATTGGTGCAACCTTCTACCTGACCATGACCGTTCCAATCACCTATGATAAAACCATCAAATTTCATATCGCCTTTTAGAAGATCTGTGAGCATTGATTTATCTCCATGGAGCTTTTTGCCTTGGAAAGAATTAAAGCTAGACATGATTGTTTGAGTACAACTATCAATTGCAGGATAGTACGGGCTCACATGAATTGACTCAAACAGTTCGCGTGAAATGATTACATCACCCTGATCAATTCCTTCGTTGGTTCCACCATCGCCTGCAAAATGTTTAGCAGTAGCCAAGATATGATTACTGTCTAAAAACTCCTTACCGGTGCCTTGTAAGCCCTCAATAAAAGCCTGACCTAACTCAGCTACAATTTTTGGATCCTCTGAAAACCCTTCGTAAGTCCTTCCCCATCGATCATTTCTTGGAACAGACAATGCTGGTGCAAAAGTCCATGTGACGCCCGTAGAGAGGACTTCAAGGGCAACAGCCTCCCCAATCAATCTCATGAGATTTGCATTTCTCGTAGCGCCCAAACCAATGTTATGAGGGAAGATGGTCGCACCAATTAAATTATTGTGCCCATGCACAGCATCCGTTCCCCAAAGAAATGGAATTTTTTGTCCGTCTACAACCGGGGATGCGTCATAAAACTCTTTTGAAACAGCCTTCCACTCATCAGCTGAGGCGTATTGATTCTTATTAGGAGAAGTATTGCCACCATTAAGAACAGTACCAATTTGATACTCACGCATCTCAGCCGGGGTAATAAAATCTAGATCGGGTTGAACAATTTGTCCTACCTTTTGCTCCAACGTCATTTTTGAAACCAGATTCATCAATTTCTCTTGATCTGCCTGATAACAAACATCCGCAGCCTGCAAAGGAAGTAACAATGTAAAGGATAATAAAGATAAAGGCGCATAATTTTTTAACATCATTTTCAATCCATCAATAAAAAAGGGGTATTAAAACCCCTTTTTGTAATTTTAATTACCAATTAGAACTTATATCTAAATCCAAGTCTTGAAATAAGTCCATGATCTTGAGCCAAGAAAAGCATTTCTTTGTGACGAGCATGCAATCTTGTAGTCTCATCGGTAAGGTTTTGCAATTCTAAGAAGACAGCTGCTTGATCATTCAGTCTATAAGTAATAGCAGCATCGATCTGATTCCTTTCCTCAACGTATAATGGCTGATCGTAATCTCCAAATCCATTAACAGTCTCACCTCTATGATTTAGAGCAATTCTTGCTGTCCACTTCTGGTCTTCATAAAAAACGCTAAGGTTTCCTGAATCACCAAGACCCGGTAATAAGAATTGTCTGCCAATTGCATATCTATCAATGTCTGTATCTCCGCCGCCATCAATTATAGTTGCATTAAACTGAATACCGTAACCAGTATCTGCAAAGAGATGCTGAAGTACAATCTCAAATCCATCTACTTCACCAGTTTGTAGGTTAAGCGGTTGAGTAACTTGGAATGATGCGGTCGGATCATCTGCATTTCCTCTAAGGTTTGCATAATCACAGTACCAGAAACCGCCAAAGCAAGAAAATCCATTGCTAAGAGGCCCAGCTCCATATGCAGATTCAAGATTCCAATAACCTTCACCCCACCATTCATTCATGAAGCCCTGCTCAAAAGCATTTTGGTTGGCTGCTACAACAGCTGCTAATTCATTAACTCCCATCCACGATTGAGAATAACGCAATCTGTCATTCACACAATTATCTGTAGGAACTGGAGCATTAAAGAATCCTTGACCGTACCACTCATCTCCATTTCCACCTACAGGTGAACCCGCATCTACCCAGGCTTGAACACAGGCTCTAGCAGCTTCTGCTCTTGGCCCTAAAGCTGGGTTAGTTAAACCATAGAAACCTCCGTAAGACTGTCCTGAAGTTGGGAAGTTATCAATTTCTTTTTTGAAGTAGTTAATTGCAAAGTAACTGCCTTCTGCGTAATACCATTCAAAGGCAATATCAGTATTTTCTGAAGTAAGCGCCGCCATATCTGGATTACCACCAGTTGCTGTAGGTTGAGTGTAACCACTTGAACCAAACGCTGTTGCAGATCTAAGATCATTTAAGCTTGGGTAAGCCATAGACTCACCAAACGAAGCTCTAACCACCATATCTTCTTGAAACTCATAAGCTGCAGCTATGTTCGGTAGGAAAATTTCATCAGTTCCTGATTTAGCTGAAGGTGCATATCCAGGAGCAAAATCATAAAGCATGGTATTGAAACTCCATGCAATAGCTGTTGGACTTTGTTCAAGGCCTACTGAAGTTCTATCCAATGACTCGTGTCTTAAACCAAGAACAACGTTAAGCGGTCTTGAGTTGATTTCAAATTCCATATTGAACTGTAAAAAAGCAGAATCAAAAGTTTCATCAATCGTATCCATAGTATCGTAAGCGCCTGGATTTAGAGCAGCAACCTCTGCTACAAAAAGATCTCTTAAAGCACCGCCATTGATTTCATAATAATAATCAACTGCTTTTGAGCTATCAAAACTGAAACCGTCAAAAAGTGAGTCCATGTTTTTTGAGCTCATTATTGTTGCTGGAATAGGAACGCTATCACCTTGACCTAGAGTAATTACCTCTTCAGCTCTATTATCTACAAAAGTTGATTCAACGTGAGAGACTCCAAATTCAATGGACTTAACAAAAGATAGAGTATCAGTATCGTTAAACCATTCACCTTTAAATTGAAGTTGTTCCATTTCATTGGTTTTAAAAGCATCACGAACGTATGCAGACCCCATGGAATATTCATCAGCCCCAAAAGTTACATCGTAATCAAAGAGATGTATGCTTGAGCTTGAATTCGTATGGGTAACCACCGCCTTACCAGGTGCAGCAAGTCCAATCTCATTTGGTAACTCTGTACCTTTTCTTTCAGCAGATGAATCATGATAATCAATTTCAAACCTTAGATTCTCACTGGCATCAATGGCTAAATTAAAACCAAGAGACTCATTTACGTTTCTTGTTTCACCCCAAATATACTGATGGTCATATCCTCTTTTATCGCCGTCCACACCAACAGTTACATCAGTCCAAACACCGTTATGGTTTATGGTGCCACCAGCTGTAGACCATGCACCCAACCATGACCCAAACATTTGACCCGTTGAGGAAAAATCAACAGAAGATCTTGTATAGTCTGCTGTTGCAACAATTGCATCATTAACTTCATATTGAGTGGTAAATTGCATATTAATCCGCTCTCTAGCGTTATCTTTAAACTGATATGCAGATGGCTCTTGATAGAAAGTCCTTCCATCAGCTCTAGTATTATTATTTACAGTAGCTTGAGCGTCAGTCACCCTTAAATATCCGTCATTTGCTTCCTGATCAGGAAATGTCATCCAGTTAGATTCACGAGTTCCAGTCTCTCTGTTAGTCCTATCTTGGAATGATCCTGATACAGACCAACCCCAATTGCCTTTATTTGAGCTGTGAACAAAATTGACTTCTGGTTGAAGTTCATCATCTTCATTCGTTGTATCACTCAAAAAATCAAAGCTTACAGAGGTCGCTTCTCCTTCAATATCTAAAGGCCTAGTTGTGACCATATTAATGGTTGAGCCAATACCGCCTGATGGAAGTGAGCTGTTAGTAGATTTATAAATTTCAACGGCAGAGATACCCTGAGATGAGATATCACCAAAATTAAATGATCTACCGTCATCCCAATGGGTTGGTGCTGTAGGCATTTGTCTGCCGTTTAATGTAACAAGGTTGAACTGGGGACCAAAACCACGAACTGCAACATGTTCACCCTCAACGTTACTCCGATCAATACCAATACCTACAACACGCGCTAATGATTCTGCTAGATTATTATCTGGAAATTTACCAAAGTCTTCTGCGGTAATCGCGTCAACAATTCCGGTATTGCTTCTTTTAATATCAATGGCATCTTGAAGACTTTTCTTAATACCAACAACAACAACCTCTTCTACTTCCTCTTGACTCTCATCAGAATCCTGAGCATAAAGGTTGCCAGTAAATATAAAAAATGCACCAAATAGTGCAAACAACTTAGATAAATTCATATTTTTTCCCCTAAAATAATGACAATGTTGTCATGTTATATCATTTTATTTAAATATCTGTCAATTTTTAATATTTAAAATATTTATATACCTATTATTGCCCTTCAAGTTTTTGTTTTAGGTAAGCTAAATTTCCATGCAAGCAAGTCATCTCAGCCTTAATTACCCCTAAAGGAATCTCTTTTAAAACCTCTGCATGCATTGACTTCCTGGAAGCTAAAAATGCCTGCATAAATGTATTGATGTCTATAAATTCATTGAGTGAGCGCATCAAACCGCCGGCTAAGTAAATTCCTCTTCCCGGCATATAAGTTAAAGCGAACTCTGATAAAACAATCGCGATTGCATTCAAAAAAGTATCAATGGTCTTTCGAGCATCGTTGTCAGAATCTTTACATAAGTTAATAATTTCTTCTGACGATAAATTTTTTTCAGTTAAATGGTTGTGAAGTTTTTCAATCCCGCTACCTGAAATTAAATCCTCAATTACATTAAATTCATCCGAGCTATTAATATCTAATTCTTTTAGTAAATTGTGAAGAAAGGATGTGGTGTTGCCAACTTCGGTTGGAAGTACTATTGATTCATCAACTACTAATGCTGCACCAAGACCGGTACCCGGCCCAACCATTAATGCAGTTCCATTAAAAGTATTTCCCTGATTAATAAAACTAATTTCATCTTTAGAAAAAAGATGCAGGCTATGTCCGATTGACTCCCAGTCATTCAAAATAAAGGCTGAATCAAGATTATATTTTTTTGAAAGATCTTTTTCGTCTATGAAAAAATTTCTATTCGTCATAGAAATTGAATTATTAAGCTTAGGTCCAGCAACTGAAATAACCAAATGAGAGATCTCTGGATCATTATCTAAAAAACTTTGAATCAATTCATCAAAGTTTTTTAAACAGCTTGTTCCTTTTTTTGTAGGTTCAAGCAATTTTTTTTTATTTAGGTATGCTTTACATGTTCTGACATTGGTGCCACCAATATCAATCAGTAATGCCTTACTTTCATCTGAATGACTTGGATTAATTACCATAGTAAAAAATATATAATTGCTAAGATGATTATTATTAATCCAGTACTGATATTAAAAGATGTCTCAGTTTTAAAGTTAATACCCTTGAGATCTATTGCAGCCTTTTGATCATGATACCCTTGAACCAAAGCAGTTAAATAACAACCAAATCCTGAAACTAAGAAAACAACTGCCATTCTATGAATGAACGGATATTCTGGAAAAAAGAAAAATATGGCTAATGATAAGACTAGTGAAGTTATTGCTGCAACCAGTACTCCAAGTGTGGTTGCCTTCTTCCAAAATAGTGCCACTAAAAATATTACCAAAATTCCTGGTGTAAAAAATCCAGTGAAGTTTTGAATATATTGAAAAGCAGACTCCATACTTCCCAGCAAAGGCTGCGCTGAAATCACAGCTATGACCAATGATATCCACGCAACATTTCTTCCAATGTTAACTAATTTCTCTTCAGATGGCTTTTTAAATGCAAATTTTCTGTATACATCCATGGTGAATATTGTACTAATGCTGTTTGTCATCGACGCCAATGAAGAGACAATAGCTGCTACAAGAGCCGCAAATGTAAGGCCAAGTAGACCGTTAGGCAACAAGGACATCATCATTGGATAAGCTTGATCAGATTTTTCCAAACTTGGGTAAATCACGGCAGCACAAATTCCTGGTAACACAACAACAAGCGGCATTAGAATTTTGAGGAATGCAGCAAACATAACCCCCTTTTGTGCCTCCGGCAGTGATTTGGCTCCTAGTGCCCTTTGCGTAATGTATTGGTTGAAACCCCAGTAAGCAAAATGAGCTATCCAAAGTCCTCCTATGAGAACCCATACTCCAGGAAGATCTTTATAAGCCGGATGATCAGGAGACAGGATGATATCAAACTTATCTGGAAGCTGATTCATCACCTCCCCTAAGCCAACAATAATACCCTCGCCACCAGAAATTTGATTAAGTGCCAAATAAGAAACAGTTAGTCCGCCAAAAATCAATAATGCAACTTGAATAATATCGGTCATCGCAACAGCCTTTAATCCACCCCACAGTGAGTATGCTAAAGACAGAAGAGCCAAAAAGACCAATCCATAAAAAAGATCTAAGCCAGTTAAGGAGTTAATGGCTAATGAGCCTAACCATAAAACGCTAGTAAGATTAATGAAAATATAAACTGCCAACCAAAAAAAAGAGAGAACAAGACTTACCCTTTTATCAAATCTTTGTTCCAAAAACTGAGGCATCGTGTAAATCTTTTTTTCTAAAAATAACGGTAAAAAATATTTCGCCATTACTATTAAGGCTATAGCAGCTGTTAACTCATAGGTAGCTATTGCAATTCCAACTACAAATCCTTGGCCGGACATGCCAATAATTTGTTCTGCTGAAATATTAGCTGCAATAAGCGAAGCGCCGATTGCCCACCATGGCAAAGATCGGCCTGCTAAAAAATAATCTTCTGATGTCCTAACCGAACCAGATTTACCGCGTGCCACGTACTGCGCAATTGAGATTATGCCAACACAGTAGATAGCTAAAATGATGAAATCTATATTGTTAAAATACAAAATTCCCCCTTGTATTTATTAGGTCAATAAATTGATATCGTTGTCAAAGTATCTAAATTATCATTAAATAGTATTATTAACAACAACCTAATTTAAAAATGTCGGTAACTATCAAAGATGTATCAAAAGATGCTGGGGTATCAATAAAAACAGTATCAAGAGTAATTAACAACGAGGACAATGTCTCAGAATCTACTAAAGAAAAAGTTTTAAAGTCAGTTACTAAGCTCGGTTTCAAGCCAAATAAAAGTGCACAAAGCCTTAGATCAAAAAGATCATATATGATTGCTTTGCTTTACGATAATCCAAATAAATCCTATCTTGCTGATGTTCAGGGAGGGATTCTACAAGCATGCAAAAGAACTGGCTACAATCTTGTCCTTCAAGAGTGCAATCATGAGGACGAATCTTTATCCTCGTCCATTATAGAATTTGTTAATGACTTCAAAATTGATGGTCTCATCATAACTCCTCCACTTAGCGATATGGATGAATTTTTAGATAACTTAGATAGTGAAAATATAGAGTACTCCATCATTGCTCCAAGTACAAAAAAGTCCTCATCCCCCTATGTATCTTCGAATGACTATGACGCCAGTTATGAAATGACTACAAAAATTATTGAGCATGGTCATCAACAGATTGGTTTCATAAAAGGACATAAAATGCACTCTGCTTCAAGTCTAAGGTTTAATGGATTTATTAACGCGCTTGATGATCATGGAATAGATAGAAACTTTGATTGGATCCAAGATGGTGACTTTAGCTTTGAGTCAGGATTTAATGCTGGGGAGAAAATTTTTAATTTAACAAATTTTCCTAGTGCGATTTTTGCAAGCAATGATTCTATGGCCGCAGGGATTATGAAGTCTGCTCGAATGAAAAATATCAATGTGCCTGAGCAGCTTTCAATTATTGGATTTGATGATTCACCTACAGCTCAACAGGTGTGGCCATCCATGTCCACAGTCAAGCAGCCTGTTGAAGAAATGGCAATGCATGCAGCAAAATTATTAATTGCCCAGTTCGATGGTTTGACAGAAAAAACAGTATCAAAAGAGTTTAAATCTGAGATTATTATTAGAGAATCACTTAGTCAGTTAAGTTAGATTGAAAGACTCAATAATACCTGCCATTACAAACTCTATTGCTAAAGCTCCTAACAGTATTCTAAATATTTTTTCTAAAAGCTGATCAAACATTATATTTTTATTATCTGTAATGAATCTGAGTGTGATGCTGAGAATATGCCAGCAAGCAATATAAACTTGTTACCTTTCTTCATTTTATATTTCTTTGTAAGAATTGTTTTTACATTTTTAATTGTATTAGCCTGATTTTTAATTGAGCTTAACTTGGTAGGTTGCATCCCTCCAGTAAGACTTAGCTGACGATAGGTACTAGGGTTATCTGTAAATGCAAACACGGGCATTCTAAATGGCTTGGTGTTAGAAATAACATTAGCCGTTTCTCCTGATCTTGTAATAACAATGATCCCCTGTGCATCAATATTTGAAGACAAGTCTCTTGCTGCTAAGGCTATATTTTGCCAATCTGATTTTTCCTGCAGAAATTTTTCATACCCAAGCGTCCTAAACTCTTCAGTTTTTTCTGCAATTCTTTTAAGCATTTCAACACACTTTATTGGATGCTCACCTATTGTAGTTTCACCTGAAAGCATCACAGCATCTGCACCCTCATAGATAGCATTAGCTACGTCAGTAACTTCAGCTCTAGTTGGTGTTGGGTTATCTATCATTGATTCAAGTAAATGAGTTGCCACGATTGATCTTCTTCCGTTCTTGGCTGTGGAATACATAATTCTTCTTTGAATATTAGGCAGATCTGCTAAATCAGTCTCAATGCCTAGATCGCCTCTTGCCACCATGACAATATCACTTGCTTTGGTAATTTCATGTATATTGTCAAGGCCCTCTTGATTTTCAATTTTTGCAATGATCTTGGCAGATGAATTTCTTCTTTTAAGATAGTCTCTTAATGTAATTACATCTGACTTTGATCTAACAAATGAAAGAGCAATAAAATCAATGCCATGCTTTAGAGCAAAATTTATATCTTTTTTATCTTTTTTTGTGATTGATGGTAAATCCACCCTGACACCTGGAAGATTTACATGCCTTTTGCTTCCAAGCTTACCTCCATCTATTACGCGGCACCTTAAATTAAATTGGTCTTTATCTAACACAATAAAATTAATAAGGCCATTGTCGATCGTAATCTTTGAGCCCTTCTTTACACTTTTAATAAGTCCAGAGTAGTTAATTTTGATAGATGATGTCTCAACATCTTTAGTATCACGAACAGTAAGATTAATTATTTCTCCTACTTTTAAATCTAAATTCTGATCGCTCTCGCCTGTTCTTATTTCAGGCCCCTGAGTATCAAGCAAAACTCCAATCGGTCCATATTCTTCATGCTGATCACGATTAACCTTTGCCACAATCTTAATAGTCTGACTGAGTTCAGTATGCGTTGCATGTGACATATTAACCCTGACAACATTCATGCCAGCCTTATGCATGGACTTAATTGATAATATATCTCGAGTTCTTGGTCCTATCGAACTAATAATTTTTGTTCTGGTAAATTTCATATGCGAATCATACTCTTTTGTAATCCTGTATCAATAGAATTTGACATCGTTGTCAAACATAATATATATTCCCCTAGATTAATATGAACATCTTTATTTTTGGGGGGACTGGTGATCTAGCAGCCCGAAAACTTCTACCAGCACTATATAGACATCATAAAGCTAATGGACTACCCAATAATTTAAAAATTATTGGTATTGGCTCAAGACCATTATCCAAGCAAGAATATTCAGACTTTATTAATGATAATCTTAAAGAGCATTTAAACAACAAAGAAATCTCTGAGATATTAATAGATTCATTTATTAAGACAGTTGATTATTTACAAATTGATTTTAATAATCCTGAGGAGTTTGAATCACTGGTCTCCCCAAAGTCAGAGAGTAAAAGAACACTCTATTACCTTGCAGTCTCACCAAGTTTCTACACAACAATAAATGAAAACTTAAATAAACATAAACTAATTAATAGGGATTCAGCGATTGTGGTTGAAAAGCCTATTGGCGAAGATCTTGAATCTTCGATAAAAATAAATAAATCTTTAGCATCATACTTTGATGAAAATCAGATATTTAGAATTGATCATTATCTTGGAAAAGAAGCAGTACAAAATTTGCTGGCATTAAGATTTGGAAATATCTTATTCGAAAAAATTTGGTCTAATATTGCTATTGATCATGTTCAAATAACTGTTGCAGAAACATTAGGACTTGAGGATCGAGGTTCATACTATGATCAAACAGGTGCAATAAAAGACATGCTCCAAAACCACCTTTTACAGATATTGTGCTTAGTCTCAATGGAACCTCCAACTAGCATAAATTCAGAGTCCATTAGAGATGAAAAATTAAAAGTTTTGAGGTCATTAAGGCCGCTCAGGGAAGAAGCCATTAGAGAACATTGTGTTATCGGGCAATATAAAGACGGTGCAATTAATGGCAATGCAAAATGCAGTTATATTGATGAGTCTGGGGTTTCAGATAATAGTAAAACTGAAACTTTTATCTCACTCAAAGTATTGATAGATAATTGGAGGTGGTCTGGGGTACCATTTTTTTTAAGGACTGGTAAACGTATGTCTGAAAAAAGATCTGAAATTGTAGTTCAATTCAAAGAAGTTCCTCATAACATCTTTGATTCAGATCAAAAACAAAAGAATAATCAGCTCATTATTCAACTTCAGCCGGAGGAAAGTATAAAGCTTAAGATCATGATAAAAGAGCCTTCAGCTTCAGGTTTTCAGCTAAGAGAGCTTCCATTGGATTTATTCTTTAATGAATACTACGAAGACGATCATTTAGATGCTTATGAAAGATTGTTACTTGATGCAATTGAGAGGAAGTCATCATTATTTATGAGAAGAGATGAAGTTGAAGAATCATGGCGCTTTATTGATCAGCTTATTGAATCTATTGAAACATCTGGCCTTAAATTAGAAAAATATAATGCAGGTAGTTGGGGTCCCTCTAGTTCAGATTTATTGATCGCCAGTCATGAGTCACAATGGAATAATGATGAGTAATATTGTTTCTAAGCTCACCGAGATCAAGAAAAGTATTGAAAGGCGAAGTGCTGACTCTCGAAGTCAATACTTAAGACTTATCGATGATTGGAAAGATAAGTCTCCAAATACAAATTCAATGGGATGCTCAAATGTTGCTCATACGTATGCCGCATGTAATAAATCAAGTCCTAATGCCATCAATCAACCTATGATTGGCATTGTATCAGCATATAACGATATGCTTTCAGCACATGCACCATTTGAGAAATACCCTAAGATACTTAAAGATCATGGAAAGAACTTAGGTTTAAATGTTCAGGTTGCCGCAGGAGTGCCTGCAATGTGTGACGGAATCACTCAGGGTGAGCCTGGAATGGAATTATCACTTTTCTCAAGGGACACTATCGCATTGTCTACAGCTATTGGATTATCCCATAATGTCTTCAATGGAATAGTCTGTATGGGTACTTGCGACAAGATTGTGCCAGGGTTAGTCATTGGTGCTTTACGACACGGACATCTTCCAGCAATTTTTGTATCTGGAGGTCCAATGTTAACAGGCATCTCTAATACAGAAAAATCCTTGATTAGAAAAGAATTTGCGGCGGGTAAGATTGATCGAATTAAAATGCTTGAAGTTGAGCAAAAAGCTTATCACGATCAAGGTACTTGCACTTTTTATGGGACAGCGAATACCAATCAACTTATTGCCGAAGCAATGGGTTTCCAATTACCTGGTGCGGCATTTACTCCATCTAATGGATTAGCCAGAGAAATTATCACTAAGCAGTCTCTTACCACTCTTTCGAACCTAATTAAAAATGAGGTGAGTTTTGGCGAGATGCTAGACATCAAGAATTGGCTTAATGGAATGATTGTTTTACTAGCCAGTGGCGGATCTACCAATTTAATTATCCACCTTATTGCCATGGCCAGATCATGTGGATACATAATTACCGTTGAAGATTTTTCAAATCTATCAAAAATCATTCCCTTGATTTGTAAAATCTATCCAAATGGCGAAGCTGACGTCAATCAGTTTCACTCAGATGGTGGTATAGCAAGAATGCTTTCAAACCTATTGGAAGCAGATTTAATCTTTGAAGATATTCAAACAGTCATTGGAAGAGGTTTAAATAGTTACACTCAAGTGCCATGCTTAAAGGATGATGAATTAATTTGGGAAAATGAAGACTTTGAACAGATTGGCACTGAAATCATTACTAAGCCAAATGATCCATTCAAATCAAATGGCGGTATTAAATTTATAAATGGTGAAATTGCCAGCGGAATCATAAAAATAAGTGCGCTTGATGAGCCTGATCAGATTATCGAGGCACCTGCAAAAGTTTATTTCAATCAAGAAGATATTATTAACGCGATTAAAAAAGAAACAATTAACCAAAATACCATTCTAGTTCTTCTTGGTCAGTCTCCTCAGCATAATGGCATGCCTGAATTACACAAACTTACTGCGCCCATCAATGTACTTCAAGAGAAGGGTTTATTAATTGCACTTGTAACTGATGGCAGGATGTCGGGAGCTTCAGGATCATTTCCTGCTTTAATCCATGCTAATTCAAAAAATGGAAATCTTTACAAGATACAAGATGAGGATATTTTAAAAATTGATTTAAAGAATGAAGTTTTTGAGATCAAATCTATGAATATTAATAAATTATCTATACGGGAACCACATAACATATCGTCTTCAGATATGGGTTTGGGAAGAGAGCTATTTGCAATTTTTCGTGAAAAAATTTCTTCATCAGATTCAGGCGCTACCATTTTTAAATTTAATAAATAATGAAACTTCCTAGATACGTTCCCACCCTGACAATCAAGTCATTGGATGAGGCGGTTGTACTTGAAAAAATTATTCAAAATACATCCATCAATGTTATTGAACTAACCTTTCGAGAAGGATATTGTGTGGAAGGAATAGACTTACTTCTTAATAACAAAGATATTCATGTTGGGTTGGGTACCATTTATCATCCTGATCAACTTGACGGAATAAATACGGACAAAATAGATTTTATTGTATCCCCAGGATTTTCATTGGAATTGTATGAATATACTCAACATGAAAGAATTCTCTATATACCTGGAATTGAAACTGCTTCAGAAATTATTAAAGCCATTAACAATAACTTAATGTTATTAAAGTTCTTTCCAGCAGAACAAGCTGGAGGCATTTTAAAACTTAAAGCATTTAGAGAAGTCTTTAAAGAGGTTAGGTTTATGTGCACTGGCGGAATTAACCTTGAAAATTATAAGAATTATTTAAATGAACCAAATGTAAGTTCAGTTGGAGGTAGTTTTGTTCTACCTAGAGGCTTTCTTAATGAAAATAAAGTAAAAGAGGCTTCAAATTTTCTAAATAATTTGTAATAGACAAAAAAAAACAGAGCCAAGGCTCTGTCTTCTTAATCCGAGTTTCGAAGGGGTCTAAAGTGAGATTCTCTTTAGCTCCTTGAGGATTCTCTCTCTTCCTCTTGGTGGGTTATAAAGCTATTTTTTATCGTCAACTCTTTATAACGCTTTCGCCCTTCGGACTCTTCCTTTCGTTTCTCTCTAGTTCCCGTCTGCAGTTGGTCCCTAGTCGGTCTCGTTAGGTAATATTTATATTACTCCTCTTCCCAAATGAGTCAATACTTTTTTTGAAAAAAGTTTAAGTATTTTTGGATTAGCTAATTTTTAATAATATTTATAAGATTTTTACTTGATAAAACGTCTGCATATTTGGTGCTGATATCATTAAGATTTACGGCATGTGATTCTGGATTTCTGTCTCCAACACAGTCCTTCACAACCACAGTAAAAAAATTATTTTGTAAGCTATCCACAGCTGTTGCGCGCACACAGCCACTGGTAGTTACACCACTTATAATTACAGTATCAATTTGTAAAGAATTTAATTTAATTAATAAATCAGTTCCAAAAAAGGCACTGGCATGTGTTTTTTTAATAACTAACTCATTATCTTTGGGCCCTATTTGATGAGTAAAATCACTCCATCCACTTTCAGAGTTTAAAATATTGAGGTCAGGAAGTTTCTCTCTAAAAACCGATGCCTCAAATTGATCTTTGTATATAGTTGTTGTAAAAATAATTGGTATAGATTTTTTTCTGAATTCATCAATTAATTTATTATTTTGATTAATAAGTTCATCACATGGAAATGCAAGAGGAGAATCAGGATCTATAAATCCTTTTGCTAAATCAACTACAACTAATGCTAGATTTTTTCCAATACCAGTTTTTTTTGATTTCAGCTTTGACAAATTAGCTTACTTTGAATGTTGGTGATGCTGGTGCTTCAAGCTGTGTCTCTTCAAGACATCTAGATTTTATCGAATCTAAATCACCTCCAAAATCAAACATTTCAGGTTCGCGTCTCTCAGATCTCATAGACTTTCTCAGGCTTTCTGTTTCTTTAACATCAAGAACATTGTCTTTTATTACCACTCCATAATTGAGTGCACCTTCAATCGATACCAGTCTGCGATTTACATCGATAAGCACCTGCTCTGGGTCTCTTTCAAGCGGATCCCCCCATCCACCACCACCCCATGTATTGAAGTAAAGCAGATCTCCTTTTTTTACCTTTATGCCTTCACATTTTGCAGGAACAACTTGTGGATCTTGACCATCACGATGCAAAATCTTAGTAGATCGCTGACCTGGCTTACCACCGTTTACACCCCATGGGAAAGTCAGCCATCTGTCATCATGAATTCCAATATGGCCATCAGCTAGAAATCTGTATGCCACACATAGACCATTACCGCCGCGATGCAAACCAGGACCGCCAGAATCAATAATGGTTTCATACTTTTCTACTCGAAGAGGAAAATAAGCTTCAATGAATTCATTAGGAACATTAGTAAAAGCTGGCCACAGTGAATGACCATCTGGCCCATCCCCAACCGGTCGCCCAGGAACACCACCAAATCCTATTTGAAAGAGTTGAAACCACTCACCCTTATCATCATATCCGGAGTAGAAAAGATGTGGAGAGTCTGAAAACCCAGCAGCATTTAACATCTCATTTGGTGCGCCCATCCCCAATAATGCTCCCAAGACATCAAAAATTCTTCCAAGTGCATGCGTTCTTCCAGAAAGTGCAGCAGGATAGTTAGGTTTAAGTAATGTGCCTTGCGGTATTCGGACATCAACTAGGTCATAAAAACCATCATTGAAAAGTATCTGAGGATCAACAACGTTGATAGTGAAAGATCCAAAAAACATCTTGAACATCTCTTCATTTAAATAAAAATTTATAGAACTCTGTGCCTGAGGATCAGTACCATCAAAATCGAAAATTGCTTTATCGCCCTCCCGCCACATTTTACATTTAATTTTATAAGGGCCCATTCCCATACCGTCATCGCAAATATAGTCTGAAAACTCACGAGGCTCCTCTGGAATAAACATAGAAATAATATGTTTCATAGCCAAGTAATTTCTTTCAAGCATGATGTTCATTGTTGAACAAAAAATCTCGTCACCAAATCGACCAGCAATTTCATTACATCTTCGTGCAGCAGTATTACACGCAGCAATCAAAGCATTTAAGTCAAATCTGTTCCACTGAGAGGTTCTAACATTGTGCAAGATTAATTCTAAAACATCGCTTTGAAGTTCACCTTTTTTATAGAGTTTAGTTGGAGGTATTCTAATGCCCTCTTGAAAGATGGTTGTAGCTTCTGTGGGTATTGAACCCGGAACCATTCCACCATTATCTGACATATGACCAAACATAGCAGTCCATGCAATATGCCTACCTTCACGGAACACAGGACACAAAACAATCCAATCAGGTAAGTGAGATACAGCAGCATTACACATATATGGATCATTTGTGAGAATGATGTCCCCTTCCTCAATCTCTTCATCATAAGCTTCAGTGAAACCATAAATGAATGAACCAAATTGCCCTACCACCATCTTGCCTTCTTTATTAGCAATCATAGGGAAGCAATCACCCTGCTCTCTGATACCTGGAGAAAGAGCGGTTCTTCTAACAATTGCGTCCATTTCTTCACGCGCATTTCTGAGTGCATTCTCGATAATATCTACAGTAATACCATCAACTTCAATCTGCTTTAAAGGCTTATTATTTGTTTCAATGATCTTTGCAGGCATAACTAATTCTCAGGGTTAATGATTAAATTTCCAACTTTATCAACAACTGCATGGTGTTCTGGAAGAATAACTGTAGTAGAGTCCATTTCTGAAACAATGGCTGGGCCCGGTACTTTCATGCCTTCCATTAGTTTAGATCGGTCATAGATTTTTATTTCATGCCAAGATCCTTCATGATAAAACTTGGAATCTTGAATGATTGAGTCTTCTAGTTTAGCTTTCTTATTAGAAAGAGAAGCTGACTTTAAACTGGTTTGCTTTGCCTTAACGATAGCACGAATCATTAAAATTTCGTGTCCATCATCAAGCTTAAAAGTGAATAATTGAAAATGCTCATCATCAAAAGCATCAGTAATTAAATTAATACCCAGCTTAGCAAAATCATCTTCGTTAAAATCAATGGTTATCTGAAAAGCCTGTCCAGCGTACCTTACATCAGCTTGGTAAAATACCTCTAAATCAGATGGCTTAACGCCATCACTAATCAATGAAGTAGACGCCTTACCCTTAAGTTCATGTAAATCAGCAATGAATTGATCATTCGATATGTCTTGAGCCATATTAAGATATGATCTTGATGCTTCATCCTGAACTTGAGTTGTGGCATCTCCATATGCGCACAGTACTCCTGGACCTGGTGGAATAATTACCGGAAATGAATTAGATAGTTTACCTAATGCATTTGCATGCAAAGGTCCAGCTCCACCAAATCCTACCAAAGCAAAATCTCTTGGATCAAAACCTTGCTCAACAGAAACCAAACGCAGAGCACCAAACATCGATTCATTTACAATTTTAATAATTCCCTCAGCAGCTTCCATTAAATCAATACCGATTGCATCAGCAACAGTCTGAACTGACTTTATTGCAGCATCTTTATTTATGGACATATCACCACCTAATTGGACGTCGCTCGGCAAGAAACCTAAAACAATATTTGCATCGCATACAGTTGGCTGCTCTCCACCTTTCATATATGCAGCTGGACCAGGTACTGCTCCGGCAGATTCGGGACCAACTCTTAAAGCTTTAGTTAGCTCAGGGACGAATGCAATAGATCCACCACCAGCTCCTACAGTTCTAATATCAACAGAAGGTGCTTTGACTCTTACATCACCAACCAAAGTCTCTCTTCTTAATCTTGGTTTAGAGTTTTGTATTAGAGCAACATCAGTTGAAGTACCACCCATATCGAATGTCAAAATATTGTCATGGCCTGCTTCACTGCAAAAGTGTATGGCTCCAGCAACACCACCAGCCGGACCTGACATCAGGTGATTCACTGGTGATTCACCTGTTGACCTGCTTGATGCTAGGCCGCCATCAGATCTTAAAATAGATAATTGAACATCCTTAGACAAAGTAGATTCAAGGGAAGACTGGAGATTATCTACATACTTTGATACTTGAGGTCTTACATAAGAATTTAAAACTGTTGTTTCCGCTCGTTCATATTCCTGCATCTCAGGAATGACCTCGCTCGATATAGAAATAGGTATATCCTTGAAGATGTCTTTAGCTATCTCTGCAGCTTTTTGTTCATTAGTGTCATTCACATAGGAGTTAACAAAACTAATTGTTAAGGCCTCAACGTCACCTTTGGCCTTGAGAGCATTAAGTTCCTCTTTGAGCTGCTTTTCATTTAGAGGCTTTGATATAGTCCCATCTGCGTCAGTTCTTTCAATAACTCCATGCGTTAACTCTAAAGGAGCTAATAAAGGTTTTTTTACGAAACTTACCCAACCGCCTAATCCACCCGGGCAAAATGATCTTGCAACCTGAAGAATGCTTTCATATCCTTGAGTAGTTAATAGGCCAACCGTTGCTCCATTTCCTGTTAATACCGCATTGGTTGCAACAGTCGTTCCATGCATTACAAGATTAATGTCTTTGGGATTTATACCGGATTGATCACAAATCTTTGATACCCCATTTAAAACACCAATAGATGAGTCTTCTGGTGTTGACGGTACCTTTGCTGTGAATGTTGAACCTGTTTTCTCATCGATCAGTAGGAAGTCAGTAAACGTACCCCCTACATCGACACCAAGCCTGTAAGACATAAATCTCCTAGATTCTAAAAGTTATATCTAATATCTAATCCATAAGTTGCATACGGTGCTTCATGAATAAATGAGCCACCAAACTCAGGTGCTGGAATAACTTCAGCTAAATAGTTTTCATCCGTAACATTTCTGCCCCATAGAACAAATGATAACTTTTCACCTACTAAAGAGGCTCTAAAATCTACCAGCTCATATGCATCACGCTGAGCTAGAGACATATCAGATGCAACAGGAAAGCCTAATAAAGCAGTCCAAACAGATGGGCCAGTATTATCTTGAACAGTGTGGAACCATGTATCCCCTACTTCCATGTAATCAACTCTTAGAATAAGATCAAAGTCTTTTGTTACAGGAGTATCATATTGAAAACCTAGATTAAATGTGTGCTCCGGGGCTAAAGGGGCATCGTTACCAATGGTAGATGGACGATGCGCATTTGCTTTGATTTCACCATCCGTGATACCAAATGCACCGTCAATCTTGAGGTTATCGGTCACAGCATATTTAAAATCCAGTTCGTAACCTGAGATATCCAATTCATCAATAGTGGTAACAACTCTTAACAGACCCCATGGCCCTGCATAGAACTCAAAGAACTGATTATCAGTAACATTAGTATTAAAGTAGGCTCCATTCATTGCAAGCCTTCCATCCAAATAAGTACCCTTGAAACCAACTTCGAATGCTCTACTTACTTCTTTATCAAATTCATCATTAACACTGATTCCCGCTCCGACAACACCTAATCCAAATGGATTTCCGCTGTTGAGCCAGAAGTCGGTTGTAGCGGCACTTCCAGTTGAATTAAATCCACCTGATCTAAAACCATAACCATAGGAAGCATAATAACTAGTATTACCTGCATTAGTAGTAATAGAAAATTTAGGTTGAAATTGATCAAATGTAGTCGACCTAGAATCAATAGTATCTCCAACAGAAGCCATTGCCGGGTTTATTGGATCACCACCACCATAATATAAAGCCGCAGCTACCGGTGGAACAAGATTATCAACAGATCTTGACTCCCTGTCATATCTTGCTTCAATAGAAAGCTCGGTAATATCAGATAAGTCCACAGAATATTGACCAAATAAAGATCTAACTTCTGTATCAAACATATCATGAAATAATAAATCTGTTGGGTTCTTGCCTGTAGGAGGCACATAAGCCTTTAACTCAAATCCTTTGCCAAGGTCAGCTCCATAACTAACCACTACCTCACGCTCGATTTCAGCATAAAAAGCTCCAACCAGCCATCTTTGAGATTCTGTTTGATCACTTGCAAGTCTAAATTCAAAAGAAAGATCTTCCTGGTTTCGTGATTGGTATTGGTACCCATCACAGGTATGAGGTAGATAAGGTCCAAGCACTGAATCATCAGCTGTTGGTGCAGTTCCTGCAGCAGCAAAACTAAAGCCCGGTGGCAATGAATTGATCAACGCTAAATTAGAGGCAGTATTTGAAGCTGCACATGCATCTGTACCAAAGTACCCACCAAAGGCACCTGATGTTCCATCAGAAATAAGGAACTCTTCAAGTTCATTGTATGAAAGTATTGCAGTAAATAGATTTCCGTTATCAAGCTCATTATCTAATTTGATTGATAATGTTGTAGTTTCTTGGTCGTTAACTGGTGGAACATTAAACATATACTTGAATTCATGAGAATTTACATCTTTAAAGAATTGATCAGAGCCTGGAGTTGGGAATGCAGTAAATCCAGGAAGTGCAAATACAGCGTTAAAATTAATGGTACCGCCACTTACATCACTAAAGCCTGCCCTGAAGTCCCAAGTTCGTGGACCATCATCAACAATAAATCTTGTCTGCACAGTTGTATCTTCAAAGAAGTCTACGTTATTAAGGCCTGAATAAATATTAGTATGCTCACCATCAGTCTCTCTTGTGCTGATTGAAAGTCTTCCATTCACGTTATCTGATACATTACCGTTTAGGACATATTGAAGTTTTGCGGAGCCGTTATTTCCTGCTCCAACCACAACTTTTGAAGAAGATCCTTCTTCAGGTTCTTTTGTTGTTATTAGTATTGCACCTGAAGTTGCATTTCTTCCATAAAGAGCACCTTGAGGTCCTTTCAAAACTTCTATTTGGGCTATATCAAGGAGTTCACGATTAAAAGCATTTGGATTAGTCTGAAGAATTCCATCAACCACAAGCGCAAAGTTTGATTCCGCATCACGAGTTGAAGTCAGGCCTCTAATTGTGACAAGTGTATCACCAGCATTAACAGTGTTTGCCATAACAACATTGGGAGTGAGTGCTATAAAATCCTCAGGTCGTTCAATCCCTGCATCCTCAATATCAGAAGAGGTAAAAACTGTCATACCAATAGGAACATCTTGCACACTTTCATCCACTTTCCGAGCAGACACCACAACTTCCTCTAACACTGGATTAGCCAGCAGGTAGGCTGGCGCCACTAACAGCCCAAGCACAAAAAAACTTCTCAAATGATTCATAATTTCCCCTACATATTAATTACGTGTACAAATTTTATACACTAAATCATGATTTTGCACAAATATGGTGCATTTGTTTTAGATGTATAATTTGACAATGAATAAAAGTAATAAGCCTCTAGATGGAATAAGAGTGATTGATTTGACTCATATGCTTTCAGGTCCTTATGGCTCTATGATTTTAGCGGATCTTGGGTGTGAAACTATTAAAGTTGAGCCTATTGCTAAAGGTGAAGGCACAAGAAGATTACTTGAGAATGATCCAGACTACTCATTTAAAGGCACCGGCGCTTATTTCTATACCCTTAACAGAAATAAAAAAAGTGTCTGTATTGATCTAAAAGACCCTCAGGGATTAGAAGTATTTTATGATTTAGTCAAAGCTTCAGATGTTGTCATTAGTAATTTTTCAGCCGGCGTTACCAAAAAACTTAATATTGACTATGCCGCACTTGAGAAAGTTAATCCAAAGATTATTACCTGTACTGTAAGTGGTTTTGGAGAAGATGGTCCCGACTTTCAAAGACCAGCATTTGATCAAATTGCTCAGGCTTTAGGTGGTGGAATGTCCATAACCGGTAAAAATAAAGAAGAACCCATTCGCGCTGGGATACCAGTCGGTGATTTGGGTGGTGGAATGTTTGCCGTCATGGGTATACAAGCTGCATTAATTGCCAGAGAAAATAATAACAAAGGTCAGCACGTTGATATTTCAATGCTAGATTGCCAAGTTTCAATGCTGAATTACATGGCGACCATGCATACTATGTCCGGTAAAGTCCCTGAGCCCATTGGTAATTCTCATTTTGTGCACATGCCATATAATACTTTTGCTACTGCAGACTACCCCATCGTCATAGCTGCTGTTGGTGACCAGTTTTGGCCTCGATTACTTAAAATTTTTACCAATGAAGGTCTACAAGATCCTAAATATGAACAAGCCCCAGCAAGACAAGCAGAAAAAGAAAAACTTGAGTCTATTATGCAGAAGGAACTCAGTCAGCATAACTCAGACTATTGGCTGGAAAGATTAAGAGAAGAAAAAATACCCTGCGCAAGAGTTAATAATCTTGAACAGGCGCTTACAGATGAGCAAATCATTTACAGAAACATGATGGTAAATGTCGATCATCCAGATGGTGGTAGTGTAAAATTGCCGGGCAATCCAATTAAACTCTCTCTTAATAATGAAGATTCCTTTTCATCGCCCCCTTTACTTGGCGAGCATTCCAAAGAGATCTTTGAGGGACTTTTAAATTATGATGAAAAAAAGATTAATATGCTGCTAGATAAAGGGGCAATTGGAATAAATTAAGATGAATGAATACATTTACATAAATGAGGTTGGTCCTCGTGATGGCCTTCAAAATCAAAAAACTATTTTTGATATTGAATCAAGAACTGAATTAATTCGTCAACTTATTGAGGCGGGTATACCTGGTATAGAAATTGGCAGTTTTGTAAGCCCTAAAGCCGTACCTGCTATGGCTGGGACTGATGAAATTGTTAAATCTTTAAAAAATATAAATAATTGCGATTTATCTGTATTAATCCCTAACATGAAAGGCTATGAACTTGCTTGTGATGCTGGTGCAAAAATAATCTCGGTTGTGCCATCAGCAACTGAAACCATGAACCAAAAAAATATTAATATGAGTTTGGAAGAAACGCTAAAAAATTCTTGTAAGATTCTTCAAGCTGCAAAAGCTGATAACTTATGCACGCGAGCTTATGTATCCGTAGCTTGGGAATGTCCATATGAAGGTCTCGTAGATTCAAATCAAGTGTTAGAGATTGCTTATAAGTTAATCGATTCAGGCGCAGATGAAATTATTCTGGCTGACACCATTGGTGCTGCTAATCCTGCAAGTGTCAGTAAATTAGTTAAGCAATGCGTTGATGAGTTTGGCGCTGATCAATTATCCGCTCACTTTCATGATACAAGAGCTATGGCTTTATCCAATGTTTGCGCTGCACTTAATGAGGGAATAAGAAAATTTGATGCGTGCATTGCTGGTTTAGGTGGATGCCCGTTTGCCCCAGGTGCTGCAGGTAATTTAGCTACAGAAGATATATGCAATATGCTTCAGCAAATGGGATATCAGACCAATATTGATCTAAATAAACTGGATTCAATTGTGGATTTCTGTGCTGAAAAATTAGATGCTGATGTTGGAGGGCGAATGACTCCATGGCTTAGAAAAACTAACTAGTCTAATTACCATTGCTCAGCATAAAAATTAGCCAATGTATCAAAAGCCTGTTTTTTTCTGCCGCGCTCATCAACTAAACCCTTACGATTGTAATAATCTTGCACACCCTCCAGCGGACGCATCATCGATCTAAAATCTTTTAAAATCCATGGGCTTATACCCTGAACTTGAGAGTTATTTTTAAGCATTGCTAATTGATGTTCGTAAACTTTATTTTGATATTCCTCCGACCATATCTTCCCTTTGTTTGGATAATTTAACTTTGCGCCTGCACCAAACTCTGAAATATGAATGGGTTTATTGAACTGAGATTTAATTTTTATACTTGGCATAATCTTAAACATCAATTTTCTTAGTATGGACTCGCGAACACCAATCTGATCAACTAAAAACGAAGTGTAATACCATCCAAAGTATTCGTTGTAAGCAATTATATCTAAATGCTCTGCTAATGGATCATCAATGTTTATTGAAAAGTATTCTTGATCTCCATAAAGAAACTTCATTTGATCAGTAATCCCCTTAAAAATAGCTTTTTCCTCTGGGAGAACAAAATCATGTTTTAGTCCCTCAATTGCAAGAAAGTAAACCAAAGATCTAAATTGTTCTTCATTGCCAGAAAGGAGTGCTGCAGAAATTAAACGAGTAGAATCTAGTGAAATAGCAGTTTCCCTTTGACTAATCATAAAATTCATTCTTTCTAACGAATAAGGTGTTTCATTTCCAAGCGACCAGATTACAATCGATGCCCTATTCCAATCACGTTTGATTAATTGAGATAACATTGACTCAGCAGATGCTTGAGTTTTTGGATTAGTCCAATTGATATTCCAATATACTGGAATTTCCTCCCATAATAAGATGCCAAGCTCATCACAAAGTTTAGCGAGATGTCTTGTATATGGATAATGTGCAGCTCTTACAAAGTTGGCATTCAATGATTTAGCATATTTTAGGAGTTCCTTAAAATGCTTCCGAGAAAAAGCAAAACCTTCTTCATTAATAGGTTCTGAATGCATTGAGATTCCACGTAGTTTAACTTCGTTACCGTTAAGAAAGATCTTCTTGCCGATTACATCAATCTCCCTAAATCCTATCTCATCTGAAATTTGGTCATTACCCGATTTAACGATGACTGAATATAGTTTAGGGTTGATAGTATCCCAAAGTTCTAAATCATCAATATTGAACCTCTGTTCAACAAAACCGTCATTATCTGTTATGAATGCTTTATTGATATTAAGCTCAGGTATAGATAGGTTGACTTCAACTTTGGTAGGTGAATTCAATTGAGCTTTAAAAAGAAATTCTTTTTTACTTAAATCACTTAATTGCAAATATGCATTTTGAATGAATTTCTTTGGAGTAGATATCAGAAGGACATCCCCTAAAATGCCGCCGTAAGGCCACCAATCCGTTTTTTTTGTGGGGACAGAATCTTTAGATAAAGTATTATCCACATGAATAATTAAAATATTATTACCTTCCACAAGATGCTCAGAAACATCAAAATTAAATGATGTATAGCCGCCCTCAAAGGATCCTATAATTTTTCCATTTAAAAATACCTTGGTTGTGAAGTTGCTTGCGCCAATATATAGATGGGATAGATTATTTTTTGATAGTTTATGAGTGAATTTTTTGTAAAACCAAACAGGGCCTCTGTAAAACAATAAACTTTTATCATGTGCGTTCCAGGCTCCTGGAATTTCTATTGTCTTGGCATTCTCAAAATTATATTCAATTAATTCTAGTCCATCACTTTGAAGCTTGTTTTGAGGGAAGCCCCCAAAAAAAGATTCTTCCGGCAACCCGTTGTTCATGGGGTCAATGATGTAATGCCATTCTCCATTTAAATTTTGGTATTTACGAGAATCAATCCATCCAAGCAGTTCGTCAGGTGGGTTATATGATGGTGGAATTCTGGAGAAAAACTCTTCTGCATCTTGGGAAAGGACTATGTCAGTATAAAAAAAACTAAAAAACAATAAGTAAAAGGGATAATTAATTTTTTTAAAGATCACTCAAGGCCCTCAACAAGAACAACAAATCTATTAGACGAACGATTTGAGTAACTCAAAGCTTCAGCATATTCATTGGATTCATAGCATTCTCTAGCCCGATCTAGGGATGAAAACTCTACCAAGACTGTTCTTTCAAAGCCCTGACCCTCTAGCTCAAATTGCTTGCCGCCCCTAACAAGAAATTTACCTCCAAATTTTTTAATTGCAGGTCCAGCTAAATCAAGGTATTTATCATATACATTTGGATCGGTGACATTACAACGTGTGATCCAATAAGCACTCATTTTTTCTTAAAGATTAATCTTTGAGTATGAAGAATAGGTTCTGTATAGCCGCTAGGTTGAGTGCGGCCCTCCAGTGCCAGAGCTAATGCTGCCTTGAAAGCATCTCCATCATATTCAGGAGCCATTGGTATGTATTCTGGATCCTGAGCATTTTGCTGATCAACTACAGAAGCCATTTTTTTCATCGACGCCAAGACTTGATCTTCGCTCACAATTTTATGATGTAACCAATTTGCTATGTGTTGAGAAGAAATCCGACAAGTTGCCCTATCTTCCATCAGCCCGATATTGTTAATGTCAGGAACTTTTGAACACCCAACGCCTTGATCCACCCATCTAACAACGTATCCTAGTATGCCTTGTGAATTGTTATCTAGTTCCTCTTGTATTACCTTTGGAGATAAATCACTTTGATCTTTTAAAAGAGGAATGGATAAAATGTCATCCAGGTTGGCATGAGACCTTTTTTTGAGCTCAGTTTGTTGATCGCTTACTAGAATTTCATGATAATGCATTGCATGCAAGGTTGCTGCTGTAGGAGATGGAACCCAAGCGCAATTTGCTCCAGATTGAGGATGACCAATTTTAATTTTATACATTTCTAGCATTTCATCAGGCATTGGCCACATCCCTTTACCAATTTGTGCCTTTCCTTGCAGACCACATTTAAGCCCTACATCTACATTCCAATCCTCATAAGAATTGATCCAGGCTTGCTGTTTCATCACAGCCTTTGGCACAACTGGACCAGCCTCCATTGACGTATGAATTTCATCTCCAGTTCTATCTAAGAATCCAGTATTAATAAAGATGACCCTATCATCAGCAGCTCTTATGCATTCTTTTAAGTTAACCGTAGTTCTTCGTTCCTCATCCATAATTCCAATTTTTACAGTCTTAGGCTCTAAATTAAATGCCTCTTCAACGGCACTAAAAATTCTGCACGCAAAGGACACTTCATCAGGTCCATGCATTTTTGGTTTAACGATGTAAACGCTTCCAGTCCTTGAGTTGGATGATTTAGAATTATTCACTAAATCATGTTTTGCAATACAGATTGTAAACACTGCATCCATGATGCCTTCAGGAATTTCATTCCCATGACTATCCAAAATTGCTGGGTTTGTCATAAGATGTCCAACATTTCTTACAAGCATTGTGCTTCTACCAGGCAAGGAAAGTTCTTTGCCATCAACATTAAGATATTTTCGATCAGGGTTTAATTTTCTGGTTATCTCTTTGCCTGCCTTGAGAAAGGTTTCGGTTAAATCACCTTTCATTAGACCTAACCAGTTTCTATATACCTGAATCTTATCGTCAGCATCCACAGCAGCAACTGAATCCTCGCAATCTTGAATGGTGGTAATTGCGGATTCTAAAAAAATATCTTTTATTCCAGCAGGATCTGTTGATCCAACTGCATGATCTTTATCAATTTGGATTTCAATATGAAGATTATTATTTTTCAATAAAATACAGTTCGGTAAATCTGCTGTGCCGTTATAACCAATAAATTGTCCTGGGTTGTCCAAAGACGTTGACTCGCCTGATGATAACTCGATAAACAAACCATTTTCCTTAATAGTGAAGCCTATAACATCAGTAAATGAGCCATCTACAAGTGGGAAATATTGATCCAAAAATTGTTTTGCAAAAGCAATGACCTTATCACCTCTGATAGGGTTATAAGGGCCAGTTCGCTCTGCTCCATCTTCTTCATCTATCATATCGGTGCCGTATAAAGCATCATACAAACTTCCCCACCTTGCGTTCGCAGCATTAAGTGCAAACCTTGCATTCATAACAGGGACAACCAATTGAGGGCCAGCTATTGTTGAAATTTCTTCATCAACCTTAGATGTAGTGATTGAAAAGTTAGGACCCTCATCAACAAGATAATCTATGGATTTCAAAAAAGCTTTGTATTCATCAAATGAAAAATTTTTATTTGTCTTATGCCAATCATCTATCTGAGCTTGAAGAGATTCTCTTAAATTAAGCAATGCTTGATTTTCATCCTTAAATGCATAAAAGATCTTGCTTATAGAGCTCCAAAAGTGATCTGAGGTAATGTCTAAACCAGGTAAAATTTCATGCTCAACAAAATCTGCAAGTGCAAGTGAATATTTCAAGTTATGTGATTCAATAAGATTAGTCATGATATGAAAATTTAATAATATTGAATTATAAACAACCCATCTTAAATTGCATCGATTCTTATGGATATATATAGTTAAGAAGCTTTGGGGTAAAAAAAAACAGAGCCAAGGCTCTGTCTTCTTAATCCGAGTTTCGAAGGGGTCTAAAGTGAGATTCTCTTTAGCTCCTTGAGGATTCTCTCTCTTCCTCTTGGTGGGTTATAAAGCTATTTTTTATC
>VMHT01021186.1_pt1 | contig 168293 bp, 164 predicted proteins | sample 4693611 | NCBI WGS metagenome assembly VMHT01 (sample SAMN12280063, study PRJNA550983) | marine metagenome | isolation source: seawater sampled from same location over 5 years 0.02-0.2 micron viral filtrate | place: USA: collected off the coast of southern California halfway between the port... ... | reverse complement strand
CGGGAAATAGGCAAAAATCGAACAAAACAGAGGGTGATAACGCCAAAATCGCGCTTGAATGGCTTTTTTTCGAGTTGAAAAGCGATTCAGCGATAAATCAGGCGTTAATCAGACCCTCCTTAGTGCTAACTGACCTATATGTACTAACAGGAGATAGCTATGTATTACGATCCATCTGGTGCTTTCAAGCTCATACCACTCGAGCTTGAGCACATTGATGAAGAGTACGTGTCGTGGTTTGACAATGATGACGGGCACCTCGATTACTTTACGGGGAGTGGACGGAAATTCTCTAAAGAGGTGATTGTTAGAGATTTTCATGAAGGCATTGAGTCTGGGAAGTGGTTTTATTATTTGATAGCGAGCGAGTCTGGCGACAAAATCGGTAACATAAAGATCGGGCCGATTGACCAGAAGAACAAAACATCTGACTTGGTTTGTTTGGTTGGAAACAGAAATTATCTTGGAAAGGGGATTGCGAGCAGGGCAATCGGGCTTGCTAACAAAGTTGCTTTTGAGAAATATGACATTCGTAGGCTTCATGGCGGTATGTATGCGAGCAACATACCGTCAATCAAAGCTTACACAAGAGCTGGGTGGTATATCGAAGCCACCCTTGAGGGCTATTACTGGGTGGATTCTAAGCCCGAAGATCGGGTTTGTGTGGCTTGCCTGAACCCGAAGTATTTTCCAAACGCATCGACCAAAATTTAGTTCATCAATAGTCGGACTCTAATCATGGAAATTGCAGGAAGAAAGATTGGGCAAGAATACGCTCCGTACATTATTGCCGAATTATCAGCTAACCATAACGGCAAGCTGGAAACCGCCCTGAAGATCATTGAAGAGGCCGCCAAAGCCGGTGCAGATGCCGTAAAGCTGCAAACCTACCGCCCTGACACCATTACGTTGGATTCCGACGCTGACGAATTCAAAATCAAAGGCGGGCTTTGGGATGGCCGTACCCTTTATGAGCTCTATGAAGAAGCGCATATGCCCTGGGAGTGGCACAAACCTCTGTTTGAGCATGCCCAGAAAATCGGCATTCCCATTTTCAGCTCCCCGTTTGATACCACTGCGGTGGATCTGCTCGAAGACCTGAACGCACCGGCCTACAAAATTGCCTCGTTCGAAGCGGTTGATCTGCCGTTGATTCGCTATGTGGCGGCTACCGGAAAGCCGATGATCATCTCCACCGGCATGGCAGACGCTGAGGAAATCCAGGAAGCCATCACTGCGGCTCGGGAAGGTGGCTGCAAACAATTGGCCATTCTCCACTGCGTAAGCGGCTATCCGGCCCCGGCAGAAGATTACAACCTGCGCACCATCGGCGACATGATCGAGCGCTTTGGTTTGGTCACCGGCCTGTCCGATCACACGCTGGACAACACCACGGCGATTGCCAGTGTGGTGCTGGGTGCCTCAATTATCGAAAAGCACTTTACGCTCGACCGTAATGGCGGCGGCCCGGATGACAGTTTCTCGCTGGAGCCGGCTGACTTGGCCGCGTTATGCCGCGACAGCAAAACAGCCTGGAAGGCATTGGGGCAGGTGGATTACGGGCGGAAATCCAGTGAGCAGGGTAATGCCCAGTTTCGGCGCTCGTTGTATTTTGTGAAGGACATGAAAGCGGGTGATGTGATTACGGAGGATTGTGTGCGGAGTGTGCGGCCGGGGTATGGGTTGGCGCCGAAGTATTTGGATCGGGTGATTGGGCAGGTGGTTGGGCGTGAAGTGAGCGCGAATACTCCCGTTACGGAAGATGTGTTGAATTGATGGGCTGGTATAAAGATATCAACGCCATACTGGAGCAGGAACCGGAAACCTGGTTGGCGTACCTATACGGGCAGCAGTTGGAGAACATACCGCATTTGACCCGCACTAAGCCTAGATTCCGGGGCTTGGTTCTTCGCTTGTGCGCCTATTTCCTGTTCTTGGTGCGGCACTTCGCGCTGCGGCAGCCCGACGGCCTCAAGACTAAAGCTGATTTTGTGGTTTTTGCCGGCACAGCGAACCAGATGAGTTCCCTGGAAGGAACAACAAATATTCTGAAAAGGAACGGCAAGCGGGTACTCGAAATCGGCCACGGTAAGCTATTGCATACCGACGACCAATTGCATACCGACGACCAGAGGGACCGTTATATCCCATTTAGCTTTAACGTTCCGGATATTGTTAAATCCCTGGTGCTCTTGGGTAGACATGGTGCATCGCTGTATAAGGACTTACAGAAAAAACACCCTTCTGCGGTTCAGAGCTATTTTGATAACTTTTGCAGTGTCTATACCTATCTGGTTTATTTCCATCGTGTTCTTAAGAAGACCAAACCGGATTTCGTCATTACATCAAACGACCACAACCCGCCAAACCGGTCATTGCTCGCGGTCGCGCATTATCTGGGAATCAAAACGGTGTACTTGCAACACGCATCCGTTAGTAACTTGTTTCCGGCGCTACGGGTAGATTACGCATTTCTAGATGGCCAGTGCGCTCTGGATACGTATCGTGAGTGTGAGAAAAACCAACCAGAAACAAAGCGCCAGGCCCCAACACCGAAAGTACTGCTTACGGGGCAGAAAAAGCATTTGGCGAGAAGCGACAAGCGAAACGCAGCGGCCATTGGAGTTGCACTGAACGCATTGGATGACTCGACCACTGCAATCCGGTTTGTGAAAGAGCTTGCCAATGCTGGCCAGCAAGTACGAGTACGCTGGCACCCAGGCCAGTCTGAGCGACATGTTGCGCAATATCTTACGGCCTTTTCGGGCATTGCACAGGTACAGCTAAGCAATCCCAAAACCGAGCCAGTGTCTGACTTCATGGCGAATATTCGCTGGTTAGTCGCGGGTAACAGTAGTATTCATCTGGAAGCTGCACTTGCGGGCGTAACCCCTATCTACTACGAACTCACGCCTCCCGATAACCCGGATTACTATGGATATGTCCGCCACGGACTGGCGAAGCGTGCGAACTCTGCAGCTGAGATAGTGGCGTTGATGGCAGCTGGGTTTGGTGTGGAAGGACCGGATGTTGAGGCAGTTCGGTATTATAGTGCCACTTATCTTACGGAGTGGGATGGTAGTGAGGGGGAGTTGGTTGGCGAGATTTTGCTCGGTAATGATGTCTGCGGGGTCGATATAGTCGATTTGCTAGAACGGCAGGATGCCCCGGGCCGAGACGTAATTGAAACTCGATGTCAAAACGTGCCGACAGCCAGCGCCTGAGAAACCAAGCCCCAACCATGCAACCCCTATTCACCATCCACGCCGGCGAATATCTGGTAGGCTCTCACATCGAGCAAAAGAGTGATCCACGGCAGGCCGGAATATCGCGAGAAGTTGCTTTCCTGTGGGTGGTGGACGCTTAACCGGGAAAAGATCCGCAAGTCCTCAGCGGATTATTGGGTGTTTGTGCTGCGCCGGAGCGGGATTTTAGTGGGTTTTTGAACAACTGGGATGTGATATTCCAGAGTTGGTAAATAGAAAGGACAATCGAGTCGTTATGAAAAAGGACTTCACCCTAGCCTTACTCATCGCCACCGCTCTCACCCTAACCGGCTGCGCCACACCGCCGCTGTTACCTTTTCAGCTAAGCGAAATCGCTCGGCAGAAACCCAGGTCCGTCGACCAGTTTGTCGAAATGGCCGCGGCCATCAAGGAAGGTGAGCACATCTACCGGATAGACGACAGCACCACCGGAATTGTGGTGTCTGGCACTGGTACTTTAGAGCGGGCTGGTTGGATGCTTGCATCGATTTGCGAGATAAATACCGGGTACTATCCGGATGCCCGATATAAAGGAACGGCCCTGTTGAAGTTGAGCGACGGGCCTGCCGTAGTCAATTGAAGAGGGGGCAAATGTAGGTGAGTGGTTGTATGTAAACCTCAAACACCCGCTTCATCTGGCCCTCAGTGAAGATGAAGTGGATGTCGCCCTGATGCTGCTGGACGCGGGTGCAGCCACGGGCCGGGTGGATTTTCATAACGTGTTAGCCGTTCACAAAGAGCAGCCAATTCCCAATGCCATGGCACTCCTCGCGACTGAGCCGCGCCTGAAAGACAAGTGGCATACGTTTCTTGAAAAGAACCAGGCCCGTGAAGAGCGTAGCAAGAACATGTCCGCTATGGACCTTCTGCCTTACATCAACGTTAAGGCTGGGGATCAGGTTTGCAGGTCGATTGAGGGCGTGTGGGTAAGAGGTGTTGTGGTGCAGCGCCACTCTGCAAAGATCCGCGTGCAGATTACCAGCATGGGGCCTGCCTCGGAGGCGACTATGAGGTATTTCGAGCGTGCGGGCTATTTGTCGCCCAGGCGGTGGTATGAGGATCGGGATTGGGGGCGGTGTTGAGGTCCGCCTGCGAAGACGCTACGAGCCAACTACGGATTGCCAGAGGTTAACTTTAAAGTTAATATGCCCGTTCACTTTCTAGAGATCAATGAACACACACTTGGCAAGCCAGGAGCAACGAGCTCTGGTGGAAGCATTGCGCCCTGGAAGCTGCTGGCCCGCTGTGAGGGTAATGCTGCAGAGAGCTGTGTCCTCATAAAGCGTTTGAAGGAAATGGCGGCAGCGAATCTAAAAGATGGCAAGTCGGCATTATCGGCCCTCGATAAGCTGATTAATGTGGCGGCAACCGGAAAGCCCATCGAGAATTTTTATGACAGTAAGCAGAGCCATCCTCTGCATGAGTTTGTCTACAAAGATCGAAATCGTGTGATTTGGCGTATTCGCAAGGGCGATGTTCGAATTGCTTTCTACTACGCTGAAGGGAAGATTATTTTTCTTGCGGATGTCTTCGCGAAACGGAAAGGCAAGCTGACAAAAGGTGAGAAGAAGCAGCTTGAAGATGAAGTTAAAGCCTATATTGATGCAGAAGATGGCCAACAGGTGTTGGTCATTTCGCACCAAGGGGAGTGAAAATGCTCAATAAAGAATTGGCAAGTCTTTGGGAAGAATCGCTAAAAGACGAGGATTTTCGTTTTGAGCTAAAAGCTCAGGATGTTGCTGTGAAGCTCGCAAATGCCGTTGCCTTGAGCGGAATGACTCAGAAAGAACTGGCGGACAAGCTGGGCTGGAAAACAAGCCGCATGAGTAAGGTGTTGCATGGCGCGTCTAATTTGACCCTGAAAACGATGTTCCAGGTGTGTGAGGCGCTGGGCATCGACTTTGATGTTCATTTTGGCGGTAAACACCACTTGAACGACCAAGTTGAAGTGATTAATGCCAGGCGTCATGAGGTGGAGGCCATACTGAAGACAGCACGGCAGTTAAATTCAATGAGTTGGAACCGCTATGCGCAGGTAAAAACCTTCTCGCGTGTTGCCTATGGTTCTGACGAAACGGCGCGGGTAGCATGCCCATGAAGTTAGCGTCTTTTCAGCTAAAGCATTATCACTTTACCCGGCTGCTTCTTGAAGCGAACGATGGTGCGGACATCAGTGACTCTGATATGCGGGATTCACCGTATCGCGTACCTGATGCCGATAAGTTGAAAACGTCTATTGTACTGGGCGAGCCGGACTCGCTCGAAGAAGGCGCTGAACCCTTCTTTTTGTTGACGCTCGGATTGGAGTATCAAGAGCCTGAATTCCCGTATCATTTTGCTGTAGAGCTGGACGGTATTTTCGTACCCGATGAGCAGGAAAAGGAAAGCGATGATGTGCGGCACAGATTGGTCGTGAATGCGGCATCGATGCTTTACTCCGCTGTGCGTGACCAACTGCTGACCTTGTCGGCACGCCACAAATATGGCCCCATGATGTTGCCAAGTGTGGATTTTCGCCCAATAACGCCTAAAAGCTGACTTACCATTGCCCCACAACTACACAACCCTCTCCCCCTCAGAATTCGAAACCCTTGCGGCCGACATACTGTCTGCTGAGCACTCTGTTGCCTTCGAACGCTACGGAGATGGACGGAACGGATGATCCCGACCACCTGAACCACGTGTTGGCCGACCTTTACCGCATTGAAGACGCGCTGGATCTGGACATGAAGCCGCTGATTCAGGATATCTACTTCACGTTGGACGGCGCTGGCATGGAGTTGGATGACGATGGGCTGGCGGGTGAGTTTGCTCCGGTATACTACCTGCGCCCGGATGGGGCGGAAGAGCAGGGTGAGGTGATGCGGGGGCTGCGCTTGATTCGGGATGAGGTGGATAGGATTTTTTCCTCGATTTGAGTAGGTGGATAGTGAAAGTTGCGTAAGGGATTAACTAATGGCTGACAACGTTAAAAGGAATTGAAAATGCACCACCTAACCAACATCCAAATCCAGAACTTCCGTTCCTGCCAGAACGTCTCACTGGAACTCGATAACTGTACCCCATCGTTGGGTACAACAACGCCGGTAAATCGAACATCCTGCAAGCCATCGAATGGCTGGTTACGCCCAAGGTGCTTGGCAAGGCAGATTTCAATGACCCTGAATGCCCGGTAATCGTAGAGGGTGCAATCCGCGGCTTGGACGATGCCATGCTGGACCTGCTTGAGCCCCGTCATCGCCAGAAGCTTGTGCGATTTATAAGCAACGGTACTCTGAGACTGCGTAGAGTGCAGAGCGAGCCTGGCGGCGGAATAAAGAATGTGAAGCTGGAAGTGTCTGATCCCGAAGCGGGGAGCTCTGGAGCCCTAGCATGGCAAGCCGCGCCCACGGGGATTCCGCAAGCTATCCAGGCGTTGTTTCCCGATGCAATCTTTATCGGTGCCATGCAGGATGCCGCGGAAGACGCAGCCAAGGGAAAATCGAGCACAACGCTGGGCAAGTTGCTCGCCGAGTTCACCACCACGCTGGAACGGGCCCACGGCGCTAAGCTGCAGGGTTTTCTGGATGAAATTGAGCGGCATCTTGCGCCGGGCAGTCCGCAGAGAGTTGGCGAGCTGAAGCGGTTCGACAAAGAAGCCAGCGATGTAGTCGGTGATTTCTTCCCTGGGCTAAAGCTTCATCTGGATATTCCTGTACCGGGGCTGAAAGATCTGTTCAAGCAAGGCTCCGTGAAAGTCAGCGAGCATGGCCGTGAGGCAATTCGTGACTTCACCAGTTTGGGCCACGGTGCCCAGCGCAGCATCCAAATGGCACTGGTTCGTTACCTGGCCGATATGAAGGCGGTGGAGAGCGATCAGGTGCAGCGTAGGCTGCTACTGGTTGAAGAGCCTGAGTTGTTTTTGCACCCCCAGGCCATTGAGCAGGTGCGGATGGCGTTGGAAAGTCTTTCGAATTCCGGTTATCAGGTGGTGTTCGCGACCCACTCACCAATGATGATCGACAGGAGTGCTGTTGCCAGTACCCGTATTGTGAGAAAGGCGCTGACAGATGGCAAAACCCGTGTGATGCCAAGTTTGCGAGAAGCTTTGGCGCGCCGTGTAGAGAGCGAGGATAAACGCCTGCACACACTGTTCGCGCTGGAAAATGCCAGTGGTTGGTTGTTCAGTGATAAAGTGCTGTTGGCTGAGGGCACAACTGAGAAGCGTATACTGCCTGGCCTGTATCGCTCGGTAACCGGGAAGTCGATGGCTGCTGACAAAATATCGGTTATGGAACTGGGCGGCGCTGGCTCAGTGCCGGACTGTTTGACGGCCTTCAAAGAACTGGGCTTAAAAGCCAGCGCCGTTACAGACTTCGATTTTGCTCTCAACCAAGTCGTACGCCTCGGGTTAATTGATGATAATGATGAACATGTCCGCGCCTGCCTGGAGCAGATCAAAGACATGAGCGAGACGGACTCCACCATTTCAATAGGCCCAAACGGCCGCGCGGTAAATGGCCCCCAAAAGAAAGCGACGCATGTATACCGGGACTGGGCCAAGACTGGCGCGGGTAAGCCTGTTGCTGCGGCTTTGCATCGTAAACTTAAAGCTGTCGGTATTTGGACTTGGCCAACGGGTGATATTGAGTCGGTGTTGGGGTTGGCGGGGGAGAAATCAGAGGCGGAGTGGGCGGAGTTTTGCCGGAGTTTAGAGGGAGGAAACTTGGAGGAATGTGTGGCTGAGGTTGGGTTGGTGGAAGGAATGGTTTCGTGGTTGAGGGCGAGTTAATGAGTTTCTCGCTAGGCTCGGCTTTCCCGTATTGCTTATTAAACAACCAAAAGCAGGAAGTTTTTGAGGCTTAGATATGAGAGTTTTGCTATTCACAGACCTATATCCAGACGGCACGTCTCGGCAGGGTGGAGATCAAACCCAAGCAGTCAAGGAGCTCTATGAAAACGCGAAACCTCATGGTTTGTCGCTGGTGGCGGTTATTCGATTGCAACAGGTATTACGAAAGAAATTTAGTGTTCGCTGGTTTTTGCCTAGGAAAAATGGCGAAATTATCGATATTCCAGTTGTAGGTTTCAGAACCTTTTTTCTTAAGTTCCTTACCCGTAAGTTAATCGAGAGGCAGTTAGCTAGAAGAGAATATGATGTGTTAGTTTGTCATTTAAGCTTGTGTGCATTGCAAGTTAAAATGATGAAGTTTGGCGAAGATAAACCTAAGGTTTTGGTTGTCCACCGATCAGATTTGAATCACAAGTATCTTTCTGACTGCATAGATTACTTTGACTTGGTCTGCGCGCGCTCGCACGCTATAAAGGTTGAGCTCGAGGCCCGATTTAATTTGTCCTTTGTTCCTGTGGTTTACTCTGGAATTCCTGACTACTTTTTTGAGCCGATAGGTTTCGAAGTTGGTCACTTCTCTAATAAGCAACCACTTCGACTAATATATGCAGGTGAGCTAAAGGCTCTTAAGAATATAGATGCCGTTATCAAGTCAATTCCCATTCTCTTAAATGAGGGTCTTGATGTGAGGTTTCAAATATTTGGAGAGGGTCCTGAGTTCGATAAACTGAAAAATATGGTTGCTACCCAAGGTTTAGAAGAAATTGTAAGTTTTCATGGCTGGGTTGAAAGAACAGAGCTTACTCAGCACCTTTCCAAAGCTCATATGTTTGTTATGCCTAGTAAGCCGGAGACATTTGGGTTGGTCTATCTCGAGGCAATGGCCATGGGATTGGCCATACTTGGCCACAAAGGTGAGGGTATTGATGGGGTTGTTGAGGATGGAGAAAGCGCTTTGATGGTTAACTCGGCAGATGAGCACTCGATAGCCGGCAAGATTATAAGATTTTATAATTTGGGCAAGTCGGAGCGAGGGGAAATGATTCGGGCAGGTAGAGCAATTGCGGAGAACTATCGCCTAGAGTCTGCCGCCCGGAATTATTTTGAGACTTTGAAATCTGCAAAATGAAGATTGGTGCCCAGAGATTTCTTCTGCGTGAAAACGTGTAGATTTTTATTTTTCGATTCCATATCCCTGGTGAGTTAGATGGCTGGTAATTTTAAGGTTCTGTATCTTTGTGATTTTAATTTAAATAGAAACTCAGGTAAGGATCGAGCAACGCGACAAAAGTTAGCTGCACTTCGTGGTCAGGTTGATGAGCTTACTATAGTGAGTAATCCCTTTAGGAGTCAGGCTTTTCGGTTTTTTTCTATAGTTTTCTTGGATGTTAAGGCATTGTTCTGCCTGCTTTTCAATCGTCCCGATTTTTTTGTTAGCCGAGGGTACGCTGGGGGCATAACAATGTTTATGGCGGATTTTTTGTCTGTTAGAACCGTGCGAGAGATCCATGCAGATGCACTTGAAGAATTATCACTCTTACCTTTTTCCGGCCTGAAGTTGTTTGGTGTCAAATTTCTAGCAAAGCTTGCTCATAAGTTAGATGTTTCGGCTGAAATTAGGGTTTTTAATCATCCAGATCTGATGAAGAGCTATAGGGAACGAGGTCTAGCTGGTGAGCATGACTTTTTTGTATATAACGGTTACGCTCCTGATGAAAGAAGCTATCTTTCTAAGGCCCAGGCGAGGGAAAGGTTTGGCTTTGGTAATGATGAACGAATACTTGTATTTATCGGTGCTGCTTCGAAATGGCATGGAGTAGAGTATCTGGTGAAGCTTCAAAGGGAGTTTGATGAAAGAGGTGAGAATATTAAAGTTGTATTTGGTGGTGGCGATGTTAGTGGATTTGATAAAGATGGGCGATGTATTAACTTTTCGCCTTTAGATGATCAGGACTGCGCGGACCTAGTAAGAGCTTCTGATTTTTGTCTGCTGCCGGTAAAAAATAACAGGGTGAGTCCAGGTAGTCCGTTGAAGTTGTATGACTATATAGTGAATGAAAGGTTTGTTTTTGCCCAGTCAGAGACTAATGGATATTCGGATGAGGTTGATAGGTTCAGTATAGGAGTGTCGGTAGACTTCACTAATACAGAGCTGGCCTGTTCTAAGATTTTAGAAGCGTTCGAGAAGGATTGGCCTGAGAAGTACCCTGAATGCAAAGCTTCATGGTCAGACAGGATGGGGCAGTGGATAAGCGGCCTGACGTCTTACTCTGGGTAGAATATCGGCTCTTGGTGAGGATGTGTTCATCAACGGTGACGGCGAAACCAGCCGGGATTTCTGTTTTATCGAGAACGCGGTGCAGGCCAACCTGCTGGCGGCCACGGCAGAGGATTCTGCCAAAAATGAGGTTTACAACGTGGCGGTGGGTGATCGCACCACGCTGAATGATCTGTTTGCGGCGCTTAAGAGTGCCCTGGCGGAGAATGGGGTGGTGTATGACAAAGAGCCGGTGTACCGGGATTTTCGGCCGGGGGATGTTCGGCATTCCCAGGCGGATATTGGTAAGGCTGCGGGTAAGTTGGGGTATGCGCCGGAGTTTCGGATTCGTGAGGGGATTGCTAAGGCGATGCCTTGGTATCTTGAGAATGAATCCGGCTGTAACGGGGGAGAACCCGGATGCATTAAAGTTTTCGAAGATATTCGAAATTGAGCAAGGGGTTGATAGGCACCTAAGTCTTTACGAGGAAGTTATCCCAGGACGTAGTTCTTGTGTTTAATACCATTCGTCATCTTGGTTTGCCTGTTGGGCTGGGAGTTTAATTGGAGATTGTATCCTCGGCGTATCATGTTCTTAGCGCCTCGGTAATTTTTTTTCTGGGAGCGGCTATTTCTGCATCGGTCGGCCAAAGGTTTAACATTGGCGCGGTTAAGTCCTTGGGGCTTTATGGTTGGCATACCTTTTTCTGCTTGTTCTATTGTTGGTATGTCCTACGGGCGGGCGGCGATGCAGTTGGCTATTTTCGCCATGGGCTGTTTTGGACCGGTGAAATTGGAGTTGGGACTGCAGCAGTAAGGGCCATGGCCGCTTTACTGGTTTCTGGCATGGGATTGTCAATCCTTGGTACCTTCCTTGTATTCAATATTTTTGGCCAGATCGGGGTGTTGGCGTTTTGGGGAAGCCTGAAAGAGGCCACGAAAGGCAAGCCCTGGCGTATTCGGTGGTTGGCAACGCTCATCGTTCTTCTTCCATCGGTGAGTTTCTGGTCTTCCGCTTTGGGCAAAGATGCAATTTCGTTTATGGCGACCGGGTTGGCACTCTGGAGCTCCTTAAACTTGGCTAAGCGCGGTTTACTGATGACGATCGCCATCGGTGCAATGTTCATCGTGTGGCCGCATATGGCGGGTATCATGGTAATGGCCATCACCATGGCAGCGGTGATGGATAGTAATGCTTCAGCCGTAAAGAAGGTTTTGTTAGGAGGGCTTGCAGCAGGGGTTGCAGCGGCACTTGTTCCATTTGCACTCAGGTATGCAGGCGTCGGCGAGGTAGTGGATGTTGAATCGCTCGCAAATTACATAGACAAGCGACAGTCCTACAATACTGAAGGCGATGGCGGCGTTGATATTGCTGCTATGACTCTTCCGATGCAGTTGTTTACCTATCTTTTCCGGCCAGTACTTTTTGAGGCAAGAAGTGTCTTTGCGCTAGCCGCATCGCTGGATAATCTGATCTTGCTGGGATTGTTCGTTATTGGTGGCATTGCACTTTTACGTGGCAGAAAAACAGGGCTTGGTGAGAACAGAACGTTTATGTGGGCCTACGCCCTTGGAGCTTGGCTTATTCTTGCTATGACTACCGCAAACCTTGGCATCGCGTTGAGGCAAAAGTGGATGTTCGCGCCGATGCTCATCTTTCTGCTCATTTCAGTGATTGGGCGAAGGCGAGATCCATCCTCAGAACACAACCAAGCGTAGATCCAAATGATGTCAAACTATCAGAATTGCCGACAGGCTTTGTCGGTTAACCCAAAAACCTGGCTAATCACAGGCACCGCCGGCTTCATAGGCTCAAACCTCCTCGAACACCTCCTAAAACTAAACCAACGCGTAGTCGGACTGGACAACTTCGCTACCGGCCACCAAAGCAATCTGGATGAAGTTCAGTCCCTGGTGTCGCCAGAGCAGTGGTCCCGCTTCACCTTCATCGAAGGCGATATCCGAAATCTGGAAGATTGTGCTCGGGCCTGCGAGGGTGTGGATTACGTGCTGCACCAGGCCGCACTGGGTTCGGTGCCCCGGTCTTTGAATGACCCCATCACCACCAATGCGGCCAACATTACCGGCTTTCTGAACATGCTGGTGGCTGCGCGGGATGCGGGGGTGAAGAGTTTCACTTATGCGGCGTCCAGCTCTACCTATGGCGATCACCCGGCGTTGCCCAAGGTGGAGGAGAACATTGGCAAGCCATTGTCGCCCTATGCGGTCACCAAGTATGTGAATGAGCTGTATGCAGAGGTGTTCGCCCGTAGTTACGGCTTCAAGGCCATTGGCCTGCGTTACTTCAACGTGTTCGGTAAGCGCCAGGACCCGGGCGGTGCCTATGCCGCGGTTATTCCGAAATGGACCGCCGCCATGGTGCGCGGTGAGGATGTGTTCATCAACGGCGATGGCGACACCAGCCGGGATTTCTGTTTTATCGAGAATGCGGTGCAGGCCAACCTGCTGGCGGCCACGGCGGAGGATTCTGCCAAAAACGAGGTTTACAACGTGGCGGTGGGTGACCGCACTACGCTGAATGATCTGTTCGCCGCGCTGAAGAGTGCTCTGGCGGAGAATGGCGTGGTCCCGCGTGAAGAAAAAAAGCGGCTTGGGCAGGCGGGGCGCAGAAGGATTATCGAGAGGTTTTCACTAAATTCCACGGCAGAACACTACCTGGCTTTGTATAAGAGGGCCGGTGGCTAGCTGTGGTCAAAGGAAGCGTTACGGTCATCTGCTCAATCAGCGATCCGGTTATTGGATGATATTATCCAGGAGCTCTGCACTCTTGAGGATTTCGAAGCGTCAGTTTTTGGTGTTTGATAAAATTTGGTTTTCATATTTCATGATTAAGTTGTTCTACCTCTTTTTCGCGAAAACCATATTTTCAAAACTGACTACACTGGGGGATACGTTCCGCTATTTAAACGGGAGGAAAGCATGGGAAAGTGATTGGTTTTACTCGTCGACTGTGATGATGGATAGTTTTGCGGGTACTTTCGGTAAAATTCTTGGTCCGTATTTGGGTAGCTTACCATTTACTATTATTTCCTTTATAGGGATTTATTATCCTGTCTCCAAGTTGAACTTAACCAAGAAGGGATTGTTGGGCTTTGGCTAGGGCTATTGCTTGTTTGCTAGATGAGAAACTATCGGATGTTCAACTTTGGGAGAGTCGTTGTCGCAGGAGTCGGGAACGCATTAGTGAGTGTTACTCTCTCGAAAGTACCGTGCGAATGTATGAACAGGCATGGAATTTGTCAGTGTGACTTCCCGTGAGTGACGTTGCATGGGTGTTAAGCGAAGGGTTTTGGGCAATGCGTTTCTACGATTTGCCCAATTTTTTTGCATGCCTGCTGTTTGTAATTGTGGCCTCAAGGCTCTTAAAAGTGCCCGCCAGTGTGCAAGTAATACTTGTAGGGCATTGCTTGCTCCCCCTGTTTCTGAACGGTGTCCTTTTTCCGTTCAGCTATATGCCGGACGTGTTCAAATACTGGCGGGAGTTTAATGCGATCCGCGCTGGAGAGCTTGGATTTATTCAGGCAATGTCGGGCAACAATGTTGAGCAGGCATCTGCGCTTTTTTCCATTCTGCCACTTCCGTTTGCGGTAACTCCGCTCAGTCTGGGTTTTTTCAACACGTTTTTGTATTCTGCTCTGTTCTTCTGGCTCTATAGAAAACGAGTATTTACGCCGGCATCCATGTGGTTTTTCCTTTTATATCCAAGCCTTGCGCTTTATACCGCGTTGGGTCTGAGAGACACATTTATTCTGGTGTTTATGGTCGTGGCGATCCAATGGGCCCGCGAAGGCCGATGGGTCGTCATCTGGATGCCTCTGGCGTTACTCTTTCTTATCAAGTTCCAGAACTTCTTTATCGTAGCGCCCGTGCTTTTCTTGTATCTGGTGTTTGGTATTCCTAGAACGGGCGTGTCCGTAGAAAAGGGGTTGGTGACTCTCGGTGCTGGAGTTGGTGCTTTGATAGCAGTCAGCCCATTTGCTTTACCTGTGGTGAACCACTTCAGGGCTGCGATGTTCATTGAGGATGGAGGTGAGGCTGGTCAGGTGGAGCTTATAAGCGGTCCGGGCGAGTTCGTTTTAGAGGGGCTGACCAGTGGATTGTACTTTTTGCTGAAACCTTTTCCCTGGGAGGTATCTAACGCGCTCCAGATGGTTCAGTCTGTAGAGAACCTTCTGGTAGCGGTCATTCTATTTATATTGATTCGGGCTGCCTGGAGGAGAGTACCTAAAAAGCTTATATTCTGGTTGCTTTTTATGGCATTTGCTTTGTCGATTTATGGCTTGGTTGTGTTTAACTACGGCACCGCTGCCCGTTATCGTTATCCGTTTGTTGTTCTGTTTGTGGTATTCGTCTGTGCGGATTGCCATGTGCGCTCTTTGTTCCGGTTGTCCCGGCCCCGGAGCGAAACGAGAGTGATAAGTCCTGCAGCATCATAAGCTTCCATCCCTGTAAATGGTCTAACCTTTGTCTCGATCTGTTGTATTTACGTCAAACACCGCTTGGTTTCTGTTCAACTTTCGCAAGAAAGCGATCTCAACTCTTGTTGGCCAGGGATACCGGGTTATCTGTATAGCCCCGGAAGATGCCTATGCCCGTCGCATAGTATCCGAACTGGGCGCGGAGTTTATGGCTGTGCCAATGGAGGGTAAAAGCGTCGGCCTGGTTAAGGAGTCGGCTTGTATTTGGACTCTTTACCGTCTGATCAGGAGATTGCAGCCAACGATCGTTTTCAACTCAACGATCAAGATGAATGTGTACGGTGGGCTTTGCTGTTGGTTTCTGGGCATCCCCTTTGCAAATAACATCTCAGGTTTGGGAACGGCGTTCATCCACGATTCCTGGCTTTTTCGCCGTGTCCGCCAGCTTTACGGAATGGTCAACCGTCGCGCCCGTCACCTCTTTTTCCAGAACGAGGAAGACCTGGAGGTGTTTCGCAGTTCGGGTATCCTCGGCGATACCCCCTATACCTTGTTGCCAGGTTCCGGCGTAGACCTTCAGCATTTTTCTCCCTCTCCGTTACCTGCCGGTAACACCGCCATTTTTCTGATGATCGCCCGCCTTCTCGGCGACAAGGGTGTGCGTGAGTATGCGACTGCGGCTTCTGCGTTGCGAGAGCAGGGTGTGAATGGGCGCTGTCTATTGCTAGGTCAACTGGGAGTGAGTAACCGCACGGCGATCACTGAGGAGGAAGTAGCGGTGTGGCAGTCTGAGGGATTGATTGAGTACCTCGGCGAGACAGATGATGTGCGTCCTTATATCCAGCGGGCGGATACACTGGTGTTACCCTCCTATCGCGAAGGCATGCCCCGAACGGTGCTTGAGGCCGCCGCTATGGGCCGGCCTGCCATCGTGACGGATGTGCCTGGTTGTCGGCATGCGATTGAGCCAGGTGTGACGGGCTGGTTGTGTGAGGCGCGCAATTCAGAATCTTTGGCTGCGCAAATGAGGCGGTTTGTTGAGATGGAGCCTGCGCACAGGCAGGCTGCAGGGGATGCGGCCCGGCAGCGTATGGAGGCCTATTTTAGCGAGGATGTGGTGGTTCAGGCATATCTCGACTGCCTCAAAGACATAGAGTGATTCTGACAAAATATACATTCCTATTTCCCGCCGCAGGCCTTGTTCTTCACACCTGCTAAAATCGTATTTATTCGACAACCGAAATTTCTAATCGTTTTTTCAGCGGAATAATCATTTTGAGCGCGATGACGGGGGATGAAATCGGCTATGCCTGGTTGGCTGTGCACTATAAGGTACAGCCAGTGCAGCCTTTTGCTGTCGAGAGCCGCATCGGGCCCGGGCGCCGAACCTGGCAGGAGGGTGGCCGTCGCCTGGAATACTATACAGAGGCGATGCGTCCTCCGGCATCGCTGGGTGCGCACCTGACGTTTGCGTTGAAACATGAAGGGGTGGCGCTGGAATTCCTCGCCCGGTTGTTTGAGGTGGTACCAGCAGAGGCGCTTGCTGAATGGATATGCTCTGAACCTACCGGGCAGTATGCCCGGCGTGCGGGTTTTTTCTATGAATGGCTGACCGGTAATACCCTGGCAGTTGAGGGCGTTGGCGGCAACTATCGTGATGCGCTGGACCCGGAGCTTTACGTTACAGCCGCCGACGCGCGTCGTAATCGCCGATGGCGGATTAATGACAATATGCCAGGAACACGGGACTTTTGCCCGCTTGTCCGCCGAACTGCAGCCCTGCGGGAGGCAAGGCAATACGCCATCGCGGATAGGCTGGAGGCGATGGAAGTTGAGTTCGGGCCGGATATTATTCGCCGTAGCGCTGTGTGGCTGACCATCAAGGAGAGTCGTGCCAGTTTTGTGATTGAGCACGAAGGGCAGCATCAGGACCGCATACGCCGGTTTTCGTAGGGAGTAATTCGATCGACTACGGTGCCGTCGTGCATTATGTGTGCCCCCACTGGGAGTGGTTGCCCGGTATGCTTGAGGGGTTACAGCGTTTTCTGGTGAATGATACGCTCCGCCGCGACGGCGTAGTGCCCGAACCTTTCATTTTGCCGGTCTCAGCGGCGATAACATCCTCGGCGGTCAGGCGTGCCGAGTATGACCGGATTCTTGAGCGTTACTCCCGACCCTTGATGGCGGCTTTCCGTGAATCGGTTGATTTCAGCCGTGAACGGGTGGCGTATGCAGATGGTATCGAGTCTGATTTTGTTTTTGGTGCCTATGGTGAAGCAGCACCCGTTTGGCGTTATCCGGACTTAACCGAACAGGCGGAATATCTGTTCGGGATCATTCGCCATACTCTGGAGCACGAGATGCATCATCAGGCTGCCTTTCAGAGGGCCTGGTATCGCACGCGGGAGGCTGTGAAGGACTATGTGGAAGGCCCCGATGATCACATTGACCGGATCATTCGGGCGATACGCCAGCATGGCCGCGTCAGTGGCAAACTCATGAAGGAGTTTCCGGTGCTGGCGAAGGCTGACCTTGCATCTGAATTAGAGCAGGTGGTGGCTGAGGGGTTTGCTGGTTTGTCGTTGTGACCAAAGTCACATTTCCATTTCCCGCCACATGCGCTATCTTTTGTAACACCCCGTTAAGTATCGTTGTTTAACCCAATCATTCCGCCAGGGACGTTTCATGGAAGCGGCTAGCACTACCGGTTTTATTGCAGTTGTTATCTCACTTTTTGCTCTGTTGTCCCTGCGTCCCTTGGCGCGGCGTGTGCGTTTGGTGGATATGCCTGATGAACGCAAGGTCCATAAGGGTGCCGTGCCGCTGACCGGCGGGCTGAGCGCCTTTGCCGGGCTGTTGGTGGCCTGGTTGATTGCCATGCCGCTGGGTGGCGGTTTTGGTATTTACCTGTTGTGTTCTCTGTTGCTGGTAACGTTGGGTGCCATTGACGATGCACGGGATATTCCGGCCCGCTTCCGGCTTTGGGCCCAAGTGGTACTGGGGGCATTGCTGGCCTATGGTTCCGGGGTTTATTTGAACACTTTTGGTAATCTGTTGGGCTTTGGTGATATTGCTCTGGGCTTTCTGGGGCCGGCGGTCACCATTGCGGCGGTGATTGGTGCGACTAACGCATTTAATATGGTTGACGGTATTGACGGTCTGGCGGGCAGCATGAGCCTGGTCACGTTGTTGTCGCTGGGTCTCCTGTTCTGGTGGTCGCCCGGCTTTGGTATGGAGTTGGCCCTGGCGGTCACCATTGCCATGGCGTTGCTTCCGTACCTTGCCGCTAATCTGGGCATTCGGCCGTTCCGTCATAAGATTTTTATGGGTGATGCCGGTTCCATGTTTATCGGCTTCTCGGTGGTATGGCTGTTGGTCAATGGTGCGCAGGCGGGTGAGCAGGCATTTCGGCCAGTGACTGCGTTGTGGGTGATTGCCGTTCCGTTGATGGATATGGTGGCCATTATGGTTCGTCGTGCCCGCAAGGGTGAATCCGTGATGCAGCCGGACCGGGATCATCTGCACCATATTTTCCTCCGTGCCGGGTTAACGGATCGGCAGGCGCTGGTGGTGATTACGATGTTTTCACTGGCCATGGCCGGCTTCGGGATTGTCGGTGAGCTGTATGAGGTGCCGGAGTGGGTGATGTTTGTGTTGTTCCTGGCGGTGTTTGTGGTTTATGAGCGGGCGTTGGGGCGGGTTTGGCGGTTGGTGGCGGCGGTTCGTCGGCAGGCGTTGAAGTGAGTCTTGAGTTCTTATCTTGCGTCCAGCATAACATTCCGTAGAATTGTCCCTCCTTTTTTGCTTGCGATTACAGGTAGTTTGATCGCGTCATTATCCCCGGACGAGAAGTTTATATGACATCAACGAATCCTCGTAGTGGTTCTGATCGGGAGGTTACCCTGGTAGACCTTGCCGCAATACTGGTGCAGCGCCGACTGGTTTTTGTATTGACTTTTCTGGTGGTGGTTGCTTTGGGGGTAGCTTACGCATTAACGACCCCGGAAAAATATGAGTATGTCAGCCTGGTGCAGATGGCTGAGGACTCAGAAGGTCAGCCGGTAGAGTCTGCTAGTTCCTCTATTGTTGCGATTGAATCGTATTGGTTTCCTGCTGTTGAAGCCCGTTATCAGGAAGAGGCCGGAAAGCTCTTGCCTTTTCCGGTGTCTGCCAGCAGTCCACGTAACACCTCACTGATTAGGATTGAGAGCCTTGCTCGTCGTGATCATTCCGAACTTGTAAATGAGGTCCACTCGGATCTCATTGATGAGTTGACTGCGACTCAGAATGAGAAGCTTCAAAGTATTCGGGGTCGTCTGGAGCGTCAGTTGCGTGCAACTGACCAGATCCTTGAAGAGCTTCGTGCCGCAGACGGGCAGGGCCAGGCCGTTGCTGAAGCAATAGGCCAGAAAGTAGAGCTGGAAGGTCAGCTTGAAAGGCAGTCTTCGTCGGTGGTTATAGCTACTGCGAGAGAGAGTGTTCGTAAGATGAAACCCAACGTCCCTCTGATTGTAATGATTTCTGTAGCTCTGGGAGTTGTTCTAGCCATGATTGCAGCATTTTTGGCGGAATTCGGATCCCTTGTAAGAACCCGGCTACGCGATTGATTTCTGTGATTTCTGTTGCACTTAGCAGCAGCTTGGTGTGCTTGCTGCGTCAGGAGCGCTTTTTTCGATGAGGATTGTGTATCTGTCCGCTTCGATCATTCCTGGACCTGAAGCAAATAGTGTTCAGGTTGCACGCATGTGTGACAATTTCGCGACGGATCATGAGGTTATTCTGGTTTGTCGCACGGGCGAATCTATCTCCGAAGAGCGCTTAAAGGCTCGCTATGGTCTCAAGTCCCGGTTTCGTGTCGTTCGATGCTGGTGGCCCGCGGTGCCGGTATTGGGGTCACTGATATATGCCCTGCAGGTCCTTGTGTTTGCGTTATGCAGTAAGCGACCTGATGTCTTTTATGGTCGGCATTTGATATCGCTATGGTTGGTCCGATTCCTGGGCGTGCCGGTTATATACGAGGCACATATGCCCGCCGGCTCGCGTATGGCCAGATTGCTTTGCAGGCAGTTGTTCCGTCATTCCTGTTTTCGCCGTCTGGTTTGTGTTTCTGAGAAACTCTTGTCCCACTACCGCAGGAATTTCCCTTCAATTGTAGAAGAAAACAGCCTGGTCGCACCCAATGGTGCTGATCGGTTCGAGCCTGTCACATCTGGCCAGCAATTCCAGTTGCCTGATTCGGTGGTTGGTTATATCGGGAGTGCAAAAAAGGAAAAGGGGATTGATCTGGTCCTTGGGCTTGCAGCAAAAATGCCCTCTCAGGCTTTTTGTGTAGCCGGTCCGTCCCATGAAGCCTTGTTGTCGCTTGGTTACGAAGTTCCGGATAATGTCTATTTGCCGGGGTTTCTTTCGCAGGACGAGATTGCCGCTATTTTGCCGAAGCTGACCGTAGTGCTTGCTCCCTATAAGCCTGGCGAAGCAGATGCTGCCTCCGCTTTGACGGATGATGCTCAATGGGGCTCCCCGCTCAAGATCTTTGAATTTATGTCTGCGGGGAAATGCATTATCGCATCAGATATCGATATCGTCAGGGAGTTAATTGATTCGGGTGTTGAGGGTGTTTTGTGTCCTGCCGGTGATATCGAGGCATGGGCAGAGGCACTGGTTGCTTTGCTCGGAAATAAAACGGAGCGGCAAAGGTTGTCGGATAATGCGCGGCATCGGTTCGCTGAAAAATATGATCGTGCTGTTCGGGCCCGCTATGTGCTTGAAGGCAACTAGGTTATGAAACATTTTGTTTTGTTTCGCGGCCGGCCCGGGGTTTCTGCTGTCCGTCGCTGTTTGATTTTACTGTTTCTTTTCCTGTTTCTGCTGAGTCCATATCTGGATGTCGGCGGCGGGATGTTGAACGCCGGCGTTGTCACTTCTTTGATCTTTTTCCTTTTTTTCTGGCCCCTTTTGATCAGGGTTGTGGTTCGACCTTCCTTTCTTTTCTTGGCTGTGCCGCTGGCCGCTTTCGTTCTTTATAACTCGATGGTCTCACTGGCGGGTTATCAGGGGCCAGTTACCATGTTTACGCAACTAGCCATCAAAATGATGTTTTATGTGGCGGTGGGTTTTGTGCTGGCGATGTACCTTGGCGAGTTTCAGCTGTCCGAGGAGCAGGTCACTGAGCTGCTTTTGCGGCTTGTGCTATACGTCGTTATTATTAATTCGGCACTTGCACTGGTGTTCTTTTTGAATCAGGAACTCCGCACGCTCGCGGAGTCGTTTCTGTATTCAGACGAATCAATGAATATTAACTATGAGCTGAATACCAGACGGATGCGCGGGCTTGCATCTTCTGGCGGTGCTGCACTGTCGGTATTCCATGCGCTAGGTATTATCCTTTCAGCCTGGTTGTATCTTTCCGGAAGAATCGGAATACTCCTGTTTGCTTTCAGCTCTGTACTGATCGCTTGTTCGATGCTGGTTATTGGGCGTTCCGGCATCGTATTGCTGGTTGTTTCTTTCCCGGTACTGGTATTACTTGGCTACGTCAACAGCACTAGCCCCAACCGATTAAAAACAGTTGTTCTCGTATTATTGACCTCGATGGCGATTCTTTCCCTGCCTTTGCTGGCGTGGATGATACTTCCAAGATCCATGTTCGAGTACGCCATTGGCTTTCTTTATGGTGGTATCGAGGGTGTGAAAGAAGAGGGTACCCTGGCCATCATCGCTTCGTTTTACCAGTTTCCCCAGAACATTTCAGAGTTGCTGATGGGGGTGGGGAATTATTCAGGTGCTTTTGCCGCGGATACGTCGGCTGATCCTGGATATATGAAAACCATAACGGCATTGGGCATTCCCCTCGCAGTGGTTTTTTATATGCTGGCGGCGATCTTTTCTGTTGTTCTGGTATTTGCGAGAGATTGTAGCTACTTCATCCGGGGAATCATGATCTTGATGGTTTTTGCTGTACTGGTGGTCGAGCTGAAGGAGCCTTTCCTGCTCCAGAATTACACGGGGAGATTGTTCTGGTTGTTGTTCGGCTGCGCTGCATTTTACTGGCGTCCCCGAAGAGTTGATATCCTCCAACCCCACTAAATTCCTTCCTGTTATTTTGTATCCGATTCGGGTTTCTGCGTTCTATGAAAGTTCTGCATGTGATAACCAGTCTGCAAGGTAATGGCGCTGAGGGGGCGCTTTATCGTCTGTGTGTTGCAGATAGGGCTACCACCCATGTTGTTGTATCTTTAATGGATGAGGGCATTTATGGGGCGAGACTCAAAGAGGCCGGTGTAGAAGTCCGGTGCGCAGGTATGCCGCGTGGACGGCTTACTGTCTCTGGTCTGTTTCGTTTGTGGAGATCGATTAGGGGTGTCCGGCCAGATGTTATCCAGACCTGGATGTACCATGCAGATCTTCTGGGGGGGCTTGCCGGCTGGATGGCCGGTCACAGGCGGGTTGTTTGGGGCATCAGAAATACGGAGCTGGACAGGCATAAGTCAGGTCGTTCGACGGTGTTGATTGCCAGGTTGTGCGCAAAGCTATCTGGATGGATTCCTTCCCGTATCGCGGTATGTGCAAACGAAGCGGCAAGGGTGCATGCGAATCTGGGCTATGTCGCTGAAAAAATGGTTGTAATCCCTAATGGATATGATCTTGTCCGTCTCTGCCCGGATCTTGATGTTGGCCCAAATGTATTAGCCGAGCTCTCCTTGCCCGTCGATCGTCCTCTGGTGGGGATGATTGCCCGGTTTGACCCGTTTAAAGATCACGGCAATTTGTTGTCGGCACTTTCGTTACTTGTGGCCAAGGGTATCAAGTTTCATTGTTTGCTTGTGGGAGAGGGTCTGGACCACAGCAATCGGGAGCTTAAAAAATTGATGTCGTATGAAGGCCTTGACGATTATGTCTCCTTGTTAGGGCGAAGGGATGATGTCCCCACAATTATGAATGCGCTGGATATTCATGTGCTTTCCAGTTCCAGCGAGGCATTTCCCAATGTGGTTGCGGAAGCTATGGCCTGCGGCACCCCTTGTGTTTGTACCGACGTGGGGGATGCGGCAAACATAGTGGGCGACACCGGCTGGTTGGTTCCGCCGTCTCAACCGGAAGCCCTGTCTGCGGCTCTGATGGCTGCGCTGGAGGAGTTGCAGGATAGCGCTTCCTGGGAAGCGCGGCAGCAGGATGCCCGGTTGCGAATTGAACGCTACTTTGGCATCGATACTATGGTTTCTGCCTATCGGAACCTCTGGTCGGAAGTTGCTGATCAAAAAGCGCCGGGTGTTGAATGAAAGTTGTTTATGTGATTACCCGCTCGGATGTGATGGGTGGTGCCAGTATCCATTTGTTGGATCTTGCAGCGGGCGTTCAAGCCAGGGGGCATGAGGTTACGATTCTCGTCGGCGGCGAGGGCATTGTGGTGGACCGGGCGCGTGAAAAAGGCTTGTCTTGTTTGCCGCTCAAGTATTTGGTAAGAGAAATTTCGCCACTAAGAGACCTGCGCTGTTACTTTGAGATTAAAGGTCACCTTGAAGCACTTGCCCCGGATCTGGTTCATTTGCATTCTGCGAAAGCGGGCATCCTTGGGAGATTTGCTGCTTCCGCGTTGAATATACCTGCGGTTTACACCGCCCATGGCTGGGCTTTTACCGAGGGTGTATCAGCTTCAAGTCGTCGGTTGTACGCTTTTATTGAGCAGCATATGGCACGCTTTACCAGCCAGATTATAACTGTTTCTGACTATGACCGGCGGTTGGCGCTGGACACTTCCGTTGGTAATCCCGGGCTTATTACAACTGTCCATAACGGGATTCCGGATGCTCCGGATTTAATTCATCGCTACGATACGGAACCTCATGCCAGCCGCGTTCGTCTTATTATGGTTGCCAGGTTCGAGCAACAGAAAGATCATGAGGTTCTGGTTAACGCGCTGGCCGGTCTTGCCGGGCTGGATTGGGAGCTGGAGTTGATCGGGGATGGGCCAAATCTGGGGTCTATCAGGGATCTCGTAGACCGCCATGGGCTTATTGATAGGGTTGAGTTTGCGGGAGCCCGGAACGATGTCCCCCAGCGCATTCAACGAGCAGATGTGCTGCTGCTGACTTCCCGATGGGAAGGGCTACCTTTGACGATATTGGAGGGTATGCGGGCAGGGTTGCCAGTTATTGCATCAGATGTTGGGGGTGTGAGTGAATCAGTGGACCATGGGAGAACAGGCTATCTTGTGCCCAGGTCCGGTCTTGAAGAGCTGCAAGCTGTGTTGAAACAGGTTATAGCCTCTCCAGAATTGAGACGGGAGATGGGGATGGCGGGCAGAAAGCGGTTTGAGGAAGAGTTCACGTTTGAGCTTATGCTGGATAGAACGCTTCACGTATATGAAGAGGCCCTGTGAAAACGGATATGAAGGTTTTGATAACCGGGGCTGGTGGGTTTGTTGGATCCGCGCTAGTGGATTATTTGGCCAGTTCGAGTGGCTGTTCGGTCGTGGGGTGCGTGAGGACTGCTACACCAGGGTTAGGATTTCAATCCTATGAGACTGGAGACCTTGTAGAGTTCGATCGCTGGGACGAGGCACTGGAGAGTGTCGATGCTGTGGTACATCTGGCGGCCAGGGCGCATGTTCTGAAAGAGCAGACGGCGAATGCGTTAGAGCAGTTTCGGATTATGAATGTGGATGTCACTGTCAGGTTGGCGGAAGCAGCACTGCGTGCTGGGGTGAGGCGGTTTGTGTATGTCAGCTCTATTGGAGTAAATGGAGCTGTCACTTCTGGTGGTCCGTTTTCTGAGGATATGGATCCGGCTCCGGAAACGGATTATGCCATCTCCAAGCTGGAAGCCGAGGAAAAGCTGAAAAGCTTGTTTTCCGGCACTGGTGTGGAGTTGGTCGTCGTAAGGCCTCCGCTGGTATACGGTGGTAAGGCTCCGGGAAACTTCAGGCGCTTGCTTCAATTGTCGAGCATTGGTTTGCCTTTGCCCTTCGCACGTATTGGAAACCAGCGTAGTATGTTGGCGCTGGATAATCTGGTTGATTTTCTGGGGTGTTGTATTCATCACAACAACGCCGCGGATCAGACGTTCGTCGTTGCTGACAGGGAGTCGTTGTCCTTACCTGAGATAGTCACTGCTATAGGCTCGGGCATGAATCGAAAGATTCGCCTTTTTCCCGTGCCGGTTAAGGCGCTGGCATTCGGTGCTGCCCTGGTTGGAAAGCGGTCTGAGTTCAATCAGCTGTGTGGTTCGCTGGTTGTTGATACCCAAAAAGTCCATGACGTGCTGGGCTGGCAGCCTCCGGTTTCTGCGCGAACGGCATTGGTCGAGGCTGGGCGGGAGTTTCTTGCATCATCCTGATTTTCGCTGTTATCACCGGATTTGATATGGGAGCATTAATTGATTCGTCTGTTTGATGTTGTGTTCGCTGTGCTGGGACTGGTGGTTGGTTTCCCAGCTTTGCTGGTCATCACCCTGATCGGCCTTTTCGACACCGGCTCCCCCATCTTCCGCCAGGAACGCGTGGGCCGTAATCGCAAACCCTTCATACTGGTCAAATTCCGCACCATGCGTCCGGAAACTGCCTCAGTTGCCAGTCATCTTGCGGATGCCTCCGCTATTACACCGCTTGGCCGTTTTTTGCGCCGTACCAAGTTGGACGAGTTGCCCCAACTCTGGAACGTTCTCAAAGGCGAAATGAGCCTGGTCGGCCCGCGTCCCTGCCTGTTTAGTCAGGAAGAGCTGATCGCCGAGCGGGAACAGCGTGGCGTGCTGGATGCCCGTCCCGGCATTACCGGATTGGCACAAATTAATGATATCGACATGTCTACGCCACGGCTGTTGGCGGAAACTGATGCTAAGATGTTATCCGGAATGTCTATTAAGACCTATTTCTATTACATCGTGATGACAGTTCTGGGACGAGGTGCGGGTGATCGGGTCAAGGAGTAATTTGGTCAAGAGGTTTTTCGGGCTACCCCGGATATACAAGCGGATTGTCTCCGTTGCTTCCGATGTATTCTTTCTTTTCTTCGCCTTCTGGGCGGCGTTTGCGCTGAGACTGGAGCAGGAGACCTGGCTGCCTTCAGTGGATCAGCTTGTGGTCTGTTTTGTCACGGTAATTGTGACCATTGGGGTGTTTATCAAGCTGGGGCTTTACCGGGCTGTTATTCGGTATCTCAGTGATAAAGCTTTTCTCACGATTGTTTATGGGGTAGTTACGTCCAGCCTGGTGATGATTGTGCTGGGCTACCTGATGCAAGTGTTTATTCCCCGCTCGGTGCCAATTATCTATGGCGCGCTGGCGTTCATGTTTGTCAGTGGCACCCGGCTTGGGGTGCGCATGTTGGTGAATCACCCCCGAAAGCGCTCCAAAGAGCCGGTGGCCATTGTGGGGGCTGGTGAGACGGGGATGCAGCTGGCGTATGCGCTGGAGCAGGGCACTGAATACAAGCCTGTGCTGTTTGTCACGCTGGAGCGCTCTAACCACAAGGCGATGATCGGCGGTTTGCCGGTGGTCAGTCTGGAGCATGTGGCTAAGTACATTGGCCAGTATGAAGTCAGTCGTATTTTGCTGGCGCTGGATCAGGACAAGCAGGTTAGCCGAAAGAGCTTGTTGCAGCATCTGGAACCACTGTCGATTCCTGTCCAGACTGTTCCCTCCATGTCCGAACTGGTTGCCGGCCAGGCTCGCATCAACGACATCCGTGATCTGGAACTGGAAGACCTGCTGGGCCGCGACCCGGTGCGTCCGGATACGGCCATTGTGGCAGGCAGTCTTTATCAGAAGTCGGTGATGGTCACCGGTGCCGGCGGCTCGATCGGCTCCGAGCTTTGCCGGCAGATTATCCGCCATAAACCCCGGGTGCTGGTGCTGTTCGAACAGTCTGAATTCTCGCTGTATTCCATCGAGCGGGAGCTCAAGAGCATTAATGACATTGAAGGGCTGGGGGTGGAATTGCATCCGCTGCTGGGTAACGTGGCCCACCGCCGGCGATGTGAGTCTGCGATGCGGGCGTTTGGCGTGCAGACGGTCTACCACGCGGCGGCGTACAAGCATGTGCCTCTGGTTGAGCATAATGTGATTGAGGGTGTGCAGAACAATGTGTTCGGCACCTGGCACACCGCGGAGGCAGCTATTGCGGCTGGGGTTGAGCGGTTTGTGCTGATTTCCACTGATAAGGCAGTTCGCCCGACCAATGTGATGGGTGCCAGCAAGCGGATGGCGGAGCTGGTACTGCAGGGGCTGGCTCAGCGCCAGACCAGTACGGTGTTCTCCATGGTGCGTTTCGGGAATGTGCTGGGGTCTTCCGGGTCTGTGGTACCCCTGTTCCGGGACCAGATCCGTGACGGCGGGCCGGTGACGGTGACCCATCCGGATATCATTCGCTATTTCATGACCATCCCGGAGGCCAGTCAGTTGGTGCTGCAGGCCGGCAGTATGGGGCAGGGTGGTGAAGTGTTTGTGCTGGATATGGGGGAGCCGGTCAAGATTGCGGACCTTGCCCGTAAGATGATCCATCTGATGGGGTTGGAGGAGAAAAACAAGGAAAACCCTTCGGGTGATATCGAGGTGATCTTTACCGGCTTGCGCCCCGGGGAGAAGCTGTTCGAAGAACTGCTGATCGGCGACGATCCCCAGGGCACGTCCCATCCCCGCATTATGATGGCCCGTGAAGTCTCCATGCCCTGGGCCCAGGTGGAAGAGTTCCTCAGCCAGCTGCAGCGCGCCAGCCAGAGCTTCGACTGCAAGGCCGCCATCGAGGTCCTGAAGAATGCCAAAACCGGCTATGCCCCCAACGGCAACCTCGCCGACCTGGTATGGTGCAACGGCCAGCAACCCCCGGAAATCGAACCCACCGACAAAGTCCGCCGCCTGTCCGTATAATCATGGGGTCAGACCCCCGTGCACTTTTTTCAAAAAACGACAGGGGGTCTGACCCCACATCATTAGTCTCAAGGAGGGAGACAGCACAATGCCAGTGGTATTTCGTTATCAGGGGTTTAAATTCTTTTTCTATTCCAATGAGGGCAATCCCCTTGAACCGCCACATATACATGTGCGTTCTGCGGGGAAAGAGGCCAAATTCTGGCTGGCTCCGGAGGTGTCGTTGGCAAGGAATGACGGTTTTGATGCCCGCACTATTAGGGTATTGTTGGAGATAACAGAGCTGAATCAAAAGTTGCTGGAGGGGGCCTGGCATGACTATTTCGCCTGAGAAAGTCTGGTTTGATGAGGATAACCTTTGGGTGATGCTCTCGGATGGCAGAACGATTGGTGCACCTCTGGCCTGGTTTCCCCGCTTGTTGCATGCCGGTGAGAAGGATCGTGAAGATTGCGAACTCAGCGTGCACGGTATCCACTGGGATAGTCTGGATGAAGACATCAGTGTTGCCGGTTTGCTGGCCGGCCGTGGAGACCAGACCCGCCCAAAGCGTGAAAGCGCCGCCTGATTAGGGTCAGACCCCCGTGCACTTTTTTTAAAAAACGACATGGGGTCTGACCCCATTCCAGGTTTTCCGAAAATATTACGCGGATAATCGATAAATTGCCGATTTTGTGTGTAGTATTTACGGATGAAACTTGAGCAAGCGTTGCAACAATTCGGCAGCATTCCCTTTACTCATGCTTCGCTTTTGTCTGTACTGCGGGACTACCGCAGGCCTAACGACAAAATAGTGAAGCTGGTGGAGGAGGGGGCTTTGGTGCCCCTGAAAAAAGGGGTCTATGTTCTGGGCCCGGCTTTGCGCCGGGAGCCGCTTAATGTCACTTTGATTGCCAATAATCTGTACGGCCCGTCTTGTGTTTCTCTGGATTGGGCGCTTGCCTGGCACGGCCTGATTCCGGAAGGTGTATTTGGAATCACGTCGGTCACTTCGCGGCGCGCAAAGGTTTATCAGACCCCGGTTGGGTCCTTCTCATATCAACATGTTCCTGCTGAGTTGGTGTATACCGGCGCGAGGGTTGAGCGTTTTAACGGCGATGCGGCCTGCCTGCTGGCGGGACCGACTAAAGCGCTGTGTGACAAAATCCTGCTGACACGGAATCTCCGGTTGTTCTCCGCTGCGGCGATGGAGGTATTTCTGGAGGATGATTTGCGGGTAGACAGGGAAAGCCTGGAGGACATCGAGATGGATGTGTTGCATGGTTACCGGCAAGCTGGCCACAAGGCTGATTTGATCGATCTTCTGGGACAGGTGCTGGAGAGCTGGCAATGGACGTGATTGAGCAGATGCTTGCCCGCTACCCGGATCGCGAAGGACAAAGGGATCTCGCGCTGAGGGAGGTGATGCAGGAAATCGCGCTGGCGGGTTTGTATCGCGGTGGTTTTTTTGACAGGGCGGCTTTCTACGGTGGCACCTGCCTGCGCATATTTTACGGCCTTCCGCGCTTCTCCGAGGATCTGGATTTTTCGTTACTCAAGGCGGATCCGGATTTTTCTTTAGAGCCTTACTTTCGGGCTATTCAGAATGAGTTTTCTGCTTTTGGCTTTGAGGTGACGCTTAAGGTCAAAGAGAAGAGGATGGATAGTGCGGTTGAGTCGGCATTTTTGAAGAAAACATCCAGCCGGTATGACCTGGCAATCAAAGGCAAAAAGACGTTGAAGATCAAGCTGGAGGTGGACAAGGACCCTCCCGGCGGGTTCGCGACGCAGGAGCAACTCCTGTTGCAGCCTTTTTCTTTCTACACCAAGTGCTTTGCCAGGCCGGATCTGTTTGCGGGGAAGGTGCATGCACTTTTATTCAGGAAATGGAACAATCGGGTAAAAGGCCGGGACTGGTATGATTTTGAATGGTACGTTCGGCAGGGGGCCGGGCTTGGCCTGTCGCATTTTGTTGAGCGTGCTCGCCAGAGCGGCGATATTGGATCAAAGGCTCTTGATGAGCAGGATTTTGTGGCTCTATTGCATGAGCGTATCGATACTCTGGATGTTCGTTCCGCAAAAATGGATGTCGAACGTTTCATCCCCGCGCCGGCGGATCTGAACATCTGGTCAAGAGACTATTTTCATGCACTCGCCGACAGGGTGACGTTTGCCTGATCATCATGGGGTCAGACCCCCGTGCATTTTTTTGAAAAAACGACAGGGGGTCTGACCCCATGGTTTTGAGGATGAATTATTAGCATGGATAACGACAACATTGTATGGCACCACCACAAGGTGACCCGTGCGGAGCGGGCTTCCAACAAGAACCAGAAGCCTTGTCTGCTCTGGTTTACCGGGTTGAGCGGCTCCGGTAAGTCAACGATTGCCAATGCGCTGGATGTGGCCTTGTTTGAGCGCGGGTATCACACCTTTTTGCTGGATGGCGATAACGTGCGCCACGGGCTGAATAAGGATCTGGGCTTCGCCGATGAAGACCGGGTGGAGAATATCCGCCGGATTGGTGAGGTGAGCAAGTTGTTTACCGATGCGGGGCTGATTGTGTTGAGTGCTTTTATCTCGCCTTTCACCAGTGACCGTCGCATGGTGCGTAACATGCTGCCGGCAGGTGAGTTCATTGAAGTCTTCATGGATACGCCCATGGATGTCTGCGAGGAGCGGGACCCGAAAGGCCTGTACCAGCAAGCCCGGGAAGGCAAGATCAAGGATTTCACCGGTATCGATTCCCCCTACCAGGCCCCGGAGCGCCCGGAGCTGCGCCTCGATACCTCCTCCATGTCTGTAGACGAATGCGTGGAACAGCTCATTTCCTACCTGCTGCACCGCAAACTCATCCTCCCCCGCCAGTAACAATGGGGTCAGACCCCATGTCGTTTTGGCTTGCAAACTGCACGGGGGTCTGACCCCATTGTTGGTTCCATGACATAATGGGGGTGTTCGGCGATGAGGAGCATGATTTATGTATGCGGTAGAGTTTGAGGCGGAGATACGGGATGGTGTTGTGAGGATCCCGGAAGAGTATGCTCGTCTTCGTAACGGGCATGCACGGGTGGTGGTGCTTCTGGAGGATGAGTTGGAACCTGACTCTGACCTCAAAGCTTTCTCCGGGCACTCGGCAAATACGATTGAGGAATGGAAGGATCCGGAAGAGGACGATATATGGACCTGAGCCAGGGAGAGGTGGTTCTTTGTGAGTTTTATTTTTCTGATTTTCGTAGTGTAAAGAAGCGACCTGTACTTGTTTTCAAGGACAACCTGCCTTTCGATGACTTTGTTGGCATTCCGATAAGCAGCAAGGTGCAAGCGCTGCAATCCGACGAATTGTTGTTGGAGCCGGATAGCTTACGGGAAGGGGCGTTGCCCAAACGTTCTAAGGTTATGATTCGAAAAACTTTTGTAATTTCCAAAAGTGTTGTTATTAAGAGGTACGGAATTCTGGAGGCTGGTCACTTCAGGGCAATTCATGAGTCGTTCTGCCGTTATTTTGAGTGCTGCCAGCCTTAAATACCTCTGATATCTGGAGCCCCGCCCATGGCATGGGAAGCCTTAGTTACCCTCCTCACTCTCGCTGCTGTACTTGGGGCCCTGGTGATTACCCGCGTGTCGGCGGATCTGGTGCTGATGGCGGCGATGGCGTTCTTGTTGATCACCGGGATTCTGGGGCCGGCCCAGGCGCTGGCCGGGTTTGCGAATCCGGGGGTGATCACGATTGCCACTCTTTACGTGGTAGCGGCCGGCCTGAAAGAAACCGGCGCGGTGCAGTGGATTGCCCGGTCGTTGCTGGGGCACCCCAAAACTGAAAAAGGCGCTCAGTTCCGGATGCTGGCACCCACCGGTATTCTCAGCGGCTTTATGAACAATACCGCCGTGGTGGCGATGTTTATCCCCGCGATTCAGGACTGGGCCCAGCGCCTGAATATTCCCGCTTCCCGTTTGTTGTTGCCCCTGAGCTATGCCGCCATTCTGGGCGGCACCTGCACACTGATCGGCACCAGTACCAACCTGGTGGTGGATGGCATGTTGCAGACCCAGCTTGGTATTAACCTGGGGCTGTTCGAACTGGCCTGGGTGGGCATCCCGCTGCTGATTGTTGGCGGCATTTACCTGGTGCTTTTTTCCTCGCGGTTGTTGCCGGATCGTGGCGGTATGACGGAGGAGCTGGAAGCCGTTCGTGAATACGGCGTGGAAGTGGAGGTGGACCCTGCAGGTCCGCTGGTTGGCAAGACGGTTGCCCAGGCGGGTCTGCGGGCGCTGAATTATGGCTACCTGACGGAGATCGACCGCGGCGGCCGGCTGATGACGGCGGTTGAGCCAGACCGGATGCTGCAGCCCAATGACAAACTGTATTTTGTGGGTGCCCCGGAATGTGCCAGCGAACTGCGTCGTATCCAGGGGCTGAAACCGGCCGAGGCCAGTATCCAGAAACTGGATATGGCCAATCATCAGCGCTGCCTGGTGGAGGTGGTTCTGGGGCAGGAATTCCCGGCGCTGGGCAAGACGGTGCGGGAGAGCAAGTTCCGGACCCGCTTCAATGCCGCGATTCTGTCGGTTTCCCGTGAGGGCCGTCGGGTGCCCGGCAAGCTGGGTGATATCACGTTCAAAATGGGCGATACCCTGCTGTTGGAAGCCAGCCAGCAGTTTGCCGAGCAATACCGTTTCCGGCGGGACTTTTTGCTGGTCAGCGCCCTGAACGATTCCACGCCGCCGGATTTTCACCGGGCACCCCGGGCGCTGGGTATTCTGCTGTTGATGGTGTTGGCCAGTGCATCCGGCCTGCTGCAGATTATGGAGGCCGCGTTCCTGGCCGCCGGGGCGATGATTGTGACCGGTTGTATTACCGCCAGTCGTGCCCGTCGAAGTGTCGATTTACCGGTATTGGTGGTGATTGCCGCCTCTTTTGCTCTCGGCAACGCCATGACCGTGACAGGCGGGGCCGAGTGGGTGGCGGGCGGCTTGCTGGGGTTGTTCGGGCCGCTGACTCCCTGGCTCGCCCTTGCTTTGGTGTACTTTCTGACTGCGGTCTTTACCGAGGTGATCACCAATAACGCCGCGGCGGTACTGATGTTCCCGATTGCCCTGGCGGTGTCCGAGCAGCTGGGTGTGAGCTTCCTGCCCTTTGCGGTGGCCGTCATGATTGCCGCTTCCGCCTCGTTTATCACACCGCTGGGCTACCAGACCAACCTGATGGTCTACGGCCCGGGCCGCTACCGCTTCACCGATTACGCCCGTATAGGTGCCCCCCTGAGCCTGATCGTCGCCTCCGTAGCCGTGGGCCTGATACCGCTGATCTGGAGCTTCTGAGTATTTCTGACGAACAACTGGAGCAACAAGGACTGTTGTCATGATTACCCTGAAACACCACGGAGCCGCCACCGGCGTAACCGGCTCCTGCCACGAACTAACCCTGCAATCTACAAAGGGGTCTGACCCCCTGGGGTCAGACCCCACCCAAGGCCATAACCAGCGCCCCCAAAACCCGCAAGCTACAAAGGGGTCAGACCCCACCCAAGGCCCGCAGAAAACCACCAAAGCCGGCATCCTCATAGACTGCGGCCTCTTCCAGGGCCAGGAACAAGGCACCGGAGCCGATGCCAACAGTCTGGGCATCGACTTCCCCATCGACCACATCCGCGCCCTGGTAGTCACCCACGTCCACATCGACCACGTAGGCCGCATTCCCTACCTTTTGGCCGCCGGCTTCGAGGGGCCGATCATTTGCTCGGAACCCTCCGCCATCATGCTGCCGGAAATCCTTGAAGATGCCCTGAAAATCGGCTTCACACGGGACAGGAACCTGATCGACCGGGTGCTGGGCCTGATCCGCTCCCGCCTGGTGCCGGTGCCCTACAATCAGTGGCACGAGGTGTTCGACGACGAGGCCGGCAGCCTGCGAGTGCGACTACAAAGGGCAGGGCACATCCTCGGCTCTGCCTATGTGGAATGCGATGCGAGCAAAGGCGATGAATCCGAACGCATCGTCTTCAGCGGTGACCTGGGTGCTCCCCATTCCCCCTTGCTGCCAGAACCCCAGCCACCGGAGAGAGCCGACCGCCTGGTCATCGAAAGCACCTACGGCGACAAGGACCATGAAGACCGCGAAACCCGCCGCTATCGCCTTAAATCGGTCATCGAACACGCCCTGGAAGATGGCGGCACCGTACTCATCCCCGCATTCAGTATCGGCCGCACCCAGGAGCTGCTTTACGAACTCGAAGGCCTGATCCACGAATTCGGCAACCAACCGGTTATCCCGCAGGCTACAAAGGGGTCTGACCCCCTGGGGTCAGACCCCACCCAAGTCCCGAACCAGCACCCCCACAACCACCAGCATCCAAAGGGGTCTGACCCCTCGGGGTCAGACCCCACCCAAAGCCAACGGCAACCTTTAACCTGGAACAACCTGGAAATCGTCATAGACTCCCCCCTGGCCTCAGACTTCACCGACATCTACCGCCAGCTAAAACCCTTCTGGGACGCCGAAGCCACCGACCGAGTCCGCCAGGGCCGCCACCCGCTATCCTTCGAACAACTGACTGTCATCAACAGCCACGAGGATCATCTCAACGCCGTCGATTATCTGGCAAATTCCCATCGCCCCTGCGTGGTGATCGCCGGCTCCGGTATGTGCGCCGGGGGCCGTATCGTCAACTACCTCAAAGCAATGTTGGAAGACGAGCGCAATGACGTACTGTTTGTTGGCTACCAGGCTGCTGGCACACCGGGGAGGGATATTCTCACCTATGGGCCAAAAGGGGGCTGGGTAGAGCTGGACAACAGGCGGTATACTATCGCCGCTCAGATTCACAAGGTGGGTGGCTACTCCGCCCACGCCGGGCAATCGGACCTGGTGCGCTTTGTACGCGGCATTCCGCAGCACCCGAAAGAGATCCGCATCGTCCACGGCGAAGACCACGCCCGGCAGGCACTGAAGGACAAATTAATAGCGCTGGGGTCAGACCCCCTGTCGTTTTGCGACACAAATTGACATGGGGTCTGACCCCACAACCTAAGGACAAGCGAGTATGAAGAGGATTGCTGTAGTCGGGCTCGGGTATGTCGGGCTGCCGTTGGCCGCTGCGTTTGGTGAGAAGCGTGAGGTGGTGGGGTTTGATATCAACGCCAAGCGCATCGCGGAGCTGAAGGACGGGGTGGACTTTACCCGTGAGGTTTCCCGGGAAGAACTGGCCGCTGCCGGGCAGTTGTCGTTCACGGATGCGCTGGACGATATCCGGGACTGCCAGATCTATATCGTCACGGTGCCCACGCCGATCGACGAGTACAAATCTCCGGACCTGACCCCACTTGTGAAAGCCAGCGAGACCATCGGCAAGGTGTTGTCCAAAGGCGATATCGTGATCTATGAGTCCACGGTGTTCCCCGGTGCCACGGAGGAAGTCTGTGTGCCGGTGCTGGAGAAGGTCTCTGGCCTGGTGTTCAACCAGGATTTCTACGCCGGTTACAGCCCGGAGCGGATCAATCCCGGGGACAAGGAGCACCGCGTGACTTCCATCATGAAGGTGACCTCCGGCTCCACGCCGGAGATTGCGGAAGAAGTGGATGCCCTTTATGCGGATGTAATTACCGCCGGCACCCACAAGGCCAGCTCCATTAAAGTGGCTGAGGCCGCAAAGGTTATCGAAAATACCCAGCGGGATCTGAATATCGCGCTGATGAATGAATTGTCGATGATATTCTCGCGGCTGGGTATTGATACCCATGAAGTGATTGCTGCGGCCAGTACCAAGTGGAATTTCCTGCCATTCAAGCCGGGACTTGTGGGCGGACATTGTATTGGTGTCGACCCTTATTATCTGACCCATAAAGCCCAGGCTATCGGTTATCATCCGGAAATTATTCTTTCCGGTCGTCGTGTTAACGACAATATGGGGCCTTATGCTGCATCGGAATTGGTGAAGGCCATGATCAAGGTCGGCCAGACAATTGCCCGCGCGAGGGTTCTGGTTATGGGTTTTACCTTCAAGGAAAACTGTCCGGATTTGCGTAATACCCGTGTTATCGATGTGGTTAAAGAACTCAGGGAATTTGGTTGCAATGTGGATGTGACCGATTGCTGGGCCGAGCCCCACGAGGCCGAGGAAGAATACGGCATCACGCTGGTCGATAAGCCCGGTGCAGATTACGATGCCGTGCTCCTGGCGGTGCCGCATCGTGAATACGCCAGCAAGTCCTCCTCGGAGTTGCGGGGCCTGATGAAGGATAATGGCGTGCTGTTTGATCTCAAGGGCGTATTGCCACTGGGTGAGGCGGATATCCGGCTTTAAATAACCGGCGAGTATCCGTTGTAATTTTGATGGCAGTCAGGATTTTATGATCCGGCTGCCATTTTTTTGCCATTAAAATATATTAAATCAATCTGTTTGCTGATTTCATGAGAGTCATTTATTATGTCCGCGGATTCTGGTTAAAAAGTAATCCGTGATGTGCTTGGGTTCGTATATGCCGAAGCATGGCTTGTCTTTTTTAAAACCGATAAACGAAAGGGTTTTTTATCCATGGCAAAGATTAATGACTATTATCAAAAGAAACAGCTTATGGAAAAGCTCTCTGAAGAACTGGCGAAACTGGAGCAGGACCAGGCACTGAAAAGCGAACTGGAATTTGAAAACAAGGTTCGCGAGCTGATGGACAAGCACAAGAAGACCCCCAAGGACGTACTGCAGATTCTGAGTGCCATGGACCCGTCCATCGCCGCTGGCAAGGCAGAGACCGCGACCGGCAGCCGTCCCAAGCGTCAGCTGAAAACCTACAAGAACCCTCACACAGGCGAAGTGGTGCAGACCCGCGGTGGCAACCACAAGACCCTGAACGAGTGGCGCAAGAAATACGGTAAAGAAGCCGTACAGAGCTGGCAGGAATAATCTGCCAGTTGACCGTAGCAGCGGGGCTCGGCCCCTGCTGTTCCGGATAAATCCCCGCCTGGCACCCGCACGCCGAACTCCCTCCATGAAATGTGATCTGTCTTCACCCGATCCGGGTTACAAACGCCGCTGAAATCGCTACAATCGGTCCCGCTCAGGAAGAGTTTTTCATCGTTATTCACTTTCTTCAGGGACGGAAGATATGCCCCAGGCAAATGGATTGCAGTTTACCGCCACGGTTGGCGAGCTCCCCCGCGATCTTTTCTCCGTTGTCAGTTTTCGCATTACGGAATCCCTTTCCACGCTTTTTACCGGTACCTTGCAGTTGGCAAGCACCGACCCGTCCATCGCGCCGGAAGAGGTGCTGGAACAGCCCGTTGATCTTGTGGTGTGGGAAGCCGGTGCGCCGGTGCGTCGTTATACCGGTGTGGTCAACGAATTCGCCCGACTGGATAGCGGTCATCGCCGCACCCGTTATGAGGTAATTATCCAGCCGCCCCTGTGGCGACTGGGTCTGATGCACAACAGCCGCATTTTCCAGACGCAGACCACCGATACCATCGTGCGCACCCTGCTGGAAGAGCGGGGCATTGTGGACTCTGTATTCGACCTGAAACGCAGCCCCGAAGAGCGGGAGTACTGCGTGCAGCACCGGGAAAGCGACCTGGGCTTTATCGAACGCCTGGCCGCCGAGGAAGGCTGGCACTATCGCTACAACCACGGTGACGTTGAAGGTAATGAACCGCCGGGCCTGATCATTGCCGATCACCATGGCGATGCCCCCGTGCTGGAGCCGGCCACCTACAATGCCCTGGCGGGCGGCAGCACCCGGCAGAGCGCAGTGCTCAGCTTCAAATACCAGGAACGGGTGCGGGCATCCTCCGCCGTATTGAAGGACTACACCTTCAAGAACCCGGCCTACGCCCTGATGCACGAACAGAATGCGGCCTCCCATAACCACCGGGAGGATTACCAGCATTACGACTACCCCGGCCGCTACAAGGCCGATGCCAGCGGCAAGCCCTTCACCGAGGCCCGGCTGGATAGCCTGCGCAACGATGCCAACACCGCCGCCGGCACCAGTAATCGTGCAGACTTTGCCCCCGGTGCCAAACTCCCCCTGGAAGGCCACGACAATCAGAGCTTCAACCGGGAGTGGCTGATTACCGGCGTGGTCCATGAAGGCGAACAGCCACAGGCCATGGAAGAAGAGGGCGGCAGCGGAGCCACCACCTACCACAACACCTTCCAGGCGATTCCCGCGGACAAGACCTGGCGACCGGAACTCCCGAATCGCCCCGTGATGGACGGCCCGCAGATGGCCATCGTCACCGGGCCGGCCGGCGAAGAAATCCACTGCGACGAACACGGCCGTGTAAAGGTCCGTTTTCCCTGGGACCGCTACAGTAAAAATGACGAGAACAGCAGCGCCTGGCTGCGGGTCAGCCAGGGCTGGGCCGGTGGCCAGTATGGCTTCATGGCGTTGCCAAGAATCGGTCACGAAGTGATTGTCTCCTTCCTCGCCGGCGACCCGGACCAGCCGATCATCACCGGCCGAACCTATCATGCGACCAACACACCGCCGTATTCATTGCCGGAACACAAGACCCGCACCACCCTCAAGACCAAGACCCACAAGGGCGAGGGCAGCAACGAACTGCGCTTCGAAGACGAAGCCAGTGAGGAACAGATCTACGTCCACGCCCAGAAAGACCTGGACCTGCTGACGGAGAACAATCGCACAGAGGTGGTCAACAACGACAGCCACCTCACTGTGGGCAATAATCGCACCACCCATATCAAGGCCAGTGAAGAGCTCACCGTAGACGGCGAAACCCGCAGCTGCATCGGCGGCGACACCAGCCAGACCATTGGCGGCACGCTGCACCAGAAAATCGCCCAGGGCACCTTCGCCGAAGCGGGCCAGGAAATTCACTACAAGGCTGGTGCCAAGGTGGTCATTGATGCCGGCATGGAGCTGACCATTGCTGCTGGCGGTAGTTTCCTCAAGCTGGATCCCAGTGGGGTGTCTCTTTCCGGTCCCGGCATCAAGATCAATTCCGGTGGTGCGCCTGGCAGTGGTAGCGGGCAGGGGGCTGTGATGCCGGGGATGCCGCAGGTTCTGGAAGGGGAGCCCGCCGAGGTTGTGGAGCCCGTTGCGCTGCCGGAAGTGCCCCTGACCCGCGCCCAGTACCAGAACATGGTGGCCGATGCGCCTTTCTGTGAAGAGTGCGTCGCTTGTCAGGGTGGGGCCTGCAATGTCTGAAACCTCCACGGTTCGGTCAACGCTTCAATCTCTGGATGATCGTATTTGCGGACAGGGCTCCGTGTATCTGGTACTCAGCGGCACCAGTGAATCGGCACCGGTGCGAAATTTCTATCGCACAGACGGTCTGACGGCCCGGCCGCTTTATATGGGCACCGCCTATGCCGGATGGCATGAGGTGATGCCGTTTCTGGCGCAGGTCACACTGGATAGTGGTTTCTGGGATTGGCTTGAAGAAGAAGGGGCCAATGACTGGGGCTTTGCCTTGTATAGCGATGAGCCGTTTGACGAAGTGTTCGCGCATTGGCGAAGCCTGACCAAGATTGCCCTGTCCTCTGGCAAGGAGGTTTTCTTCAGGCACTGGGATGCCCGTTTTCTCTCTCCGATACTGGCGAGCCTGGAGGACTCCGGGCGGAATTCGCTGATGGGTCCGGCCCGAGCGATAGTCACTCCGGATGCGGAAGCGGTGTATCCCACCGAAGGGCATAGCTGGGTGTTTGAAGATAAGGCCTTCCCCTGGTTTGTATTGCCAGCGGAAGCAGAGAAGAAAGTCGCCAGCCTTTGTTGGGATCTTCTGGTCGACAATACCGTGGCTGCTCTGGCTTCGGTGCCCCGCACCCCGCTGGCGACTTACCCACCGGCGGTGGGCCGTCGTAAGGTGGAGAAACAGTTACGCAGGCAAGCCTCCGGTGGCGTGATCACCGAACTTTCCCCACAACAGATTGACGATATTCATCAGGCACTGGTCCGGGAACGGCATCAGGCACAGGTTGGTATGAGGAACTGATATGAGCGAGTCAGGGATGACTGTGGAAAGCACTGCGCAGGATGCGGGCCAGAAGCCGGATATTAATGCCATTACCCGGGAACTGCGCAACTGCCTGCAGAAAAGCTATACCGAGTGGCAGGAAGGCTGGTTCTCCTCGGTGTTCATGGGGTCCGAGCAGGTGCTCGCCGTTAATGGTGACGAGACATCCGAGGGCGTGGATGAAGATGAGGTGGTATCAGGCACCGTTGCCCCATGTGAACAGACCCGCACCCTGAAAATCGCCCATTTCCATGAAAATATCCGGAAGACACCGATTCCCGGTACACCCTTTGAGGTCCAGGAGCGCGAAGACGGTGTGTTTGGCGGCTGGAACACCGTACATACCGGCACTACGGATGCCCAGGGGATTGCGGAAGCGCCGGTTACGCCCGGCAAGGAATACCGGGTGGTTATGGCCCCGGATATCTCCAAGGCAGAAATGGATGCGCTTTACGCCACCTACGACGGCTTTGTGGAAGACTGTTGCTCACTGCTGGAGCGAACCTGGCAACAAAGTGGTAATTCAGCCTGGGACCAGTACCTCTCCATGGATTCCGCCGCCCAGTACCTGGCTATTTATAACAGCTTCAATGAAGGACTGGTGGATGGTTTTACCGGCATTCTCGACGATATTCGTCGTATCTATCAGGTGATTGCCGGTTTGCTGGATTACGATTTCAGTGACCTGCCGGATGATCTGGCCGGCCACATGGAAACCCTCAAGAAAACCGACGACGCTTATTTGAAAGCCTGCCTGGTGGCCAACGACGAGATCTTCCTGTTCCTGGTGATGTACACCGTGCGGCAGTATTTCCGCCTGCTGACCCCGACCCAGGTGGCGGATGTGTCCGGTGAACTGATTGGTCAGTTGCTGTTTGATGTTGTCGTTGGCCTGTTGATTACCGGTGGTGTGGGGCTGGCCACCAAATACGGAGCCCGGGTGGGCAGCAAGGCGGCCGCCAGAGCGGTCAGCAAAGCGGATTCTCCGCAGGTGGACGGCCTGGGCGTTTTCCTCGGTGATATGGCTACTGTATTCCAGCGCACCATGGATGATATCGGCACCCGTCACCGTCCTCTGCAGGTGAGCAGTGCCAACCGGCTGGATACGTCTTCCACCAGCACCGGCTCGGCCATGAAACCCCAGCACAATGCCTATTCCCAGGCTTTGACTGACGGCGACAACGTTGCCGGCATACAGAGTGGCAAGCAGAACAACGGTGCTGTCAGCAGTCAGACTGACAACAAGGTGCCAGACCGCTCCGAGCCCCCCACCAACGATCAGGGCCGGGCCACTCGGGATAACGAGTCGACAGAGAAGCTGGAAGACCCGATCAGTACCGTAACCGGTGAGGAGTTGCTGGAACTGACGGATGCCAGGCTGCCGGGACCATTGCCGTTTGAATTCAGGCGGGTATATCGCTCCGCCAGCAGTGATCGTTGTCTGGACATGGGATACGGGTGGCGGCATAGCCTCAATCATTCCCTGGAATTCGGGCCTGAAGGCATTGTCTGGCACGACCATGAAGGCAAGAAAACCGTGTTGCCTTCGCTGGATGAGGTTCCTGCGGGAACCAACACCGAAGCCGGCGTGATGGCCTGGAAAGAAGGTGATGAGTACGTTGCCTGTGCAGGAGCCAAAGCCCCCAGATATCATTTTGCGCGTGATGGCCAGAAGGGCCGCCTGACCCGCATCAGCGATCGCTATGGTAACCGCCTGAAAGTGAGTTATGACTTGCAGGGCCAGCTGTTCCGGGTTACCAATGCTGGCGGCCAGGCCCTTGCCTTCGGCTGGAGTGAGGGGCGGCTGGTGTCCGTCAGTTTCCTGCGGCGCACTCTTACCGATGATGGTGACCGCTGGGACAAGCTGCGCACGGAAAGAACCTATCAATACGACGACAACACCGACCTGATTGTTGCCGAAGACGCGGAAGAGGGCAAAGAGCACTACCGTTACGACAATCACATGCTGGTCCAGCGGCAACTGGCAGGTGGCTACAGCTTCTATCTGGAATGGGATGATCTGGCTCCGTCCGGGCGTTGTATTCGCCAGTGGGGCGACAGTGCCCAGGTGGATACCCGCTTTGAGTGGGATGACGAGAACCACAGCTGTACCGCCCGTTACGTGGATGGCAGCGAGGAACACTGGTTCTACGATGGTGCGGCCAAACTCCAGGAAAAGATCGACCCGGATGGTGCCAAACATCTCAGCGAATACGACGAGAATGGGCGGCTGGTTGCCACCACCGACCCTCTGGGTGCGCGCACTGAATACACCTACAACCGTGCTGGTCAGCTCCAGCAGAAGGTCGGACCGGACGGGCAGCCAGTCCTGTTCACTTATCAGGATGGCCGTATTGCGGAAATTCACCGTAACGGGCAAACATGGAAATTTGACTACACGGACCACGGCGATCTGGCCACGGAAACCGACCCGAAAGGCCGGGTAACCCGTTATCACTACAACGATCAGGGACTGCTGAAAAAGGTCCGGTTACCGGATGGCCGGAACCACACCTGGGGCTGGAACGATCAGGGCCAGCTGCTGGAAGAAACCACCCCCACCGGGGCTTTCCACCAGTACCGTTATGACGAGTTCGGCCAGCTTATGGCCAAAAAGGATGCCCGTGGCGGCATCACCAAATACCGCTACGACGGCCTGGGGCGCGTTGTTGGGGAGATGCTGCCCGGCAAGCGCAGTCGCCGGTATGAATACAACCACTACGGGAAAGTCACCCGTTTTGTAGATGAGAAAGGCAGGGAGACCCGTTATGAATACGGCAACAACCTCCACCTGCTGACCCGCCGGATCAATCCCGACGGCAGTGAACTGCGCTATCACTACGATCATCACCGCTTCCTGCTGACCGCCATCGAGAACGAGCGGGGCGAGGAATACCGGATTGATTACTACCCCAACGGGCTGGTTCGGGAAGAGAGAGCATTCGACGGCCATCGAACCGCCTACCAATATGACCTGAATGGCCATCTGATCGAAAAGGCCGAGTATGGCACTGCCAACGAGGTTCTGCAGACAACGGCCTTCGAACGGGACGAACAGGGCCGGCTCACCAAAAAGGTGCTGCCGGATGGCCGGGAAGTGCGTTACGCCTACAATCCGGATGGCAAACTGCTGGCGGTGGATGATGGCAACTGGCCGCTGGCATTCGAATATGACCAGTTCGGCCTGTTGAAAGCAGAACACCAGGGCTGGGCCAGCCTGCATTACCGCTACGACGAGTTTGACCGGTTGAACGGCATGGTGCTTCCGGACGGACAGCGTGTCGATTACCTGCGGGATGCCACCGGCCTCCTGTCGGGCATCGACCTGAATGGCGAAGAACTGACCCGCCACCGCCTGTCCGCCACCGGTGAGGAGCTGGAGCGTCATCAGGGCGATCTGGTCAGCGCCTACGAATACGACGAAGAAGGTCGCCTGACCCGCCATCGTGTTCACCAGCAAAGCCTGCGGGACATCGCCGCGCAGCGGGATTACCAGTACGATCCCCACGGCAACCTCAAGTCCGTCAATGACAGCCGCAAGGGCCTGCGGGAATACGTTTACGATCCCATGGACCGGTTGGTTGGCGTTCACGGCGACCTGCACGAACAACTGATCCACGACCCCGCCGGCAACCTGCTGGAACAGACCAGTGGTACCACCTCATCCAACAAGGCCAACGTGCGCGGCAACCGCCTCACCATGCACGGCGACAGCCAGTATGAGTATGACGAGTTCGGAAACCTGATTGAGGAGCGCCGGGGCAAGAACCACAAACTGGTCACCCGCTACAGCTACGACTGCGAGCACCGACTCACGAGCGTCACCACACCGGATGGCAGCACCTGGCACTACGAATACGACGCCTTCGGCCGCCGTATCGCCAAAACCAACGGCCTGCAGCGTACCGAATTCCTTTGGCAGGGCGACCGCATGATCGCCGAGGAAAGCGACGACCAGTACCGCAGCTACCTCTACGAACCCGACAGCTTCCGTCCCCTGGCTCTGCTGGAAGGCCACGGCCCGGACAACGCCCAGGTCTACTACTACCACCTGGACCACCTGGGCACCCCCCAGGAACTGACCAACAAACAGGGCCAACTCGTCTGGTCCGTCACCTACCGGGCCTACGGCAACGTCGTCAAACAACAGGTCGCGGAAGTCGAAAACCCCATTCGCTTCCAGGGCCAGTACCACGATCCGGAAACCGGTCTGCACTACAACCGGCATCGGTATTACAACCCCAACACGGGTAGGTTCATCACCCCGGATCCGATTGGTCTTGCGGGTGGTTTGAATAATTATCAGTATGTGCCTAATCCTACGGGGTGGGTGGATCCGCTGGGGTTGGCGAGCAGAAAGAGTGGATGTCCTGGTGCGAATGATTCCCGGCAGGTTCCGTTATCAGAGAAAGAGATTGCTGATATCGCTGCTATTGAGCATGGAAGTAGACCTAACCCTTCCGATTATTTGCCGGATAGTTATATTGAGGCGCATTTGGCGCAGTTTTCCGGTGGGGGCTCAAGGTTAACTCCAAAGTGGGCATTGGATGATCCACCTAAAGGTTTCGGTAGTGAACTGCTGGGCCGACCTGATGGCGAATTTATTATGCCGGCTAGCGAAGTTGACGACTTGTTGAGAAGGAGCCGCGGAAGGTCAGAAATACTGGAACAGGAGCTGGGATTGCGTGCGGGATCTTTGGCCAACGTAGAGCTCGTGCGCATTAATGTTCCTGACCCACGGTCGCTGAATATAAGAATGGCAACCGGCAATGAAAGTGGGGCTAACGAACACTGGATCCCCGGGGGGAAGTTGCCCACCGGGTATTCTGAAGCTGTTATCGACAGGATTCCAAGAGGAAGCTACTCTGCAGTAGACGTTTCCGATGAAATCAGGAGGCTCGATCAGGAATGAGCAAAGTGCTGGCAAATGAGCCTTGGAGCTATACTCTTTACGAGAAAGACGGCGATTGGATACTTACGCTATTGATCGGTGGCGTTGTTGATGTGCCCGTGAGTATTGTTTTGACAAGTGATGAAGTCGCTAAAATTCGTCAGGGAGAAGGTCATATAGAATCAATAGTTAATGATGTCAGGCAGAACCGAAGTGCATATTCCGCGCGGGAGATTAAACCGGCGTACCGCGGAGATTGAAGACTTCCACGGCGATTTTTGAAAGATTGGGTTGTGTCTCTTTTCATGCTCTGGGAGGGGGCAGATAAATTATTCCCAATGAATCAGCATTCTATAGTAAATAAAGAGCATGCCATGGATGTCGATGCAATGCTAACCGACGCGGAAATTTTAGTTGATAATAGGTTATTAGCTGCGCCGGATTACGCGATTTTCCAGTCAATGAAGCAGCAGATCGAGTACATCAAGAATATTAGAGCAGGGAAGGAAGGCGATAGAAGTCGATTATCGAGTGTAAATGTGGGCTTGTACGGTGTTCGCGAGTTTGAAGAATCAGATCCAGAATTGGCCTATTTGCTAAAGCGGGTACAATACATCGCGGACGAGATGCGGCAGGGGCGTAAGGTAGAGCCGCCTCTAGGGCTTTAACCACGACTCACTCTCGGCCAACGAGTACACCAAGGAGCCAAAGAATGGCCAATCCCCTCCCACAGGCAATAAGCCTACTTATAGCACTGTTAGTCTACCTCGCCCCAAGCCTGGCATGCGCAAATCCTCCACCCATCCCCCTGGCCAACGTCTACCATCAAGGGGTCAAACTCGACGACTATTGGGCCAGCGAAAAACTCGACGGCGTGCGCGCCTATTGGGATGGCCAGAAACTCTGGTCCCGGGGCGGCCATGTTTATGCAGCTCCTGACTGGTTCACCGAACAGTTTCCGGCACACCCAATGGACGGCGAGCTTTGGAGCGGACGAGGCCGCTTTGCCGAGCTGTCGGGTATTGTCCGCAAGGCACAGCCGGTGGAAGAAGAATGGCGGAAAGTGCAGTACCACGTGTTCGACCTTCCCGTGGCGGATGTGTCGTTTGAGCTGCGCTATCGTCATCTGGCTTCCCTCGTCGAGGCCTCGGAATCTCCGTACCTGGGTCTGGTGGAGCAATACCCGGTTGAGAGCCACAGCGAGCTGATGTCCGAACTGGAGCGGATCGTTGCCGCGGGCGGGGAGGGGTTGATGCTCAAGCGCAAGGCCAGCCACTACCTGGCAGGACGGTCCGATGACCTGCTGAAAGTGAAAACCCACGCGGATGCGGAAGCCACGGTGATTGGCATTATTCCCGGCAAGGGCAAGTACCGAGGCATGATGGGCTCTTTGGAGGTGAGGATGGATGACGGTCGTCAGTTCCGTATCGGAACCGGGTTTACGGATGCGGATAGGCAGGATCCGCCGGCTCTGTGCACTACTATCACCTTCCGGTACCGTGGGCTGACCGCAACGGGCCTGCCTCGGTTTGCCAGCTTTCTGAGGGTCCGTGAAGACCAGCCTGATTTTAAAGCGGCGGGCAACGACGGCGGCACCGGGGAATCCTGCCCAACCTGATATACTCTGGCAAAATGCCATCAATGTCCGGGTTTACCATGACCAAAGCCACCGATACTCAATGGTCCATGCCACCGAATCAGGCCAAGGCACTGATGCTGGCGCAGAAAGCTGTTTCTGTGTTTGTGTACGATGCAGTGCGGCTTGAGGGTCTCAACTTCACCCTGCCGGAAGTGCAAACTCTACTGCAGGGTGTAACCGTTGGTGGCCATAAACTGAATGACCAGCAAATAGCGATCAACCAGGGCGAGGCCTGGAAAGCCCTGTTTCAGTTAATTCGCGATCAACGGTTTGAGTTAACGGAGTCCTGCGCTACGACTCTGCATGCCATTGCGGGTAAGGAAGAGGCGTTAGAGTGGGGTGGTTTCCGTTCCGGTGCTGTGATGATTGCAGGAACCGATTACGAGCCTCCGGCGGCCAAGGACCTTCCACACCTGTTTTTGAAAATGGTTGATGAGCTGAGTGAGATGAATGATATCTACGACCAGGCTATCCACATTTTTCTCACCATGGCACGTTGCCAGTTTTTCTACGATGTAAATAAGCGTATGGGCCGGTTCATGATGAACGGGCATCTGCTGAATAACGGTTACCCCGCCATCAACGTCCCCGCTTCGAGGCAACTGGAGTTTAATGAACTGATGCTGGCGTTCTATGAGTCCGGTGATGAGACGGCGATGAACAGGTTCGTCCGCAGTTGTATTGACGAGCGGGCGGTCCGGATAATGAAGGAGTAAAATTGGGATGCCGCTGCCTTTCCGCTTCCGATTCCGCGTCCGCTACGGCGAATGTGATGCCCAGGGTGTGGTGTTCAATGCCCGTTACGGGGACTATGTGGATATTGCCGTCAACGAGTATATCCGCACGCTGTTTGGTGACTACCAGCGCCTGCTGGATCAGGACCTGGATATTCAGGTGGTGAGCCTGACAGTGAACTGGAAGGCACCGGCAAAATTTGATGATGTTCTGGAAGCCCGTATCAAGGCCGGCCGGCTGGGGAATACGTCTTTTACGCTGCACCTGGAATTTTACCGGTACGGGGATGACCGGTTTATCGCCGATGCCGATATTACCTATGTGGTGATTCAGCCTTCGCTGATGGGCAAGGTCGCCATTCCGGATAGTGTCCGGGATCAGCTGGCTGAAGGTGCGCCTGGGGTGCTGATCAGCCATGCGGGCGAGAGCCGTTAGAGCGCTTTTATCGGCTCAGATGTTGGGATATGCTGAGCCGATAAACCGCTACTAACGGCTCATAATATGCAATACCTCCACACCATGATCCGCGTCAGCAACCTGGACGAATCCCTGAATTTCTATTGCGACCTCCTGGGCCTGAAAGAAATCAGCCGCAAGGACAGCGAAAAGGGCCGCTTCACCCTGGTATTTCTGGCAGCGCCTGAAGATGAAAAGCGGGCGAACGAAGACCGGGCCCCGATGATTGAGCTGACCTGGAACTGGGACCCCGAGGAGTACACCGGTGGCCGCAACTTCGGTCACCTGGCGTATCGGGTAGATGATATCTATGCGCTTTGCGAGCACCTGCAAAGCAACGGCGTGGTGATTAACCGCCCGCCCCGGGATGGCCATATGGCGTTTGTGCGCTCACCGGATGGCATCTCGATTGAGTTGTTACAGAAGGGCGATACGCTGGACCCGAGAGAGCCGTGGGCCAGTATGGAGAATACCGGTACCTGGTGACAGGGATCGCACCAGCGCTAACTAAAAAACATCCCGGGCCGCAGGCCGAAACGTTCCGAGAGCTTTTCAATGGCCTGGCGGCTCAGGACTCGCTTGCCGCTAAGCACCCTGGAGACCATGGTCTTATCGCCAATCTCCGGGAGATCGCTTCCGGTCAGTTTGTGCTGGCGCATCAAGGTGCGAATTAGTGCGACATCGACATCGGTTGAATCTGCTTCTTCGATGAACCTGCTAAGTTCGTCGTCCCTGTCCTCATAGCGCTCAATAGCGTGGCTGAGCATATCGATGAGTGGATTAAGCGGATCATCCGGTGTGTCACTGGCAGATTCGAGAATCTGCTCAAGGGTTTCAAGCGCCTCCGCATATTGCTTATCTGTCTGTATGTTCACCAGTGGCTGCGCAGTGGCCATGAAAGCCTGGTAGGCATCGACAATTGCCAAATGTCCCATTCTGTTACCTCCTTTCCTGCACTTTCATGTACTTGCGGGTCAGCTTGTCCTAATCCGCATGGCTGACAATGTGCTTGATATAGATCCGTTTATTCACGAACTGGATGAAGGCGAGCACGCGAAGGTTGTTACCGCCGACATCGAGTACCCACCACTTATCCCGGTACCTGAAATTATCCAGCGAAGGAAATACGGCTTTGAGTTCTTCTGGTGAATGAAACTCCGTTTTTTGCAGCACCCGGTACATATCCATTAATGCTTCGCGGTCATTCGGGAAGTTCCTGGCTGCCTCGTTGAATGGTTTTTTGGAAATTACATTCATTACCGTTCCTTGGTTGCCACTGAGTCAACCATATTGGAGCGTTGACGATATGTCAACCATGTGCGACAAGGTTCGGTGTTGCAAAATGCAACATCTGTAGTAATCTGTTTATATCGTGAACAGTGAATCCCGGGAGGCTTCCATGACCACCGCCGTGCGCCTTGATGACAATCTGGTTCGCCACGCGTCCGCCGAAGGGCAGGTTAACCGCCGCTCCACCCCCAAGCAGATAGAATACTGGGCCGAGATCGGCCGGGCTGTTGCCGGAGAGGTGAGTGCCGAGGACCTGATTGCGATCGTACAGGGGATCCGTCAGGTCAAAGTGGAAGCTGTCACGCCGGAGCCGGTGACCAGCGATGAGTTGTGGGCGGAGGTTGAGCAGGCCCGGTCCGGTGGGGAACTTGGCCGTTCTATTGGCCGTGGTCGCACTGTCTACCAAAGCGCCACGGAAAAGCCCGGATATCTTGAGGCCATATATCCGGATGGCAGCCGTGAGATTGGCCAGTTTCGTAACGGGCGGTTCGAGGCGCTGAACAGCCGTGACGACGCAGCCTGAACTCTGGTTACTGGTTGGCGGCAATGGCTCCGGAAAGTCCACATTCCATGAACGGTTTCTTGCCCGTCGCAATATTCCCCTGGTCAATGCCGACAACATCGCTCGTAGTCTGTGGCCGGATTCACCAGAGAAACACAGCTATGAGGCTGCCCTGATTGCGGAACGGGAGCGTTTCCGGCTGCTGGATGAGGGACTGAGCTTTTGCTTTGAAACAGTCTTTTCCCACCCTTCCAAGATCGATTTCGTGGCTTCAGCCAAGGCGGCTGGCTACCGGATTCGTATGTTCTGTTTTCACCTGGAAATGCCGGACCTGAACAAGGCGCGCGTTGCATCCAGGGTCCAGGCCGGCGGCCACAGAGTGCCGGCGAAAAAAATCGAAACACGTATTCCCAGAACCTTGTCTAACGTGCAGGCGTGCGTGGGGCTGGTTGACGAGTTGCATCTGGTGGACAATTCCAGCGCCGAACAGCCTTATTGCAGGGTCGCAACATTCGCCGAAGGAGATTGGCAAACTCACAGCCGGGAATTGCCGGACTGGGCAATCCGAATCATTGAAGCGTAAGACTGTCGGGCCGCCCGGTCATTTCCGGAAAAACCTCGGATTCCCCTCGATAAAACAGTTGATCCATCGCTCCAGGAACGAGTCCTGCTCCGGATTGTTCAGATAGCGCCAACCCAGGACTGAAACGGTCAGTGCACCCAGCGCATCCACGATCAGATCCCACATGGTGTCCGTCAGACCGGACGGGTCGCCGAGCATGGGTTTTTGCATGTTCATGCCGAATACGCTGTCCATGGTGAACTCGAAGATTTCCCAAAGAGCGCCCATTCCCAGGGCGAACATGAAGGCGAAAAACGCGACGAAGCCGGGTTTCAGGTGGATCTGGATGCGCTCCATCTGGTTCATTACGTGCACCAGCAGGAAGCCCAGAATCCCCAGCAGAAAGCCGGACAGGGTGTGCAGCGCCATGTCCCACCACCAGAAACGGCTGTAGTAATCCCGGATCTCGCCCAGAAACAGGGAGGCGAACACGAAACCGATGGCGGAGAGCTGGAGTTCCGGTGGAATGTGAATGCGAAAACGCCGCTCGAACAGCACGGGGAAGAAAGTAATCAGGATAATCATGCTGCTGAGAAAGGCGGTCAGCCAGCGCTGTTGCCAGATGGCGAATATCGCCTCGGTCAGCAGGATCAGTTGCAGGGCGATGGTGATGCGTTGGTGGGTAATCCGAATGCGCATAGGGTCCGTTCTGTCAGTGCCTGAATAGTAGAAAGCTCACACAAAACGGGACTGGAAGCAAATTCCCGCCCTGATGATGCAGCGGCGGATCCCACGGTCTGTAAACGCTGTGGTAGAATCCGCAAAACACTGAAGCAAGGACGACTCATGCTCGCTGTTATTCTTTCCGGCGGTTCCGGCACACGCCTTTGGCCGTTGTCCCGTGAAGCCTATCCCAAGCAGTTCCTGCCTGTTGTATCTGAAGATTCCCTGCTGGCCGAAACCATTGACCGTGGTCTTGGTCTGGGGGATGACGCGCAGGTAATGGCGATTACCAATGAGGAACACAGATTCGTGGTCGCGGCTCACCTGCACGCCCAGGCTGGCGGTCGTACCGCGGGTATTGTTCTGGAGCCGGTGGGGCGTAACACTGCTCCTGCGATTGCATTGGCCGCCTTGGCCGCAGCGGAAAAGAACCCCGCCGAGCTGATGCTGGTGATGCCCTCAGACCATGTGCTGAAGAACGCCGAGGCCTTCGGCAAGGCTGTGGCGCGCGGTGCCAGGGCCGCCGAAGCCGGCAAGCTGGTCACCTTCGGTATTGTGCCGACCACGGCCCACACCGGCTACGGCTATATCAAAGCCGGGCAAAGCCAGGGTGATTACAGTGACGTGGCTGCCTTTGTGGAGAAGCCGGATGCCGCCACGGCGCAGGGCTATCTGGATGAAGGGGATTATTTCTGGAACAGCGGGATTTTCCTGTTCCGCGCGGATCGTTACCTGCAGGAACTGGAAAAGCACCAGCCGGAGATGATGAAAGCCTGTCGTGCTGCCTGGGACAAGCGGGCGGAAGATATGGATTTCACCCGGGTGGACAAGGCTGCGTTTGAGGCCTGCCCCGACGATTCCATCGACTATGCGGTTATGGAAAAGACCTCCGATGCGGTTGTGGTGCCACTGAATGCCGGCTGGTCCGATGTGGGCTCATGGTCTGCGCTCTGGGAAATCCAGCCCCAGGACGAGCAGGGCAATGTGTGCCGTGGCGATGTGATTGTCGAGGATGTCACCGGCTCCTACCTTCACTCCGAAGGCCGGCTGATTGCGGCCCTGGGTATTACCGACCACGTGATCGTGGAGACTGACGATGTGGTGCTGGTGGCGGATCGCAACCGGGTCCAGGATGTGAAGAAGCTGGTCCAGCAGGTCAAAGCGCGTGGTGGTCATGAACACAAGTTCCACAAGAAAGTGCATCGCCCCTGGGGAACCTATGAGGGCATTGCCCAGGCGGACCGCTTCCAGGTCAAGCGTATTACGGTGAATCCCGGTGCTTCACTGTCCTTGCAGAAGCACCACCACCGGGCCGAGCACTGGGTAGTGGTGAAGGGTACCGCGACGGTGCATCGTGGCGAGGAAACCATGCTGCTCACCGAAGACCAGTCCACCTATATCCCGCTGGGGGTCACCCATCGGCTGACCAATCCGGGGGTGATTCCGCTGGAGCTGATTGAGGTGCAGACCGGCAGTTACCTCGGTGAAGACGATATTGTACGATTTGAAGACACTTACAACCGGGCCTGACCCGGCATAGAATCAGTTCGGGTACCAGGATGGTACCCGGGAATAACACAAGGAGTCGTGTATGGAAGATTGGCAGGGATGCCTGAGTCCCCTCTGTCAATCCGCGTTGCAAGCTGCGCGGGATCACGTCGCCCGTCGGGGCGGTTATGCCATTACCGTTGAGGATTTCCTGCTGGAGCTGCTGGATGCAGATGCCCAACTGTGCGCGTTTCTGCAGGGCCGGGGTGTGGATCTGGATGAGCTGATCCGCACCATACAGTGCGAGCAACCCATCGTGACGGAAGTGGGTGGCGAGGGCAGTTTGTCCTCCCAGTTGCAGGACTGGTTTGCTACCGCCCGGCAGGTGCACAACCTTCCCTGGTTGGACTGGCCCCACCTGTTGCAGACCCTGACTTCGGACCTGGATCGCCTGTCCGGCAAGGCTTACGTCGCCGTGCTGGAGCTGGTGGATCAGTGGCCCTTGTCCGCCGAAGGGCGGGGCGAGATCCCCATGGCCGGCTCTGATCATGTGCCCGTGGTGGTGGCTGATCCGGCCTGGGCCGCGCTTGCCGAGGATGTGGCGGTGGCTTTGTCCTGCCCCGGCGCACTGGTGTGGGTGAGAGGGCCGCGCGGGAGCGGTAAAAGTTGCTGGTTGCGCAGCGTGCTTCCCGGATTGCTGTACGGCCATGTGGTCATGGATCTGCGGCGTGAGGCCGAAGTGCTGGCAGACGATCAGCCCTGCCTGCCGGAGCCGGGGGCGGATCCGGCCCAGCTGCCGGTATTGGTGCTGGACAATACGCCGCCGGCGGATCTGCTTGCCCTGATGAACCAGTCTTCAGGTCTTGCTTCGGAACTGGTGCTCGGCTGGCCCGGATCGATTCTGCTGCTGGGGCCGGATTCCGATGACGCTGTGCCATCCACCCGGGAGCTGGAATGGCGTTTGGGGCGCACGGTGGATCTGGTGGAGATGCCGCTGCCCGGCAATGACCAGCGGCTGGCAATTCTGGTAGCGCACCAGCCAATACTGGAGAAACGCTGGAACGTGGAGATTCCCGAACCGGTGCTGCGTTACGCTGCCGGCTATCGGGACCCGGCTCTGGCGTTGCCGGGGCAACTGATCCACTGGGTTGAGCGGGCCTGCGTACGCCTGGCCATGCACGCCCAGCGCGGCTCGTCCCGGCAGCAGGCATTGCGGGCACAACTGGATACCCTGCGCCGGCAGTCCCTGGTGGCGGTTGCCCGCCACGAGAATCACGAGGCACTGTCAGAAGCTATCCGGATACTTGAAAGCCAGTTGGAGACCCTGGATTCCCAGTGGGAGCAGCGCCGGCAATCCGGCAGCCTGCGCCAACTGCAGGTGGAGGATCTTCAGGCAGAACGGCAACGGTGGCTTGCAGCCGGGGCTGCGGCGGTGAACAATGGGCGGCAGACCGAAAGGCACACAGGAGAACACACCCTTGCAGGATCTGGAAATCTACATTCGTGACCTTGCTTCCGGCCAGTTATCCGACTGGCTGGCGAATCATCTGGATCAGTTGACGCTGGATGACAGTGATCCGTTCGCACCGGCCATGAAAGGTACCGGGTACTATCGCGATAACCGGGTAAGGGTCAGCGTGTATGCCGGTGCCTTTGGCAAGCGTTACAGTTGTCTGGTCATGGAAGGCGAGGACCTGCCATGGAACAGCGATCTGGAGTGTGCACGCAGCGCCTGGCGGAGCCTGGATACTGAAATTCGTTGCAGTCAGAGCGAATGGCAGGAAGGGGATCCGGTGGAAGATGAAAAGTGGTGGCGGCTGGATGATCGGGGAGAACAGCTGGCGGTCTGGAACTGAACGGTTTGCGGGAAGTGAAAACCGGCAGATCCTCGAGGACCTGCCGGTTCAGGACTGACCGGGGTCAGTCGCTCAGGATAGACACATTGTCCGCCTGCAGGCCCTTGTCGGCCTCAACCACATTGAAGCGAACCAGCTGGCCCTGGCGCAGTACGCGCCGACCACGGCCGCGAATGGCGCGGAAATGAACAAAGATCTCGTCGCCCTGGTCGCGGACAATAAAGCCGAAGCCTTTCTTCACGTTGAACCATTTAACGGTGCCTTCCTCATCGCCTTCCGGGCCCTCGGAGTCGTCCTGATCATCAGCGGCCGGCGCACGGCTGCGGGATGCTTTCTGGCCGGAACGGGCCGGCTTGCGCTTGCCTTCACGGACGTACAGGGCGGCACCCAGATAACCGGCGATACCGAACAGCAGCACGGTGATCAGATAAGCGGAAATGCCCTGTGCACTGCCCAGAATGAACGGGGTGTTGGTGGCCAGTTTGGCGGCCTCGGACATGGACAGGTTCTGGATGGCTTCCGGGGTCAGGGTGACCAGAAGAAAACCGAGGATAAACGGTGACGGAATGGCGATCAGCAGAGCACCAACGATCGCTTTTGCTGGATTACGCATTGACTGATGTTTCTCCATACTCATAAACGATGACGATAAAAGGCCGGCAATCCGGTACTATTGAGCGGCCGGCCACGAACATAACCCGCTTCACCGGGAAACGGGCAGTGGCGGATGATAGCAGATTAGGGGGAGCGCTGACCAAACCATGAGCAAAGAACTGCAGGCACGCCTGGAAGAGCTGGAAATGCGACTGGCGTTCCAGGAGCAGACCATCGACGAACTCAACGCCCAGGTCGCCCGCCAGGAGCTGGATATCCGTGAATTGTGGGAGGCGAAGCAGAAGCTGCATAAGCAGTTGAAGGATATTGCGCCGTCCAACATCCGCTCCGAAGCTGAGGAAACGCCGCCGCCGCATTATTGATATTTGCCGCTAACAAATCACCCAAGCAGCTCCACCAGAATCTGCTCGTAAATCTCCGAAAGCGTATCCAGATCCTCCGCCTTCACGCACTCATCCACCTTGTGAATCGTCGCATTCACCGGCCCCAGTTCTACCACCTGGGCCCCGGTGGGTGCGATAAAACGGCCGTCAGACGTGCCGCCGGCGGTGGAGAGTTCGGTCTCACGGCCGGTGATGCGGCGGATGGCGTTTTCTGCGGCGGACACCAGGGCTCCCTTGTCCGTGAGGAAGGGGCGGCCGCTCAGGTGCCATTGCAGGTCGTAGTTCAGGTCGAAGCGGTCGAGAATCGCCACAACCCGTTCTTCCAGGCTTTCCGCGGTGTTTTCGGTGCAGTAGCGGAAGTTGAAGTGCACCAGGCACTCACCGGGAATGATGTTGCTGCCGGTACCGGCTTCAACCTTGGTGATCTGGAAGGTGGTGGGCGGGAAGTAGTCATTGCCGTTATCCCAGAACTCCCGGGCCAGGGCATCCAGTGCCGGGGCAACCGCATGCACGGCATTTTCCGCCAGATGCGGGTAGGCCACGTGGCCCTGGGTGCCCTTGACGGTCAGATAGCCGTGCAGAGAACCCCGCCGGCCATTCTTGATGATGTCGCCCACCAGATGGGTACTGGAAGGCTCACCCACCAGGCACCAGTCCATTTTCTCGTTACGGGCTTCCAGAGCTTCGATGACCTTGACCGTGCCGTCCTGGGCCGGGCCTTCCTCGTCGCTGGTAATCAGCAGGGCAATCGAGCCACGATGCTCCGGATGGGCGGCGACAAAACGCTCGCAGGCCGTCACGAAGGCCGCCAGGCTGCCTTTCATATCCGCCGCGCCACGACCGTAAAGGTACCCCTCACGGATGGTCGGCTCGAAAGGCTTGACCGACCAGTTCTGCTCCGGCCCGGTCGGCACCACATCCGTGTGCCCCGCAAACGCGAGCACCGGTCCGTCGGACCCCTTGCGCGCCCACAGGTTGTCTGTCTCCCCGAATCGCATGGACTCGCCACCGAAACCCAGCGGGGCCAGCCGTGACATCATCAACTCCTGACAGCCCGCATCATCCGGCGTGACGGACTGGCGGCGAATCAGGTCTATGGCGAGTTCTATGGTGGGGGATAAGCTCATAGGGTGGTCTCTTGGTTTCCGTGGCTAATCAATCATTAGTTATTAGCGTGCAACTCTTCGTTCAGTGCGATAGCAGACTTGTTGGTCTTGCACTCCACGGCACCGGTCTGGCTGTTGCGGCGGAACAGCAGGTCGGATTTGCCGGCGAGGTCGCGGGCCTTGAGCACTTCCACCAGCTCGTTGCCGTCATCCAGCAGGGCCACTTTAGTGCCGGAGGTGATGTACAGGCCGGCTTCCACGGTGCAGCGGTCGCCCAGGGGAATGCCGATGCCGGCGTTGGCACCGAGCAGGCAGTTTTCGCCAACGGAGATAATGATATTGCCGCCACCGGAGAGGGTGCCCATGGTGGAGCAGCCGCCGCCCAGGTCAGAGCCCTTGCCGATCATTACGCCGGCGGATACCCGGCCTTCGATCATGCTGGCCCCTTCGGTGCCGGCGTTAAAGTTGATGAAGCCTTCGTGCATGATGGTGGTGCCTTCGCCCACGTAGGCACCCAGGCGCACCCGGGCGGTATCGGCGATACGAACGCCCTTGGGCACGACGTAGTCGGTCATCTGCGGGAACTTGTCCACAGACTTCACTTCCAGGGTGCGGCCTTCAATACGTGCCTGCAGCTGGCGCTCGGGCAGCTCGTTCAGGTCGATGGCACCCTCGTTGGTCCAGGCCAGGTTCGGCAGCAGGCCGAAGATGCCGTCCAGCTTCACGCCGTGGGGCCTGGCCAGACGATGGGAGATCAGGTGCAGCTTGAGGTACACCTCTGGTGTGCTGGAGGCCGTATCGTCGGTTTCCAGCAGGGTCACGACCACGGGGCGGCGGCTGTCAGCAGCTTTGGCGGCCAGGTTGGCCTGCTCCACCTGACCGGCCTGGCGCAGCGCCTCGGCAAGTTTGTTAAGGGTATTGCCATCAGCAGCAATAGCCTTGTTGCCGCTGGTGTAATCCAGCACATTGCCCACCACTTCCAGCAGCACGCTGTCCGGGGCCAGCACCGGCTGCTGGTAGAACACCTCCAGCCACTCGCCCTGGTTGTTCTGGGTGCCAATGCCAATACCGAATGCAAAACTCATTTGCGGGTCGCTCCTGTTGTCTGTGAATCTTTAAAGATTGGTTTCCGCGGCTAAATTCTATTCAGCCCACGCAGCCCACTGGTCTGCGTTAAAGCCCACGGTGATCTCCCCGTCACGCTCCACAACCGGGCGTTTTATGATGGACGGGTTCTCCAGCATGATCTGATGGGCGGATTGGGGGCCAATGGTATCACGAACCTCTTCAGGAAGTTTGCGCCAGGTCGTGCCCCTGCGATTCAGCAGGGTTTCCCAGCCGGCTCCTTCCTCAAAGCGAGCCAGCAGCTCTTCACTCAGGCCGTCTTTCTTGAAATCGTGGAACTCATAATCGATGCCGTTTTCATCCAGCCACTTGCGGGCTTTTTTGACGGTGTCGCAATTCTTGATGCCGTATACTTTCATCATTCAGAGACCTTTTTTTGCCACGGACTGCACGGACTTTGGCTCCAGACTGTCGGCGGGGTCTGTCCCTTCGGGACTGACCCCAGAGCTTCCAGCCCCGAGGATCCGTGCAAAGGGGTCAGTCCCGTAGGGACAGACCCCGTCGCTGACCTTTCCGTGGCCAATCAATTGTTTTTCACAAACGCCACAATCCGCCGCGCTGCTTCCACGCATTCCTCCAATGGTGCCACCAGCGCCATGCGCACCCGGTTTTCCCCCGGATTGTGGCCATCGATGGTTCGGGACAGGTAGCGGCCGGGCAGTACGTGGACGTTCTGTTGTTCCGCCAGGGCCCGGGCGAAGGTTTCGTCGTCCACCGGGGTTTCGGGCCAGAGGTAGAAACCGGCATCCGGGTAATCCACGTTCATGACTTCACGCAGGATCGGCACTACGGCTTCGAACTTGGCGCGGTAAGCGGCGCGGTTTTCTTTTACGTGATCTTCGTCCTGCCAGGCGGCGATGCTGGCCAATTGATTGTGAACCGGCATGGCGCAGCCGTGGTAGGTGCGGTACTTCAGGTAGCCGGCCAGTACCTCCGCATCGCCGGCCACGAAGCCGGAGCGCAGGCCTGGCAGGTTGCTGCGTTTGGACAGGCTGTGGAACACGATGCAGCGGGCAAAATCATCCCGGCCGATGGCGGCGCAGGTCTGCAACAGGCCTTCCGGTGCCCGGCCTTCCTCGGGATACAGCTCCGAATAGCATTCGTCTGAGGCAATAATGAAGTCGTGCGTGTCCGCCAGTTCGATCACGCGGGTCAGGGTTTCCCTGGGGATCACCGCACCGCTGGGATTGCCGGGAGAGCACAGGAACAGCAGCTGGCACTGATCCCACACCTCGGCCGGTACCGCGTCAAAATCCGGAATGAATCCGTTGGCTCCGTCGCAGGCAAGATAATGGGGTGTAGCGCCGGCCAGCAGCGCAGCACCTTCATAGATCTGGTAGAACGGATTGGGACTGACCACCGTGGCCGGTTTGCTGTTATCAATCACCGCCTGCACCAGGGCAAAGATGGCTTCCCGGGTGCCATTGACCGGCACCACGTGGCGATCGGCACTCAGGGTGCCGGGCTTCAGTTCAAAGCGGGTAGTGGCCCACTGGCTGATGGCCTCCCGCAACTCGTCGGTGCCGCGGGTGGTGGGGTAATTGGCCAGCCGGTCCAGGTTGTCGGCGATCACCTGTTTTACAAAAGCCGGCGACGGGTGCTTGGGTTCGCCGATGCCCAGCGAGATGGCGGGCAGGTGCTCCGGCACAGTGATGCCTGCCTTCAGCTTGGCCAGTTTTTCGAACGGGTAGGGGTGCAATCGGGTCAGGTTGGGATTCATTGAATGTTATCCAGGGTGTTGCTCATGTCCTGCTGCAGGGCAAGGCAGGCATCGGCATCCTGCAGCGCGTTGCCATGCTCGTCGGTAATAAAGAAAACGTCTTCCACCCGCTCGCCGAGGGTGGCGATCTTGGCATTGGTCAGTCGCACCCGGTGCTCCAGCATCACCTGGCCGATACGGGCCAGCAGGCCGGGACGGTCCGGGGTGATCACTTCCATCACCGTGCGCTGGTTGATGGTGTCATTGGACAGGGTGACTTCCGTGGGGAAGGCGAAATGCTTGAGTTGCCTGGGAGTGCGGCGGTGGATGATGTCCGGGTAGTCTTCCGGGTCGTCCAGTTCTTCCACCAGCCGCTTGCGTACCCGTTCCTTGCGGGCCGGGTCCACGCCCAGCGGTTGGCCCTGTTCGTCCAGCACCACGTAGGAGCTGATCGAGTAGGGGCCGTCACTGGAGCTGATGCGCGCATCGACGATGTTCAGGTTGAGCTGTTCCAGCGCTGCGGTGGTGGCGGCAAACAGGTCAACCCGGTCCTGCATGAAGATGATGATCTGGGAGTAGCCATCGGATGGCCCGCCCCGGGTGTCGCGGATCAGCACCAGCGGATCCGGGTTATCCCCGTGGCGGATGATGGCTGCGGTCTGCCACGCAATGTCCACCGTTGAGTCCTGCAGGAAGTATTCTTCATCCAGGGACAGCCAGGCCTTGTCGATCTGCTCGTCGGTCAGTCCCTGGGCGTGGAGAATCTCCCGGGCTTCCTGGCGTGTTGCCTGTACCCACTCATGCCGGTTTACCGGGGTTTCCGAGCCGCGGCGCAGGGCCCGTTTGGTTTCGATATAAAGCTGGCGCAGTAGTGAGGCGCGCCAGGTATTCCACAGTTTGGGATTGGTGGCGCTGATGTCGCAGACCGTCATTACATAGAGATAGTCCAGATGGATCTGGCTGGGCACACCCCGGGCAAACTGGTGGATAATGTCCGGGTCGGAAATGTCCTTGCGCTGGGCTGTCATGGACATCAGCAGGTGGTTTTCCACCAGCCAGCAGATCAACCGGGTGTCCCGCTCGCTCAGGTGATGCCGCTGGCAGAAGTTCTCCGCCTCGATGGCTCCGAGTTCCGAGTGGTCACCGCCACGTCCCTTGGCAATGTCGTGGTAGAGCCCGGCAATATAAAGCACTTCCAGTTTGGGCAGCCGGTGTACCAGCCGGGAGGCGAGCGGGAAATCGGTCCGGGCTTCCGGCTTGCCGAGTCGCACCATATTGCGAATCACCCGCAGCGTGTGGGTGTCGACGGTGTAGATATGGAACAGGTCGTGCTGCATCTGCCCGATGATCTGGCCGAATTCCGGCAGGTAACGTCCCAGCACGTTGTACTTCTTCATCGCGGCCAGGGTCTGGTCCAGTTCGTGGGGCGTTTTCATCAGCTCCATGAACAGCGAGATCACCGCCAGGTCGGAGCGGAAGGCATCATCGATCAGGTGCCGGTGCGCTCTGAGAGAGCGGATGGTGGTCGCCCGGATGCCTTTGACCTCGGGGTGTTGGGCCATCAATACAAAGATTTCCAGGATCGCATAGGGGGCGTAGGCGAACACCTGATTGTTGACTGCCTCTATATACTGGTTACGGATCTGGAACCGTTTGTTGAGTGGCCGGATTTCATCCTTCCCGCCGGTGCCAAGAATCGCCTCGTCGTAATACTGCAGGATCACATCCGCCAGCTCGGCCAGAGCCAGCACCGTGCGGTAATAGGCCTGCATCATCAGCTCGACCCCGAGACGCTTGCCCTGATCCCGGTAGCCCAGCATTTCTGCCAGGGCGCGCTGGTGGTCGAACAGCAGCCGGTTTTCGTTGCGGTCGGCGATCAGTTGAAGGCCAAAGCGAAGTTGCCAGAGAAAGGTTTCTCCTTCCACCAGAATCTGATGTTCTTCCTCGGTGAGAATGCTGAAGCGGGCCAGATCCGCCAGGCTCTGCAGGCCGAAGTGGCGCTTGGTGATCCAGCCGATCGTCTGGATATCCCTCAGGCCACCCGGTGCGCCCTTGATGTTGGGCTCCAGATTATATTCTGTGTCGCCATACTTCTTGTGGCGCTGCTTCTGTTCTTCCCGCTTGGCGATGAAGTAGTCACCGTCTGTGCATACCGCATCTGAATAGACGGTATCGCTCAGTTTTTTGCGCAGTTCGTCCGGGCCGGCAATGGTGCGGGTTTCCAGCAGGTTGGTGAGGATGGTGACATCGTCACGGGCTGCCTGCAGACTCTCCTCGAGACTGCGGACGCTGTGACCTATATCCAGGTGCAGGTCCCATAACAGGGTGACAAAGGCTCCCAGGTCTTCCTGCCAGTCCTCGTCGATGCCGTCGCGGGTCAGTATCAGCAGGTCGATGTCAGAGTGGGGGTGCAGCTCGCCCCGGCCATAACCGCCGACGGCGACAAGTGCAATCCGGTCTGAGGTGGCAAACGGGTAGCGTCCCCAGATGAGTTGCAGTACCCGGTCAACCGTCCGGGCCCGCGCGTGAACCAGCGAGCGAACATCGGCACCGTCCCGAAAGGCCTGCGCGTCCCTGTCGTAGTTGTGTTTCAGCAGCTCCCGGGCTGCCTTGACGGGCGACGGGTCATTGCTGATCCGGGATTCCAGTTCGCTCAGGTTCACCTAGAGGGACTCTTCTTTGCGTTTGGTCAGCACTTCGTGACCGTCGGCTGTCACCAGAATCGTGTGCTCCCACTGGGCGGACAGCTTGTGATCCTTGGTGACCACCGTCCAGCCATCCGGCAACAGTTTGGTCTGGTACTTGCCCTGGTTGATCATCGGTTCGATAGTGAAGGTCATGCCTTCCTGCAGTTCCATGCCGGTGCCGGGCTTGCCATAGTGCATCACCTGGGGCTCCTCATGGAACACCCGGCCGATACCGTGGCCGCAGTAGTCGCGAACCACAGAATAGCGATGCTTCTCGGCATACTTCTGGATGACATAGCCTATGTCACCCAGGCGAGTACCCGGTTTGACCAGCTCGATGCCCTTGTAAAGACATTCCTGGGTGATCTGGATCAGCCGCTCGGTGCCGGGCTTGGGTTTGCCGACAATCCACATCTTGCTGGTATCGCCGTGGTACTCGTCCTTGATGACGGTGACATCGATATTGATGATGTCGCCATCCTTGAGCACCTTCTTCTCCGACGGAATGCCATGACAGATCACATGGTTGACCGAGGTGCAGATGGACTTCGGGAAACCCTTGTAGTTAAGCGGTGCCGGAATGGTGCCCTGCACATTGATCATGTAGTCGTGGGCAATCCGGTCCAGCTCCTCGGTGCTGATGCCGGGCTTTACATGCTCGTCGAGCATCTCCAGCACCTCGGCAGCCAGCCGGCCGGCTACGCGCATTTTTTCGATTTCTTCCGGAGTCTTGATGGATACCTGCATGGACTTTCCCGTTGATTTTGATCAAAGCGCCATTTTAAGGCTGAGGGCCGCCGGGTACAAGGAAGGCTGTAGCAGAGCCATTGGTGAAAGGCGAAAAGTGATGGCGAAGCGGGGCCGGTTTATGGTATAAACGCGCCGCCGGAAACGAATCCGGCAAATTCACACACACGTTGGCACGTTGTCCCAGGGTGCCCGTTCGCCGATTTTGCGGTGATCAGGTTGGGGCAATCGGACGTGTGGAGGCCTAACCCGAAGCTAAAAAGGTAATTATCATGGCTCAGGTAAATATGCGTGACCTGCTCAAGGCAGGTGCTCACTTCGGTCACCAGACCCGCTACTGGAACCCGAAAATGTCGAAGTTCATCTTCGGCGCCCGTAACAAGATTCATATCATCAACCTGGAGCAGACTGTTCCTGCCATGAATGAAGCGCTGAACTTCATTCAGTCCCTGGCAGAGAACAAGAACAAGATCCTGTTCGTTGGTACCAAGCGTTCCGCTGCCAAAATCATCAAGGAAGAAGCCCAGCGCGCTGGTCAGCCCTATGTTAACCATCGCTGGCTCGGTGGCATGCTGACCAACTACAAGACCATCCGTCAGTCCATCCGTCGCTACCGTGACCTGGAAGCCCAGAGTCAGGACGGTACTTTCGACAAGCTGACCAAGAAAGAAGCACTCGAGCGTACCCGTGAGATGGACAAGCTGGAGCGTGGCATCGGTGGTATCAAGGACATGGGCGGCCTGCCGGACGCTCTGTTCGTTGTAGACGTGGACCACGAGCGGATCGCCATCAAGGAAGCCAACAAGCTGGGCATTCCGGTGATCGGCATTGTGGATACCAACAGTGATCCGGACGGCGTTGATTACGTGATTCCGGGTAACGACGATGCCATCCGCGCTATCCAGATTTACGTGCAGGCGGTTGCTGATACCTGCATCGAAGCATCCCAGTCTGCCGGTGCCGGCGCTGATGAGTTCGTTGAAGTCAGCGAAGATGCCCAGGGTGCTGCTCCGGCCGCCGAATAAGGCCGCTGCGACCTGCAAGATAGCAAGTGGTGCCCCCGCGCGGGGGCACCCCGTCAAGAATTCGGATTTGTAGAGAGGACTGAACATGGCTGCAATTACTGCTGCAATGGTCAAGGAGCTGCGTGAGCGTACCGGCCTTGGCATGATGGAGTGCAAGAAGGCGCTGGTGGAAGCGGATGGCAGTGTAGATGCTGCAATCGAAGAGCTGCGCAAGTCTTCCGGTCTGAAGGCCGCCAAGAAAGCCGGCCGTACTGCCGCTGAAGGCGTTTCCTTCCTGAAAGTGTCTGACGACAACACCGTTGCTTACATTCTGGAAGTGAACTGCGAAACTGATTTCGTGGCCCGTGACGACAACTTCGAGAACTTCGCCCGCGAACTGCTGGACGTGGCTTTCGAAAAAGGCGTTACCGACGTTTCCGAGCTGATGGATGGCGAGCTGGAAGGCAAGCGTGAAGCGCTGGTCCAGAAAATCGGTGAGAACGTTACCGTACGTCGTATCGTGCGTATCGAAGGCCCGGTTGTAGACGGTTACGTGCACAGCAACAACAAGATTGCCTCTGTTGTAGCTCTGACTGCCGGTGATCCGGAAGTGGCCCGTGACATCGCCATGCACGCTGCCGCTGTTAACCCGCGGGTTGGCAAGCCGGAAGATATGCCGGCCGATGAGCTGAAGAAAGAGGAAGATGTCATCAAGGCCCAGCCGGATATGGAAGGCAAGCCTGCCGAAATCGTCGAGAAGATGATGGGTGGCCGGATCAAGAAGTTCCTGAAGGAAAACAGCCTGGTGGAACAGCCTTTCGTCAAGAACCCGGACCAGACCGTTGGCGAACTGATCAAGTCCGTCGGTGGTGAGCTGGTTGGTTTCGTCCGCGTTGAAGTGGGCGAGGGCATCGAAAAAGAAGAAGTGGATTTTGCCGCTGAAGTAGCTGCTGCTGCAGGTACTGGCAAGGCCTGATTCTTCGCCTCGGGGCCGGCGCTCTGCCGGACCCTTCAAGTCTGCCACGTTGGCCGGTTCCGCCGGCTTCCGTGGCGGGCTTGTATCTGAGATACCCCTTTTGCGAGGAGTATGTCAGATACAGGCCTGCAACGCTTTAACCGCCAGACACCAGAGAGGGAATCATTATGCCGAAGTCGTCCAACACCCAGCCCAGATACAAGCGCGTTCTGCTCAAGCTCAGTGGCGAAGCCCTGATGGGAGAACACGAGTTCGGTATTGATCCGAAAGTGCTGGACCGGATGGCTTTGGAAATTGGTGCCCTGATCGGGATTGGTGTTCAGGTAGGCCTGGTGATTGGCGGCGGTAACCTGTTCCGCGGTGCGGCGTTGAATGCTGCCGGTATGGACCGGGTGACCGGTGACCACATGGGCATGCTGGCCACCGTGATGAACGGCCTGGCCATGCGCGATGCCCTGGAGCGTTCCAACATTCGCACCCGGGTTATGTCAGCCATTCCCATGAGTGGTATTGTGGAGCATTATGACCGCCGGCGGGCCGTACGGGACCTGAAGGATGGCGATGTGGTGATCTTCTGCGCCGGTACCGGAAATCCGTTCTTCACCACGGATTCGGCTGCCTGTCTGCGTGGTATCGAGATTGAAGCGGACGCGGTGCTCAAGGCCACCAAGGTGGATGGCGTATACTCGGCAGACCCGGTCAAGGATCCGTCAGCAGAAAAGTACGATCACCTGACCTACGACGAGGTGCTCGACAAGAAGCTGGAAGTCATGGATCTGACCGCCATCTGTCTGGCCCGGGATCATGGTATGCCGCTGCGGGTGTTTGATATGGCGAAATCCGGTGTGCTGACCCGCATTGTCACCGGTGAGTCCGAGGGGACTCTGATCGAGTAAGCTGATCGAATTATCCGATTGAATAAAGGGCCGGCTGTCTGACCGGCGCTGAAAACCAGCCAGATAACGAACCGAGGATATTGCAGTGATTGACGATATCAAAGCAGATGCCGAAAAGCGGATGCAAAAGAGCCTGGATTCGCTCCATTTCGCGTTCAACAAAATCCGTACCGGCCGTGCGCACCCCTCCATTCTGGACGGTGTGATGGTCAGCTATTACGGCCAGGATACGCCGCTCAAGCAGGTGGCCAGCATTAACGTGGAAGACAACCGTACGCTGGCGGTACAGCCCTGGGAAAAAACGCTGGTATCCACCATCGAGAAGGCCATTATGGCATCCGACCTGGGCCTGAACCCGGCATCCAACGGTGACCTGATTCGTGTGCCCATGCCGATGCTGACCGAGCAGACCCGTAAGGAGCTGGTCAAGCAGGCCAGGGCCGATGCGGAGAACGCCCGTGTATCTATCCGGAATGCCCGTCGTGATGCCAACAGCATGCTCAAGGATCTGTTGAAGGAAAAGGAAATCAACGAAGACGAAGAGCGTGGCGGCGAAGATCAGATCCAGAAACTGACCGACAAGTACATTGCCGAAGTCGACTCACAGCTCAAGACCAAGGAACACGATCTGATGGAGGTCTGATCCTCCGGCTTCGCAAACTACGACAGCCCGTCCGGCGCAGTTATGCCGGGCGGCAGGGGATTTCATGACGGAACGGGTATCCGCACAGATTCCGGTGTCTGCTGGCAGCCGGCCCCGGCATATTGCCATCATCATGGATGGCAATAACCGCTGGGCCAAGGCCCGCAACCTGAATGGTGTATCCGGCCACAAGGCCGGTGTTAAAGCTGTACGTTCGGTGGTTGAGACCTGCGCCCGTGAAGGGGTGGAGGTGCTGACATTGTTCGCATTCTCCAGTGAGAACTGGCGCCGGCCGGAAGAAGAGGTGACCGCCCTGATGCGGTTGTTCCTGTTTGCCCTGGAACGGGAGGTAAAGAAACTTCACCGCAATAACATCCGGCTGTGTATCATTGGTGACCGTTCCGCCTTCAGCGAAATCCTGCAGCGCCACATGGAGCAGGCTGAAGCGCTGACCCGGGATAACACCGGTATGACCCTGGTGATTGCGGCGAACTATGGCGGCCACTGGGACATCACTCAGGCTACCCAGACTGTCGCCGCCATGGTGCGTGCCGGTGAGCTGGAGCCATCGGATATCACCGATGACCTCATCCAGCATCACCTGTCCATCGGCGACCTGCCGATGCCGGATCTGATGATCCGCACTGCCGGCGAGCAACGCATCTCCAACTTCCTGCTCTGGCATCTGGCATACACCGAGCTGTATTTCTCCGAAGTATACTGGCCGGATTTCCGGGAAGATGAAATGCACAAGGCGCTGTCCGCCTACGCCGGCCGTAAACGCCGGTTTGGCCAGACAGATGATCAGATCGATCGTCTGAAAGCGACCCGATAACGACAAAAAAGCGAATTCAACCGTGCTGATTACACGCATCATAACCGCACTTGTGCTGGCACCGATTGCCATTGGCGGTGTGTTCTTTCTGGACCCCCGCGGGTTCTCCCTGTTTACCGGTGCCATTATTACCCTGGGGGCCTGGGAGTGGGCCAATATGTCGGGTCTGACCCGGCAGGTACACCGGGTGCTTTATGCCCTGGTCGTGGCGGCTTTGCTGTTTTTCCTGCGGGATGTGCCCGCCATGCAGGTGCTCTGGCTGGCGCTGGTCTGGTGGCTGGTATGTTTTGGTCTGGTGCGCAGCTATCCGGCGGGCACCCATGCCTGGGGCAGTGTTCCGGTGAGGATGCTGATGGGCCTGCTGGTGCTGGTGCCGGCCTGGGTCGGTCTCAATCACATGCGCACCGCCGGGCTCTATTACGGCGATGTGGGCAACAACCTGCTGCTGATTCTCTATGTGTTCTGTGTGGTCTGGGTGGCGGATATCGGTGCCTATTTTGCCGGCCGGGCCTTTGGTAAGGCAAAGCTGGCACCCAGGGTCAGCCCCGGCAAGTCCTGGGCGGGTGTCTGGGGCGGTTTGCTGGCGGTTGCGATCTTTGCGGCGATCATCAGTCAGCTGGCACATGCCGGCTGGACCGACGCGGTGCTGCTGGTGCTGGCTTCCCTGGCAACCGGCGGCGTATCGGTATTAGGGGACCTGCTGGAAAGCATGCTCAAGCGATTCCGTGGCATCAAGGACAGCAGTGGTTTGCTACCGGGGCACGGCGGCATTATGGATCGTATCGACAGCCTGACAGCGGCCATTCCGGTATTTGCGTTGATTATCACGCTGCTGGACTGGCTCAGAACCGGATACTGGTGACCTTTGTGATGCGCACCGTCACGCTTCTGGGAGCTACCGGATCCATCGGGCTGAGCACTCTGGATGTGATTCGTCGCCATCCGGACCGTTTCCGGGTGCATGCCCTGACAGCCAGCAGCCGTGATGAGGATATGGCATCCCTGTGCCGGGAGTTCAAACCCCGCTATGCGGTAATGGCCGACCCGGATGCTGCTCTGCGGTTGAAAGAACGGTTGGGAACCGATTCCGGGGTGGAAGTACTCGCCGGCGATGAAGGCTTGTGTCAGGTAGCCTCCGACCCGGATGCCGATACCGTGATGGCCGCTATTGTGGGTGCCGCAGGACTCTCTCCCACGCTTGCGGCTGTTCGTGCCGGTAAACGGGTGTTGCTGGCCAACAAGGAAGCGCTGGTTATGTCCGGCGGGCTGTTTATGGAGGCGGTCCGGCATTCCGGTGCCGAACTGTTGCCGATCGACAGTGAACACAACGCCATTTTCCAGTGTTTGCCGCCTTCCCATGTTCGCGATCTTCCCGGTGCCGGTATCACCCGTATCCTGTTAACCGCTTCCGGCGGGCCCTTCCGCAATATGCCGGCGGACCAGCTGGCGGCGGTTACCCCGGAACAGGCCTGTGCACACCCCAACTGGTCCATGGGGCAGAAGATCTCGGTGGATTCCGCCACCCTGATGAACAAGGGGCTGGAGCTTATCGAGGCCTGCTGGCTGTTCAATACTGATCCGTCCCATATCGAAGTGCATGTGCACCCGGAATCCATTATCCATAGCATGGTGGAGTACGCGGACGGCTCCGTGCTGGCCCAGATGGGCAGTCCGGATATGCGCACCCCGATTGCGAACGGGATGGCCTGGCCGGAGCGGATTGATGCAGGGGTTGCGCCGCTGGATCTGTTTGCCATTGGCCGCTTCCATTTCGAGCGGCCGGATCTTCAGCGTTTCCCCTGCCTGGGACTGGCGGCGGAGGCGTTCGGGCAGGGTGGAACGGCTCCGGCGGTACTGAATGCAGCAAACGAGGAAGCGGTTGCCGCCTTTTTGCAGGGCCGGCTTCGCTTCACCGATATACCGGTTATCATAGAGCAGGTGCTGACCAGCATAGCGGTTGCGGCGGCTGACTCATTCGATACCATCTTTGCCAGGGACAGCGAGGCCCGGCAGCGGGCCCGGGAACAGATCCGCCGCCAGGCTGTCTGATCTGATGACCTGTATCTGAGACTGGCTGACTTCGGGAGCCCTATGGAAATCATTCAAACCGTGCTGGCATTGTTGCTGACCCTGGGCATACTGGTCACCCTGCACGAGTATGGCCATTTCTGGGTTGCGCGCCGCTGTGGCGTGAAGGTGCTGCGGTTCTCCGTGGGCTTCGGCAAGCCCTTGTTCTCCTGGTACGACCGCCACGGGACCGAGTTTGCGGTGGCGGCGATTCCCCTGGGTGGCTACGTGAAAATGCTGGACAGCCGGGAAGGTCCGGTACCTGAATCCGAGCAGGATCAGGAGTTCATGTCCAAGCCGCCGTCCCGCCGTATTGCCATTGCCGCTGCCGGCCCGGTTGCCAACTTCCTGTTTGCCATTCTTGCCTACTGGGTTCTCAGTGTTGTGGGCTTCACCACCGTGGCACCGGTTATTGGCGAGGTAGCGCAAGAGTCCGTCGCGGAGCGCGTCGGACTTCAGGAGGGCATGGAAATCCGCCAGGTGGACGGTCACGCCGTGACCTCATGGCGCGACATCAATATGCGCCTGCTGGAGCGGGCAGGGGAGCAGGGGACCGTGTCTCTCACCGTTGCGGATAATGGCTGGGAGCGGACCCTGAACGGGCAACTGGGCGGCTGGCAGCTCAGTGACGACACCCCCAATCCACTGACAGAATTCGGGCTCAGTCCCTGGCGGCCGGAAGTGCCCGCTGTGCTGGGGCAGATCGCCGACGGCGGCCGTGCCCAACAGGCTGGTCTGCAAACCGGTGACCGGGTGCTGGCGGTGAATGGCGAGCCGGTCGGGGACTGGTTTGCCCTGGTTGAACACATTCGTGAGGCACCTGAAACCACCCTTACATTGACCGTCGAGCGCGGCGGCTCAGAGCAACAGATTCAGGTGACTCCTGAAACGCGCACCCTGGACGATGGCCGCGTTACCGGTTACGTGGGGGCGGGTGTGACCGAGATTACCTGGCCGGACCACCTGCTGCGGGATACCAGTTATGGTCCGTTGGCGGCGATTCCCCGTGCGCTGTCCGAAACCTGGGCGGATACCCGCCTGACCCTGGTGGCCATCAAGAAAATGCTGACCGGTTTGCTCTCGCCCACCAATCTTAGCGGGCCGATCACCATTGCCCGTGTGGCAGAGGCCAGTGTCAGCTCCGGGTTTGAGGATTTCGTCCGCTTTCTGGCGTATCTGAGTGTCAGTCTCGGGGTGCTTAACCTGCTGCCGGTACCGGTTCTGGACGGTGGTCACATTGTGTATTACACCATTGAGGCCATTCGCCGTAAGCCCGTCTCAGAGCAGGCCCAGGCCTTCGGGTTAAGAATTGGTATGGCAATGATTCTCACATTAATGGTATTCGCCCTTTACAACGACCTGATGCGGTTGTGAGAATTGCGGCTTCCTTCTACGTGTATAAACAGGCAATTAACTGAATGAGACGTACTCTGTTGGCTCTGGCCTTTGGCCTTTTTGCAGTATTCGCCGGTACCGGAACCGCGCTTGCGGAAGAATTCACCGTATCGGACATCGAGGTGGAAGGGCTGCAGCGGGTTTCCGCGGGTACCGTGTTTTCCGCGTTGCCGGTGGATATTGGCGAGTCCGTGGCACCGACGGAGCTGGCGGATGCCATCAAGGTATTGTTTCGCACCGGCCTGTTTACCGACATTGAAGCCAGCCGGGACGGGAACGTACTGATTCTCACGGTTCGCGAGCGCCCGTCGATCAGCGAGATCGAGATCGAGGGTAACAAGAACATCGAAACCGACATGCTGATGGATGCCCTGTCCGGTGCCGGGCTCGAAGAAGGGCAGGTCTTCCGTCGTGCCACCCTGGAGCGGCTGGAACTGGAGATTCTCCGGTCCTACGTGGCCCAGGGGCGGTATAACGCAAGGGTCCGCGCCACCGCGGAAGAGCTGCCCCGTAACCGCGTCTCCATCATGCTCAAGATCAATGAAGGGGATGTGGCGGCCATCCAGCATCTCAATGTTGTCGGCAACCAGGATTTCAGTGACGAGCGCCTCACCGATCTGTTCGAGCTGCAAACCTCCAACTGGTGGACTTCCATCACCAGTGCTGACAAATATGCCCGGGAAAGGCTGAGCGGCGATCTGGAAACCCTTCGTTCTTTCTACCTGGACCGCGGGTACCTGGACTTCAACGTGGAATCCAGTCAGGTATCCATCTCGCCGGACAAGAAAGAAGTCTTTATCGCCATCTCCATCAACGAAGGCCCCCAGTACACAGTGTCCGACATTCGCCTGCGGGGTGACCTGATTGTTGAGGAGGAGGAACTCCGCAAGCTGATCACCATTGAAGAAGGGGATGTTTTCTCCCGCGCGTCCATGACCGCGATTTCCGAGAACCTGGCGCGCCGGCTGGGTATGGAAGGTTACGCGTTTGCCAACGTGAACCCGATTCCGGAGACCGCTGAGGACAACACCGCCACGGTGACGTTCTACGTCGAGCCGGGCAAGCGGGCCTACGTGCGTCGCATCAACTTCCGGGGTAACGTCAGCACCCGGGATGATGTGTTGCGCCAGGAAATGACCCAGATGGAAGGCGGCGTTGCCTCCACGGATCGCATCGAGTTTTCCAAGACCCGCCTGGAGCGGCTGGGCTTCTTCGAAACGGTGAATGTGGAAACGTCGCCGGTGCCCGGCCAGGACGATCTGGTGGACGTGAACTTTGATGTGGTGGAACAGCCCACCGGTAGTCTGTCTGCTTCCATCGGTTATTCCCAGGACTCCGGGGCCATCGTGGGTGCCAATGTGTCCGAGCGCAATTTCTTCGGTTCCGGCAAGCGGGTTTCCTTCGGGGTGAACGTCAGCGATTCCATCAAGAGTGCCAACTTCTCCTATCTGGATCCCTACTTTACCGTTGATGGTGTCAGCCGGGGTTTCAGCGTGTTTGCCCGGGAAACCGATTACGAAGAACAGGATATTTCGTCCTACCTGCTGGATGAGTACGGTGGCCGGCTGACCTTTGGTTATCCCACCGACAACATTACCCGTATCAATTTCGGTCTGGGTTATACCCTCTCCGAGATCAAGACAGGTGTGTTCACTTCGCCAGAGGTCATCGAATTTGTGGACGAGGAAGGCAAGGAGTTCAACAACTACTACCTGTTCGCCTCCTGGCGGCAAAGCACCCTTAACCGTGGTGTGTTGCCGACCGACGGTTACAGTCACTCCCTTTCCGCGGATGTGTCCATTCCGGTCAGTGATCTGAGCTTCTATAAGCTGAATCATCGCACCGAGTTCTATCAGCCCCTGGATGAAGACCAGACCTGGATTGTCCGTACCCGCAGTGAAATCGGCTATGGCGGCGGCTTCGATGGCCGGGATGTGATGCCATTCTACGAACACTTCTACTCCGGCGGTTACGGTTCAGTGCGGGGATACCGGTCCAACTCTCTGGGTCGCCTTGCGGAGAATGCTCCAAACGATCGGTCCGATCAGGACCCGTTCGGGGGCAATCTGCTGACCGAGGCCTCGCTGGAACTGATTTTCCCGACCCCCTTTGCGGCGGGCAGCCGGTCCATGCGTACCGCTCTGTTTGTGGACGCAGGGCAGGTATTCGATACGGAACGTAATTTTGATCCGGCGCTGAATGAAATAAGATTGTCAGCGGGCATCGGCTTCCAGTGGATCACCGCGGTGGGACCGCTGGCATTCAGTCTGGCCAAGCCGCTGAATGACGAACCGGGTGATGATACCCAGGTATTCCAGTTCTCGCTCGGGCAGACCTTCTGACCCGGCGGGATCAACAAAAAACACAGAACAATGGAATGAAACAGAGGAGATTGAACATGTTCCGTTTATCGGTAGTGGCAGTGTTGCTTTCTGCGCTTCTGGCGGCCCCGGTGTCTGCCGTGGCGGAAACCAAGATCGGTGTGGTGAATCTTCGCCAGGCACTGTTTTCCTCGAACGAAGCCCGCAGCTTCACTGAAAAGCTGCAGAGTGATTTTGCCGACGAGGAAGAGGGTGTTCGCGAGGCACAGGAAGAAGCCCGCAAGGTAAAAGAGCGGATCGAGAAAGATGCCGCCATGATGAACGAAGAAGAGCGCAAGCAGCTCGCCGGTGAGTTTCAGGAAGCCCTGAAAGAGTTCAACTACCGCAAGGAGAAGCTGGATTCCGCCGTGGCCAAGCGCAAGCAGGAATTCCTCGACAAGGCCCGTCCGGAAGTGGATCAGGCGGTCAAGGAACTGCTGGATGAGGAGGGGCTGGACCTGGTGCTGCCTTCCGAGGCAGTGGTCTACGTCAAGCCGTCCATGGATCTGACCAATAAGCTGCTGCAAAAACTGAACGAGTGAACCGGAAGTCGGGACCGGTCTGTGACCGGTGCCCAACCTGAATGTGTGGAGTCAACCGATGACAGACCGATCATTCCGGCTGGAGGAAATCGCCTCCGCCCTGGGAGCGGAGTTGCGGGGGGACGGGCAGGTACTGATTACCGGTGTTGCCACCCTGAAAGCCGCAGGCCCTTCGGAAATTGCCTTTCTGGCCAACCCCAATTACGCCCGCTATCTTGAGGAAACCTCAGCCGCAGCGGTAATTCTGGCCCCGGATATGGCGGACAAGTGTCCGACCAATGTCCTGTTACTGGACAATCCCTACCTGGGGTATGCTCGCCTCAGTCACTGGTTTGACCGTGCCCCGGTGCCTGAGCAAGGGGTGCATCCGACAGCGGTGATCGACTCGAGCGCTACCGTCGCGGATTCCGCCTGCATCGGTCCCCATGTGGTGATCGAGGCGGATGCAGTGATTGGTGAGCGGGTGGTGATCGGAGCCGGCAGCGTAGTGGGTGCGCGCAGTCAGGTTGGCGAAGATACCGTGGTCCGTCCCCGGGCTACTCTGGCGCACGATGTCACCGTGGGCAAACGCTGCCATATTCTCAGCGGTGCCGTTATTGGCTCCGATGGTTTTGGCTTTGCCATTGAACAGGGTGTCTGGCACCGCATTGCCCAGCTCGGTGGCGTAGTGCTGGGGGACGATGTGGAGGTTGGTGCGAATACCACCATTGACCGGGGTGCCCTGGACAACACTATGATTGGTAACGGCGTAAAGCTGGATAACCTGATCCAGGTTGGCCATAACGTCTGCATCGGCGATAACAGCGCCATGGCCGCTATGGTCGGTATCGCCGGCAGCACCAGCATCGGTCGCAACTGCGTATTTGGTGGTGCCACCGGTGTCGGAGGCCATCTGGAGATCACGGATGGCGTACAGGCCACCGGTATGACCATGATTACCGGTAATATCGACAAGCCGGGTGTTTATTCATCCGGTACAGGGTCGGACACCAACCGCCAGTGGCGCAAGAACGCAGTACGTTTCCGTCAGCTCGACAGCATGGCGCGCAAGCTGCGGGAACTGGAAAAGAAAATAGATGGCTGAGGCCCTGTTGAGATGATGAAAATTGAAGAGATCATGGAGTATCTGCCCCATCGTTACCCGTTTTTGCTGGTCGATCGGGTAACTGAGGTGGAAAAGGGTGTTTCCATCGCCGGTTACAAGAATATCTCCATCAACGAGCCGTTTTTTAACGGGCATTTTCCGGGCAAGCCGGTCATGCCGGGTGTTCTGATCATTGAGGCCATGGCACAGCTATCGGGTATTCTGGGCTTTGTCACTGCCGACCTGAAACCCGCGGATGGCGTGATACACTACCTGGCAGGTTCCAACAAAGCGCGTTTCAAGCGTCCGGTGGTACCGGGAGACCAGCTGCGCATGGAATCAAAGCTGATTTCTGCAAAACATGGCATCTGGAAATTTGACTGTCGCGCACTGGTGGGCGATGAAGTGGCCTGTGTGGCAGAAGTCATGAGTGCCGAGCGAGGAGTTTGATGACAACAAGTAAAAGCTCAGGTATCCATCCCCAGGCCATTGTCGATCCGGATGCGCGGCTGGCAGATAATGTAACCGTCGGTCCCTGGAGTTATATCGGTCCAGGCGTAGAAATCGGCGAGGGCACCGAAGTGATGTCCCATGTGGTCATCAAGGGGCCGACAGTGATCGGCTCCGGCAACCGCATTTTCCAGTTCTCCAGTATCGGCGAGGAGTGCCAGGACAAGAAGTACAACGGTGAACCCACCACCCTGGTGATCGGCGATAACAACGTGATCCGTGAGAACTGCACCATTCACCGGGGCACGGTGCAGGATCGTGGCGAGACCCGTATCGGTGACAATAATCTCTTGATGGCCTACGTGCATGTCGCCCACGACTGTGTGGTGGGTAACGATACGATTCTGGCCAACTGTGCCACCCTGGCGGGCCATGTGACGGTAGGCGACCACGCCATTCTCGGCGGCGGCACCATGGTGCACCAGTTCTGTCATATCGGCATGCACAGCATGAGCGCCGGTGGCAGCATTGTATTGAAGGATATTCCCGCCTACGTGATGGCCAGTGGCCAGTCCGCCAGGCCCCACGGCATGAATGTCGAAGGCCTGAAGCGCCGTGGTTTCAGCAAGGACTCCCTGCTGACCCTGCGCCGTGCCTACAAGGTTATCTACCGGCAGGGCCTGACCCGTGAGCAGGCTCTGGAAGAGCTGCAGAACGCCTACGGTGACGTACCGGAAGTGCAGCCACTGATCGAGTCCCTCAAGATAGCCGAACGTGGCATCGTCCGCTGAACAGGTGAACGCTCTGTGACGGAACCCGCCCGACCAGGGAAGGCTATTGATCGACCAGTAACCATTGGTATCGTAGCCGGAGAAGCCTCCGGCGATATACTCGGTGCCGGACTGATCCGCTCCCTCCGCAAACGCTATCCCCGCGCCCGCTTTGTCGGGATTGGCGGGGATGAGATGATCGCGGCCGGCTTTCATTCGCTGGTGCCCATGGAACGCCTGTCGGTCATGGGGCTGGTGGAAGTGCTCGGTCGCCTGCGGGAACTTTTCAGTATCCGGGACCGGTTGCTGGATTATTTCCTCAACAATGTCCGACCGGATGTGGTAATCGGCATTGATTCTCCGGATTTCACCCTGGAAGTAGAGCGGCGTTGCCGTAATGCCGGTATACGCACGGCCCATTATGTGAGCCCGTCTGTGTGGGCCTGGCGGCAGAAGCGGATTTTCCGTATCGCCAGGTCCGTGGATCTGATGCTGACCCTGTTCCCCTTCGAGGCTCGCTTCTACGAAGAGCACCAGGTGCCGGTTTCCTTCGTTGGCCACCCTCTGGCGGACATGATTCCCCTGGAAACCGACACCGCCGGAGCCCGTGAACGACTCGGGCTGGCACAGGAAGGCCCGGTACTGGCGATACTGCCCGGTAGCCGTGCGGGAGAGGTGGAGCGTCTTGGCGAGCTGTTCCTGGGGGCGGCCCGCTGGCTGCAGGAACGCAAGCCGGAACTGCAATTGGTGATCCCCTGTGTGAACGGGGAACGGGAGAAACAGGTGCGGGCACTGGTAGAAAGTCTTTCTGTCTCCCTGCCGGTGACCATTATCCGGGGTCGCTCCCGGGAAGTGATGGCTGCTTCCGATGCGGTGTTGCTTGCCTCCGGTACCGCAACGCTGGAAGCCATGCTGCTGAAAAAGCCGATGGTGGTGGGCTACCGGCTGAGCAATCTGAGCTGGGCGATTCTCTCCCGCATCGTCAAGATCACCCATGTTGCCTTGCCCAACCTGCTCTGGGAGCAACCCCTGGTGCCGGAACTGTTGCAGGACGATGCCTCGCCGGAGTGCCTGGGTACGGCAGTATTGGCGTGCCTGGAAGACAGCAGCACCCGTGCGCAGCAGAAAGAGGCCTTCACCGAACTGCACCATCAGTTGCGCCGTAATGCCAGCGACCGGGCGGCAGAGGCTATTGGTGGTTTGCTGGAAGGGGAACGCCAGTGAGCCGGGCTCCGCTACCCCCGTTTGAATGCCGTTACACCGGCCAGTTGCTGGCGGGCGTGGATGAAGTGGGGCGGGGGCCGCTGATCGGTGCTGTGGTGACGGCGGCGGTGATTCTGGATCCGGATAACCCCATTGAGGGGTTGACCGACTCCAAGAAGCTCACGGAAAAGCGTCGTGAGGCCCTTTATGAAGAAATTACCCGCAAGGCCCTGAGCTGGAACCTCGGCCGCTGCGAGGCCCATGAGATTGACGAGCTGAACATCTATCAGGCCACCATGGTGGCGATGGAGCGTGCCGTAGCGGGTCTTTCCGTTGCACCGGAGTATGTGGTGGTGGATGGCAACCGTTGCCCCAAATGGCACTGGCCGTCGGAGCCGGTGGTGAAAGGTGATTTGCGGGTAGCGGAAATCAGTGCGGCATCCATTCTAGCCAAGGTCACCCGCGACCGGGAAATGGCGGAACTGGATCAGCAATGGCCCGGGTACGGCCTGGCCAGGCACAAGGGGTACCCGACACCGGATCACCTGGAAGCGCTGCACCGTCTGGGTGTCACGCCCCAGCATCGACGCTCCTTCCGGCCCGTCAGGGAAGCGCTGGATACGGTCGGTGAGCACAGGGAAATGGTTTTTCCCACCGACCTGTTCGAAAATTTATAGAAATCCGTCAAAAAACCGTTTGACAGGCCTGCAAGATATCCTTAATATACGCGCCACGTTGATCGGGAACAGAAAGAAAAACTTCCCGAAAAACAACCAGTTTGATGCGGGGTGGAGCAGTCTGGTAGCTCGTCGGGCTCATAACCCGAAGGTCGTTGGTTCGAATCCAGCCCCCGCTACCATATTCAAAAAGGCCAGCTTTTAGCTGGCCTTTTTGCATTTGGGAGGGGGCTTTATGAGTCAGCACCTTTTTTAGCGCTGCGCGCTGCAAGGCTGCTGCCGCAGGCGCTTTTCGCGCCTGCTCCCCGCTACCATTTTCAAAAAAGCCAGCTTTTCAGCTGGCTTTTTTGCGTTTTGCTGGGGGCTTTTTGAGTCAGCACCCCTCCGGAACACGGAACCCCGCCAGTCCGGCATCTTCCAGCAGGCGCGCGAAGCGGATGGTGGTGAGGTCTTTGCCGGCGGCACCGATGACCTGGATGTTGTAGGGTAATCCTTCCTTTGTTGTTCCCACCGGTACCGATGTTGCGGGCAGGCCCAGCAGGGTGGCCAGGGCGATCCAGCAGAACTGGTCCATGTAGGCCCGCTGTTGGCCGTTGACGGTGATGCGGCGGCGGTGGATGGGTTGCTGGTTGTTGTGTCGCGGGGCGGCTGTTGGCGTAATCGGCGTGAGTAGCACGTCGTATTCGTTGAACAGCTGGTCGATTTCCGCGCGCATTTTCTCCCGGGTTTCGCTCCAGGTCATCCATTGGTGGGTGGGCTGGTTGATGCCGCGGGCGAACTCTCCGATGTAGGCCGTCATCGGGCCGAACAGGCGTAGGAGGTTTTCCAGTCGGGCGATCCATTTCATGGGGCGGCGCTGGGAGGGTTTCATGGACACGCTCATCAGGCTGCCGAGCAGGTTCATATAGGCGGGCATGATGTGATGCAGGTCCAACAGCGGATGCCGCGCTTCCGACACCAGGGCACCCTGTTGTTCGATCTTGCTGGCCAGGCTGCGGTAGCCGGTGGTCAGTTCATCATCCACCGGGCAGAGCCCGTCTTCCAGCCATAGCCCCACGCGGGTCTGGTCCAGGCTGCTCAGGGGTGACTCTTCCATGGCCAGTTTCCAGCTTCGGCTATCCAGTTCCGTGGGGCCGGCGATCACCCGCAGCAGCATTTCCAGATCCCGGCTGTTGCGGGCCATGGGTCCGGCTTCTGCCAGGTCCGGGCGGGATTGGGTGCCGGGAGGTCCCGGTATATGGCCCCGGAAGGAGATCAGTGCGCGGCTGGGTTTATGGCCGAACAGGCCGCAGAAATGGCTGGGAGTTCGGATCGACCCGGCCAGATCACTGCCCACTTCGATGGGTGTCATGCCGGATGCCAGCGCTGCGGCGGCTCCGCCGGAGGAGCCTCCGGGGGTGTGATCGGTGTTGTAGGGGTTATTGGTTACCCCGTAGACCTTGTTGTAGGTCTGGATGTCCGAGGCGTACAGGGGGACGTTGCTCTTGCCCAGGATAATCGCGCCGGCTTCCTCCAGGCGGCTGACCACATCCGCGTGCCGGTCGGGCATATAGTCTGCCAGCGCCCGGGCACCGGCGGTACAGGTCATGCCGGTGACCTCCCAGGTGTCTTTCAGGGTCAGGGGCAGGCCGTGCAGGGGGCCGGTGTAGTCTCCCATGGCCCGTGTCTGGTCCGCTTTACGGGCGGCGGCAAGGGCTTTTTCCCGGTCCAGGGTAACCACGGCGTTGATCCGCGGGTTCTGCTGCTCAATCCGGTCGAGCAGGGCCTTGGTCAGCTCCTCGCTCGACAGGGTGCCGGATTTGAGTTGCTCGACCAGTTCATGGGCGGGCTGGTAATACAACGCTGTCATGGAATCCTCATGTGTCGATCAGACTGCTTCAGGGCAGGTTTTCCCGCCAATGTTTGACTCGTACCTGGGTTTTGATGGCATCGATCACTTCCAGTATCAGTTGGATCAGTGCCTCGTTTTCCGCCTCTTCATCCCGATCTTCCGGGGAAGGCAGCAGCACGTTCACGATGTCTTCGATAAACGCATGATTGGTGGCAGAGGCCAGGTCGTCGAGTATCTGGTGGATGACGTTGGCCACGATGTCGCCCACCGCGTCTTCCAGGGTCTCCTGGATGGTGGGGCCGACCACCGGAAGGTATTTCAGCCGTGACAGTTCAAGATTCTGTTTCAGGGCGTTGTCCACCCGGTGTTCCAGGTAATGACGGAGTGCTCCCCGGTTGGGGATGTAGCCTTCTCTGGCGGCGCTGGCGACCCGGTCGGATATCCAGTCGGTGAGCATGTCACGGCGCGGGTAAATAATGTCGTGCTGGATACGCTCGAACAGCGGCGAGCCCCGTTTTACTTCGTCCTGAACGCCGCTCAGTACCTTGATGACGATGCGGTCGGAGAGTTCTTCCATGAAGGCTTCATAGTAGAACGCGACAAACTGGTAGATGCGCCACTGGGTCACGTCGATGATGCGGTACTGGTGCAGGCGGTAGATGATGGAGATGATCCGCAGTACCCGCAGAAAACGCAGGCTGCCCACTGGAATACAGCCCACCAGGTCGTACCAGTGGATGAAGGGGTAGAAGTACCAGCGGTCGTAGATGTTGGCCTTGATGGAGTAGCCCCAGCGCAGGACGAATTCCCCCAGGAAGATGGCCACGAAGATCAGGTCGTAGAAGATGAAGCGTTCGTGGATGGGGTGGTACAGGTCTTTGAGGGCCGGGGTGTGGTCGGCCATCAGGGTCTGGATGGCGGCGAAGCTGTAGATGGAATCGAAGATGATGAAGGCCAGGTTGATGATCAGCAGGGCCAGCATCGCGAAGTCGATGATGAACCAGGTTAGCTGGTGGCTGTTCTTCAGGTTTTCTCGGTTTACCTTCAGCATTATTTTTGTGCCCGGGCTCTCTCAGGACTGCATGTTGGGTGCCGGCCAGCAGTGTGGATCCTCTTTCCAGAACACGCCCGTGAACCCATCCCTGGGGGGCTCGGGTCGCGCCGTCCATGGCGCTCCACGGTTCTGGAAAGAGGATCCACACTCCTGATTTCTAACTCCGTGCTATTCGCCGGCGGTTTCCAAGTAGCTTTCACTGGCAAATAACATCAGGCGTAACTCCCGATTTCCCAACAGGTTAGCTTATTTCAGCTCCGCAGACGACTTGCCCAGTAAACGGCGGGCGATGATGAGGAGCTGGATTTGTTGGGTGCCTTCGAAGATGTCGAGGATTTTGGAGTCTCTCGCCCATTTTTCCAGCAGTTCGGTTTCGCTGTAGCCGAGGCTGCCGCAGAGTTCGACGCAGCGCAGGGTGATGGCGTTGCCGACGCGGCCGGCTTTGGCTTTGGCCATGGAGGCTTCTTTGGAGTTGGGCAAGCCGTTGTCGGCCATCCAGGCGGCTTTTATGGTGAGTAGTCTTGCGGCTTCGAGCTCGGCTTCCAGGAGCTGGAGTTCCCGGGTGACGGCGGGTTGGGTCCAGGTCTGGGTTTGGTAGCTGAGGTCGAGGCCGTTTTTGCCGAGGATTTCGCGGGTTTTTTCCAGGGCGGCGCGGGCGACTCCTATGGCCATGCCGGCGACGACGGGGCGGGTGTTGTCGAAGGTTTGCATGGCTCCGGCAAAGCCTTTGTCGACGCTGATTTCCGGCGAGCCGAGGAGGTTTTCCTTGGGTACCCGGCAGTTTTCGAAGCGCACGGCGGCGGTGTCGGAGGAGCGGATGCCGAGTTTTTTCTCCAGCCGCTCGAGGGTCATGCCCGGGGTGCCTTTTTCTACCACGAAGGATTTGATGGCGGCTTTACCCTTGCTGCGGTCGAGGGAGGCCCAGACCACGATGGCATCGGCCCGTTCGCCGGCGGTGATGTAGATTTTCTCGCCGTTGATGATGTAGTCGTCACCGTCTTTGGTGGCGGTGGTGCGGATGGCTCCGGAGTCGGAGCCGGCTCCGGGTTCGGTGATGGCCATGGCGGCCCAGGTGTTGCCCAGGCGTTCCAGTTGTTCCTCGTTGGCAACGGCCGCGATGGCAGAGTTGCCAAGACCCTGCCTGGGGATGGACAGGGCCAGGCCCACGTCGCCCCAGCACAGTTCGGTGAGGCCAAGCACGGTTTTCATGTTGGTGCCGTTGGCGTTGCCAGTACCCTGGCTGCCGCCGGATCTGGCCAGTTTGCCGGCACCGGCACCACCGTCTGCCGCTCCATCGTTCATGCCATCCATGATGGAGGCGAACATGTCCAGTTCCTTGGGGTAGGCATGCTCGGCCCGGTCGTATTTACGGGAAATAGGGCGGAAGACTTCCCGGGCCACCTGCCGAGCCTGGTGAATGATCGGGTTGAATTTTCTCGGGATTTCCAGATACATGGTGTTCTCTCCAGAGCCTGTCCGTTATGCGTGAGCGCCGCCGAAATGGGTGGCGGTGGAGCGGAGGTCGCGGTACCAGCGCTCGACGGGGTGTTCTTTGACAAAGCCGTGGCCGCCCAGCAGTTGTACGCCGTTGGTGCCGATTTCCATCGCTTTTTCGTTGCAGAGAATCCGCGCGAGGGACGCTTCCCGATGCCAGTTCTGGCCGGTTTCGGCCCGGCTGGCGGCGCGCCAGGTGAGCAATCGCATGCTGTCGGTTTCGATTGCCAGGTTGCTGATCATGAAGGCGACCGCCTGGCGGTTGCTGATGGGCTCGCCGAAGGCTTCCCGCTCGTTACAGTAGGGGATTACATAGTCCAGCACTGCCCGCGCGGTGCCGATGGCGAGGCCGCATTTGAGCAGTGAGCCGTGGTCGATGAAGGTCTGGTAGTCAAAGTCGTCGTCTCCCAGCAGGGCATCCCCGGGCAGTTGCAGGTTGTTAAAGGTGAGGCTGACGGTTTGCGCTGCTCGCAGGCCCATGGCCGGGTCGTCGGTGATCCGGACAGCATCGCTGTTTTCGACGATGAACACCCGCGGGCGACCGTTCAGTTCAGCGGCCACCAGTATCAGATCGCTATGGGCTCCCAGCACCACGCCGTTTTTGGTGCCGTTCAGGGTGTAGCCGGTGCTGGTTTCCGTGGCCCGGGTCTGCAACACCATTGGGTCGAACAGGGGGGTGGGTTCGTCGATCGCGATGGTGGCCACCGGTGGTTTTTCTTCGCAGAAGGCCGGGAGATAGCGAGATTGCTGTTCCCCGGTGCCCCAACGGGTGATTGCCTGTGCCACACTGAACGGTGCCAGCAGGGCCGCTGCCAGGGCCATGTCACCCCAGGCCAGTTCCTCGGCAATCAGTACGCTGGTGACCGGAGACAGGGTTTCCGCCACGCCACCGAAGGCTTCCGGTATGGCGTACAGCGGCAATCCCAGCTCTGCGGCTGCCTCGTACAGGTCCGCGGGCATGGCGCTGGCTTCGTCTGCCTCGGCGGCGGCCGGGCGGAGTGTGTCCCGGGCCAGGCGATGCAGGCTGTCGACGATCATCTGCTGGTCTTCGTCCAGATTCAGGTCGAACAGATCCGGGGCTTGCTTTTCCGGCAGGCGCTGGCGCGGCAGCCAGTCGGATACCCGCTTGAATTCCTTGCCGGCCATAGCCAGGGTTCTGAATCCGGCGCGGGTGCCGTGGTAGGCGGTGCGCTCGACGGTGTTGCGTAATCCGAACCGGTCCAGCAGCGGGTTGCCGGCGATGCGGTTCATGACGGAAAGTGCGATTCCGATTGGATCCCGGGCCATGGAGTTACTCCTTTAATTGTCCGGCGGTTGGTCAGCTAGTGTTCGGATCATGGGCCGCAAACCGGCGGGAGCCATTGGCAAAAGCTGCAGGTGCACGGGGCGGTCTGGTCAACCGCAGGTTCCCCTGCCCATTCTTAACTTGACCGGTAACAGGTAAACTCCCAGTCTTGGCCGCCTGATTATGACCTGTAGATGATATTGAAACGGATGCTGTTGTCTGCCCGAACATTTCGCCTGTCCACGGCTCTTTTGCTGGTGCTTGTTGCGCTATCCGCCCGGGCCAACCAGGTGACGGTGCAGGTGGAGGGTGACTACCCGGCACTGCAGGCCAATGCGGAAGCCTTTCTCGGGGAGGTGGAGCAGCGCTCTGCCGACAGCCTGCGCCGTTATGCCTCAACCGCCGTTGATCAGGTACGTACCGCGCTGAGGGCCCTCGGTTACTACCGGCCGGAGATACGCTGGGAGGTGGTCGAGAACGGCCTGGCGACCCTGCAGCTGACGGTGGAACCCGGCGAGCCGGTGCGGGTGACCAGCCGGGAGGTGATCATCCGGGGGCCGGCATCTTCTGATCCGGGGTTCTCAGGAAACCTGCCGGCACATCCCGCCGAGGGTGATGTGCTGGATCACGGGGCCTATACCCGCCTGCGGGACACCATCACCAACCGCGCCCGGCGGCGTGGCTATTTCGACGGTGGCTTCGAGGAGCGCAGCCTGCAGGTGAATCCGGAGGAGGGCACCGCGAGGATCCGTCTGGTGTACGCCAGTGGCGAGCGTTACCGGCTTGGTGCGGTTAGCTTTGCTCCCGGGCACGGATTTTCCGAGGATTTGCTGGAAGGTTACGTGACCTTCGAGCCGGGTACTCCGTATCACTCCGACAAAGTAGCAAAGCTCAGCAGCGATCTCTCCAATAGTGGTTATTTTGCCGGTGTCGATGTGAATGCGGATGCATCGTCTGCCAGCAACCGGGAAATTCCCGTGCAGGTACAACTGACACAGCGGGACCGTCGTTCAGTGGCCGCCGGTGTTGGTTTTTCCACCGACGTGGGGCCGCGTTTCCGGGGTAACTGGCGGGAGCACTGGATCAATGAATACGGTTTCCGCCGTGGTGTGGAAACGGAATTGTCCGGGCCCCGGCAGAATCTCAGCGGCTGGTATGAACTGCCGCTGGACCCTCCGATGACCGATTTTATCCGACTGTCTGCCGGCTATCAGCGGGAGGATATCGAGGATGTGGAATCCGAGATTCTCACGCTGGGTCAGCAGTGGCAGCACCAGCTGGAGTCTGAATGGACCCAGGTGTTGTCCTTGCGGTGGGAGGGCGAGCGCTTTCGCATCGGTGACGACCGCACCGAGACCTCCAGCCTGTTGTTGCCCGGTGTGGGCTACTCCAAGCTGCATTCCGATTCACCCCTGGACCCGTCCCGGGGCTACCGGCTGCAGCTGGATGTGACCGGGTCGCACCGGGCGGCACTGTCCAACGTGGACATACTGCATGTGATGCTGCTGGGGCGGAGTGTTATCACGGTGGCTGACCGGCATCGGTTGCTGACCCGGGCCAGGTTCGGGGGAGTGGCAACCAACCGGTTCAGTGATGTGCCGCCGTCGCTGCGTTTCTTTGCTGGTGGTGACCAGAGCGTACGGGGCTATGGTTATGAAACCCTGTCTCCAAAAGATGAAGACGGCACGGCAGTGGGCGGCCGCTACCTGATGGTGGGCAGCATCGAGTACCAGTATGAGTTTCGCAAGAACTGGCGGGCAGCGGTGTTCTTTGACCACGGTAACGCCATAGATGACCTGTTCGACCCGCTGGCCAGCGGCACCGGTGTGGGTATCCGCTGGGTAAGCCCGGTGGGGCCGCTCAGGCTGGACTTTGCCCAGGGCCTGGATCCGGAGTTCGGGGGTGACTGGCGTGTACACTTTTCCATGGGGCCAGAGCTTTGACGGAGCAGGAGCAGCATCCACATCAGGCGCATCCACGGCACCACCGGCTTCGCTGGGTGCTGGTGGGTATCGCTGTTCTGCTGGGTTTGCCGCTGTTGTTACTGGTGGCGCTGTTTCTGGCGTTGCGCTCCGAGACGGGAACCGAGTGGGTGATCGGGCAGATCCCCGGTCTGACGGTGGATGCGGGCCGGGGCTCCCTGTTCGGGCAATGGCAGGCGGAGTCCCTGCATTGGCGGGGTTACGGGGTGGACCTGCGGATACTCGAGCCGGATATTGATTGGTCCCCCACCTGTCTGTTTGAGAAAACCCTTTGCCTGGACAAGCTGCACGCTGCTTCCATTGACCTGTCGGTCCAGCCCGGTGAAGACCAATCCGGCGATCCGCTGACGGATCTGCCGTCAGTGGCGCTGCCGGTCAGTGTGCAGATCCGGGATGTGCAGCTGGGCAGCTTCACATACAACGGCACGACCGTGTGGGACCAGCTGACCCTGGAAGCTGGCGGTTCCGGTGCTGACTGGCAGATCGAAAGTCTGCGTTACCAGCGCAGCGATATCGACCTGGCCTTGAGTGGCAGGGTCGAGACCCGGGGTGACTGGCCGGTGGATCTTGTGCTGTCGGGGGAGTTGCCGCCGCCTTATGGCGAGCAGTGGTCGGTGGATATTGCGCTGGCGGGCAGCGTTCGGGACCTGCGTTTTGACGGTTCCAGCAAAGGTTACCTGCAAGCTCAGTTACAGGGCCGGGTAAAGCCGCTGGATCCGGCCCTGCCGGCCTCGGTTGGAGTGACATCGCCGCAATTCCTGGCTCTGGACAGCCTGCCGGAAACCCTGGTGCTGAACGACCTAGATCTGTCCCTGGAGGGCAGCCTTGAGCAGGGCTTCAAGACCCGTGGTAATGCCTCGCTGCCCGGCAGCGAAGGGCCGGTAGCCCTGGGACTGAAAGGATTGCTGACCCGCACGGGCCTGACCGGACTGGTGTTGTCCCTGGAAGAAAGCCAGCCGGAGTCCGCCCCGGCGGGGACCGTTACCCTGGAAGGGCAGTTGCAGTGGCAGCAGGAATTTCAGGCCGAGGGTGACGTGACCCTGCGGGCTTTTCCCTGGTACAGCCTGATACCGGATCTGGACAAACCGCCGGTCACCCTGAACACTCTGGATGGCACATTGGCCTGGCATTCCGGTAGCTATAACGCAGACCTGGAAGCTGCCGTGGAGGGACCGTCCGGTCCGGCCCGGTTGCAGACCCGGCTGGAAGGCGATCTGCGCCGATTGTTTGTGTCGGACCTGTCGGTTTCAAGTGGTGCCGGATCCCTGACCGGTCGCGCGGAGGTGGGCCTGGAAGCGCCCCTGAGCTGGGATGCGCAACTGCAACTGGACGAATTTGATCCGGGCTACTGGGTACCTGCGCTCACCGCCAACCTGAACGGAGCAGTGACAAGCACGGGGCAGATGACCAGTGAAGGATTACCCGAGATGCAGCTGCGCACAGATCTGCAGGGCCGTTGGCGGGAGCAGCCCACCGAACTGACAGTGACCGCTGAGGGCGGTCCGGGCAACTGGACCCTGTCCGAACTGATGCTCGGTATCGGTGAAAACCGGCTCGAAGGTGAGGGGCGCTGGGGGCAATCCCTGGCAGGGGAGTTCCGGTTCGAATTACCCGAGCCCGCCACGGTATACCCGGAGCTTGAGGGCTCTCTGGAAGGGACTCTGTCGGTTGCCGGAACACCGGAAGAGCCTCTCGGGCAATTGCAGGTCAACGGCCAGGCGGTTCGCTGGGGCACGGCAGAAGCTGATCAGTTGCGCTTGCAGGCAAAGCTGGAGCAGGGGCTGTCGCTGGCCGCGGAACTGGTTGCAGAGCATTTGTTCGCCGGGGGGCAGGAGTTGGAGCAGGCGCGGTTGCAGCTGGACGGTAGCCGTGAGCAGCATACCCTGTCCCTGGATGCCCGCCATGAACAGGCAGGTCTGACCTTGCGGGTGACTGGCGGGTTTGAAGACGGCTGGTCCCGTTGGCTGGGGCAACTGGGCGAAGGGCGTATCGAGCTGCCGGAGGAGGACATGGTCTGGTCTCTCGATCAGCCCGCGTCCCTCGCCTGGCAGCAGGACGGCCCGGCTACGGTGGGAGCCCATTGCTGGCGGATGGAGGATGCCTCGGTATGCGCCGGCGACCAGCAATTACTGCCGGAAACCAGCCTTTCCTATGTGATTCGCAATTTCCCCACCCGGGCGCTGACTCCGCTGATGCCGGAGGATATTCGCTGGGACACGCTGCTGGATGCGGAACTGGATCTGGTGCTCACCGATCAGGGGCCGGACGGAAAGCTGTCGGTGGATGCCGGCGATGGTTCGGTGGATGTGTTGGCCCTGGACGGCTGGAAGACCCTGGCGTATCAGACATTCCGGGCCACTGCCCGGCTACAGCCTGAGCAGGCGGATCTAGAGCTTACCCTGGAAGGGCCGGAGATCGGTCGTCTGAACGGCCAGTTGCAGATAGATCCGAGGGCGGAGCAGAAGGACGTACAGGGCAGCTTCCGGCTGGAAGAACTGAACCTGGCCCTGGCCACCGCCTTTACCGACCTTGAGCAGGTGGAGGGCACCCTGGGCGGTGAGGGTAAACTCTCCGGCCCCCTGATGAAGCCGGCGGTTAACGGCGAGTTGGTGCTGACGGATGGCAAACTGCAGGACGGGCGTATGCCGGTGCCCCTGGAAGAGGTGGTTGCCACGCTGGAATTGCAGGGCTACAACGCCACGCTGGAGGGCCGCTGGAAAAGCGGCGATCGCAGCAGTGGCACACTGGAAGGAACCTTTGACTGGGAGGGCAGCCCGGGAGGCGAGCTGGTATTGCAGGCGGATCGTTTGCCGTTCCGTTATGAGCCCTATGCCCGCCTGGAACTGGAGCCGGATCTGACGATCCGCTTCCGGGACGGCAATCTCGCGGTGGAAGGGCGCGTCGGTGTACCCAGGGGCCAGATCGAGATTGAAGAGCTGCCCGCCCAGGCGGTGTCGGTGTCCGAGGACGAAGTGATCGTCGGCGTGGATGGTGAGCAGCCGGTGGTACGCAATCTCGATCTGAATATTCAGGTGCTGGTGGGTGAGGATCAGGTCAGCTTCGCGGGTTTCGGGGTGACCGGGGATCTGGAAGGGGTGCTGCGCATCGGCGATAACCTGGATACCCGGGGCTCTCTGCAGCTGGTAAACGGGCAGTATGAAGCCTACGGGCAGGAGCTTGAGTTGCGTCGCGCACGACTGGTTTTTGATGGACCGGTGAGCCAGCCCTACCTGGACATCGAAGCGGTACGGCGAGTGGATACGGTCGTGGCCGGCATACGATTGAGCGGCCCGGTATCCTCACCACGCACCGAGGTGTTTTCCGAGCCGGATATGCCCCAGAGCCAGGCGCTGTCCTACGTGATTCTGGGCCGGCCGTTGCAGAGCCGGGGCGACGAGGGGCAGATGAGTCGTGCAGCGATATCCCTGGGCCTGACCCAGACGGCGGAGATTACCCGGGGTATTGGTGAAGAACTGGGTATCCGTGATCTTGTTCTTGAAGCTGAAGGCAGCGGCGAGGAATCATCGGTGGTTGCCAGTGGCTATATTACCGATGAGTTGAGTCTGCGCTACGGGGTGGGCATTTTCGAGCCGATCACCACCGTGGCCCTGCGTTATGACCTGGGCAAATACTTCTACCTGGAAGCCGCCAGTGGCCTGGCGGCTTCCCTGGATATTTTCTACACCCGGGATTTCTGAGTCAGTCCAGCTCGAAACTGGCACTGACGGATGCGGAAACTTCCCGGGGACCCACCGACGACACAGCCTTGTCGGTCCGGCCAGAGGCCTCCGCAGACATCATCATCGGCCTCGGGCTGTGGCCGCTGTTGATGCTGATGGTCTTTACCTCGCCGCACTCGCTGTCCAGTTTTTCCGCCACGAACCGGCAGCGCTCCCGGGCATCCTCGATGGCCAGTGCCAGGGCCTGCTTTTCCAGTCCGGCTTCATCGGAATGAAAAAAGTTGCCGTCGCCAAGGTGGTAGTTGAGGCCCAGGTCCCGGGCAATGCCCAGAACCGGATTCAGTGGGTCCAGATTACCCCGTAGTTCAAAACGGATGGTCTGACTCACCACGGTCACCGGCACCGGTTGCCCATCGCTTTGCCGGGGTGGTCGGGTGTAGCTGGAAAGACTCAGCATTGAATCGTCATAGGCATCCAGTTTGGCCTGGTGGGGGCGGATGCGGCGGTTCCACTGCTTCATGGTGCGCACCACCTGCTCCCGGGCTTCACTGGCATCGGTGGCTTCCGCCCGGGCGGTAAACTGCAGCCGGGCGCTGTCTGGCGTATACTGAACCTTGCCCTCGCCCTGCAGATTCACTTCACCAGCGGCGAGAGGAGCGGAAAACAGGGCAAGGGCCGCGGCAGTGATGCCCGGTACCCTGAGAAAAGCCGGAAAAGTTGGCATTGGCAGGTCTCCATGTTGTTGCACGAAAATCAGGTTCGACTGACAGCCCGCGAACGGGACATATTGTGCCGGCTGACCGGAGTCGATCCCCATTATGTAACCACCCGGGCCGAGCTGAAAGACTGGGCAGACCGTTATCTGGATGCATTGCCGGAAGACAGCCCGGAAATCCGGGTGCTCAAGGACCTCATTCGTCGTCACTTGCCCTTTTGATCAGGGCTTATCCGGGTGGTCCAGGCGCTCCAGCTTGCGCACCCGTGCCGCATGCACGAAGTGGCTGAAAATACGCCGGTGACTGCTGTGGTACAGCAGGTATTCCGGATGCCACTGGATCCCCAGCAGCCATTGCCCGCGGGTATTCTCGATAGCCTGCACAAACCAGTCGTTATCCACCGCACTGACTCTCAGATCCTGGCCAAGGTTCCGGATGGCCTGGCTGTGGATGCGGTTGGCTCCCAGCTGGGGACCGGGGATCAGCCGGCCCAGCCGGGTATCCTGTACCAGTCGTACTGTCTGGAGAGGCAGGAGCAGGGGGCGGTGACGGGTGTGTACCCGCAGGGGGGTAACGTTCTGGCACAGGCTGCCGCCCCGATAGACGTTGATAAACTGGGCACCACGGCAGATCCCCAGTACCGGTAGCGCCAGTTTTTCAGCGTGGCTGAGCAACCGCTGGTCCGTCTTGTCCCGGGCGGGGTCGTAAGTGGCTGTTACTTTGGGTTGTTCACCGAACCTGGAAGGGTGCACATGAGTGCCACCGGAAAGCACCAGGCCGTCCAGCAGGCTGACATCCACCGATGAGCCCGGCCGGATGTAGTGGGTATGGGCTCCGTGTAGCCGCAGAGCCAGATTGATCAGCCGGTGGGCGCCCGAACGGCGGCGCGGGCCGCTGATGCCGATGGTCAGCCCCGGGGCTTCCGGCTTTTCCTGATCATCAGCTTCCTCCGCCTGATCCGGTGCCAGGTCCCTCTCAGACATAGCCTTTTTCCCGTAGCCAGTCTTCACAGGTGGTGGGCCAGCTGTGGGTCAGGTTATGGATGCTGATATGCCGGCTGTCCCGGAACCGGTCGCGCAGTTCCGCCAGATCGTCCGCATGGTTGGCCAGCTGCTCCAGTACCACCCAGTCGTTCCAGACGGTGGAAAAGTGCCACTGGCGGTTATCGATGTCGCAGTCCGGCAACCGGTAGTGCAGGGTGGGCCGGGATTTGATGCGTGGATCGTCCACGTACTCCGCCAGCAGGTCAGGATTGATGTGGGCAAACAGCGGCAGCAGGTCCAGTGCGCGGTTGCGGGTCGGATTGAACAGCAGATAGTCCCGCATCAGCGCATCCATGTCCGGTGCGTAGTCCGGCTCGATCAGCCGGTCTGTATAACGGCTGCTCCAGGGCTCGATGTAGGTGGTGAATTTCCGGCTGATATCCAGCTGGTGACGGCGCTTCAGCCATTCGTACAGCACCGCGAAAGCCTGCAGGTAGCGCACCAGGGTAGCCGGCTTCAGGTCGGGCAGCTCCGGATTCAGCTGCAGGCCGAAAGCATAGTAAATCGCCTCGCGACTACCGAGCGCGCCTGCCTCCGCCAGTTCATTGCAAAGGTATTCGACCTGCTCCAGCTTGCTGAGGGAGAGGGGCGGGCAGACGATTTCCATCGGTACAATCTTTTCCGCCGCCGCGTCGATCACATCCATGGCGTGGCCTCCCAGTTCCCTTATGGATTCCGGCAGGCGTTCGTCCTGCAGGTCCAGATCCTTGATGGGATCAGAGTCCAGCTCAACCGAATAGTTGCCGTCTTCGGTTTCGATCTCGTCCACATAGCGGCTTGTTCGACGGTGTTTACCACCCAGCAACGAGACAACCAGCTCCACCAGCGGCTCGTAGCCGATGCCCGAGAACTCGATTTCCACCCCGACCCGGCGTTCTTCACCATCGCTGGTGGTCATGATGTCCGGCATACGGCAATTGGCTGCTGAACTGCTATCCATGAAACGACTCCTTAGCGTTTGATCCCGAAGCCTATCATACCCGGGAAAACTGGTTATAAATCCTGATCCGGGGTTTACACTGGATAAAACACTGTATATAGTGAAATCACTGTATAAAAAGACAGGGGCAGGGAATGAAACTAACCGCACGTCAGACACAGGTTCTGGAACTCATCCGCACCTACATCGAGGATACCGGCTATCCGCCTACCCGTGCGGAAATCGCCGCCGAACTGGGGTTCCGGTCCGCCAATGCCGCCGAGGAACACTTGCGGGCACTGGCAAGAAAAGGGGCCATCGAGATGGTGCCCGGTGCCAGCCGCGGTATCCGCCTGCCGGAGGCCGAGCCGGATCTCGGATTGCCGGTGATCGGTCAGGTAGCTGCCGGTAGTCCGATTCTTGCCCAGGAACACATCGAGGATCACTGCACCCTGCAGCCTGATTTCTTCAGTCCAGCCGCAGATTACCTGCTCAGGGTTCGCGGTATGAGTATGAAAGATATCGGCATTATGGATGGCGATCTGCTGGCGGTACACAGCACGCAGGATGTCCAGAATGGCCAGGTGGTGGTTGCCCGGGTCGGTGAGGAAGTCACCGTCAAGCGTTTCCGCAAGGAAGGGCACAAGGTGCTGCTGATTGCCGAGAACGAGGAATTCGAGCCCATTGAAGTAGACCTTCGGGAGCAGGAACTGTTCATTGAAGGCTTGGGCGTGGGTGTGATCCGCCACTAATCACCGTGCAAACCGGTGCAGAAATCGGGGGTAGATATGGAACAGCTCAGTTTTGGTCAGAATATGGCGGCGGTCTCCGCCGGGGGCGGGCTCTTTGCGTCCGGCCCGGTTCGCAGTCTGCCGGATGACTCCCTGAAGGAGCGCTCATCGCACAGAGAACCGGAGCCTCAGGGCAATGTGACGGAAATCATTCTGCCTGAAGGGCAGGTGGAGAATTTCCAGTTGCTGCTGCCGATGCTGACCCAGCTTAATCGCGAGAAGCGCTGGCTGGCGTGGATTGATCCGCCCCAGGCGCTGGTGGCCAAGTGGCAGAAGCAGCATGGTATTGTGGCCGGAGAAATCCTGGTGTTGCGTTCATCCGCCGAACATCCGGCGACCGAACTGGCCGAGAAGGCTCTGGGTGCCGGCACCTGCCACGCAGTGGTTATGTGGACATCCCGGCTGCCGAAAGCCGTATTCCGCAAGCTCCAGGCGGCCTCCGCCCACGGCAACAGCCACGGCGTGGTGTTGCGCCAGCGTTAATGGTGATGGGTTAATGGAGAGTGTAGGAGGGTTGTGGAGATCCTGACTCCTGATCGTCCTCTTCCCAGTCAATGTCGTGCTCAACGGAGCCAACCGCTTCGATACCTGCAGCAATCATGGCCTTGGCCACGTTCATATCGCGGTCTTCCAGCATTTCACGTGCTTCGGATGAGAAAGAAATCCTGACCAGCGGCGCGCTGTCGTCATCAATCCGGCGCAGCGCATAATCTCCGTCGGAAAGTTGTACAATTTCGTAGAAAGACGGTGTCATCATTTTGCCTTCAGTTGGGTGCATGTCCTGGTACGTATTCCGGCTACCATTCGCTGTGCCGTTCTTCCAGGGATTGTGCAAATTGTCTGGCGGATTCAAGGGTGTGGTTCAGCGCATCCGCTGAACGGTCTGGTCCCTGAGCAGCCGCGACCGCGATAATATTGTCGTCGGTGGCTGCTTTTTTCGGTTCCGGCGGCTGGCTCTGAAAGTGCGCCAGCTGATCCAGGTGGTGCCACCAGCTTCCGGGTTGGCGGGCCAGAGATTCCAGTTCCGCCAGTTCCGGCGCGGCTCCGCCCAGCAGGTCGGACAATTCCTCGATGGATTCCGGAGCAGCCTGCTTCAACTGGTAATACCGGGCGATCATGGTCAGCATCTGGCCGCGGGCTCTGAGGGCCAGTTCGGTGGCTCCCTGCAGTCCTGCCTCACGGGCAGCGGCGGTATCTGCTGCGGTGGTCTGGTTGACCAGATGTTTTGCCAGAAACAACTTCTGGGTAACCAGTGTGTACCATTGTGATGCCATCGCCGGAAAACATCCTCAGTTGTGCGAGCCGGTCTGTTTGCCGTCGCTTTTCAATCAAGCCGCCCATAATAGCATTTTGAGATACAAATTTCTCCCCCGGGAAGTTACGCATACTGCATTGGGTCACTATTGGGCAAGGCCTTGAGCGAGGTGTCGTTTTCGTCGACTATGGGGAAAACGTGAGCCCCTGGGAGAATTGTCATGTCGGAAGCTCTGGATGCCCTGGACCGGTTAACGGCCCAGCTTGAAGATGCCCTCGCCAGTGAAGACTGGGAACGGCTGGGAGAGCTCAATAACCTGGTCGGTGAGACCGTTGAGCCGGTGATGCAGGCGCTGGAACAGCGTCAACTGGACGCAACGGCTGTGCAAAGCCGGTTACAGCAGCTGCAACGTTTCTGCAGCGAGGCGGATACCCGGGCGCGAGAGGTCCGGGAGGAAGCCAGTCGTGCCCTCAAGTCCGTCAATCAGAACAACAGTGCGGCCCGGGCGTACCGGAATGTATCGTCCGATAAAGGGAAATAGCGTCATAAAATTGACTCCCGGGCCCTTAGCGTCTTAAATAGCTCAGAAATATCCGTCTAGAGATGCAGTTGAATGTCCAAAAATAACAAGGTGCTGGTGCTGAGTGGGGACGATCGCCGTCGTCAGGACATAGCCACGATTCTGGAATTCGTCGGTGAGGAACAGGTAGAGGCAGCCGCTGATGCCGGCACCCTGCTGTCTGCCCTGGATGACCTGTCCGATGTTCAGGTGGTGATCATCAACGGCGAGGAAGAGGGGGCGGAAGATCACATTTCGCAGATCTGTTCCGCGGATACCGGCCTGCCGCTGCTGATGGTCGGAGATCCGGAGCTTTCCGGTCTTGCGGATGAGGAAGCCGCGCGGATCATCGCCCGCATGGAATGGCCCCTGAACTACACCAAGTTTGTCGACTCCCTGTACCGCGCCCAGGTTTACCGTGACCAGTACACCCGTAGCCAGGATCGCGGTTCCCAGCGGGGTGTCCAGCTGTTTCGAAGTCTCGTAGGCACCAGTCGCAAGGTGCAGCAGGTACGCCAGCTCATGGAGCAGGTGGCAGACAAGGACGTGAGCGTATTGATTACCGGTGAATCCGGTACCGGCAAGGAAGTGGTGGCCCGCAACCTGCACTACCATTCATCCCGCCGTGACAAACCCTTTGTGCCGGTCAACTGCGGTGCCATTCCCGCCGAGCTGCTGGAGAGCGAGCTGTTCGGCCATGAGAAAGGGGCGTTCACCGGTGCCATTACCGCCCGGGTAGGGCGTTTCGAGATGGCGGAAGGGGGCACCCTGTTCCTGGATGAAATCGGTGATATGCCGCTGAACATGCAGGTGAAGATTCTCCGGGTACTGCAGGAGAAAACCTACGAGAAGGTCGGCAGCAACCGCACCCAGACGGCGGATGTAAGAATCATCGCCGCCACCCACAAGCATCTGGAAGACATGATCGAATCCGGGGATTTCCGGGAGGATCTGTATTACCGCCTGAACGTATTCCCCATCGAGATGCCGGCGCTTCGGGAGCGGGTAGAAGACATTCCGTTGCTGATCAACGAGCTGATCTCCCGTATGGAGAAGGAAAAGCGCGGCTCATTGCGAATGAACTCTGCCGTCATCATGAGCCTGTGCCGGCACGACTGGCCGGGTAATGTGCGTGAACTGGCGAATCTGGTGGAACGGTTGGCCATCATGCATCCCTACGGTGTGATCGGGGTGCAGGAGTTACCCAAGAAGTTCCGCTATGTAGACGATATTGACGAGAACCGTCCCGTGGAGGACACCGGCATGCCTTCCGGTGTTCCGGGACTGGTCGGACTGGATGCCCCGGCATTGCTGCCGGTGAATGGCATCGATCTCAAGGACTACCTTTCCAATCTGGAGAAGCAGCTGATCCAGCAGGCGCTGGACGAGGCCGGTGGTGTGGTGGCGCGGGCCGCCGAAAAGCTCCGTATCCGCCGTACCACCCTGGTGGAGAAGGTGCGCAAATACGGTCTGCGTGAGGATGAATCGGAAGGTGCCTGATGGGCATCTTCCGACACGCGCCTCCCCGACAATTCCCCGTCATTTATTGATCATCTCCCCGTAATCTCCCCCGCCAGAATAGCCAGAAAATTGTCACTTCGCTTTTTCGTTTGTTGATAACTCCATGAAATAAAACAATAAAATGAAACTGGCATGATGCTGGCTTAATAGCTCCCAACGATTCCTAAAAGTGACGGCTCCGTAACCCGGAAGCCTGTTCAGGGGGCAAAAAATGAGTCAGCCACAATCTGTTCTCGATGCAGCCACAGCCAGCCAGGCGGATAACGCCGCTGCGGATGTCAACGACAAGGTGACGGCGCTGTTTCCTCACCACCAGGACGACCCGGCAGTGGATTCTGCGCTGGACCTGTTCAATCAGATGTCCCGGCAGATCACCGATTCCTACCGCACACTGGAATCCCGGGTGAATCAGCTGTCCGGTGAACTGACCGCAGAGTCTCTGCAGCGTCAGCGGGAGCTGGAGCAGAAGGAACAGCTGGCGGATCGTTTGCAGACATTGCTCTCTGCCCTGCCTGCCGGTGTGGTGGTGCTGGACAGTCAGGGGGTGATCAGTCAGACCAACCCTGCGGCGGTTACTCTGCTGGGAGAGCCCCTGGAAGGCGAGCGTTGGGTGGACATCATCCAGCGTTGCTTCGCGCCACGCCGGGATGATGGCCATGAAGTGTCCCTGAAAGATGGTCGGCGAGTCAGTATTGAAATCCGTACCATGGAGAATCAGCCGGGTCAGTTGATCCTGCTGACAGACCTGACAGAAACCCGTCAGCTGCAAAGCCAGCTCGCTCATGCCCAGCGACTCTCCGCCATGGGGCGGATGGTGGCTTCTCTTGCCCATCAGATTCGTACTCCGCTTTCTGCGGCCATTCTCTATGGAGGTCACCTGAGCCAGCAGGATCTGGACGATGAACTGCGCCAGCGTTGCGCGTCCCGGCTTATGTCCCGGCTGACCCATCTGGAGCAGCAGGTTCGCGACATGCTGATTTTTGCCAGGGGCGAGACTCGCCTGGCCGAGGAACTCTCCGCCGAAGCACTGGAGGACGCACTGCGGGCTGCCAGTGAAAGCATTGCCATGGCATCCGGCCAGCAGGTGCGGGTGCAAAGCGAGACCGGTGATGAGCGGTTGATGTGTAACCGTGATGCGCTGGTCGGAGCCTGCAGTAACCTGATTAACAACAGTATTGAAGCCGGTGCCGGTCGGGTCGATGTGACCCTCACGGGCAATGGCAGCGAGTTGCAGATTGAGGTGGCAGATGATGGCCCGGGTTTTGATGCGGCCCAGGCCGGCCGACTGATGGAAGCGTTCTATACCACCAAATCCCATGGCACTGGCCTGGGACTGGCAGTCGTGCAGGCGGTGGTCAAGGCCCATCAGGGTCGGTTTGATATTCAGCCGGGGGCCGCTGGCGGTGCCCGGGCAACCATTACGATTCCGCTGTTGCGGCATCGCGGAGCCGGTGATGCGGCTTCACAGAAGAATAATGCTTGATCGGAGGCAACCATGGCTAAGCCACAGATTCTGATTGTTGAGGATGACAGGGACCTGCGCGAGGCGCTGGTAACCACCCTGGAGCTGGCAAAATTCCGGGTCAGGGAAGCGGACTCCGGCGAGCAGGCCCTGCAGCGCCTGGCAGAAGCACCGGTGGATATGGTGGTGAGTGACGTGAACATGCCGGGTATTTCCGGCCATCAGTTGCTGGAGGAAATCCAGCGCCTGTACCCGGGGCTGCCCACCATGCTGATTACCGCCTATGGCCAGATCAGTGATGCGGTTTCTGCCATGCAGTGCGGTGCCATCGATTACCTGGTCAAGCCTTTCGAGCCGCAGGTGCTGGTGGAGGCGGTCAACCGCATTGTTGGCGGAGCCCGCAGCCGCGGTGCCGATCAGCCGGTGGCCGAGGACCCTGTCAGTAAGCGCATGTTCCAGCTGGCCGCCAAAGTGGCTGGCAGCGACTCCACGGTGATGATTTCCGGGGAAAGTGGTACTGGTAAGGAAGTGCTGGCCCGTTACATTCACGACCAGTCACCCCGCGCTGACCAGCCGTTTGTGGCGATCAACTGTGCGGCGATTCCGGAGAATATGCTGGAAGCCATCCTGTTTGGTCATGAGAAAGGTGCTTTTACCGGGGCGGTGGCCTCGGCACCGGGTAAATTCGAGCAGGCCAATGGCGGCACCCTGCTGCTGGACGAGATTTCTGAAATGGATCCGGGGCTGCAATCCAAGCTGCTGCGGGTGTTGCAGGAGCGTGAAGTAGAGCGTGTCGGCGGTCGCAAGACCATCCCTCTGGACGTGCGGGTGCTGGCCACCACTAACCGGGACCTGGCCGACTATGTGCGGGAGGGCAAGTTCCGCGAGGATCTGTACTACCGGCTCACCGTCTTTCCAATGCACTGGCAGCCCCTGCGGGAACGGCCGCTGGATATCATGCCGCTGGCCACGGCGCTGCGGAAGAAGCACTGTCGCAAGATGAAACTGACCGGCATCACCTTTGCGCCGGATGCCCGTACCGCGCTGCAGAATCACCCCTGGCCGGGTAATGTGCGGGAGCTGGATAACGCCGTTCAGCGGGCTCTGGTGTTGCACCAGGGCAACGTGATCCACGAGGGCGATCTGTGCCTGGAGCTGGGCATCACCGGCCGGGTGGATGGTCGTCCCGGTATGGCCATGGAGCAGGCAGTGTCTGCTCCGGCATCTGGTCTGGGCGAGCACGATATCCCACCAGCCGGGCAGCATGAAGCCCCGGCAACGCGGGCAGACGAATCCGCTTCCCTCGGCGATGATCTGCGCCAGCGGGAGTTCCGTATCATCATAGACACACTCCGCAACGCCCGTGGTCGTCGCAACAAGGCCGCGGAGCAGCTCGGTATCAGCCCCCGCACCCTGCGCTACAAGCTGGCACAGATGCGGGATGCCGGCATCGACCTGGATGCGGAGCTGGCTGCGGCCTGATTGAACCCTGTAGTACGCATCATGATGCGTCTCCTTCGTTCGGCACCTTCGGGTGCCGTTTTTTTATCCATGTAAGACCCCGCCCGTTTCCTGCCCGGTTCCCGCACACGTCAAAACTCCGTCGCGGATTACAGTGCGCTGTTCTTGAATGCGTTTAATGCATTGAAAATAAAGAACTATTATATGCTGGCCCAGTCATTGCTAGTTATGCCGTAACTTTGTGAATAACAGGCAAGATTGTCGTTACTGAAGACAATCCGGAGGCAAACATGGTTCAGCGTGCCGACATCAACAGCGTACTTTCGGACATCCGCACTCTGCGCTCGCAGATGATGCAGAACCAGCGCATAGAACAGGACCAGAATGTACGGGGCAAGGTGGATGCACCCCGGTCCGTGGACCAGGTGCAGGAAACCCCGTCCTTTGGCGATATGCTCAGCCGTGCGGTGGATTCCGTGAATGATCTGCAGCAGACCTCCAGCGACATGAAAACCGCCTATGAGATGGGTGACCCGAATATGGACATTACCCGGGTGATGATCGCTTCCGAAAAAGCCTCTGTGTCCTTCGAAGCCCTCAGCCAGGTGCGTAACCGGGTGGTCAAGGCCTACGAAGACATCATGAATATGCCGATCTGATAGCGGAGCTGAACAATGGCAAGCGTACCTGCAGAAGCAACCAGTGAGAATATGCCGGCCGCACCTGAAAGTGGCTCCGGAACCGGCGATCAGCAAAGTCGCAGCGATCTGATGTTCGGCTTTAACCGGCTTAATCTGCTGCGCCAGATCGGCCTGATGGTCGGGCTGGCGGCCAGCGTGGCGCTGGGTGTGGCGGTGGTGCTCTGGGCCCAGGAGCCGAATTATCAGCCGGTGGTTGGCGATCTGTCTTCCTACAACCCGCAGGATGTCACCACCATTCTGGATCAGAACGGCATTCCTTACCGGATGGAACCCCGCACCGGGGCGTTGCTGGTGCCTTCCGAGCAGGTCTACGATGCCCGGCTCAAGCTGGCCGCACAAGGTGTTACTGACCAGAAGACCATGGGTTATGAGATCCTGGATCAGGAGCAGGGTCTTGGTACCTCCCAGTTCATGGAAACCATTTCCTATCGCAGGGGGCTGGAAGGCGAACTGGCCCGCACTATCAGCAGCCTCCGCACTGTCAGGGGAGCCCGTGTGCATCTGGCTATCCCGGAACGCTCTGTGTTTATCCGCGATGCCCGGACCCCGACCGCGTCCGTGTTTCTGGACGTATTGGCCGGTCGCCGGCTCGAGCAGGAGCAGATTGCCTCCATCATCAACCTGGTGGCAGGCAGTATTCCGGAGCTTACCAAGGACAACGTGACCGTGGTGGACCAGAGCGGCAATCTGCTGACCGGTCAGGAAGAGGATACCAACGCCCAGAAAATCGAGGATCAGTACCAGTACACCAGCAAGGTGGAGGAGCGGCTGACCCGCCGGGTGGCCTCCATGATTGATCCGATTATCGGTGATGGCCGTTTCCGCGCGGAAGTGACCGCAGATCTGGACTTCTCTGCGGTGGAGCGTGCCGAGGAACTGTTTAACCCCGAACAACGAGCGGTGCGCAGCGAGCGGGAGCTCAGTGAGCGCCGCGCTGCGTCATCAACCGGTGGCGTACCCGGTGCCCTGTCCAATCAACCCCCCGGAGAAGCCCAGGTGCCTGAGCAGGTGCAGCAGGGTGCCGACGGTGAAGAAGGTGCGCCAGCTCCTCAGCCGGTCAACGTCCGGGAAGAGGCGACCCGTAACTACGAGATGGACCGCACCGTCAGTTACACCCGGCAGGAGCAGGGGGCCGTCAAACGCTTGACCGTGGCCGTGGCGGTTGATGACCGCAAGGTGGTGGATCCACAGACCGGGGAAGTGAGCTACGAACCCTGGACCGAGGAAGAGCTGCGTCGTCTGTCCATGCTGGTGCGGGACGCGGTGGGCTATTCTGCCGCCCGGGGAGACAGTGTGACGGTCATGAACACCGCGTTCGCCCAGGAGCAGGCGGTCGAGTTCGAGCAACCGGCTTTCTGGGAGCAGCCCTGGTTCTGGGATCTGATGAAGCAGGTGCTGGCCGGACTGGTGATTCTGGTGCTGGTGCTGGGCCTGTTGCGTCCCACTCTCAAGTCCCTGTCCGGCGGTGGCCGCAGCGGTCGTGAAGGTGCTGGCGAGGAAGGCGAGGCCGAAGGTCTGGCCGGTATCGAAGGTGGCGATGCCCTGCGGGATGCCATGGCCGGTCAGGACGATCTGCTTTTGCCCGGTGCCACAGACAGCTATGATAGGGAACTGAATGCACTGAAAGGCCTGATCGCAGAAGACCCGGCAAGGGTTGCACAGGTCATGCGGCAGTGGGTGAACGTCGATGAGTGAGAACAATCAGCAGGCTGAGGCCCGCAAACTGCAGCGCAAGATCCCCCGGGTGGAGCAGGCGGCCATTCTGCTGATGTCCTTGGGTGAGGCCGACGCGGCGGAAGTGCTCAAGCACATGGGACCCAAGGAGGTCCAGCGTGTGGGCATGGCCATGGCCCAGATGAAGGATGTCAGCAAGGAAGATGTGACCTATGTGCTGAACGAATTTGTCGAGGCCGTCGGCGGCCAGACCGGGCTGGGTGTTGGTAATGACGACTACATCCGCGCGATGCTTACCCAGGCCCTCGGCGACGACAAGGCCAACAGCCTGATCGACCGCATCCTGATCGGCGGCAATACTACCGGTCTGGACACGCTCAAGTGGATGGAGCCCCGGGCCGTGGGGGATATCATCCGCTACGAACACCCGCAGATTCAGGCCATCGTTATTTCCTATCTCGATCCGGACCAGGCATCGGAAATTCTGGGCACCCTGGATGAGAAAGTTCGTCTGGACGTGATGATGCGGGTCGCCTCCCTGGAGAGTATCCAGCCCCAGGCCCTGCAGGAACTCAACGACATCCTGGAAAAACAGTTCTCCGGCGGTTCCGCCGCCCAGACCAGCCGCATCGGCGGGGTCAAGCGGGCGGCCGATATCATGAACTTCATGGACCGCAACATTGAAGGTAGTCTGATGGATTCGATCAAGGACATGGATCCGGATCTGGCCTCCACCATTGAGGACCTGATGTTTGTCTTCGACAACCTCAAGGATATTGATGATCGGGGCATTCAGGCCCTGTTGCGGGAAGTGTCCTCCGAAGTGCTCGTGGTTGCCCTCAAAGGTGCTGACGATGGCGTTCAGGAGAAAATCTTCAAGAATATGTCCAAACGTGCCGCCGAGTTGCTGCAGGATGATCTGGAAGCCAAGGGACCGGTGCGGGTCAGCGAAGTGGAGGCGGCCCAGAAAGACATCATCACCATTGCCCGGCGTATGGCCGAGGCTGGTGAGATCGTACTCGGTGGCTCCGGCGAAGAAATGGTGTGATGAAAGATCCCGACAAGCAACGCAACTACATTCCCCGGGAGGAGCTCACTGCCTACGAGCGCTGGGAGTTGCCGCTGCTTGATGAGCAGGGTAATGAAGTGGCCGTGGAAGAGGAGGTGCGGCCACTGACGGCGGCCGACATCGAGGCGATTCGTGAAGCCGCAAAACAGGACGGTTTCAGCGAAGGCCGGGAATCCGGCTATCGCGAGGGCCACGAGGAAGGCCGGAAACAGGGCCGCGTCGAGGGTTACCAGGCGGGACTGGAGGAAGGCCGGGAGGCCGGCCGGCAACAGGGTCTGGATGAAACCCGCGGCGAAGTGAACAGCAAGCTGGATCGCCTGGAGCACCTGCTGGGGGAATTGTTGCTGCCGGTGCAGCGCCACCAGGATGAGCTGGAAACCGCACTGGTCAACCTCACCACGGTGCTTTCCCGGGCAGTCATCTTCCGGGAGCTGAGCCTGGACTCATCCCACATAGGCCGGCTGGTCAGCCGCGCCATGGACAGTCTGCCATCCACCGCCGACAACGTACGTATCCGTATCAACCCGACGGATGCCGAATGGGTGCGTGAAGTCGCCGGCCGCTTCGAGGCCGAGGCCTCCGTGCTGGAAGACGAGTCTGTGCTGCAGGGTGGCTGTCGTCTGGAAACCCGACACAGCCTGGTGGACTACACCGTCGAGAAGCGCTTCCAGAAAGCCGTCCAGAGCATGCTGGATCAGCCCCTGGGCAATGAACAGCAGGGGGAAAGCGCCGAGCTGGATGCCATGATGGATGACCTGACCGACTTCCACACCGATGTTCTGAAAGAGCCCGGGGAACCGATACAGTCACAAGAGCCTGACCATAGCGAAGAATCCCCGGACGAATTGTCCTCCACCGATCCCCAACAGAGCCGGAGCGATGACGATGACAGCATCCCTGGCTGACCGCCTTGCCGCTCTTGGTAACTCTCTGGATAAAGAGCCGGAGCCGGAGCTCTCCGGCCGGCTGACCCGCATGGTCGGGCTGACCCTGGAATGTGTTGGCTGCCCCATGGTGGTTGGCGATCGCTGCGTGATTCACGGCCTGCATGGCGGCACCGTGGAAGCCGAAGTGGTTGGCTTCGAGGACGACCGGGTATACCTGATGCCGTTGACGGCGATTGAAGGATTGCGGCCCGGTGCCCGGGTGGTGCCCCTGTCCGCCACCAGTCGTGTACCGGTTGGCCCGCAACTGCTGGGTCGGGTGGTGGATGGTAGCGGTGAACCGCTGGACGGGAAGGGACCTTTGCAGGCGGAAAGCCGGGTGTCCCTCAGTGGTGAAATCATCAACCCCCTCAACCGGGCCCCGGTGCGCCAATCCATGGATGTGGGCATTCGTGCCATCAATTCCCTGATGACGGTCGGGCAGGGCCAGCGCCTGGGCCTGTTTGCCGGCAGTGGTGTGGGCAAGAGTATGCTGCTGGGCATGATGACCCGCTTTACCGATGCGGATATTACCGTTGTGGGCCTGATCGGTGAGCGGGGCCGCGAGGTCAAGGAATTTATCGACGATATTCTGGGGGAGGAAGGTCTGTCCCGGTCCGTTGTGGTTGCGGCTCCGGCGGATGATTCCCCCCTGATGCGCCTGCGGGCTGCCATGCTGACCACCCGCATTGCCGAGTATTACCGCGACCAGGGCAAACGGGTTCTGTTGCTGATGGATTCCCTGACCCGCTATGCCCAGGCGCAGCGGGAAATTGCCCTGGCCGTGGGCGAGCCGCCGGCGACCAAGGGTTACCCTCCGTCAGTATTTGCCAAGCTTCCCCAACTGGTCGAGCGCACCGGTAATGGCCGCCCGGGGGGCGGTTCCATTACTGCGTTCTATACGGTCTTGACCGAGGGGGATGACCAGCAGGATCCCATTGCGGATGCAGCGAGGGCGATTCTGGATGGCCATATTGTGTTATCCCGCTCCCTGGCGGAAGAGGGTCACTACCCGGCCATTGATGTGGAAGCCTCCATCAGCCGGGTGATGCCCCAGGTAACGGGGCGCGACCATCTGGCCCGCGCCCAGCGATTCAAGCAGGTGTACTCCCGCTATCAGCAGGCCCGGGATCTGATCAGCGTGGGTGCCTACGTGAAAGGCTCTGACCCGGAAACCGATTTTGCCATTGCCCACATCGAACCGATGCGTCAGTTCCTGCGTCAGGGGCTGGATGAGAGCGCGCCACTGACTGCAAGTATCGAGCAGTTGATGGCATTGCTTCCGGGTGGCGGGGATAACCAGAAAGGCAGCGAAGCGGGCCAGCAAATGGCCGGGGGTAACGGCTGATGTTGCGTTCCCGGCGCCTCTCGGTGGTTCTTGCACTGGAGCAACGCAAGGAAAATGAAGCCCTGGAGCGTATGGCAGCGGCCCAGCGCAAGGTGGAAGAGCAGCAGGCGCAGATTCGCCAGCTTGAGCAGTACCAGCAGGAATACAACCAGCAAATCCGCAGCAGCCAGCAGGGCGTGGTGCCGGTGGCCCGTTTGCAGGGCTGGCAGGCATTTATAGCCCAGCTCGACCAGCTTATACGGCAACAGGAACAGCAGCTCACCCTCGCCGAGCAACAACTGGCGGAATGTCGCCGGGCCTGGCAGCAGGCCTGGGAGCGTCGCCGGGGTATGGAAAAGTACATCGAAACCTGCCGCCAGCAAGAGCAGCGGGAACAGGATCTGAGGGAGCAAAAGATTGCCGATGAAGCCGCAGGCCGGGCCTTTGCTCGCCGGCATCGCCAGTAAGTCGCGCCCGCAACGGCGATCTCCATACCGGGAAAAGTTACCTTCGGTTACTGTGTAGACATCAGCGGCAGATGCAAAAACCACCGTCTGGACTATGCTTAGGGTCTGACCAGAATGACAGGCAACAGGCATAGCTTCGGAGGATTCTGAATGCCGATACAGACCCATCGCAGTGAGGATGGCCGGGTACTGACCATCCGGATAGACGGGCGTTTTGATTTCAGCTCCCATCAGGCATTCCGGGATGCCTATGAGCATGCCGAGCCGGGCGTGGCGCAATACATTGTGGACTTGTCTGACACCACCTATCTGGACAGCTCTGCGCTGGGCATGTTGTTGTTGCTCAGGGATTACGCCGGTGGTGACGGATCCGCCATTCGTATCTGCAACTGCAGCAAGGATGTGCGACGGATTCTCAGCATTTCCAACTTTGAACAACTCTTTGATATTGACTGATACCCGCCGAACAGGGAGGGTCCGGCCTTGCAGACATCCCTTCCGCAAACTACCCCGCTGAGAATACTGATTGCCGAGGACAGCGACAGCGACCGGCTGATACTGACCCGCCTGGTCAGCCGGTTGGGGCATCAGGTGATCGAAGCCACCGATGGTACCGAGGCAGTGCAGCGCTTCCGGGAGCATAACCCCGACCTGGTTCTGCTGGATGCCCTGATGCCCCGCATGGATGGCATGGAGTGTGCCCGGCAGATCAAGGCGCTGGCGGGGGACGAGCTGGTTCCGGTGATCTTTCTGACCTCCCTGACGGATGCGGAATCCCTGGCGGACTGCCTGGATGCGGGGGGCGATGACTTTATTGCCAAACCCTACAACCGGGTGATACTGGCGGCCAAGATCCAGGCGTTTAATCGCATGCGCGTGATGCATCGCACCCTTGCCCGGCAGCGGGACAGTATTCGTGCCCGCAACGAGCAGATGCTGGATGAGCAGTCCATCGCCAAGCGGGTGTTTGATAACGTGGCTCACACCGGCTGCCTGGATGTGCCCCATATCCGCTATTACGCATCCCCCATGTCCATTTTTAACGGCGATATCCTGTTTGCCTGCCCGCGGCCGGCCGGGGGTATGCATATCCTGATCGGCGACTTTACCGGTCACGGACTGCCCGCGGCGATTGGTGCCATGCCGGTGGCGGAGATTTTCTACGGCATGACCACCAAGGGATTTGCCGCCAGCGAGGTGTTGCAGGAGATCAACCAGAAGCTGCGCCGCATTCTGCCCACCGGCATGTTCTGTTGCGCCGCCATGGTGGAGGCAGACTTTCACCTGGGGCAGGTGGGTATCTGGAACGGTGGCCTGCCGGATGGCTATTTGCTCAGGCGCAGCGGCGGCATGACGGTGTTGCACTCCACCCATCTGCCATTGGGGGTGCTGGATCCGGACCACTTCGATGCAACTCTGGTTTATCACATGACCGACCGGGGGGATTCGCTGCTGTTAATGACCGACGGCGTGCTGGAGGCATCCGATGCAGACGACCGGATGCTGGGGGAAGAGGGGGTTCGCAGAACGGTGAATGCCTGGGGTGCCGGTACCGGCGTGGTGGATCATATGGTCAGCCGGGTCAGGGAGCATACCGGGCGGCAGCCGGACAAGGACGATATGACGCTCATTGCCCTGGAAATCGTGGATGAGCAGGAGGACAGCGGTTTCTCTGCTACACTGGGGCAGTCTGCATTGCAGGGGCCAGTGGAATGGGCCTGCAGTTATGAGATCTCCGGTGCCACGCTGGGGCGTTTCAGTCCGCTACCGCTGCTGCTGCACGTCTGTACCCAGGTCCCCGGGGTGCGGCGGCGCAGTGGAGAGATCTACACCATTCTGGCCGAACTCTATAACAATGCGCTGGAACACGGCGTGCTCGGGTTGCCATCAGAATGGAAAGCATCGTCGGGCGGATTTACCCGCTACTACATCGAGCGCCAGAGGCGGCTTTCCACGGTAGAGGATCATTATATCCGTTTCGAGATGCACCACCGGCAGACGGAATCCGGGGGCGAACTGACGATTGTCTGCGAAGACAGCGGCGAGGGGTTTGATTTTGGTGTAACCGACCCCCATACAGAAGAAGGAAATCGTTACGCCGGCCGGGGTTTGATGTTGCTCGAAGAACTGACCGACGAAATGACCATCAAAACACCCGGCAACCGGGTGGAAATTGTTTATCACTGGCAGGCCACCTGATCGGCAGAGGCTGGCCCGGATGATTCTGAGGGTAAGTCATGAATGACAAGCCACACCTTGATGAAGAAGCACTGGCGGAGCTCAGGGACGTGATGGAAGACGAGTTTCCTGTGCTGATTGAAACCTATATCAACGACTCCCGGGAGCGTATCAGCGCGCTGGAAGATGCTATAGAAGCGGGTGATGCGGAAGAATGCCGCAAAACCGCCCATAGCTTCAAAGGTAGCTGCATCAATATCGGGGCTCCCCGTCTTGGCAGCATCTGTTTTCTGGCGGAGCAGGCCGCCCGCGAGGCGCGAGTGGAAGATTGCGCTGCCTACCTGTCCCAGATCGAGGAGGAGTTTCATACTGTCAGGGAATTGTTCCGCGACCGTTTCGGTGCCGGCGCGCCCTGACCACGCCATTTGTTCGTTCTGGCACTGCTTTTGCTGAGTACTCAGGAAACCACGACATAACCTGAAAAGCGGCAAGAGGTTGCCATGAACCAGATGGTGTTACCCCAGACTCCTCCTTCCAACGAGCCGGGCCAGCAGTCGAAGCAGTCGGATCAGCCCAAGTCCGGCGACAGCCAGTTTGACGAGGTGTCCCGGGCGGAAGAGAAACGCCTGGCTCGCAAGCAGGCAGACCGCCGGGAAGAAGCAAGCCGGCAGGAAGATAACCGTGCCGAACGGCGCGCCGAGAAGCAGTCCGACCGGTCGGGTGCCGATAACCGGCCAGAGCAGGCCGATAGGGTGACCTCCCGCAAGGAGGCAAAGTCCGCCCCTGAAGAGCAGACGGCGGTGCAGGCCACCGATCAGAGTGAAGCCGAACTGGCGGAGCAGTCTCTGCTGTTTTCCTTTGGTATGCCGCAGCCGCTCAGCGGTCAGGGCATGTCTGATGCGGTTGCCGCTGACGGTCTGCCCGCGACAGGCGGCCGGCTACCCGGTGCCGGTCTGGGCTCCATGGGCGAGGGTGCCAATGGCATGGCCAAGGGAATGCTGATGATGGCCCTCGGCAAAACCGGTGAAACGCCCGGTAAAACCGCTTCCCTCCAGTTTGCCGATCTGATGCCGGCCCAGGGTGGGCAGGAACTATTGCGGACCCCGGATCCTTCCGGACTGGTCAGCAACCAGCGACTCAACGCCGCTCCGGATCTCTCGCTCCAGCAACAGGCAGCCCTGAACGGTCGAATGCCCGGCGAACCGGCACCCCTGAAAGGCTATACCACGTCGGTGGATGTGCCGGTCGGTCAGGCCGAATGGGGTGACAAGGTGATGGGCAAGCTCACCTGGCTGACCGCCAATAAACTGTCTGTCGCAGAAATCCATCTGACTCCGCCGGATATGGGCCCCATGGAAGTCCGTGTTCAGGTGCAGCAGGACCAGACCTCTATTACCGTCCATGCGGCCAACCCTGCCGTACGGGACCAGTTGGAATTGCACAGTCACCGTTTGCGGGACATGCTCGGAGAGCAGGGCCTGAATCTGGAGAAGTTTGATGTGGCGGATTCCCCGCAGCAGCAGACCGGTGAACAGACCGCCTCCGGTGACGACCCGGATACTTCCGGTCGTGGCGACACCCGAAGCGCCTCGGTGGACGAGGGCCTGGAGGCTGACGAAGGCACGTCCATTGACCTGACCCATAATGGCCAAGTGGACATTTTCGCCTGATTCGTTTCGCGGGGAGCCATTCCCCGCAGGTTCCTTTTGCCGATCCCCCTCTCGACAGCTAAACTGCTGTTCGTAGCAGGGGGATTTCCTTTTCTGGCCTGCCCTTTGCATTATCTCTTCCAACAACCGTTTTCTGACGAAAACCTGACAGATGTGAACTATGGCGGAAAACAAGGCCCCCGAGGCCGCAAAACCGGGTAAAGGTAAACTGAAGATGATCATCCTGCTGGTGGTGGTCATTCTGCTGGCCATTGGTCTGTCCGTGGCGGGAACCCTCTGGTTTCTGGGCAAGGGCGACACCAACGGTGAGGCTGGCGAAGGTTCTTCAGCGGATCCGGCGTTTGTGCCCAGTCAGTACCTGGTGCTGGAGAAATCCCTGACCACCACCGTTCCATCGCAGGATCGCCAGCGCTACGCCCAGATCTCCGTCGCTCTGGAGACACGGGATGTGGAAGCCCTGGCGGCAGCAGAGTTGCATATGCCGCTGTTGCGCAGCCGGATCATCAGTACCATCAGCAACAGCGATTTTGCCCGGTTGAGAACCCCGGAAGGGCGCGGTGAGCTGGTGGATGAAATGCTTGCTGCCGTCAATCAGGCGCTGCAGGCGGAAGGTAGTCCGCCGGTGGAAGCGGTGTTGTTGCGGAACTTTGTATTGCAATAAACCCCGGTATTAACGGGTCATTCAGGGGCAGGACATTCTATGCAGGACTTACTTTCACAGGATGAAATCGATGCGCTACTCCACGGTGTGGATGACGGCGATGTCGATACCTATGATGAAGGCAGTGAAGAGGGAGTAAAGTCCTACGATCTGGCCAGTCAGGACCGGATTGTCCGTGGGCGCATGCCCACCCTGGAGATGATCAACGAACGTTTTGCCCGCTATACCCGGATCAGCCTGTTCAACCTGATGCGCCGCAATGCCGATGTGTCCACCGGCGGCGTACAGATCATGAAATTCGGTGAGTACATCCATACTCTTTATGTACCCACCAGTCTCAACCTCTGCAAGATTCGTCCGCTGCGTGGTACATCCCTGTTCGTGCTGGATGCCAAACTGGTGTTCAAACTGGTGGACAACTTCTTCGGTGGAGAGGGGCGCCACGCCAAGATCGAGGGCCGGGAATTTACGCCAACCGAAACCCGTATCGTCCAGATGGTGCTGGACCAGGTTTTCCACGACATGCGTGAAGCCTGGAATGCGGTACTGAAGGTAGATTTTGAATACCTGAGTTCCGAGGTCAACCCGGCCATGGCGAACATTGTCAGCCCGTCGGAAGTGGTGGTGGTCAGCACCTTCCACATCGAACTGGATGGCGGTGGTGGCGAGCTGCATATGGCCATTCCCTATTCCATGATCGAACCGATCCGCGATGTATTGGATGCCGGTGTCCAGAGTGATATCGACGATGTGGATGAGCGCTGGGTCAACGCGCTGCAGGAAGACATCAAGGACGTGCGTGTGCCGATCAATTCCACCGTGTGTCGCAAAAGGGTGTCCCTGCGCGAGGTGGCCAGGCTCAAGGCCGGAGATATCATCCCGGTGGAAATGCCGGACCATCTGACGGTCACCGCGAACGGCATACCGGTCTATAAGGCGACCCTTGGCACAAGGGACGACAAACTGGCGTTGAGAATCCATGAGCGGGCCACGCTGCCCAAAGTCAAGAAACAGCTGAAAGTGGGACGAAACGATGGCTGAAGACGACAAAAAAGATGAAAACGAGCTGAGCGAGGACGAGAAACTCGCTGCAGAATGGGAAGCCGCCATGGACGAATCCGGCGACGGCAGTGACAGCGATGGAGCTGCTGGAGATGAGGCTGCTGGCGATGAGCGCGAGGATGAATGGGCCGCAGCCATGGCCGAGGCGGAACAGGAGGAATCCGGTTCCAACGATAATGTGCGCACCGCGCCCATGGAAGAGTTCGATGAAGATGGCGGTTTGAACGCCAAGGGCATCGAACAGGGTGAGGGTCCGCCGCCGGATCTGGATGTGATTCTGGATATTCCGGTGACCATCTCCATGGAAGTGGGCAACACCCAGATTCCGATCCGCAACCTGCTGCAGCTCAACCAGGGCTCCGTGATCGAGCTGGATCGTCTGGCAGGCGAACCGCTGGATGTTCTGGTCAATGGTACCCTGATCGCCCACGGCGAAGTGGTGATGGTGAACGAGAAGTTCGGCATCCGGCTGACCGACGTGATCAGCCCCGGGGAGCGCATCAAACGGTTGCAGCAGGGATAACATGGATTCACTGGCCACCCTGCTCAGTCTTGGTGTCGGCCTGATCGCCGTTATTGCGGTGATTTTCGGCTGTGCCTGGTTTATCCGCCGTATGACGGGTCTCACCGGTGTGAACAACCGGGCCATGAAAGTGGTCTCGGTCATGGCCATCGGCACCCGGGAACGGGTGGCCCTGATGGACGTGGGAGGCAAACAGATTCTGCTGGGAGTGACCCCTTCATCGATCCGCACCCTGCATGTGTTTGACGAACCGGTGGTCACGGCAGATGCACCCCAGGGCGGTGAGTTTGCCCGCCGCCTGCAGGAAATGATGCGCAAATCGCCGGAGGACAATCGTTGATGCCCGCTGTCCGTCGTATGCTGCCGTTCCTTGGCCTGCTGATTTCCGCATTGTTTGCTACCCCGGCGCTGGCCGACCTGCCGGGAATCCCTGCGGTCACTGTCACGCCCGGAGAAGGCGAGGGCACCCAGGAATATTCGGTAAGCCTGCAGATCCTGGCGCTGATGACCGCGCTGACCTTCCTGCCGGCCATGCTGATGATGATGACCTCCTTTACCCGCATCATCGTTGTGTTCGCGATTCTCCGCCAGGCACTGGGCCTGCAGTCGACTCCGTCCAACCAGATTCTGCTGGGGCTGGCGCTGTTTCTCAGTATTTTTATTATGAAGCCGGTGCTGGAAGAGGCCAACCGGGTGGGCCTGGAGCCCTACATGCAGGAAGAAATGACCTCCCTGGAAGCGGTGGAGGCCGCCAGCGAACCGTTCCGGGAGTTCATGATGTCCCAGACCCGGGAAAGCGACCTGGCGCTGTTCATGCGGATTGCGGATGTGCAGTACGAAACCCCTGAAGACGTGTCCTTCTGGGTCCTGATGCCGGCCTTTGTCACCAGTGAGCTGAAAACCGCCTTCCAGATCGGCTTCATCCTGTTTATCCCGTTCCTGATCATCGACATGGTGGTGGCCAGTGTTTTGATGGCCATGGGTATGATGATGCTGTCGCCAATCATCATCTCGCTGCCGTTCAAGATCATGCTGTTTGTACTGGTGGATGGCTGGGCCCTGATCATGGGTACCCTGGCCGCCAGTTTCGGAATATAGGAGCAAACGCCATGACTCCGGAAACCGTTATAGACATCATGCGTGAGGCGCTCTGGATGATTGTGATGCTGTCGGCCCTGATCATCGGGCCGGGGCTGGTGATCGGTCTGGTGGTCAGTACCTTCCAGGCCGCCACCCAAATCAACGAGCAGACCCTGAGCTTCCTGCCCCGCTTGCTGGTGACCCTGATGGTGATCATTGTGGCCGGCCCCTGGATGCTGACCGAGCTGCTGGATCACGCGGAAAACCTGATCACCCGCATACCCTACCTGATCGGCTGATGATACCCACGGAGCTGAGTGCAGACATGATCAGCCAGTGGGTGGGGCAGCACCTGTGGCCGCTGTTCCGGCTGGCCAGCTTCATGATGGTGATTCCGGTCATCGGCACCCAGCTGGTGCCTGCCCGGGTGCGGCTGGGTCTGGCGCTGCTGATGACCATGCTGGTCGTGCCGATGATTCCCCCGGTCCCGCAGGTCGATGCGTTCAGTGCAGACGCGGTGGTGATCACCCTGCAGCAGATCCTGATTGGCGTGGGCATGGGATTCGCGCTCACCGCCCTTTACCAGTTGTTCGTGATTGCCGGCCATATGATTGCCATGCAGATGGGTCTTGGCTTCGCTTCCATGGTCGACCCCGCCAATGGCGTGAACGTACCGGTGCTGGCCCAGATCTATACCATCACCATCACCCTGCTGTACCTGGCCATGAACGGACACCTGGTGGCATTCGAAGTGTTCATCGAGAGCTTCCGGACCATGCCCATCGGCCTGGACGGACTGGGGCAGGGGGGAGTCTGGGAACTGGCTCACCGCATAAGCTGGATGTTCGTCTCCGCCTTTCTGCTGGCGATACCGGCGGTAACCGCGGTATTCATCGTCAACATTTCCTTCGGTGTCATGACCCGGGCCGCCCCGCAGATGAACATCTTCGCCCTGGGCTTTCCGATTGGCCTGATTTTTGGATTGTTTGCGATATGGGTCCTGCACGCCAATTTCCTGCCGCACTTCGAGCAGTACAGTCGTGAGACCTTCCAATTCATGCGAAACCTTCAGGGCCAGCCCTGAACCGTTCCGGACAATGACGGAGCTGCACCATGGCTGAAGAGAACGACAACAGCCAGGAGAAAACGGAAGAACCGACACCCCGACGCCTTGAAAAAGCCCGGGAAGACGGCCAGACCGCCCGCTCCAAGGAACTGGCCACCATGGCCGTGTTGATCGCCGGAGCCGGCGGGCTGCTGATGTTCGGCTCGTTTATCGGCAACTCCCTGTCGGGACTGATGCGTAACAGCTTCGTGCTGGAACGCCGGGATATCTTCGACACCAACCAGATGAGCCTGCACCTCGGTGCCGCTGCCCAGGAAGCCGCACTGGCGGTAATGCCCCTGATGATTCTGCTGTTTGTTGCCGCCATCGCCGGCTCCATCGGCATCGGCGGCCTGCTGTTCAGCGGCAAAGCCATCGCCCCCAAGCTCAACCGCATGGACCCCATCAAGGGCCTGGGCCGGATGTTCTCCATGCGCTCGTTGATCGAACTGGTCAAGGCCATCGCCAAAGTGGGCCTGGTACTGACCATCGCCATCATCATCCTCGATCTGCGTACCGAAGACTTGCTGAGCATCGCTGAAGAACCGATCCTGCCGGCCATGGCCCACGTGCTCTGGACCATGGGCTGGAGCTTCTTCCTGCTCGCCTGCGCCACCATCATCATCTCCATCATCGACGTGCCGTTCCAGATCTTCGACCACCAGAAAAAACTGCGCATGACCAAGCAGGAGGTGAAGGACGAGTACAAGGACACCGAGGGCAAACCCGAAGTCAAAGGCAAGATCCGCCAGTTGCAACGGGAAATGGCCCAGCGCCGCATGATGCAGGAAGTGCCCGGCGCGGACGTAGTGATCACCAACCCGACCCACTATGCAGTGGCGCTGAAGTACGACCAGAAAAACATGGCAGCACCGGTGGTGGTGGCCAAGGGCTCGGACGAAACCGCCTTCAAGATCATGGAGATTGCCCGGGAGCACAAGGTAGAACTGCTGCGCACGCCGCCGTTGACCCGGGCGGTGTACCACAACACCAAACTGGGTGAGGAGATTCCCGACGGCCTTTACATGGCCATTGCTCAGGTTCTGGCGTATGTGTTCCAGCTTCGCCAGTATCGCCGGGGGCGTGGTGAGAAGCCTGGCATGCCTGATTTTCCGATTCCTTCTGACTTGCGGCGGGATCTCTGAGTTTGTTTGTAGCCTGCGTGGTGGGGTGCCGGAGCGGGGGGTTGGTGACCCTTTTCAGAACACGCCCGCAAGTACGTCCCTGTAGGGCTCGGGTCGGGCCATCCATGGCCCTCCACGGTTCTGAAAAGGGTCCCCAACCCCCCGCTTTTGAACTTCACGGATATCTCAGGCGGTTAGAATTTTCAGGTGTTTCCTTGAATGTTAAACGGGAAATTCTGCGAATTACCTGAGCATGGAATGCCGAGCGTAGTTGAGATCAACAAGCCGTTTTATCCAGCGCTTGTCACATGCGATTCCACCAATAGCTTTCAGGAGACGGGGCGGGGGAGGCTTTTCAGGACCGTGGAGCGCCAGGGACGGCGCGATACGAGCCCCCCAGGGATGGGTTCACGGGCGTGTCCTGAAAAGCCTCCCCCGCCCCGGCTCCAGGCACAAACTGACAGGCTGGAACGCAGCCAGACCAAGGCACAAGAACTAACTCAGCAGGAAGCCTCTATAACCCGAATCATCGGATCATGGCGACTCTCGGGAATCGGCAGAACCCCGTAGAAGGACTCCGGGTTGTGTACCGTTACGGGATCAAAACCGCAGCCGGAGAGGTGCTCCCGGGCCTGGTTGTCGCCGTCGAAGTGGAAGGACACCTGCGCCCGGGTGGCGGTGCCCAGCAGGCCGCCGAGGGTTTTCAGGGAGCCGCGCAGCAGAGGCTGGTTCGGCATCAGGTAGGTTTCCGACAGGTAGGCGGAGCCGGGACGCTTTTTCAGGGCCGCCGCCAGGCGGGACCAGAAGCCGGAGATGGTGTCCAGATTGAAATAGGCGGTCAGGCCCTCGGTGATCACCAGCACCGGTTCGTTGTTGTCGAACACCCGGTCAATGACCTGTTCAAGCTGGAACTCGCCGTGGTCCGCCAGAATATCAATGGGTGTTACCTGATGGTGCTGTCCCAGCCGGCCGGCTGCCATAAGGCTGATGGCCTTGCGTTTGGCCATGTCCGGCAAATCGGCTTCCACCATATGGATCCGGGGGAACTTCTCCCGCAGCCGGATACCCCGGGGCGACATGCCGCAGGCGATTTCCAGTACCTGGGTGATGCCGTTTTCGGTGATGTGTTTTTCAATCAGGTGATCGATGATCAGGTGGCGCTGCAGCAGGAAGGTGCGGATGTTGCCGCCGATGACCGCCTTGCTGGCGGCCTCGAAGGGGGTCATCAACTGGTAGAGCAGCTTGCCCTGGCCGGTGGCCAGCAGGTCGTCGGAAAGCCCGTACCGGTGCCAGACGGCACCGGTGTACAGGGCGGTGAAGCTGATGCCGGAGCTGTCAGTCGGCTTTATGCTCATGGATAGCTTTTCCCCAGGCTTCCCGCTCGCCGGGCAGGATCAGGTTCAGGGCGATGGCCACGATACCACACAGGGCGATGCCTTCCAGGTCACCAAGGGCCATACCACCGATACCGAACACAAGGGTTACGCCAACAATCACCAGATTGCGCGCCTGGGACAGATCCACCTGGTGGCGGATCAGGGTGTTCAGGCCCACCACCGCGATGGAGCCGAACAGCAGGCAGAGGATGCCGCCCATCACCGGCACCGGAATGGTTTGCAGGGCTGCGCCGAATTTGCCGATAAACGCCAGCACAATGGCAACACACGCGGCCCAGAGCATGATCCGGGGGTTGAAGTTGCGGGTCAGCACTACGGCCCCGGTGACTTCCGAGTAGGTGGTGTTGGGCGGTCCGCCGAAGGCCGCTGCAGCGCTGGTGGCCAGGCCGTCACCCAGCAGGGTGCGGTGCAGGCCGGGTTTTTCGAAGTAGTTCTTGCGGGTGACGGTGCCAATGGCCAGGATGTCGCCGATGTGCTCAATCGCCGGCGCGATGGCGACCGGAATCATGAACAGGATGGCGTTCATGCTGAAGCTGGGCGCGGTGAAGTCCGGAACCGCGAACCAGGCGGCATCACGGATCGGGCTCAGATCGATCAGACTGGTGCCGAGAAACGCATCGCTCAATGCAGACAGGATGTAACCGACAATAATGCCCACCATGATGGGGATCAGGCGGAAAATGCCCTGGGCCCAGACGGCGGTGATCATGGTTACCGCCAGAGAAATCATCGCAATCCAGATGGCGCTGGCATAGGGCACCAGTTGGGCACTGCCGTCACCGGCGCGGCCGGAGGCCATGTGCACCGCCACCGGGGCCAGTCCCAGGCCGATCACCATGATCACCGGGCCGATCACCACCGGTGGCAGGAAGCGGGTGATAAAGCCGCTGCCCCGCAGGCGAACCACGCCACTCAGGATAATGTAGAGGATGCCGGCTGCCATCAGACCGCCCAGGGTTTCGGCGATGCCGAAGCGTTCGGTTGAGGCCAGCACCGGGGCGATAAAGGCGAAGGACGAGGCCAGGAAGATGGGAATCTGCCCGCCGGTCACTATGTGGAAGATCAGGGTGCCGATCCCGGCGGTGAACAGGGCCACGTTGGGATCCAGGCCGGTGATCAGGGGCATCAGCACCAGTGCGCCGAATGCCACCAGCAGCATCTGTGAGCCGGCGATGGCCTGTTTCCAGGCCGGGTCCTGAGTATGATCCTGCATCTTATTCGTCCTTCTGCTTGGTGCCGAAGATCTTGTCGCCCGCGTCGCCCAGGCCGGGCAGGATGTAGCCTTTCTCGTTCAGGCAGTCGTCTATCGAAGCGGTGTAGATGGATACGTCCGGGTGTTTCTCCAGCACCTTTTCCACGCCTTCCGGGGCTGCCACCAGAACCAGGGCGCGGATTTCGGTGCTGCCTGCTTTCTTGAGCAGGTCGATGGTGGAGATCAGCGAGCCGCCGGTGGCCAGCATGGGATCGATGATCATTGCCATGCGTTGATCAAGCTCGCCAACCAGTTTTTCCAGATAGGTGCTTGCTTCCAGGGTTTCTTCATCGCGTACCTGGCCCACCACGCTGACCCGGGCAGCGGGGATCAGGGAAAGTACCCCGTCCAGCATGCCCAGGCCGGCCCGCAGGATTGGCACGATGGTCACTTTCTTTCCCTGGATCTGTTCAATTGTGATGGGTCCGGCCCAGCCTTCGATGGTTTCCGGCTGCAGGTTGAAATCCTTGGTAGCCTCGTAGGTCAGCAGGGCACCGACTTCCTGGGCCAGTTCACGGAAATTCTTGGTGCTGATGTCAGCCCGGCGCATCAGGCCGAGTTTGTGCTGGATCAGGGGGTGTTTTACCTCGTGGACAGGCATGGTGGTCACCTTTGTCTGTATCTGGGAGCGGATCTTTCATGCGCGGCCGAATGACCGGCAAATTGGCGCAAGGATACCGTATCTGACGGTGACAGTCAGTCGTTGCTCCGGGAAAAATTTCCAGAGCTGGTATGGATATTGCGATACCCCTTTCCAGTTGCGCCGGAGTGTCAATAAAACGTCCGCTCCGGTCCCTGAACCAGCGTGTCTCCGGAGAGTTCTGAAGTATGGACCGAGCACTTGTCCTGCATAACGTCAAATCCCTGACACAGGGAAATCTGGGCATACCCCTGATGCTGATGGGGTTGCTGGGCATGATGATCCTGCCCATGCCCGCGTTCATGCTGGACGTGTTCTTTACGTTCAATATCACCCTGTCGATTGTGATTCTGCTGGTCTGCGTTTATGCGCTGCGCCCCATGGAGTTTGCCTCCTTCCCGACGGTGCTGCTGGTGGCCACGCTGTTGCGTCTGGCGCTGAACGTGGCCTCCACCCGGATTGTGTTGCTCAATGGTCACGAAGGCGGCGATGCTGCAGGTAAGGTGATCGAGTCCTTCGGGGCGGTACTGATCGGTGGGAACTACGCGGTTGGTCTGGTGGTGTTTGCCATCCTGATGATCATCAACTTCCTGGTGGTTACCAAGGGTGCCGGCCGGGTGTCCGAGGTCAGCGCACGTTTTACCCTGGATGCGATGCCGGGCAAGCAGATGGCGATTGATGCGGACCTCAACGCCGGTCTGATCAACCAGGAAGAAGCCAAAAGCCGCCGCTCCGAAATTGCCCAGGAAGCGGATTTCTACGGTTCCATGGACGGTGCCAGCAAGTTCGTCAAAGGGGATGCGGTGGCGGGTCTGCTGATCCTGGCCATCAACATCATCGGCGGTGTCGCCATCGGTATGGCCCAGCACGGACTGGATTTCGGCACTGCCATGCAGAACTATGCACTGCTCACCATCGGTGACGGCCTGGTTGCTCAGATTCCGTCACTGCTGCTCTCCACCTCTGCCGCCATCATGGTCACCCGGGTAACCTCCAGCCAGGACATGGGTGGCCAGATCCTCGAGCAAATGTTCAATGCCCCCAAGGCGCTGGGTATTGCTGCTGGCATCCTGATCCTGCTGGGTCTGATTCCCGGTATGCCCCATGTCGCTTTCCTGGGTCTGGGTGCCATTGCCGCCGGAGCCGCCTGGCTTATCTGGAAGAAGGACCGGCAAACGGTGGAAGAAGGTGCGACTCCCTGGCAACCGGGTAGCGGTGGTTCTGCTGCTCCGGGCCGGGAAGTACCCCGTGGGGAAGGCGATCAGGGGCATGCGTTGCCCGGTCCCCAGGAAACCAAAGAGCTGGGCTGGGACGATGTGTCCACCGTGGACGTGGTGGGGCTGGAAGTGGGTTACCGGCTGATTCCGCTGGTGGACAAGTCCCAGGGTGGTCAGTTGCTCAGTCGCATCAAGGGGGTCCGCAAGAAGCTGTCCCAGGACCTGGGTTTCCTGATGCCTTCGGTGCATATCCGCGACAACCTGGACCTGATGCCCAATGTGTATCGCATCACCCTGATGGGGGTAACCATCGCCGAGGCGGAAATCCACCCGGACCGGGAACTGGCGATTGATCCGGGGCAGGTGTTCGGCAAGGTGGAAGGCATTGAAGGCAAGGATCCGGCCTTTGGCCTGGATGCCATCTGGATCGAGCCGGACAAGAAGGATCAGGCCCAGACCCTGGGTTATACCGTGGTGGATGCCAGCACGGTGGTTGCCACCCATCTCAACCAGGTACTGCAGAGCCATGCCCATGAACTGCTGGGCCATGAAGAAGTCCAGAAATGGCTGGAGCAACTGGAGAAGATTTCGCCCAAGCTGGCAGAAGAGCTGGTACCCAACAGCGTGTCCATCAGCGTATTGCTCAAGGTGCTGCAGAACCTGCTGAAAGAGGAAGTGCCGGTACGGGATATGCGCTCGGTGGCGGAAGCAATTGTCAATGTTCACCCGAAATCCCAGGACCCGGCGGTACTCACCACTGCGGCCCGCCAGGCTCTGCGCCGCATGATCGTCCAGAGCATCTGTGGCAACGAACAGGAGATCCCGGTGATCACCCTGGATCCGGACCTGGAACAGTTATTGCTAAAGTCCGTACAGCAGAGTCAACAATCCGGCGGCCAGGAGGATATCGGGCTGGTACTCGAGCCGAACATGGTGGAGAAGCTGCAGCGTTCCCTGCAGGACAGCGTCCAGCGTCAGGAAATGCTTGGCAAGCCCGCGATACTGCTGGTTTCCGGGCCCTTGCGGCCGGTACTGGCAAGGTTTGCCAGCTATGGGGTAGAGCGATTGCATGTGCTCTCGTACCAGGAAGTGCCGGATAACAAACAGATTACGATTGTGGCATCGGTCGGTCAGTAAATTGACGGGTGCCTTCAGAGGAAGCCAGAACCTTCAGCTTCCGGGGGAGGATGATCAGCATGAAAGTCAGACGGTTTACCGCAAGCACCATGGCAGAGGCACTGCGCCACGTCCGCGAGTCGATGGGTGATGATGCCGTGATTCTGTCCAGTCGCAAGACGGACGAGGGTGTGGAAATTGTCACTGCCCTGGACTATGACGAAAACATGGCGCGCCAGCGCCTCGGCGATGCTGCCCGGGAAGCCACCAACGGATCCCGGCTGGCGGAGCTGCAGGCGGAACAGCACCGCCGTCTTGAGCAGGAACTGGGTCGCTCCCGTGACCGTATCCGGGAAGTGCGTGAGCATCGAGCAGCGAAGGGTGCGGAGGCTGGCTGGTCTCCGGGCGCAGCGCCGCAGCCGCCAGTGGCTCAGCATCAGCAAGAGGGTCCGGATGTTTCCGGTTACGCCGGAGAGCTGGCACAAATGAGGGCGGAGCTCAGTTCTCTCAGGGAAATGGTCGGTGGTGCGCCGGCCAGCGTCGCGGCACCTGTCAGCGAGCCGGCACCGGCACTCCAGCAGCGCCTGTCCGAACGCCTGCAGGAATTCGGTCTGTCACCGGATCTGTCCGGTTCACTGGCACGCCAGCAGCGCAATGGCCGGCTGGAAGATGGCTGGAAGCGTTCCCTCAAGGTATTGGCGGCGGGTATCCGCACCAGCCGCCGGGAATGGCTGGATGAGGGTGGAGCCTACGCGCTCGTTGGTCCCACAGGCTCCGGCAAGACCACCACCATCGGCAAGCTGGCGGCCCGGTACGTGCTGAAGCACGGTGCCGATTCCCTGGCGCTGGTCACGACCGACCGCTACCGGGTGGCGGCCCATGAACAGTTATTCGTGTTCGGCAGGATTCTGAATGTTCCGGTTCGGGTAGTGGACGAAAGCCATTCCCTGGACGATATTCTGGATGAGTTGTCGGACCGTCACCTGGTACTGATTGATACCGCCGGTCTGACCAGCTCGGACAAGGGCTATGAAGAGCAATTGACTGAACTGGCCCGTAGTCGTCACCGTATCAACACACACCTGGTGGTTTCCGCCACCAGTCAGCCGCGGATTATGAAATCCGTCTGGCATTGCTATAAGATGGCAGAGCTCGCAGGCTGCGTGATGACCAAGATTGACGAGGCCCTGACCCTCGGCGAATCCCTTGGCTTCGTGATGGAAACAGGATTGCCGGTGGCGTACTACACTGATGGGCAGAAAATCCCGGAAGATCTTCATCACGCGGAAGCTGTTCCCCTGGTTCGTCTCGGCGTGGAGCGGCTGAAAGGGCTGCACAGGGCCCACGACGTGGCGCAGGGAGCCTGATCGACAACGTATTCATGCCGGATGAAGGACTATCCAGGGTGCATCGGGCAGGCAGACAACAAATACAGAGCCTCTGGCAATAACCTGGCAAGAGACAGAACAGAGTATGAGCAGACCACATCCGGTACAGGTAATAGCAGTTTCTGGCGGAAAGGGCGGTGTCGGCAAGAGTAACGTGGCGGTCAACCTGGGCATAGCACTCGCCGAGAAGGGGCGCAGGGTTGTGTTACTGGATGCAGATCTTGGTCTGGCCAATATCGATGTGTTGCTGGGCATCACCGCCAACCGGAACCTGCAGGATGTGCTCTCCGGCGAATGCGATCTGCGTGAGGTGCTGGTCAATGGCCCGGGCGGAATCAAGATTGTGCCTGCCTCCTCCGGTACCCAGCGGATGACCCAGCTTTCCACCATGGAACATGCCGGACTCATCAACGCCTTCAGTGAGCTGGGCGACCAGATTGATGTGCTGATTGTAGATACTGCCGCGGGTATTTCAGAATCCGTCGTCAGCTTCTTGCGGGCATCCCAGGAGCTGCTGCTGGTGGTCTGTGACGAACCCACCTCCATCACCGATGCCTATGCGCTGATCAAACTGATGAACCGGGACTATGGCGTGAACCGCTTCCGCATACTGGCCAACCAGGTGCGTAATGAGCAGGACGGTCGCCACCTGTTTGAAAAACTGACCCGGGTCACCGAGCGTTTTCTTGATGTGGCACTACAATATGTAGGAATGGTGCCCTTCGATGAAGCAGTCAAGAAAGCCGTGCAGCGCCAGCGCGCCGTGCTTGAGGTCTATCCCCGGGCCAAGGCTTCCCTGGCCATCAAATCCCTGGCCGACAAGGTGGATGCCTGGCCCTTACCCTCATCGCCAAGAGGGCACCTGGAGTTTTTCGTGGAGCGGCTTGTCGAAGTCTGACCCTGTCACCGTATTAAGCTGGACACATGACATTGGCGAAGAATCTGGGAATCTATCATCGTACCGGGGCCATGAGCCCGCAGCAGCTGGTCGAGGAACATGCCCCCCTGGTCAAGAAAATCGCCCTGCACCTGATGGCCCGCCTGCCGGACTCAGTGCAGCTGGACGACCTTATGCAGGCGGGTATGATCGGCCTGCTGGAAGCCTCTCAGCGCTACTCATCGACCCGGGGTGCCACCTTTGAAACCTACGCCGGTATCCGTATCCGCGGTGCCATGGTGGATGAAATACGCCGTGGTGACTGGGTACCCCGTTCCGTGCACCGCAACGCCCGCCGAATCTCCCGCGCCATCAAGGCCGTAGAAGACCGTGAAGGCCGTGAGGCCCAGGATTCCGAGGTGGCCCAGGAACTCGGTCAGTCCCTTGATGAGTACTACGCCAGCCTCAGTGATGCCAGCAGCGGCCGACTTTTCAGTCTCGATGAGCTCAATGAATCCGGCGAGCTGCCGATAGAAGAAACAAAGGTGGACGATAATCCCTTCCATGGCATTTCGTCCGATGCGTTCCGGAAGAGTCTGGCGGGAGCCATTGACGGTCTGCCGGAGCGGGAAAAGCTGGTGCTCAGCCTGTATTACCAGGAAGAGCTGAACCTGAAGGAAATAGGTGCCGTGTTGGGAGTCAGTGAAAGCCGGGTAAGCCAGATTCACAGCCAGGCGGCGATGCGTTTGCGGGGACGGCTGGCAGACTGGCAACCCGAGTTTTCTGAAGGGAAGTTGTAGCGTTTGGTAACCGGCTCTTTACAAGCGGAGCCAGTAGCAGAGAATAAGTGCCTGAATTCAGGCAGCCTGCGATAGCACTGCTAGACTGAAACATGGCATGCAGACATGAATCCGGTCCGATTTACTGGAGGTCCCATTGGACAAGAACATGAAAATCCTGATTGTGGACGACTTCTCCACAATGCGCAGGATCATCAAGAATCTCTTGCGTGATCTGGGTTTCACCAATACCGACGAGGCGGACGATGGTAACTCCGCGCTGCCGATGCTCAAGAGCGGCAAATACGATTTTCTGGTGACCGACTGGAATATGCCGGGCATGTCCGGGTTTGACCTGCTCAAGGCGGTACGGGCGGATGATGACCTGAAGTCGTTACCCATCCTCATGGTGACCGCCGAGGCCAAGCGTGACCAGATCGTCGCGGCCGCCCAGGCGGGGGTCAATGGCTATGTGGTCAAGCCGTTTACCGCAGCTGTGCTCAAGGAAAAAATCGAGAAGATTTTTGAGCGGATTGATTAACCAGAGGTCGGGTGGGCTCCATGAGCGATAAAAAGCAAAGGCATCAGGGCCTTGAGCCGGAGGTGACCGACAAGCTGCGCAGCCAGGCGGAAGAACTGCTGGCCAGGGTCAACGACGGTGAATACGCCAGGGCCATGACCCTGATCAATGAACTCAGCGAGGTCAGGGATCAGAGTCTATACCGGGAAGTCGGGCGGCTGACGCGAAGCCTCCACGAGGCTATCCGCAATTTCCAGATAGATCCCCGCAACGCCGAGCAGCAGGAAGCCCTGTCGAAGATGACGGACGCGTCCGACCGCCTCGAATACGTGGTGAAAATGACCGGTAACGCGGCCAATCGCACCATGGATCTCGTTGAAGAAGCCATGCCCAAGGCCGGCAACATTCGCGATGAGGCCGAGGCGCTCAGCGAGGAATGGGCAAGGTTGCGGCGGCGGGAAATGGCGCCGGCGGAATTCCGCGAGTTGTATCGGCGGATTGACCTTTTCTTCGCCAGCCTGGTGAAGGACTCGTCAGATCTGCACGGCAACCTCTCGGAAATCCTGGTTGCCCAGGACTTCCAGGATCTGACCGGCCAGGTGATCCAGAAGGTCACTGCACTGGTCAAGGAAGTAGAGGAGCATCTGCTGGGACTGGTGGTGATGGCCAGTCATGTGGACGAGATTACCGGCACTGTGCATGAGATAGAACAGACTGAAACATCCTCCGAAGAGGGTGTCGGGCCTCAGATCAATGCGGAAGAACGTGAGGACGTAGTTTCGGGACAGGACGATGTTGATGATCTGCTGTCCAGTCTCGGTTTCTGAGAAGAGGGTATTACATGGCGTTCGATGCAGATGACGAAATTCTCCAGGATTTTCTGGTTGAGGCCGGGGAAATTCTGGAAAAGTTGTCCGAACAGCTGGTCGATCTTGAGCAAAATCCCAACGACAGTGATCTGCTCAACGCCATCTTTCGCGGCTTTCATACCGTCAAGGGCGGAGCCGGCTTCCTTCAGCTGGATGCACTGGTAAATTGCTGCCATTCGGCGGAGAACGTATTCGACACCCTGCGTAATCACAAGCGCGAGGTGGATTCGGAACTGATGGACGTGGTGCTGGAAGCACTGGATAACGTCAACGCCATGTTCGAACAGGTTCGCAACATGGAAGAGCCGACACCTGCCTCCGATGAATTGATCCGCGCCCTGGATGAACTGGCCAAGCCTGCTGGTGAGTCAGGTGGTGGGCAGCAGGAGCCGGCAGCGGCTGCCCCTGAAGAACCCGCCCAGGACCAGGGCCAGAAGCAGGAGCAGGGAGACATTACCGACGACGAATTCGAGCAGTTGCTGGATGCCCTGGAGGATGAAAAGTCCTCACCCGGGGAAGGCGAGTCCGGAAAAGGTGATGCCAGCGAGAGCGACGAGATTACCGACGACGAATTCGAGGCGTTGCTCGACCAGTTGCATGGCAAGGGCAGTTTTTCCCCGGACAAGGCCGAGCCAGTCGCCGAACCTGACGACGACAAGCCGGAGGAAGGCAAGCAGGAGTCGGAGGGCAAGGATAGCAAAGAGAGCAAGGACGGCGACGACCTGATCAGTGATGACGAGTTCGAGTCCCTGCTGGATGAACTGCACGGCAAGGGCGGCGGCCCCACGGCAGCGGATTCCGGGAAACAGAAAAAACCGGACAGCAAAGCGGACAAAAAGCAGGACAAAACAGAGGACACCCCCCCGGCCAAACCGGAAAGCAGCGATACCGGTAAGGCGGGCAAGGCATCCGAACCTGCCAAGCCGGCCCCGGCGGCTGGCAAGCCGGCTTCCGGCGGTGGCCGGGATACTCCCCCCGCCGCAGAAACCACGGTGCGTGTGGACACCAAGCGCCTGGACGACATCATGAACATGGTCGGCGAACTGGTGCTGGTGCGTAACCGTCTGCAGCGGCTCGGATCGGAAAGTGAAGACCCGGAGATGGGCAAGGCCGTGTCCAACCTGGACGTGGTCACCAGTGACCTGCAGTCGGCAGTGATGGCGACCCGCATGCAGCCGATCAAGAAGGTATTTGGTCGCTTCCCCCGGGTGGTGCGGGATCTGGCCCGCAGCCTGAACAAGGAAGTGAACCTGGTCATGCACGGCGAGGACACGGATCTGGACAAGAACCTGGTGGAAGCCCTGTCGGATCCGCTGGTTCACCTGGTACGAAATTCCGTGGACCATGGTATCGAGGCCCCGGATGTGCGTGAAGCCGCCGGCAAACCCCGCAAAGGCACCGTAACCCTGTCCGCAGAGCAGGAGGGTGACCATATCCTGCTGGTGATCGAGGATGACGGTGCCGGCATGGACCCGGACAAACTGCGGGCCAAGGCAGTGGAGAAAGGCGTATACGAACAGGACGCGGCGGACCGGCTGACGGATACCGAGTGCTTTAACCTGATCTTTGCTGCCGGCTTCTCCGCCAAGGACCAGATTTCCGATGTGTCGGGCCGCGGTGTCGGCATGGACGTGGTAAAAACCAAGATCAGTCAGCTCAACGGCCAGATCAATGTGGAATCGGAAATGGGCAAGGGCTCGCGCATTGTGATCAAGGTGCCGTTGACCCTCGCCATCATGCCGACCCTGATGATCGGGCTCGGCGAGCAGTCCTTTGCGCTGCCGCTGGTCAACGTGCAGGAAATCTTCCACCTGGACCTGACCAAGAAGAATATCGTGGATGGCAAGGAGTGCATCGTGGTGCGGGACAGGGTATTCCCGCTGTTCCACATCAAGCGCTGGCTGGTGCGTGACGGCGGCGATCCCGAGCCTGAAAATGCCCATGTGGTCATCGTGGCCATGGGTACCCGCCAGGTGGGCTTTGTGGTGGATCAGCTGATCGGCCAGGAAGAAGTGGTGATCAAACCGCTGGGCCGGATTCTGCACGGCACCCCGGGTATGGCGGGTGCCACCATCACCGGCGACGGTCGTATTGCTTTGATCATCGACGTACCCAGCCTGCTTCAGACCTATGGCTGAAGCAGGTAGCGGCGACTTTAACCCTTAACAGCGGGAGGCATGGATGACGGTTTCTGTTCTGGTCGTTGATGATTCAGGATTCTTTCGCAAACGGCTGACGGAAATCCTCAATGCGTCCAGGGATATCAAGGTGGTGGGCACTGCCAGTAATGGCCGGGAGGCGGTCGAGCTGGCGGAGAAGCTGAAGCCGGATGTCATCACCATGGACTACGAAATGCCGGTGATGGACGGCATTACCGCCGTGAAGGAAATCATGAAGAAGCGCCCGGTGCCGGTGCTGATGTTTTCCTCCCTTACCTATGAGGGTGCCCGGGTCACCCTGGATGCGCTGGAAGCCGGCGCAGTGGATTTCCTGCCCAAGAATTTCGAGGATATCGCCCGGGACACCAGCGAACTGCAGAAGATCCTGCGGGATCGGGTGCTGGACGTAGCCGGTAGTCGCCCCGGAGCCAGATCAGCGCCAGCACCGAAAAGTCCCGCCTCTCCGTCAGCCCGGGAGCGAAGCCCCCGGCCGACTCCCGCAGCCCGTCCGGCGGCACCGAGACACGAACCGGAAGCACCCCATGCCCCGGCCTCACGGCCGTCCCGCAAGGGCCCGGCCAAACACTATGCGGTCGTGGGTATCGGCACCTCCACCGGCGGCCCGGTGGCACTGCAGAGAGTCCTGACCGCACTGCCTGCCAGTTTTCCGGCACCGATCGTGCTGGTTCAGCACATGCCCGCCAGTTTTACTCCGGCGTTTGCCGAGCGGCTTAACAAACTGTGCAAAATCCAGGTCCGCCAGGCGGAAGATGGCGATGTGTTGCGCCCGGGTCTGGCTCTGCTGGCCCCGGGCGGCAAACAGATGATGATCGAGAACCGCGGCGGCCAGGGCAGGGTACGCATTCTGCCCAGCGACGAGCGGCTGAACTACAAGCCCTGTGTGGATGTCACTTTTGGTTCCCTGGCCCGCAGTTTCCCCGGCAAGACGCTGGGGGTCATCCTGACCGGCATGGGGGCTGACGGCAAGGAAGGCTGCCGCCTGATGAAACAGGCCGGCGGAGCGATCTGGTCCCAGGACGAGAAAACCTCGGTGATTTACGGCATGCCCCAGGCGGTAGCCCGGGCAGGCCTCACCGACGAAGTGATGGCCCTGGAAGATATCGGCCCCCGACTGGTGGAAGGGGTGGTCTGATGGATCTGCTCAGCCTGCTCGGCATCATTCTGGCGTTTGTTGCCATCCTGGGCGGCAACCTGCTGGAGGGCGGGGCGGTCAGTTCCCTGTTCAACGGGCCGGCGGCCCTGATTGTGGTCGGGGGTACCCTGGCTGCTACCGTGTTGCAGACTTCCTGGCCGCTGCTGAAACGTGCCCTGCGGCAGGTGCGCTGGGTATTTGTGCCCCCTTATATCAATCTGGAAGACGGTATCCACAAGGTGGTGGACTGGAGCGTCAAGGCCCGCAAACAGGGGTTGCTTGGTCTTGAAGGTCTGGCCGAGAAGGAGCCGGAGCGGTTTGCCCGCAAGGGGCTGCAACTGCTGGTTGATGGCGCAGAAACAGAAACCATCCGCAGCATCATGGAAGTGGATCTGGAATCCCGGGAACAACGGGATCTCGAGTGCGCACGGGTCTACGAGGCCATGGGCGGATACTCACCGACAATCGGCATCATCGGTGCGGTCATGGGGCTGATCCAGGTAATGACCAACCTGGAAGATCCAGAGTCGCTGGGCACCGGCATTGCGACCGCCTTCGTGGCCACCATCTACGGCGTGGCGCTGGCCAACCTGCTGTTTTTTCCGGTCGCCAACAAACTGCGGGGCATCATCAACGAACGCAGCCGCTACGAAGACATGATGATTGACGGCATCGTGGCGATTGCCGAGGGCGAGAATCCCAAATCCATCGAGCTGCGGCTACGCGGCTTCATCCAGTAAAACCCCGGGGAGGGCGAAGATGCGACGACGCCGGAACCGGTCTCCTGACGACCTCCACAACAAGGAACGCTGGCTGATTTCCTACGCGGATTTCATCACCCTGCTGTTTGCCTTTTTTGTCGTGATGTATTCCGTGTCCTCGGTGAACGAGGGTAAATACAAGGTGCTGTCGGACACCCTGACCGGCGTATTCAATGCTCCCCAGCGTGCCATGCAGCCCGTCGATCTGGGCGAGTACCCGGGCAATACGCTGCCCGGGGAGGCGGAATCGGTGATACCACCGGCGGTGACGGAGCCGCCCAGCCAGGATCAGGTCAGTGATGCCGAGCGTGATCAGGCCCTGCAGGCGATGGCCAATCAGTTGTCGATGGAGTTTGAGCAACTGATCAACCAGGGCGTTATTACCGTTGAGCGGAACAATGAATGGCTGGCCCTCAGCCTGCGCAACAGCCTGTTATTCGGAAGTGGTGAAGCGGAACCCCACTATGATGCTTTTCCGCTACTGGAACGTATAGCAAAGGTGGTGGAGGGCCGGGATAACGCCATCCGGGTCGAGGGGTTCACGGATAACCGGCCGATCAGTACCTCCAGTTTCCCGTCCAACTGGGAATTGTCTGCCGCACGGGCCGCGGCTGTTGTGCGCCTGCTGGCGATGAACGGCATAGAGCCGGCCCGTATGGCCGCAGTCGGTTACGGGGAGCATCAGCCGGTAGCCCGTAACGATACCGACGAGGGCCGCAGCCGCAACCGGCGGGTGGTGCTGATGATCTCCCGTGGTGCCAGTATCCGCGGGGCGCTACGGTAGCTGCGTATTCCCGGATTGGCATAGATTCTGTATTGATAGGGTCTCAGTGAAAGATCCGGCAAAAGGTTGCCGGTACCCGGTGTTGCTCAAGTTCCGCGCCGGTGTGCCGTTAACCGGGTGAGAATAATGCCGGACAAATAACGCCGGTGCTGGAGACGAATTACGTGCGTATATGGGCCGTTGCTAATCAGAAAGGGGGTGTGGGCAAAACCACATCCGTAGTGACCCTGGGTGGCCTGCTCGCTGAGCGGGGCAAGCGGGTACTGATTGCCGATCTGGATCCACACGGTTCCCTTACAGCCTGGTTCGGCCATGATCCCGACACTATTGCCCACAGCGTGTTTGACCTGTTCCAGCACGAAGGTCGTGTGCCGGACGGACTACCGGCGCAACTGGTGACGGACACTGGTGTACCCGGCCTGTCCCTGCTGCCTGCCAGTACGGCCCTGGCCACCCTCGAGCGACGGATGGTGGGTGTCGAAGGCATGGGGCTGATCATCTCCCGCTCCCTGGCCCAGCTGTGGGACGATTTCGATTACGTGCTGCTGGATAACACGCCGTCCCTCGGCGTGTTGATGGTCAATGCCCTGGCGGCGGCGCAGCATCTGGTGATTCCGGTGCAGACGGAATTCCTGGCGCTCAAAGGGCTGGAGCGCATGCTGCACACCCTGAAAATGATCATGAAATCCCAGCGCAACGAGCTGAGCTACACCATCGTGCCGACCCTTTACGACCGCCGCACTCAGGCTTCGGTCAAGAGCCTCAACGAACTTCGCAAGACCTACCCGGACTCGCTCTGGCGTTATGCCATTCCGGTAGACACCAAGTTCCGGGATGCCAGTCAGGCCGGGGTGACACCGTCGTCGCTGGATCCGGATACCCACGGGGTGCGCGCCTACCGGCATTTACTGGATGATCTGATCGAACAGACCAGCCGGATACCGGAGCCGGGGCATGGCTGACAAAAAAATGACACACCTGGCAGAGCCGGAAGCGGCGATTGCCAGTTACCTTGACGAATTGCTGTCGACTGCCACCCGGACCGCCCGCCAGGAGGAGGCACCTGCCGTTGCGCCCGAACCCGAGCCGGCACCCGCGGAGCCAGAGCCTGAGCCCGAACCAGAACCTGAGCCGGAAACATCCAGCGCCCGCCCTGACTGGTCGGAACACCCCTTCGAGTGCCTGATCTTCCGGGTCGCCGGCCTCCAGTTGGCGGTGCCGCTGGTGTTGCTGGGTGCCATCCACCGGATTGAAGAGCCGGTAAAACCGATTCCCGGAAGTCCCCGCTGGTACATGGGCATCCGAGCAGGGAGTGAGCATACCCTGCGGGTGGTGGATACCGCCGAGTGGATCATGGCGGGCCGCGTGCCCCAGGGTGCCCGGGACAACTACCGTTTTATCATCCGTCTGGATGACAGCGAGTGGGGCCTGGCCTGCGACGAAGTGGCGGAAAGCTTTACCCTGCAGCCGGATCAGGTGCGCTGGCGGTCCAGCCGCAGCAAGCGACCATGGCTGGCCGGCACGGTGATCAGCGAGATGTGTGCCCTGATCGATGTGCGTACCATGGCGGACCTGCTGGTGCGTGCCGAGCGGGAGCACCATCTGGAACTGGAATGACAGGTCGGAGTTAACCGACCGGTTACCGAATGAAACCGTGCAGTGCTGGCACGGTTTGTGCCCTGAACTATAGTATTGGGCACTGATGATGATTTTTTGACGATCAGGTTGCCCGCACAGGGCAGCCCCAGAGGAGTAAATCGCTATGGCATCCCCGAGCGGACAACAGAATCAGGCCCAGGACGATCAGGTACTGCAGTACGTGACCTTCCGCCTGGATGATGAAACCTATGGCATTGATGTCATGCAGATCCAGGAAGTGTTGCGTTACACCGAGATTGCTCCGGTACCCGGTGCGCCGGATTACGTACTGGGCATCATCAACCTGAGAGGCAATGTGGTTACGGTGATCGACACCCGCCGCCGCTTCGGGCTGATGGACGCAGAAGTCACCGACGCATCGCGTATCGTGGTGATGGAGTCCGCCAACCAGGTGATGGGCATTCTGGTGGATTCAGTAGCCGAGGTGGTGTACCTGAAGTCCAGTGAAATTGAAACGGCACCCAACGTGGGGAACGAGGAAAGCGCCAAGTTCATCCAGGGTGTCTGTAACAAGAACGGAGAGCTGATCATTCTGGTCGAATTCGACAAGATGCTGAATGATCAGGAATGGGCCGAGATCGCGGCACTCTGACAGCCATCAAGGGGCAGATGTCAGCGATCAGGCCACCGCAACTTTGTCGGAGGTAACGCGTCATGTCTGTCCCAATGTCTGAAATGGCCCCCTGGCTGGTTACCCTGGTGCTTGCAGCTCTGCTGCTGGTTCAGGGTATCCTGTCACGGCGCAGAATGAGCAGTCTGGAAGCCCGTATGAAGGAGCGGTACGACACCCTTGGCCGTGAACTCCATGCAGCCACCAGTGGCAGCATGGGAGTCGGCCAGCGGGTTGTGCAGGCGGAGCGGGAGATTCACGAACTGCGTGGTCTGCTGGATGAAATGCGCCAGAATGACCCGCTCAGAATCTCCTACGATGAGGCTTCCCGGCTGGTAGAGTTGGGAGCGGACGTGGAAGACCTGATGAACACCTGTGGTATTTCCCGTCCGGAAGCAGAACTGGTCACCGCCCTGAAGAAAAAGCAGGCGGCCTGACCCGTTCGATGTGGATGAACCCTGCGACCGGATAAGGCCGATCAGCCGTCTCGAGGACGAGCTTGAAGTGGTGGGACGTGAACTGGAGAAGCTGAACCGGGATTCCGGCGTGAAAACCGAAATGCCGCCGGAGGTGCTGGAAATTCTGGTGACGGTCTTCCACGAACTGCGTAATGGCCAGACCCTGGATGGCCGCAGTACCGATCGCCCGGCCGGGGCGCTAGTGTCCCGCATCCTCCGGGGTTTTGCCCTGCAGGTGGAATGCAAAGGCGAGAATCTCCGCCACTACCCGGTAGAGGGTTTCCGGAATCTCCTCGTTCAGGTCCAGCCGGGCGAGAATGCCCGCCAGTTCGGGGTTTTCGTACAGGGGAACCCCGTGTTCCCGGGCGATGCGGATGATTTCCTCCGCCAGTTCCGCGGTGCCCGTGGCCGTTATGGTCGGGGCCTTCTCACCGTCGTATTTCAGGGCGACGGCCGCCTGGGTGCTATTTCTCGATTCACTCATGCCCGGGTATCCACCAGTCTGTGTTCCAGTTTGGTTGTGGCTCCCTGGGGTGTGCCACGACGACATTCAAGGTTCTCCACCGTCAGCCCCAGCTCATCCAGGCTCTGATGCAACAACGGCAGTTCCCGGTGCACCTGTTGCAACGTTCGCTGTTGCTCGGCCCACACCACCGCGGAGACCTGGCGGTTTCGCAACGCCACATCAAAATGCAGCGGCCCGGTCTGGTCCAGGTTCATGGCCAGCGATAGCCGCCATTCGGTGAGGCCTGCCGGGGTCTTTCCGTCCTGCTGGCCGGCTTCTTCCCGGTACTGGTCGATTCGCACCTGCACTGTGCGGGGCTCCTGATTGTCCGGCAGAAAGGGCAGTTCCAGCAGCATGGTTGAGGTGGGGGCCGGCGCAGCGTCACCACCGGCCCGTGCGGTCAGTGCCTGGCTGTGTAACTGGTTTACGGAAATCCGGTTCAGCATGCCGGCAAGCAGGCGCAGCATTTGCCCGGCGGTTGGCGATTCCCCGCTGGCTGCCGGTTGGGGGGCGGCCATGGTGGTGGGGAATTGCAGCGGGCTTTGTACCAGCTCCGGACTGGTGAGTGGGCGCAGGCGGGTGAATTCTCCGGCATCCTGGCCCTGCTGGGCCAGCAGCGTCGTGACAATGCGGCTCAGTGCTGCCTTCAGGTCGGTGGGCGGTTGCTGGGGATTCTGCAGCCGCTGGGCCTCGGAGAACAGCCCGCTGTCGGCAATCCACTGGCGCACCTGCTGTACCGTCTGGGATTGGTTGCCGGCACCGGGTCTGTACTGCGAGGAACCGGGCAGCCGGGCAAACAACTGCTCCACTGCCTGGCGGACCGGTGCGGGTAATGGCTGTGGCACCTGGCCGGGCGTTTGTCCCGGGGTGGCCTGCGGTCGCAAGCCATTCTGCAGCGCGCTAAACAGTCGGCTCAGGCCGCTGTCGATGGACTGCTGCCAGGGCAGATGCTGGGCCAGCGCCCGCGACACCGACGATTCGGCAGAGGGGGCCAGTTTGCCCATCAGTTGCAGCTCGTTGCCGGCGCGCATCACCTTGACCCAGTCACCGGTCTGCAGGGAGGTTTCACCGATGGCAGCCTGAACTTTCAGCAGGCTGCCGCGGATATCCAGTACCATCTGTTCCGCCTTGCCCTGCTGCTGGCCACGGATTTCCGCCACCCGTGCCAGAGCGGTTTCGCGCACGGAAAGCTTCAGGGCATCCAGTTGTGCCCGGGCAGATTCGACGCTCTGGCGGGCTTCACCCTGGAGTGTGACCGGCCGGCTTGCGGTGCTCTCCGGGGAGGGCCGCGGGCCGGTTGGCTGGGCAGGATTTCCGGGAACTTTCATGATGGGTCAGCCATCCCCTTCATTTGACCTTGGACAAGAGTAATCCTGTCATGATTTCGTTATACTACGCGCCATTGGCCGCCGGTGTCCCGGCGGTCCTGATTCACTGGCCAGTCAGCAACTTCCGGGGTCCTGATGTCCGAGCCGTTACTACAGGCTGTCAATCTGGAGTGTGAACGCGACGACCGTATTCTGTTCCGGGACCTTTCGGTAGCCATAGTGCCCGGTACCCTGACCCGTGTCGAGGGACCCAACGGCACCGGCAAGACCACCTTGCTGCGTATACTGGCCGGACTCAGTGATCATTATAGTGGCCAGATCCTCTGGCGGGGCGAGCCCCGTCACCATCGTCGCGAAGAATTTGCCCGCAACCTTCTTTATATCGGCCACAAGCCCGGCATCAAGCCGCTGCTGAGTCCCATGGAAAATCTGCGCAGCCTGGTTTCAGGCCGGCGACCGTTATCCGACGAGGTTCTCTGGCAGGCCCTGGAAGGTACCGGGCTGTCGGGATTCCAGACCGTTCCCTGCCGTAATCTTTCCGCCGGCCAGCAACGCCGGGTTGCGCTGGCCCGCCTGCTGGTGTCTGACGAGCCCCTGTGGATCCTCGATGAAGCCTTCACGGCCATTGATCATCACGGTGTGGCAGCGCTGGAAAATCTGCTGCAGGAGCGGGCAAGACAGGGCGGGGCAGTGGTGGTGACCACCCACCATGATATGGACCTGCCTGACATGAAGCGTATTACCCTGGGAGGCATTCATGCCGGCTGATCCGACCATGGCGATCCGCTCTCCCGAGGACTCCCCGGGCACCTTCGGAGCCATGCGGTCACTGTTCCTGCGGGATCTTCGGGTGGCCTTCCGGCAAAAGCAGGATCTGCTCAATCCGCTGTTGTTCTTCATCATGGTGGTAAGCCTCTTCCCCCTTGGGGTTAGCCCGGAAGTGTCGTTTCTCAGCCAGGCCGGCAGCGGTATCCTTTGGGTTGCGGCGTTACTCTCGGTGCTGTTGTCCCTGGACCACCTGTTTCGCCACGATTATGACGACGGCACTCTGGAGCAGTTGGTACTGCAGCCCCAGCCGCTGTTTCTGCTGGTGCTGGCCAAGACCCTGGCCCACTGGACGGTCACCGGCCTGCCGCTGGTATTGCTGTCTCCGGTTCTGGGGGTCATGGTGCATCTGGAGGGGAACTCTCTGGGAATGCTCTGTCTAACGCTGCTGATCGGCACGCCGGTACTGAGTCTGATCGGGTCGATCGGTGCGGCACTGACACTGGGGCTGAGATCGGCCGGAGTACTCTTGTCTTTGCTGATCATTCCCCTGTACATTCCGGTGCTGATTTTCGGTACCGGAACCGTTGCTGCGGCGGCGGAGGGGGCTCCGGCAGGAGCCTATATTGCACTCATGGGTGCCTTTCTGGTGCTGGCGATAACGCTGGCTCCGTTCGCGACAGCCGCCGCCTTGCGGATCAGCCTGTCCAACAGTTAACGATGACACAGGAAACATTGGCCAATGTGGCGTTTCTTTCACAAGCTGGGGTCTCCGAAGTGGTTCTACGGTATCGCCCTGCAACTGCGGCCCTGGCTGCTGTGGGGTGGCCTGGCCATGTTGCTGGCCGGCGTGACCTGGGGGCTGGCATTTGCCCCGAAGGATTATCTGCAGGGTAACAGCTACCGGATTATCTTTATTCATGTGCCGGCCGCGTTTCTGGCCCAGTCGGTGTACATCATGATGGCGGTGGCGGCCGTGGTTACCCTGGTATGGCGCATGAAGCTGGCGGATCTGTTTGTCCGTGCCGTGGCACCGGTAGGGGCAGTTCTGACCTTCCTGGCGCTGTTCACCGGTGCGGTCTGGGGCAAACCCACCTGGGGTACCTGGTGGATCTGGGATGCCCGGCTGACCTCCATGCTGATTCTGCTGTTCCTGTATTTCGGTGTGATGGCGCTGGCGGCAGCTATCAGTGACGAGAAATCCTCCGCCCGGGCCGTGGCGGTACTGGTGCTGGTCGGGGTGGTGAATATACCTATCATCAAATACTCCGTGGAGTGGTGGAATACGCTCCACCAGCCGGCCACCTTCAAGCTGACCGAGAAGCCCTCCATGCCGGCAGAGATGTGGGTGCCGCTGCTGCTGTCCGTGCTGGGCCTGTACCTGATATTCGGCTGGCTGGCGTGCCTGCGCATGCAGACCGGGATACTGCAGCGGGAACGCCGGACCCGCTGGGTGAAAGAGCTGGTTAAGGAGGCGGGGTACTGATATGGCATTTGATTCTTTCAGCGCCTTTGTCTGGATGGAAGGCCACGGTCCCTATGTGTGGACCTGTTTTGCGGTGTTTGCCCTGCTGCTGGGCGGTCAGATGATCAGCTCCCTGCAACGCCACCGCCGGGTGATGCGTTCGCTTCACCGCCAGAATATGATGAGCGGCGAAGATCCGCGGAACACCCGGCAGCAAGCTGCAGGTACCGCCAGTTTCGCCCCGGTTCAAACCTCCGAACACGAGAAGTCGTAACATGCATCCGATCCGAAAGAAGCGCCTGACCATCATTCTGTTTCTGCTGGCCGGCCTGGCGATAGCGGTTGGTCTGACCACCTACGCGCTGCGTCAGAACATCAACCTGTTTTATGACCCGACCCAGATTGCCGCTGGTGAAGCACCGCTGGATACCCGTATCCGTGCCGGTGGCATGGTGGAGGAGGGCTCCGTCAAGCGTGATCCCGAAAGCCTCAAGGTGGAATTCCGTGTGACGGATTACAACGAGTCGGTACCGGTTGAATACGTGGGTATCCTGCCGGATCTGTTTGCGGAAGGTCAGGGCGTGGTCGCCATGGGCCGTATGCAGCCGGACGGCCGGTTTGTGGCGGATCAGGTGCTGGCCAAACACGACGAGAATTATATGCCGCCGGAAGTGAGCGATTCGCTCGAGAAGGTGGAAGCCATGAAAAAAGCCCAGGAAGAGTCAGGCTCTGCCTACTGACACTGGAAACAACCGAATAAGCTGGGAGTAATCATGTATCCGGAACTCGGACAGTTTGCACTGATACTCGCGCTGTTGCTGGCAGCGCTCCTCTCCGTTGTACCCCTGGCCGGTTCCCTGACCGGACGCGATACCCTGCAGGCCTTTGCCCGGCCGCTGGCCTCCGGCGTGTTTGTGTTTATCGCACTGGCGTTTGTGGTGCTTACCCACGCTTTCCTGGTGGACGACTTCTCGGTGGCCTACGTGGCCAACAACAGCAACAGCATGCTGCCCTGGTACTACAAGGCGAGTGCCGTGTGGGGCGGCCATGAAGGATCGCTGCTGCTGTGGATACTGATGCTGAGCGGCTGGACCCTTGCGGTGGCCATCTTCAGTCGTCGCCTGCCATCGGAAATGATTTCCCAGGTGTTGTCGGTGCTGGGGATGGTTGCCGTCGGCTTCCTGTTGTTTATCGTGCTGACCTCCAACCCGTTTGACCGGCTGTTGCCGAATGTGCCGGCGGACGGAGCGGATCTGAACCCGCTGCTGCAGGACTTCGGTCTGATCATCCATCCCCCCATGTTGTATATGGGGTATGTCGGGTTTGCGGTTGCCTTTGCTTTTGCGATTGCGGCGCTGATCAACGGCCGTCTGGATGCCGCCTGGGCCCGCTGGTCCCGACCCTGGACCACTGTGGCCTGGGCATTTCTCTCCCTGGGTATCGCCCTGGGAAGCTGGTGGGCCTATTACGAGCTTGGCTGGGGTGGCTGGTGGTTCTGGGATCCGGTGGAAAACGCTTCACTGTTGCCCTGGCTGTCCGGCACAGCGCTGATGCACAGCCTGGCAGTGACGGAGAAACGCGGCGTGTTCAAGAGCTGGACGGTTCTGCTGGCCATTGTCACGTTCTCACTGAGCCTGCTGGGTACCTTCCTGGTTCGCTCCGGGGTGCTGACCTCCGTGCATGCGTTTGCGTCCGACCCGACCCGGGGCGCCTTCCTGCTGGGCCTGCTGGGCATCACCATTGTTTCCAGCCTGGCGCTCTATGCCTTCCGTGCTCCGGTGGTGCATGTCCGTTCCAGCTACACCGGCCTGTCCCGGGAAGTGTTCCTGTTGCTCAATAATGTGTTGCTGGTGGCAGCCACGGTGCTGGTTCTGGTGGGCACGCTGTATCCGCTGGTGCTGGACTACCTGGATATGGGGCGGCTTTCCATCGGCGAGCCATTCTTTAACCTGACCTTCAGCCCGCTGGCCATTGCGGTGGGCCTGTTGCTGGGTGCCGGCATCTTCTCCCGCTGGAAGAAGACCGATGGCGGTTGGCTGGGGCGCAAGCTGCTCTGGCCCATGGCCCTGAGCGTGGTTCTGGCAGCAGCCATGATGGTGGCCTATGGCGGTTTCCGTCCCTGGGCCTTCTTTGGTGCGCTGGCAGCGGTCTGGGTATTTGTCGCCACCGGTTGGGATCTGTGGGATAAGTCCTCATCCCGCAAGGGGCGTATCCATGGCCTGAAACGTCAGTCCCGCAGTTACTACGGCATGGTACTGGGTCATCTGGGCATGGCCATCACCATGCTGGGTGCCACCGTGGTGTCCAATTACGGCATTGAGCGGGACGTGCGGATGCAGCCAGGCGACCGGGCACAGGCGGGCGATTACCAGATCGAATTTGTGGAAATCGGCCAGCGGCAGGGAGCCAATTTCACCGCTGAATTCGGTCGTTTCGATGTGTACCTGGACGGACAGCAGGTATCCACCCTGTACCCTGAGAAGCGCCGTTACATGGTGCAGCGTAATGTTATGACCGAGGCGGGTATCGACGCAGGTCTGATGCGGGATGTATTTGTGGCCATCGGCGAGCGTGTCTCCGACGATGCATGGGCCATCCGGCTGCAGTACAAGCCGTTGGTGCGCTGGCTCTGGCTGGGCTCCATTTTCATGGCCGTGGGTGGTTTCCTGGCGATTTCTGACCGGCGATACCGGATTCGTGAACGCTCGGAACAACGTACCCGAGCAGCCCAGGCACCGCCTGCCGGCGCAGCGGAGGGTGTGTCATGAAGCGGTTGCTGTTATTTCTGCCGCTATTGGTCGTGGTGATCCTGGGGATTGTGTTGTTCGCGGGTATCGGCAAGGATCCCACCGCGCTTGAGTCTGCACTGATCGGCAAGCCGGTACCGGAATTCTCGCTGCCGGAGCTGGAGAATCCGGACAACACTCTGGACCAGTCAGTATTCCGGGGTGAAGTATCCCTGCTCAACGTCTGGGGTACCTGGTGCCCTGCCTGCCGTGATGAACATGCGGATCTGGTGTGGCTGGCGGAAGAGAAAGGCATCCGCATTGTGGGCCTGAATTACAAGGACAACCGGGACCTTGCGTTGCAGTGGCTGGAACGGTTGGGTGATCCCTACCAGATCACAATCTTTGACCCGGAGGGCAGCCTGGGATTTGATCTTGGAGTCTATGGTGCGCCGGAAACCTACGTGATTGATACTCAGGGAATCGTTCGTCACCGCCATGTGGGTGTGGTTAACGAGCAGGTCTGGCGCGAGGATCTGGAGCCCCTGATCAATCGTTACCGGGAGGGCGGTTAATGCGACTGGCCGGATTGATGCTTGGTTTGTTCGTAACGCTTGCTGCCGTTGCGGAAACCGCTGATGTGTACGACTTTGACAGCCGCTCCGAGGAAATGCGCTTCCAGACGCTGATCTCTGAACTGCGCTGCCCCAAGTGCCAGAACCAGAACATTGCCGATTCCAACGCGCCGATCTCCAAGGATATGCGTGCCGAGGTCTACCGGATGATGCAGGACGGTGCCGGCAATGAAGAAATCATCGGTGCCCTGGAGTCCCGTTTCGGAGAGTTTGTCCGTTACAAGCCGAAAGTGGACCAGCGCACCATCCTGCTCTGGGCCACGCCTGCCATTGCTGTGCTGATCGGCTTGCTGGCAGTGGCAGGGATCATCCTGCGCTCCAGGGGCTCGGGTAATAAATCCGCGGCCCTCTCGGAAGAAGAGCAGCGCAAGGCAGAACAGATTCTTTCCTCACGGGATAACCATTCCTGAATTCTCTACTCTGACTGAACGATTCCATGACTGATACTTTCTGGATTATTGCCGCACTTTTCGTCCTGCTGGCGCTGGGCTTCATTGTCTGGCCCCTGTTCCATGCCCGGACCGAGAACCGGATTCACCGTGACCTCCGCAACCAGAACCTGCTGGCTTACCGTACCCGTATGGCCGAGCTGGACGAGGAGTTCGAGGCGGGAATTATTGACCAGGACCACTACCAGCAACTCAAGGAAGAGCTGGCAGGCAGCATGCTGGATGATGTGCCGGAAGAAGATACCAAAGCGGCTCCCCGGAGTAGGGTGCCCGGCCGTCGCAGTGCCATGGTGGTCGTACTGGCGAGCATTGTGGTGATCCCGTCGATGGCCCTTTACCTTTACCAGCAATGGGGGGCCATGGACCGGGTTGAAGAGTACCGGGCCATGCTGGAGGCACCAGACAGTGACTCCGACCGGGCACAACGGATGGGCGAGCTGGCGGTGCAGTTGCGGGAACGACTGGAAGCCGAGCCAGACAATCCGGAAGGCTGGGCCATGCTGGGCCGGACCTACATGCGTATTGAACAGTATGACGATGCCATTTACGCCTATCGTCGTCTGGCGGAACTGGACCGGGGAACGGCCGAGGATCGTGCCAATGCCTGGGGCCTGGCTGCCCAGGCAGCCTTTTTTGCCAACCAGGGCGAGATGACCGGCGAGGTGAGCAGCATTATCGAAAAAGCCCGCGAGCTCAATCCCGATGAAGTGAATGCCCTGGGCCTGCTGGGCATCCATGCCTTCAGCCAGGAGAATTTCCGGGAAGCCATCGGCCACTGGCAACGAATTGTGGAGGTGGCACCGGAGCATCCGCAGCTTGCCTCCATCAAGGAAGGCCTGCGCGCCGCGTACAGCCGCCTGGGCGAAGAGCCGCCGGAGGAGCTGCAGGCAAGCGCCGATGGTGAAGTTATCGTGCGGGTCGAGCTGGATGAACGGTTTGCCGGTGATGTGCCGGACGATGCTGTGGTATTCGTCTTTGCCCGTCAGGCTGGTACGGAACAGGGGCCGCCCCTGGCGGCTGTGCGACTGCCGGTGTCTTCTCTGCCCACCGAAGTCACCCTGGATGACCGGAACGCCATGGGGCCGGGAGCGACCCTGTCGTCCGTCGAGGAAGTGCAGTTGATGGCCCGCATTTCACGGACCGGTAACGCGCAAGCGGATGCCGGGGACAGGCAGGGCCGTGTTGATGCCCCGGTTGAAGTGGGTGCCGGGGAGATTCCGGTACTGGTCATCGACTCCCGTCTCGCCGAGTAAGGGATACCCGGTCACGCCCCGTGGAATCCCTCGGGATAGAACGGCGGCAAATGCCGGTCGGTTGATCCGGCCGGCTGACCCTTGTCGGCCTTCACCCGCCTGATTGCCGCGACCAGAGCGCGGCCATCCCAGGAAAATGTCTCGCCGCTGTACAGGTAGTTCTGCAGGCGCTGGATTTCATCCACCAGTTCACCATCCCCCGTCACCTGTGCGGCTTCCACCGCCGAGTGTACGTCCGACCGTTGATAGTGGCTGCCAACCCAGCGCGGCAGTAGCTGCAAAGTGGAAGGCAGGCCACGGTCTGCGGCAGTGCAAAGTTGCCGGAACAGGGAGGCATCACCGGCGCTTTGCGAATCACTGTTCACAGCCCGGGGCACGGAGGGCTTCCGCTTCGAATACCATAACAACCCGGCCGTAGTGGCTAGCCATCCCAGCGCCAGTATCAGGCTGATCCAGGCCCAGGGCGTGGTGCTGTTGTCCGGTTCCGGGTTGCTGGATGCCTCATCAGTACCACCGGACTCGGGGGGAGTTGTGGCAGGCGCGATGGCTTGCCCGGCACCGGCCTGTTCCACTGTCAGGGTTCGTGCCGGAATCCGCGCGGTTCGCTGGGTGTCGTTGCGGGTATCCCACCATTCTACAGTGATTGCCGGCAGCGTGACCTGTCCGGTTTGCACGGGTACCAGGGCGTTTACCTGGGTAAGGGTTGAAACGATGCCATCGCCGCTGATACCGGAGTCACGCTGCTCCGGTTCCGGATAGAGCCGGATACCGCCGGGCATGTCTGCCGGCAAAGAGGGCAGGGCGGATGGCGGTAGCCCGTCGGCGGTCATGGTCAGGGTGCGGGTCAGGCTCTGTCCGGACTCAACGGAGTCCAGCGATTCCAGGCCGCGGGATGACAGCGTCAGCTTGCTGGCAGGTAGCCATGTATCACCCGTGTAGGTATCGGGCACCGGTTTGACCGGTATATCGAACAGCCGTTTGCTGTCCCGCAGAAAACGTAGCTGGCCGGCGCTGTCCCTGGCCTGTCCCTCGAAATGAATGGCGCCCAGCTCCAGGGTGCCGGCGGTCTGGGGATAGATGGCATAGCGACGTTCCACCACCCGGTAACGCTGGTCTCCAACGCTGGCGGTGTATTCCCTCTGTTTGCCCAGGGGTTCGATGAGCGCATCCGGGTGCTCGGGTGTCGAGAGGTCTCCGCGGATCAGGTTGCCCCGGAAAAAAAGCTTGACGGTAAATACCATCTGTTCCTGCACATACAGCTCGTCCTTGTCGGTGGACAGCTCGATAAAGGCATCCCGGGAGGCACCGGTATCCCCCGGCGGTGAGCCTTCCACCACCTCGATCGTCACCGGCTCTGACTTGTCCCCCTTGAATGTCAGGGCAGGAATGGTGAGCGTTCCGGTGCTGCGCGGCAGCAACTGGTAGGTCCAGGTGATCTCACCGCGCATTTCATTGTTGACAGTGCGAATGCTGTAGCGCTGATTCTGGCCGACAATCTCGAAATCATCCTCTACTTTCTCGATGTCCGGAGAGGGCAGATTGGCATTACCGATATCGAACAGATTGTCGAGATTGATCTCTATTTTCATGCTGCCTTCAACGGTGAGGGTGACGGTTTCCCCCTCGTAGATCCGGGTGCGGTCCGGCGTGACTTCCAGCCCCTCGGCCATGGCGGGGCTGGCGACCAGCGCCGCGAGTACCAGCAGCATAATGGTGGTCAGACGGTTTACCATGGTGTGTCTTCCTCGTCGGCTTCTCTTTCCCGTTGCTGGTATTGCTGCAGAAACTTGCGCTGCAGCAGACCGCCGGGATTGTCAGGTACGCGCCTCAGCCATTGTTCCTGGGACTGGCTGAGGGGCTCCGGGTTCAGTGCCGCCGGAGACTGCTGCTGCGAGGATTGCCCCTGGTTTTCCTGCTCCTGGCCGGCACTGGACTGCTGTTGTTGAGACTGGTCCTGTTCCTGATCCTCGCCATTGTCCGGCGATGAGTTCTGCGCACCGTCGCTCTGGTCAGAATCCGATGGTTGGCGGTTCTGCTGATCCTGCTGATTTTCCCCGTCTGATGACTGCTCACTGTCAGACTGTGAGCCCTCGCCGGACTGGTTGGCGGAATCGTTTTTCTGTTGCTCCGATTGTTCGCCGGAATCCCCCTGCTGTCCATCCTGTTGCTGTTGTTGTTCGAGCAACTCTTTCACCAGATCCCGATTGTGGCGGGCATCTTCATGGTCGGGGTGCTGCTCCAGTAGCTGCTCATAGGCTTTCAGGGCCGGCTCCAGCTCACCGGCGCGGGCCAGGGCGTTGGCGCGGTTGTAGCGGGCACGGACCGAATCGGATTGTGCCAGGGCTTCAGCGGCGGCCTCGTAATCGCCTGCCCGGTAGAGGGCGGAACCACGCCACTCGGGATCCTTGAGTCTGCCCGCGGCCGCTTCGGGGTCCTGTTCGATCAGCTCCGGTGCCCGTTGTTCCGGGGTCTGCCACAGATCGGCCCATTCCAGGGCCATGGCCGTGCGGGGCATCAGGGCCGGCAGCACAATCAGCGGGACCACCAGCATGGCACCGCGTCGCCAGCTGATGATCAGCGGCACCAGCGCCAGCCACAGCAACCAGTAGCCGTCGTCTTTCCAGCGGTCCACGGTGAGGGATTGCTCGCTTTCCTGCCAGTCGTTGCTGTCCTCGCTGCGCAGTGCCAGGGCCTGGATGTCTTGATTGCCGATCGTAATGCGGTGGCTCTGGCCACCGGTGGCCTCTGCCATTTGTTGCAGCTCATCCGGTTCGGCGCGGGCCAGAACAATCTCGTTACCTTCACGAACGAACCCCTGGCGGGGCAGGGGAATGGGCGCGCCTTCGGGCGTGCCGACCACGAGGGTGCTCAGGCTGTAGGGGCTGTCGTTGATCATGGCCTCAATGCGCTGACGGTACCGGTCTGCTACCTGATCGGTAATCAGCAGGATGCGGCCTTTGCCTGGCGCACCTCGCTGCAGCAGTTCCAGTGCCTGACTGATGCCCAGATCGGCCCGGTTGCCGGGTGCCGGCATGATCACCGGATCCAGTACCCCCAGCATGCCTTCAATGGTCGCCCGGTCACTGGTCAGCGGTGTCACCGTGTGGGCATCGGCGGCATAGGCAATCAGGGCAGTCAGGCTGGCTTGTCGTTCTGCCAGCAGATCACGGATCTTGCGTTTGGCCCGGGTCAGGCGATCCGGCTCCATATCTGTCGCCAGCATGGATAACGACAGATCCAGCACCACCACCAGACTGTCATCCTGCTGTTGAAGCGGGCTGGGGGCCTTGCGCCAGGTGGGGCCGGCCAGGGCTATGGACAGCAGAGCCAGGGACAGCATTGCCACAGGCAGAATCGGCCGGCGCTTGCCTCCGGATTCGCCCCGGTGCCGGATCAGCGGCTTGAGCATCGGCTCCGGAATGATGCGTTGCCAGCCGCTGTCGCCGCCGGACAGGTACCGGTACAACAGCGGCAGCAGGGGCACAATCAACAGCAGCAACAGCCACAGGGGACGCAGGAAATGGAAATCAGCCATGGGCGACCTCCCGCCTGCCGGCCAGCCGCAGTATTTGCAGGGCCGTCCAGAGCAGCACCGCCAGTGCCGCGGGCCAGTAGAACAGGTCCGTCACCGGGCGGTAGAACTGGCCGTCCTGTTCGATCGGTTCCAGCTGGTTGATGCTCTCGTAGATCATTTCCAGTTCCGGCAGGCTGCGGGCACGGAAGTAGCGGCCTCCGGTGGATTCCGCCATACGGGTCAGCAGGGCTTCGTCGAGATCACGGGACGGGTTGACCCGGCGTGATCCCAATAGCCCCCGCTCCACTTTTGATTCCGCACCGATACCGATGGTGTAGATACGGGCTCCGATAGAGCCGGCAATTTCCGTGGCCTTGTCCGGAGTGAGCTGGCCGGCGGTGTTGGCACCGTCTGTGAGCAGGATAATGACCCGCTGATCCTGGGGGCGGTCCCGCAGGCGCTTAACCGCCAGGCCGACAGCATCACCGATCGCCGTAGCGCGGCCGGCCATGCCGATGCCGGCCTCGAACAGCAGGGTTCTGACGGTTTCCAGGTCAAAGGTGAGGGGGGCCTGGATATAGGGCTCGGTGCCGAACAGCAGCAGTCCCAGCCGGTCCCCTTTCCGGCGGCTGATAAAGTCGTCCAGTACCCGCTTGACCGCCTGCAGGCGGTTGATGCTCTGCCCCTGCAGGACCATATCCCGCTCATCCATGCTGGGGGAGATGTCCACCACCAGTAACATATCCCGTCCGGATACCGGCACCTGCACGGTTTCGCCAACATGCTGTGGACGAGCCAGTGCCACTACCATCAACAGCCAGCAAAGGAGCAGCAATGCCTTCTGCCAGCGGGGTGTGGCATTGCCACTGCGAGTGACACCGGGCAGCTCGGATAGCCAGTGGCCGGTGGGCAGTACCGGCGCTTCCACCGCAGCGGATTCCCCCTTGGCTTGCCGGAAAAGCAGTGGCAACAGGGCGATTAACAGCATCCATGGATAGGCGAGGCTCAGCATGACTGCCTCCTTATCCACTGCCTTGCGGCCGCTAACGCTTCCTCTGGCTGACAGGGCGTGTCCGGTTGCCAGCTGGCCTGCACCATGCAAGCCAGCAATGCCCGGGGTGGTTCCTCGTTAGCCGGCCAGGTGTCTTCCAGAAAGGTGATCCATTGCCGGCCGCTCAGGGTTTGCGGATAACGGTCCGGATAGCAGGCCATGGCGCTGCGTTTGAGGGTTTCATTCAAGGCGGCAAACCATGGCTCGTCGGCAGGCTGTTGTTCTGCCAGCCGTTCCAGTTCCGCCAAAGCAGGCTTTTTCCAGCGCTGGCGCTGCCAGCGCCGGAGTTGACGGACCACGATCACGATCAATAACACCAGCAGCAGACTGGCCAGCACCCACCAGCCAGGGGCCGGGGGCCAGAATCCGGCGGGGTCCGGCAGGTGAATATCGCGCAGCTGGCTCAGGGGATCCTGTGGGTTCATTGATACACCTTCATCCGATCTGACCTCCGGGACCAAGCAGGGGCTGCAGGGCTCTGGCCGGGTCATCGGTAGTCAGCAGGGTTGCCGGGGTAATGCCTGCGGTACGGAAACACTCCCGGAACCGGTGTTCATGATGTGCGACTTTATCTTCCCAGGCCTGCCGGAAACGCCGGTTGGATGCATCAAACCACACGGGCCCCTCCGGCCCGGCGACCGCAAAACGGCCAGAGGTTGGCAGTTGTTGCTCCAGCGGATCGGTAATCCGCAGCGCACTGACCGTGTTGTGTCTGGCCAGACTGCCGAGCAAGCGGGAAGTCTGATCTGTAAGGCCCAGGAAATCGCTGACCAGCATAATCCGGCTGCCGGTATGGGCCACCCGGCGGGCCTCGGCCAGAGCGGTATCCAGGTCTGCGCCATTTGCTCCGGTGGCGGGCACAGCGCCCGGGAAATGCTGCATATGGGCCACGGTATCCAGCAGCCGGAGTACCGATTTCTTGCGCCGGGCTGGCCGCTGTACCACCAGGTTGTCGCCGTTGAAAATGATACCGCCAACCTGGTCTCCGCCCCATAGTGCGAGCCAGGCGAGCATCGCGGTTACCTGGGCGGCGCGGACCTGCTTGTAGGCTCCACCGGAACCGAAAAACAGGGAGGGTCCCAGGTCGCACAGCAGCAATACCGGCCGCTCCCGTTCCTCTTCATACAGTTTGGTGTGGGGTTCCTGTCGCCGGGCCGTTACCCGCCAGTCGATGCTGCGGATGTCGTCTCCGGGCTGGTACTGGCGGACTTCTGCAAATGCCATGCCCCGCCCCCGGCGTGGTGAACGCTTGAGCCCTGCCTGGCGGCTACGCACGGGCATGGCAGAGGGCAGTTTCAGCGCCCTCGCTTCTGCCTGTAAGCGGACCAGTTCCGCCAGGGATATGGTAACGGGTGACTCGGTGGCAGTGGTCATGGCACCGGATCAGGCGGCGACCGGAACACGATCGATCAACCGCGCCAGCAGGTCGTCCGCCGTCATGCCTTCCGCCTCGGCTTCGAAGGTCAGCAGGACCCGGTGACGCAGCACGTCAAACGCTACCCGGCGCACATCGTCGGGGCTCACATAGTCCCGGCCGTCCAGCCAGGCAATTGCCCGGGCGCAGCGGTCAAGGGCAATGGTTCCCCGGGGGCTGGCACCAAATGCGGTCCAGCGGCCCAGCTCCGGGTCCAGGCTGGCGGGATCACGGGTGGCCAGCACCAGTGAGAGCAGGTAACGCTCCACCGCTTCGGCCATGTGAATGCCGGCCACTTCCTGGCGGGCCTGGAAGACATCCTCCGCGGATACCCGGGTCTGGGCAGTGCTGACACCGTGCCGGTACTCGTTACGGGCCAGGTGCAGGATTTTCTGTTCTGCCTCGGCAGACGGATAATCAATCACCACATGCATCAGAAAACGATCCAGCTGGGCCTCCGGCAGGGGGTAGGTGCCTTCCTGTTCGATCGGGTTCTGGGTGGCCATCACCATGAACAGCCGGTCCAGCGGGAAGGTTTTCATGCCCACGCTGACCTGGCGTTCCCCCATGGCTTCCAGCAGGGCCGACTGCACCTTGGCTGGTGCCCGGTTGATCTCGTCCGCCAGAACCAGGTTGTGGAATATAGGTCCGGCCTGAAAATCAAAGGTGCCGGTTTCCGGCCGGTAGATCTCACTGCCGGTCACATCGGATGGCAGCAGGTCCGGGGTGAACTGGATCCGGTGGAAGTCCCCTTCGAGGTGTTCGGACAGTGCCTTGATGGCGGTGGTCTTGGCCAGACCGGGGGCACCTTCCACCAGCAGATGGCCATCTGCCAGCAGGGCGATCAGCAACCGGTCTACCAGTTTTTCCTGACCGATTATCCTTACGGATAACTGTGTCCGTAATTCACCAAACGTATGCTGTAGGGACATGGGGTACGTCGACTCCGGATACTTCGTGGTTTTGTAGGTAGTTGCCGCAGTTTTCGGGTCTTTGCAGCAAAAATCAAGGGTTTGACTATGCTTATGTGACGTTACCTTAATTACGTTTCTTTCACACAGACCGAGGTTGACTATGAATGCGCTGACAGTCACCAGCAAGGAGCAATTCTTCGACCAGCTGGCTGCTGCTTTTGCAGAGAAAATCGAGGCGGAAGAAGCCCGCCGCATCAGCGAATTCGCCAGGCAGCATTGTGCCCATGTGCCACTCCAGGAGCTGCTTGGTCGCCGTTTTTCAGATACCTATGGTTCCATTCTTGCCGCCTGGCAGTTCCTGCAGAAACGGGCGAAGGATGAGAGCGGTGTATCCGTGTGCAACCCGGACCTGGAAAGTGACGGCTGGCAGTCGACCCACACGGTCATCTACATTCTGCATCCCAATATGCCTTTCCTGATTGATTCCGTGCGTATGGCAGTCAATCAGCGGGAAATCGGCACCCACTCCATCCAGCATTCGATTCTGAAAGTGGAGCGGGACAGCAAGGGCAGCCTCAAGAAACTCTTTGCGCCGAAAAAGACCTCCAAAGGTGCGGAGTATGAAGCCTTTATCGTGCTGGAGATCGACCGCCACAGCGATCCCAAAGATCTCCGACATCTGGAGGAGGTGCTGCACCAGATTCTGCACGAGGTGCGGATCGCGGTGTCGGATTTCCCGATCCTGACGGACAAGATCGACAAGATTGCAGGGGAGCTGGAGAAAAGTTCTGCGGATATCCAGGCCGAGGAGCGGGACGAAGCCAAGGCGTTCTTGCAATGGCTGGTGCGGGACCATTTCACCTTCCTGGGTTATGACGAGTACGACTTCGTCAAAGCGAAGGGCGGACTGGAAGTGCGCCGGGTCGAAGGCTCTGAGCTGGGTATTCTGCGGGTCAACAACGAAAGGCCTGACCGGGTCAAACTCAGCGAGCTGCCCCAGCGCACCCGCCATGAAATGACCCGCACCGATGACATCTTCATCTTTGCGAAGTCTGCCCAGCGCTCCCGGGTTCACCGTCCGGCCTACCCGGACTATATCGCGGTCAAGAAGTTCAACGACAAGGGTGAGGTGGTCGGCGAGCGGCGTTTCCTGGGGCTCTACACTGCCAGAGCCTACAACGAACGGCCGGATGAGATTCCGCTGCTGCGGCGCAAGTACCAGGCGGTGATGAAGCGTTCCGGTTTCCTGCGGGACGACTACGCCGGCAAGGAACTCGAGCAGATCCTCACGGTGTACCCCCGGGACGAGCTGTTCCAGATTGATACCGACGAACTGCTGAATACCGCCAAGAGCATTCTCTACATCCAGGAGCGGCGGCGCATCGAATTGTTCATGCGGGAGGACGTATACGGCCAGTTCGTCACCTGCCTGGCGTTCTTCCCCCGGGATGTCTACAACACCGAGCTGCGCCTGAAGGTTGAAAACGTACTGATGGAGAAGCTCGAGGCCGAGGATATCGAGTTCGTCACCCATTTCTCCGAGTCGCCCCTTGCCCGTGTTCAGTTCACCATCCGGGTACCCCAGGTGGAGAACCGGCAGTTGCCGCTGGCGGAGCTGCGGGAAAAAGCCGTAGAGCTGGCCCAGTCCTGGCGTGATGGCCTGTCCGAGGCGCTGACAGAAACCTATGGAGAAGAGCCGGGCAACGAACTGTACCGGCTGTTCGGCACCTCCTTCCCGGCCAGTTACCAGGATATGTTCTCCCCGCGCAGGGCCGCGATTGATCTGGAGCACATCAGCGCTGCTGTCCGGCAGAATACCCTGACGATGAGTTTTTACCGGGCGCTGGAAGAGGAGGAGGATACCCTTCACTTCAAACTCTTCTACCCGAATGAACCCCTGCCGTTGTCGGATGTCATGCCGATCTTCGAGAACCTGGGTTTCCGGGTGATCGGTGAGCATCCCTTCGAGGTGGCGGACCGTCAGGGCGGTGTGGTCTGGATTCACGATTTCACCCTGAAGGCGGGCGCGGGCCGGTCAGTGGATATCCACCGCATCCGGCCCATTTTCGAGGAACTGTTCCGCCGGGTCTGGTATGGCGAGGCGGAGAACGATGCCTTCAACCGCCTGATGCTGGCCTCCTACATGAGCTGGCGGGAAATCGCGCTGCTGCGCACCTACGCCCGCTATATGCGGCAGATCCGCTTCTCCAACAGTCAGAGCTTTATCTCCAGCACCCTGGTCAACCACGTGGATCTGGCCAGACTGTTGCTGGACTATTTCGATGTGCGCTTCAATCCGGACCGTTACAAGAGTGAGGCCAAGAGTCAGGCTGCCCAGCAGAAGCTTGAGATCGAATTCAACGCGGCGCTGGATGATGTGGCCAACCTCAGTGAGGACCGGGTGTTGCGGCTGTATCTGGAGCTGATGCAGGCAACCCTGCGCACCAACTATTTCCAGAATGATGACGAGGGCAATCCCAAGTCCTATATCAGCGTCAAGTTCGATCCGTCCGGCATTCCGGATATGCCGTTGCCCCTGCCGATGTTCGAGATCTTCGTCTACTCGCCGAGGGTCGAGGGTGTGCATCTGCGGGGTGGTCGCGTGGCCCGTGGTGGCCTGCGCTGGTCAGACCGGTTCGAGGACTACCGCACCGAGATTCTTGGTCTGGTAAAGGCCCAGCAGGTTAAAAACGCCGTGATTGTGCCGGTAGGTGCCAAGGGTGGTTTTGTGGCCAAACGGCTGCCGGACCCGGGCAATCGGGAAGCCTTCCAGGCGGAAGGTATTGCGGCCTACAAGACCTTTATCTGTGGTCTGCTGGATATTACCGACAATCTGGTGGACGGTGAGATTGCGCCTCCGCAGCAGGTGGTGCGCCATGACGAGGACGACCACTACCTGGTGGTTGCCGCAGACAAGGGCACGGCCACCTTCTCGGATATCGCCAATGGCCTGTCCGCCGAATATGGTTTCTGGATGGGGGATGCCTTCGCTTCCGGTGGCAGTAACGGCTACGACCACAAGAAGATGGGCATTACCGCCCGGGGTGCCTGGGTATCCGTCGAACGTCATTTCCGGGAGGTAGGCATCAACCCGGCGAAAGATGAGTTCAGCGCCATCGGTATCGGCGATATGGCCGGGGATGTGTTTGGTAACGGCATGCTCAGTTCGGACAAGATGCGACTGATCGCTGCCTTCAACCATATCCACATCTTCGTGGATCCTGATCCGGATCCGACCAAATCCTACCAGGAACGCAAGCGGCTGTTTGAAATGCCCCGTTCCGCCTGGACCGATTACGACACCAAGCTTATCTCTAAAGGGGGCGGTGTATTCAGCCGCAGTGCCAAGTCCATCCCGGTCAGTCCGGAGATGAAGAAACTGCTGGGCATCAAGTCTGACAAGGTGCCCCCCAACATGCTGATCAGCCATATTCTCAAATGTCAGGCCGATCTGCTCTGGATTGGTGGTATCGGTACCTATATCAAGGGGCAGCAGGAATCCCACGGGGATGTCGGTGACAAGGCCAACGACGGCCTGCGCATCAATGGCTCGGAACTGCGCTGTCGGATAGTGGGTGAGGGTGGCAACCTGGGCCTCACCCAGCTCGGCAGGATCGAGTATGCCCTGACCGGCGGCCGCCTCAACACTGACTTTATTGATAACTCCGGTGGCGTGGACTGCTCGGACCATGAGGTCAACATGAAGATCCTGCTCAACCGGGCAGTGGCCATGGGCGACCTGACGGAAAAGCAGCGCAACAAGATGCTGGTAGAAATGACCGATGACGTGGCGCAACTGGTCCTGAAGAACAACTACCGCCAGACCCAGGCGATCAGTATTGCCAGCGGCGACGCAGTAACCCGCATGGAGGAATACCGCCGGCTGATGAATAGCCTGGAGTCCGACGGCAAGCTTAACCGGTCCCTGGAGTTTCTGCCGGAGGACGAGACGCTGGCGGAGCGCAAGCTGGACAAGAAGGGCCTGACCCGGCCCGAGCTGTCGGTGCTGATTTCCTATGTGAAAGGGGATCTCAAACAGCAGCTGATCGATAGCGACCTGCCGGATGAGCCGCTGCTGGAGCCGGAAATGCACAAGGTGTTTCCCCAGGCCCTCACGCGCCGGTTCGGCAAGGAGCTGAAAGAGCACCAGCTGCGCCGGGAAATCATTGCCACCCAGATCGCCAACGATATGGTCAACCACATGGGGATTACCTTTGTGGAGCGCCTGAATCAGTCCACCGGTGCCGATGCGGCATCGATCGCCATGGCCTGGATCATTGCCCGGGATGTGTTCCGGCTGGATACCTGGTGGGAGAAGATTGAATCCCTGGATTATCACATTCCCGCCAGCCTGCAGGCGGATCTGATGAACGGTCTGATGCGGCTGATCCGCCGGGCAGTGCGCTGGCTGCTGCGTAACCGTCGGGCGGAGCTGAACATCCAGAGTCATCTGGAGCGGTTCTCCGATCAGGTCTGGAAGATCACTGGTCATCTGTCGGAGTACCTGGGTGCCCAGACCCGTGAAGCCTGGAAAAAACGTCATGACGAACTGACGAAGCAGGGGCTGCCGGATGAACTGGCATCGGTGATGGCAGGCACTGCCTACCTGTATTCTTCTCTGGGCATCATCGAGGCCCAGGACGCAACAGGCATGCCCCTGAAAACCGTTGCCAACCTTTACTATGAGCTGGGCGACCGTCTGGATCTGAACTGGTTTGGCGGTGCCATTGCCGCACTGGTGCCATCTTCCCACTGGCAGGCGCTGGCCCGGGAGAGTTTCCGGGAGGATCTGGACTGGCAGCAGCGGGCACTCACCACCGGTGTGCTCAAGATGGCCGGCAAGCCCGGTGATGTGGCGGGCTGCGTGGATGCCTGGATGGCGCGCCATCAGCCGATGATTGACCGCTGGAAGACCATGCTGGCGGAACTCAAGGGTGTCCGGGAGCCGGAATATGCGATGTTCTCCGTGGCCCTGCGGGAGCTGCTGGATCTGGCCCAGACCACCATGCATACGCCGGCGGAAGCCGAGGGCGGCTGATACCCGGCTTCTTGCGTTTCGCCACCGTTTGCCGTTCAATGCACCCACTTCAAGAGGGAGTGGGGGCATTGTAACGGTCCGGCCCTGACCACTTCCGGTTACCTCTGATACTCCGGGAAACTTGCCGTGTCCGATTCCTTGCCAGATTCTCACCAGGCGTTGATTAAATGTGCTCACATGCTGGAGGGCCGGGTGGCCTTGCTGGGTATTGCCGAAGCAGCACTGCTGGCGGCATTGCCGGCGGGTGACGGAGCCGGACTGGCGATGACCGGGCATGCCGGTGTCTTTGACCGGCTTGAGGGGCTGTCGGGCTGGCACCCCCTGTTCGGCTACCAGCCGGAAGCGGGGCAGGCGGGCAGCTACCAGACGGTTGTCATGTTTCTTCCCAAGGCCCGGGAAGAGGTGCTTCTGCGTCTTGCGCTGGCCCGGCATCTGGTTGCGCCCGGTGGCAGAATCCTGCTGATCGGCGGCAAGAAAGAAGGCATTGCCCGTGCCGGCAAACAGTTCCGGGAGCAGTTGCCCGCTGCGATGAAAGTGGAAAGCGTGCGCCATTGCCAGGTGTGGATGGCGGATCAACTGGAGCCGCTGGCGGAATACGCTCTCGATGACTTCCTGAGCTGGCATGCCGTGGCACACCAGGGTGTGGAGCTGCAGGTGGCCGGTTTGCCCGGTATCTTCAGTGATGGTCACCTGGATGATGGCACAGCCCTGTTACTGGATACTCTGACGGATACCCCGATACGCAGCGGCCGGGTGCTGGATTTTGCCTGCGGGGCCGGCGTGATCGGTTCCTGGTTGCAGGCCTGGCGCAAGAGCAACGATCAACAGCCTGACCCGGTGGACGGCCTGGATGTCCAGTTCCAGGCCATTCACTGTGCCCGGCAAACCTACGCCGCCAATCAGGCGGAGGGCGACCTGCAGGCCTCGGACGGTCTGCAGGCGGGCACCGGACGCTACCGGACCATTCTGTCCAATCCGCCGTTCCATTCTGGTGTGCGCACGGATACCTCGGTGACGGAGCAATTCCTGTCACAGGTGGCCAGGCACCTGTTGCCGGGTGGCGAGCTGCGGCTGGTGGCCAACAGTTTCCTGGGGTACGAGGCGTTGATTCGCCGCCACGTGGGCCCGGTTGAAACCCTGGCGAGCGACCGCCGTTTCACGGTTTACCGCTGCATCCGCAAATAGCAGGCATAAAAAAGCCCCTGGGGTCAGGGGCGAAAAGCTGAAGAGGTCAGATAGTCTCTGAACAATCTGAGCCTTGAACCTTAAAGTCATTTTCTAGAATAAACAGCCTAAAACGGATGGTTTACCCTCGATGCCCCCAGAGAAGCCTGAAATGACAAGTGAGTCGATGAGCTTCCCCGGTGGCCAGTTGCATCTGGCCCGTCCGGGCACCAGCCCGGGATCGCTGCAGGCCTGGGATGCGGCGGACGAACTCCTGCTGGACTATGGGTACGCGGCACTTCGGGAACGGCCGGAAGGCCGGGTTCTGGTGATAGATGACCGTTTTGGTGCTTTGACGCTTGGCCTGGCAGGGGATTCTTTGCCCGTGGTGGTTGCCGATATGGCCAGTCTGGTGCCGGCGCTGCACTGCAATGCAGAGGCAAACGGCGTGACCGCGCCCGCCGTGCATAGCTGGCTGAACCCGCCGCAGGGCCCGTTTGATCTGGTTGTAATGCGTATTCCGCGTCAGGCCGATTATCTGCGCTGGTTGCTGCAACGGGTCAACCATTTGCTGGCAGACGGGGGCCGGCTGCTGGCGGGCGGTATGATTAAACATCTGCCGGATCAGAGCGCCGGTGTTTTCGACCGATTGGTGAGGACCGTAGAGGTGAGCCCCGCCCGCAAGAAAGCCCGGGTGATCGTCTGTGAGGCAGGGCAGCCGGAAGGAACAGTGCAGGACGACTGGCAGGGTTACCGTACCGAAGAGCCGGCGCTGGCTCTGGAGGCTTTACCCGCGGTATTTGCGCGCCAGAAACTGGACATCGGCACCCGGTTATTATTGCCCCACGTGGCTTCTGAGATCCGCGGGTTGCCCCGTGGTGCCCGGGTACTGGATCTGGGGTGCGGTAATGGTGTCCTCGGGCTGACGGCACTGGTGTTGCGACCAGACCTGCAAGTGACCTTCAGTGATGTCTCCAGTCAGGCAGTACTCAGCGCCCGGCGTAATCTGCAGTGCAACTGCCCTGGGGCAACCGCGGAGTTTGTCCACTACGATGGTGTCAGCCCGGATTCCGGGCATTTTGATCTGGTGTTACTCAACCCGCCGTTTCACGAGGGCGGGATCGTCGGCGACCATATCGCGCTCGCCCTGTTCCGGCAGGTGGCCCGTCATCTGGTGCGAGGGGGCAGTATGCTGCTGGTGGGTAACCGGCACCTTGGCTATCACAAAAGTCTCCGGAGGTACTTCTCCGACACCCGCCAGCTGGATGCGAACAGGAAGTTCGTGGTGTTCCGGGCCGGCAATAACCCGGCCTGACCGTCAGCCGGCCGGCGGGCGGTTATAGCCCATGCGGGCCAGGGTGTCGACGATTGTCTGGGTCTGGCTGTCCACCTCGATATTCACCCGGTCGCCTTCCTGCAGATCTGCAAAAGTGGTCGCACGCAGGGTTTCGGGGATCAGGTGCACGTTGAACCGGTTGTCGTTCACTTCACCAATGGTCAGGCTGGCCCCGTTGATGGCGATATAGCCTTTGGGGAACAAATAGCGGGCCCACGCCTGTGGCACCTCAAAGGTGATGGTGCAGTTGTTCTCCGGCCTTTCCACCGACACCACCTGCGCCGTGGTGTGGATATGGCCGGACAGCAGATGGCCGCCAATCTCGTCACCAATCCGCGCGGCCCGTTCAAAATTGACCCGGTCACCGGCACTGAGATCCCCCAGTGTGGTCAGTCCCAGGGTTTCCTGCATGGCATCGAAGTACAGGTTGTGGCCTTCCTGGCGGGTCACGGTCAGACAGGTGCCGTTGATGGCCACAGACGCGCCAATGCTGACACCATCGAGCATGCCGTCCGGGAAACCGACCACGAAGGTGCTCAGCCCCGGTGCCGGGTTTACCGACTCGATGATCGCCACACCCTGAACAATACCTGTAAACATCCCATGACTCCCCGGTTGCAAACGGATTCGGTGCCGGAAGGATACTCCCCGCCGCAGGGTGTGCCAAGCATCCTGCCGGCCGCCATGCTCAAGGATTGCATGGCGGGGCCGTTACCATAACTGACGGTAACAGAAAATCTTGCGGAAACCGGATAGGCTGGTTTCAGCAGAATCAACTGGACTGAATCATGGCCGAAAACGCAACAACAGGGCAGGAACCGCATCTGCGCCAGGGCCGCTCTGCCGATCCGGAGCCCCGGGCCACGGGTAGCGGTCAGCCGCCAACGGCGGAAAAAGCCGGGGGCGGGGATCTGCCGGACAAAGCGCCCGATTCGCACACTGAAAAACCGCAGGGCAACGAAAACCCTGACGATCAGGTAGGCAACGAAGAAGCCGAAGCCGAGGCAAAGGAGCAGGAACAGATCATGGCCCGCTCCCGCCAGCGTCGTTTGCGCCTGCTGTTGCACCAGTGCGACCGGTTGTTGCTGATGGACTTCGAGTTGCTGGCCATGTCCGACTGGCCGGACAACTTTACCCTGGCAGCCGCCCGCCGGAACCGCGATTTGTGGGTGTTCTGCGCCGGAGTGGCCGCACTTATTTTTCTCAGTGGAATGACCGGGTTTGTACCCGCCTGGATTGCCGGGGGCGGTTTTGGTGCCTTCGTGATCATCATCCTGCTGGGCTTGCCGGGCATCCGGCGCATCTATACCTCCAGACCCTCGTACCTGGATCTGATACTCAAGCGCCGACGAATGATGCAGGACGCGCGCAAGCATGTGAGTCATCTGGAAGGCAAGGAAGGGCTGGCCTGGCAATGCGCCCGGCTTGCGGAGTTTAATCCCTCGCTAAGATCGCCCCGCTTCAGTCAGATTGTGTCCCTGTCCGAACACCGGGTTCTTGCCCGCAACATGACCCGCCGTGAGCATATCCGTTTGTTCCTGGTGTTTTTGCTGGAAGCGGAGAAAGCATACAAGGTGGTGCAGGCCGCCTACCTGGAAGGCCACCATCGGGCGCTGGACGAAGGCTGGCAGCCGGAGCCGGGCAGGCCGGAAAGTGAACAGGCTGATGACGCGGAGGCTACAGACGTGCCCGATAATGAGGCATCCGCCGACAAGGACGCTTGACAGAGTCACACCTCAAACGTATGTTTCAAACATGCGTTTGGCAAGGTAATGACAATAATATGGCTCAGTCTGATACGGTAGACCGGATTCTTGATGCGGCGGAAGAGCTGTTCGCGGAGCGCGGCTTCTCTGAAACCTCCCTGCGCATGATCACCAGCAAGGCAAAGGTGAATCTCGCTGCGGTGAACTATCACTTCGGTTCCAAGAATGCGCTGATTCATGCGGTGTTTGCCCGCTTCCTGACCCCCTTCTCCGCAAGCCTCGAAAAAGCGTTCGATGAGTTGGAGACCCGCTGTGACGGCCAGCCGCCAACGCTCAACCAGACCCTTTGGGCACTGACCGAGAGTGCCGTGCGGATGCCCCAGCGTAACGAAAAGGGGATCTCCATCTTCATGCGCCTGCTTGGTCTGGCCTACACCCAGTCACAGGGCCACCTGCGGGAATTCCTGGAGGAAGAGTACAGCCAGCCGTTCAGCCGCTTCATGCGTTTGCTGAAAGAGGCCACGCCCCAGTTGACGGCAGTGGATCGCTACTGGCGCATACAGTTCATGCTGGGGGCCACGGCTTTCACCATGTCCAGTAGTGATGCGCTGCAGGGCATTCTGCAGAAAAAGCTGGGTGTTGAAACAACGGTTCAGGAAATTGCTGCCCGTCTGGTTCCGTTCCTGGCCGCCGGCATGCAGGCGGAAGACAAGATGCTGGTGTCTCCCAACCTGTCCGGAAGTTCTACGGTTGCCTGATCCCCGGTGGCTCCGCTAGTCTGGCGTAGTCGCTAACGGGAGGGCCTCAATTGCACACCCCATCAACTCCATCCTGTCCACGTATCGAGATCTCCCTCGCGGACCAGAGCCTGCGCCTGATTCTTAACGAGGATGACGATGGCATCGAATACCCGGTGTCGACGGCGCTGAACGGCCCCGGGGAGGCCAATGGCAGTGGTTGCACCCCCAGGGGCCGGCACTATATACGTGCGGTCATTGGTGACGGCTGCCCTCCCGGCACCGTGTTTGTTGCCCGCCGCCCCACCGGCGAGACCTATAGCCCGCAACTGGCCGCTTCCCACCCGGACAGGGACTGGATTCTCACCCGGATTCTCTGGCTTTGCGGACTGGAGTGGGGTAAAAATCGCGGGCCGGGAGTCGATACTTTTCGCCGCTTCATATACATTCATGGCACCCCGGATACAGAACCCATGGGCCGACCGGAGTCCCATGGCTGCATCCGCATGCGCAATACCGATATTCTGGACCTGTTCTCCCGGGTCCGGCCCGGAACCCGGGTCGATATTGTCTGAAGATCCTGCATTACGACAAAGCACAGATAAGGACAGATAATGCTTGAGAATGCCCCCTCGTTTCTCCAGAGCTGGATAGAGAACTGGAACCTGCTGTCACAGGGATGGCGTGTCGGCATCGTGGTATTCGGCCTGGTGTTCGGCACTGCCACGGTTGCCTATATAGCCAGCCACATTGTCAGCTTCCTTGAGAATCGCTTCAAGAAAACCCGCAATATCTGGGACGATGCGTTGCTGCATGCGTTGCGGGTGCCGGTAGTGGCCTTTGTATGGATACAGGGGGTCTACTGGGCGGCGGAAGTGGCGCACCGGTACTCGGAGGCGGAGATCTTTTCCGCCAACGACATCATGCTGGAGCTGGGCTTTGTCTGGGTGCTGGTCTGGACCATCTGGCGGCTGATCAAGCAGGGCGAGGAAATTCTGCTTTCGCCCCTGAAAATGAAAAAGCCCATGGATTACACCACGGTCAACGCCATCAGCAAGTTGCTGAGGGCAGTGATCGTCATTACCGCTGCGCTGATCGTCATGCAGTCACTGGGTTACAGCATTTCAGGGGTGCTGGCCTTCGGTGGTGTGGGCGGTATCGCTGTGGGTTTCGCCGCCAAGGATCTGCTGGCCAACTTTTTTGGCGGCTTCATCATTCATCTGGACCGTCCCTTCAAGGTCGGCGACTGGGTGCGTTCCCCGGATCGAAATATCGAGGGGATTGTTGAGCACATCGGCTGGCGGCTGACCACCATCCGCACCTTTGACAAGCGTCCGCTGTACGTGCCGAACGCGGCATTCACCACCATCGCGGTGGAAAACCCGTCCCGGATGCTGAATCGTCGTATCTACGAAACCATCGGCATTCGTTATGTGGATGTCGGGCAGATGTCGGATATCGTCAAGGACATCCGCAACATGTTGATTGAGCATGAAGAGATCGAGAGCGAGGAAACCCTGATCGTCAACTTTGTGGCCTTTAACAGTTCCTCTCTCGACATCATGGTTTACACCTTCACCAAGACCGTTCAGTGGGTGAAGTTCCACGAGGTCAAGCAGGATGTCCTGCTGAAAATCAGTGACATAATAGAAGGTTACGGTGCCGAGGTGGCGTTCCCCACACGGACGCTGCACCTGCCGGATGGCGTGCGAGTGGCCGGAGACCGGGAATCGTCTGCAGACGACCAGCACGAGCCTTCCGCCACCGATGATCAGGGCGAGAATCCCCGGCGCGGTTCCCAGACCTTTGCCGGCAGTGATGATGGAGATGGCGAATGACGCATCCGGTTGGCATTATCGGTGGCACCGGCCTGACCCGGCTGCCCGGGCTGGAAATTACCGGCCGCGAATCGCTGGAAACCCCCTGGGGCGGCCCTTCGTCACAGCTGGTCCACGGTGAGCTGGGTGGCCGGGAAGTGGTGTTTCTTGCGCGCCACGGTGATCCGCACCGGATACCGCCCCATCAGGTGAACTACCGGGCCAATCTGTGGGCTCTGCAGAAGGCTGGCGTGCAGGCGGTGGTCGGGGTCAATGCAGTGGGGGGTATTCATCCCTCCATGGGGCCGGCGCATATTGTGGTGCCCGACCAGCTGATTGATTACACCTGGGGACGGCCATCCACCTTCTTCGAAGGCGAGCTGGACGAGGTTACGCACATAGATTTCACCTACCCCTATGCTGAAAACGTGCGGCAGGTTCTGATTGGCAGTGCCGAGCAGGCGGGCGTAGATCATTCCTCACGGGGTGTTTACGGTGCGACCCAGGGGCCGAGGTTGGAAACGGCGGCGGAAATTGTTCGACTGGAGCGGGATGGCTGTCACCTGGTGGGCATGACCGGCATGCCCGAGGCGGGCCTGGCGGCGGAGTTGAAGCTGGATTATGCCTGTCTGGCCCTGGTGGTGAACTGGGCTGCGGGTAAATCAGACCATATCATCAGTATGGAAGAGATCGAACAGGCCATCGAGGAAGGTATGAGCGGGGTCATGGAGATTCTCGCCCGCTCGGTGGAGCCGCTCTCGGACCTTACTCGTCCTCCGGTTCAATCGGACTGAAATACACCAGAACCCCGAGGGTGGGGGAGTCCAGGAAGTGGACTTCCTCACTGCGCATGCGGCGGGTTTCGCGGATCCAGGTGAGGAGCTCCGCCGCCGGTGCCAGTGCAGGGTCCTGCAGTGCGGCCGGCTGCCCGGCATCCCCCGCTACTGTCGAATCCGTTGCCGGTTGTCCGTTGCCGCTGGTTTCGTCGCCTGGCTCGGCATTGTCGCCCGGCAGGGCCGGCTTAACGGTGGCTACCGGCATGGGCCCGGCGAGACTGTTTGCACCGGGGCCGGCGTTCCAGTGGTTCAGATTGACGTTCACGTGCAGGTAACGCTGACGGTCGATAGTGATGGTGCCTTCCACTTCCCGGTGGCCGGCGCTCTCCAGCCAGTCTCCCAGGGCGACCTGCATGACGTTGCCCTTGTAGTCCGGCGGAAAAGCCTGATACCAGCCAGTCAGTGCCAGCACGTTGAAGCGCCCGCTGCGGGTCAGCCGCTGAGCCGCCGATGACAGGTGCAATTTATTGTCAGGAATCAGGTTCAGGGTGGAGGTTCGGGTTCCGTCCTGAGTGATCGTCAGCAGCTTGTGGTCCTGTTCGGGTGTCAGGTTGAGAGTATGGATACCCATTTTCTCGCTGATATCCTCCGGTGCGACCTTGCGTTCGATAATCAGCAGTTCCGCGCGGTAGTAATCCTCCGGTATCTGTTCCGGTATCTGAGCGGAAGACATGCCCGTGGCGGTCATTGCGCCGGACTCTGTTGCCGGTGCAGTGGTTTGTGGCTCCTGCGCAAAGGCAGGAAAGCCCAGAGCCAGCCCGGTCAGTGTGGTGAGGGCCAGTGCCTGCATTGGTTTGCCGATAGCGTGCAAGGATCTCTCTCCTGGTCAGTTCTTGCGGGCATTCCCGGACGACGACTCCGGAGCCAGCTGGGCCAGCATTCCGGAAACGCCGTCGAGTTTACCACCGGTTGAGTCATCCTTCAGCCGGAATCGGAAGGTGTTGGCCCCTTCCAGCCGGTATTCGTCGGGCCGGGATTGCACTTTTTTAACCAGCACCAGCGGGTCCACCGGTGTGGAGCTGCCAAACTCCAGCCTTGCCCATTCCTTGCCGGCATCTATCTTGGTGATGCCGAGGGCTTCCGCCTTGAGGCGCAATTCTGTCTGACGCATCAGGTTTTTTGTGGGTTCCGGTAATAATCCGAAGCGGTCGATCATTTCCACCTGAAGTTCTTTTAATGCCTCTTTTGTGTCTACGCTGGCGATACGTTTGTAAAGCATCAGCCGGTTGTGGACATCCGGCAGGTAGTCATCCGGAATCAGGGCGGGAATCCGCAGGTTAATCTCGGTGCCGTGACTCAGGGGCAGGTCGGCATTCGGGGTGCGGCCCTCGCGGATCGCCTCCACCGCTTCGTCCAGAAGCTGCATATAGAGGGTGAAGCCGATGCTTTCGATCTGGCCACTCTGCTCCTCACCGAGCAGTTCCCCGGCCCCCCGGATTTCCAGGTCGTGGGTGGCCAGCATAAAGCCGGCACCGAGATCCTGGGCTTCGGATATCGCATCCAGACGCTTTTTCGCATCGGAGCTGATGGAGCGGGGCGGTGGTGTCAGCAGGTAGGCGTAGGCCTGATGGTGGGAGCGGCCCACCCGGCCCCGTAACTGGTGGAGCTGGGCCAGGCCGAATTTGTCTGCCCGCTCGATGATAATGGTGTTGGCGCTGGGTACGTCGATGCCGGTTTCAATAATGGTGGTACATACCAGCACGTTGAAGCGCTTGTGGTAGAAGTCCGACATGATCTGTTCCAGTTCCCGCTCGCGCATCTGTCCGTGGGCAATGCCCACCCGCGCTTCCGGCACCAGTGCCCGCAGGTCATCGGCGGTTTTCTGGATGGTGGCCACATCGTTGTGCAGGAAGTACACCTGGCCACCCCGCAGGATTTCCCGCAGCACCGCCTCCTTGACCAGAGCTTCCTCCCGCTGGCGCACGAAGGTTTTCACCGACAGCCGGCGGGCCGGCGGTGTGGCGATGATGGACAGATCCCGCAGGTGACCCATGGCCATGTTCAGGGTGCGGGGAATCGGCGTGGCGGTCAGGGTGAGCAGGTCCACCTCGGCTCGAAGGGCCTTGAGGCGTTCCTTCTGCTGGACCCCGAAGCGGTGTTCCTCGTCGATAATCACAAGCCCCAGATTCTTGAAGCGAATATCGCTCTGTAGCAGCTTGTGCGTGCCGATTACGATATCGGCTGTGCCACCCTCGATTTTTTCCAGCGCCGCGCTGGTCTGTTTGCCGCTGCGGAAACGGCTGAGCAGTTCCACCTGTACCGGCGTGTCCGAGAAGCGGTCCCGGAAGGATTCGTAATGTTGCTGGGCCAGCAGGGTAGTGGGTACCAGCACCGCGACCTGTTTGCCGGACCAGGTGGCCATGAAGGCGGCCCGCATGGCCACCTCTGTCTTGCCGAAGCCCACATCGCCGCACACCAGCCGGTCCATGGGCTGTTCGCTGGTCATGTCATCGAACACGGCCTGAATGGCGGCTTCCTGGTCCGGGGTTTCCTCAAACGGAAAATCCGCGGCGAAAGCCCGGTAAGCTTCTTTCGGGTCATCGAACTGGAAACCCTTGCGCGCCTCCCGTCGGGCATACACATCCAGCAGCTCCGCGGCGGTGTCGCGGATCTTCTCCAGGGCTTTCTGTTTGGTGGTGCTCCAGCGGTCGGTGCCCAGTTTGTGCAGGGGCGCGTGTTCCGTATCGGAGCCGCTGTAGCGGGAGATCAGGTGCAGGCTGGAAACCGGCACATAGAGCTTGGAGCCGCCGGCGTACTCCAGGGTCAGGAATTCGCTGGCATCGCCGTCCACCGTGATGGTTTCCAGCCCTTTGTAGCGGCCCACGCCGTGGTCAATGTGTACCACTGGTGAGCCGACACGGAGTTCGGACAGATCCCGGTAGCCGGAATCGTCCACCTCCGTTGGCTTTTCCCGGCGACGGCGTTGCAGTACACGCTCACCGAACAGGGCGGTTTCGGTGATCAGCGCCAGTTGCTGTTCCGGCAACACAAGGCCGTGTTCCAGGGGCGCAATGGTGAGGGCCAGGGGGGCATCCTGTTCCAGAAACGAGCGCCAGCCTTCGCTGTCGGACAGTTTCAGGCCTTTCTCGGAGAGGTTTTCATCCAATGCTTCCCGCCGACCGGAGGATTCGGCGCAGATCAGCACCCGGCCGTCAAAGGCGGCCAGGAAGTTCTTCAGCTTTGCCGCCGGGTCTGCCGCCCGGCCATCCATGGAGACATCCGGCAATGCGTCTGTGGCGCAATTGGTTGCGCCATTGCCTTCGGCCGGCTCGCTGGTCAGTGCCACCTTGGGAAATTGTTTCAGGCTGCCGAACAGCTCGTCCTGTTGCAGGAACAGTTCCGTGGGCGGCAGGATGGGACGCATCCGGTCGTGGCGGCGGTCCTCGTGGCGGTCGCGGGTCTCCCGGTCGAACTGGGCTGCCGCATCCACCAGGCTGCCCAGGGTGAATACGTGGGCGGACGAGGGCAGGTAGTCGAACAGGGTCGCCGTTTCCTCAAAGAAAAGCGGCAGATAGTATTCGATGCCCGGCGGCGTGATGCCGCTGCTGACATCCTTGTATACCGGCGCGTCTTTATCGGCGTGGGGGAATTGCTCAAACCAGCGGTTGCGGAATCCGGAGCGGGCCTCCGGATGCCAGGGAAATTCGTTGGCCGGCAGCAGTTCGATGGATTCGATGCGGTCGATGGAGCGCTGGGTTTCCGGATCAAAGGTGCGCAGGGTCTCGATTTCATCGTCGAACAGGTCGATCCGGTAGGGCTGGGTAGCGCCCATCGGGAAGATGTCCAGAATGGCCCCGCGCACCGCGTATTCGCCGTGCTCGTAAACATTCTCCGTGTGCCGGTAACCGGCGGATTCCAGTTGGTCCCGCCATTGGGCAATATCCAGCGCCTGGCCGGTTTCCAGCAACAGGCTGTTGCCCTGCAGGTAGCTGACCGGGGGCAGCCGGTGCATCAGTGTGCGTACCGGAACCACCAATACCCCGTGGCGGGTGGCGGGCAAGCGGTGCAGGGTGCGGATACGCCGGGACGTAATGTCCTGGTGGGGTGAGAACATGTCGTAGGGCAGGGTTTCCCAGTCCGGCAGGGAAAGCACTTCCAGTCCATCCGCACCCACCGCCGGGACATCATCGTCCGCCGGCAGGTCGAGATAAAAGCGCATGGCCTGTTCCAGCCGAATGGCCTCGTCGGTGCTGCGGGTAATCACCAAGGTCAGACCCTTGTGGGCACGGGCGCTCTCGCAGATGGCCAGGGCATCGCTGCTGCCATGCAGTCCGCCCCAGGTGCGGTGATCACCGGCACTGGTCGGGAATGCCGGTGCAATAAGCGGACGGTTAGGGGAATCGCCGTAAGCCATGGGCTTGTCTGGTCTCCTGCTTCGGGTTGCGCGAACGGGCAGCGTATTCTACCGGCGCACTGTGTGACTGTCATTGCAACCGCGAGAAAAACGGAAGACCACTATTTGCGGTCTGCACCATTAAATTGGATAATGTGCGCCCGATTTTTCCATGTGCCAATTGCAGAGGTTCAAGCGTGAGTCACGAACAGATCAACCAGCACCTGTCCAACTGGACGGAGAGAGAGTCCACCGCGGAAGCCATGATTCCGCTGATTGGCCGTCTGTACCGCAAGAATAACGTGGTTACGTCCGTCTATGGCCGCGCCATCATCAACCAGTCGGTGATCGATATTATCCGGGCCCACCGTTTCGTACGGCAGGTTGAGGACAGCGAGCTGTCTGTTCACAACACGCTGCCCATCCTGCAGGCCATGGATGAGATGGAACTGGGTCGTGCCCATGTGGACATCGGCAAACTGGCCGTCAAATTCAAGGAAGAGGGCGGCACCGACCTGAAGGAATTCCTCAAGCGTGAAATTGGCCCGGTGGTTGGCCAGTACCAGGCGCAATCCGAGGAAGATGCCCACAATGACACCAAGGACGTGGTGCTGTACGGCTTCGGCCGGATCGGTCGTCTGCTGGCCCGCATCCTGATCGAGAAGGCCGGTGGCGGCAACAACCTGCGCCTGCGTGCCATCGTGGTTCGCCAGGGCGGTGCCGAGAATGACCTGGAAAAGCGTGCCAGCCTGCTGCGCCGCGATTCCGTGCATGGTCCGTTCGATGGCACCATCACCGTTGACGAAGAAAACTCCGCACTGATTGCCAACGGTAACTTCATCAAGGTGATCTACTCCGACGGGCCGGACAAGGTGGACTACACCGAGTACGACATCCACAACGCCATCGTGGTTGATAACACCGGTAAGTGGCGTGACGAGGAAGGCCTGGGTCTGCACCTGAAGTCCAAGGGTGTGAGCCGGGTAATCCTGACCGCCCCGGGCAAGGGTGACATCAAGAACATCGTCTACGGCATCAATAACGACTGGATCACCGACGAAGACAAGATCCTGTCTGCCGCGTCCTGCACCACCAATGCGATCACGCCGGTGCTGAAGGCAGTGCATGACGAGTTCGGTATCGAGGATGGTCACGTGGAAACCGTGCACTCCTACACCAACGACCAGAACCTGATCGATAACTATCACAAGGGCAGCCGTCGTGGCCGTTCCGCGCCGCTGAACATGGTTATCACCGAAACCGGTGCCGCCAAGGCGGTTGCCAAGGCTCTGCCGGAACTGAAGGGCAAGCTGAGTGGTAACGCTATCCGGGTGCCAACCCCCAACGTTTCCATGGCGATTCTCAACCTGAACCTGGAGAAAGAGGTTAGCGTTGACAGCCTGAACGAATACCTGCGGGACATGGCGCTGCACTCCGAGCTGCAGAAGCAGATCGACTTTGTGAACTCCCCGGAAGTGGTGTCCACCGACTTCGTCGGTTCCCGCCATGCCGGTGTTGTTGATGCCCAGGCCACCATCGCCAGCGGCAAGCGTGCCATTCTGTATGTCTGGTACGACAACGAGTTCGGTTACAGCGCCCAGGTAATCCGCTGCGTCAATAAGATGGCGGGGGTCAGCTACCCGATCTTCCCCAAGCGTTCACGTGACTGATTGATCCTCCGGGCCTTGTTGTCCTGACAGAAAACCCCGGTAACCTCGGTTGCCGGGGTTTTCTGTTTTCAGGGGCAGTGTAATTGATACCAATTGACACACGCCCATTGCCGGTTTCCGGTGGAAATAGCTTTCCTTAATCTCTATAATTGGCGCGATTTTGGGTACGTCTGGCATCCCGCATTCCATCGGTTCCTGCGCCAAAAGTCTGTCGCTCGCACACAGGGTGGTGGCCTTTATTGCCACGACCGGTGGCCGGCAGGGCCGGACGTTATGAATCCATCGTATAGTTTCTGATGATTGGGCGAGGCTAATGATCAAAATCAAGAAAGGCCTGGATCTTCCCATCAGTGGCGCTCCTGAACAGACCATTACCGACGGCAAGCCCGTTCGCCATGCGGCGTTAATCGGTTTTGACTACCACGGTATGAAACCGACCATGGCTGTGAAGGAAGGTGACCGTGTAAAGCGCGGCACGCTGCTGTTTACGGACAAGAAGACCGAAGGCGTTCGTTATACCTCACCGGCTGCTGGTGTGGTAAAAGAAATCAACCGCGGTGAGCGGCGTGTGTTCCAGTCGATTGTCATCGAAATCGACGGCGACGACGCGGAAACCTTTGCACGCTATAACGATGGCGACCTGGGTAGCCTTGAGCGCCAGCAGGTAGTGGACAATCTGGTGGAATCCGGTCTGTGGACCGCTTTCCGCACCCGTCCCTACAGCAAGGTGCCTGAAATTGATTCCGCGCCTCACTCCATCTTTGTTTCCGTGATGGATACCAACCCTCTGGCGGCGGATCCCACCGTTATCATCGGCGAGAACAGCAAAGCCTTCGAAAAGGGTCTGAGCATCATCAGCACCCTGACCCAGGGCAAGGTGTTCGTGACCGGCAAGCCGGGCTCTGATGTGGCCGTGCCGAAGAGCGACAAGGTGGAAGTGCACCAGTTTGATGGTGTGCATCCGGCCGGTAACGTGGGTACCCATATTCACCACCTGGATCCCGTATCCGGCAGCAAGACCGTCTGGTCCATTAACTATCAGGATGTGATCGATATTGCGAAGCTGTTCGAAACCGGCGAACTGCCGGTGGATCGCATCGTTGCAATCGGTGGCCCCAAGGCTCTCAAGCCCCGCCTGGTTCGTACCCGCCTGGGTGCCAGTCTGACCGAATTGCTGGATGGCGAAGTGGCGACTGACTGTGAGGTTCGTGCCATTTCCGGTTCGGTATTCGGCGGTCGTCGTGGTGATGGTCCCTGTGCTTACCTGGGCCGTTTCGCCAACCAGATCTCGGTACTGGAAGAAGGCTACAAGCGCGAGTTCATGGGCTGGCTGTCGCCGGGTCCCAATAAGTTCTCTGTGCTGAACATCTATCTGTCCCGGTTGCTCGGGCGCAAAAGCTTCGACTTCACCACCACCACCAACGGCAGCGAGCGAGCCATGGTGCCGGTAGGTGCGTATGAAGCTGTCATGCCCCTGGATATTCTGCCGACCCAGCTGCTTCGCTCGCTGATCGTTGGCGATACCGAAGTGGCCCAGCAGCTTGGCGCACTGGAATTGGATGAAGAAGATCTGGCGCTGTGCACCTTCGTGTGTCCGGGTAAATACGAATACGGTCCGATTCTCCGCGAGAACCTGACCCGAATCGAGATCGAGGGCTAATACGATGGCAATCCGACAGTTTCTCGATGGTATCGAGCATCATTTCGAGAAAGGCGGCAAGTACGAGCGCTGGTATGCGCTGTACGAAGCTGTTGACACTATTTTCTATACTCCCGGCAAGGTGACTTCCACCACGGCCCATGTGCGTGACGGCGTAGACCTCAAGCGCATCATGATTACCGTTTGGCTGTGTACCTTCCCGGCGATGTTCTTCGGCATGTGGAACATTGGCTTCCAGGCCAACAGTTTCCTGGCTGACAATCCCGATGCCCTGGTAGGGGACGGTGGCCTGCGTACAGCGTTTATCAACGCCCTGGCGGTAACCGGAGCCGGTGCCGGCTGGTGGGATAACTTCGTTTACGGCATGGCCTACTTCGTGCCGATCTACTTCGTCACCTTCGTGGTGGGCGGTTTCTGGGAAGTGCTGTTTGCTACCGTGCGCAAGCACGAAGTGAATGAAGGCTTCTTCGTAACCTCTGTGCTGTTCGCCCTGATCTGTCCGCCCAGCATCCCGCTGTGGCAGGTGGCACTGGGTATCACCTTCGGTGTGGTGATCGGCAAGGAAGTGTTCGGCGGTACCGGCAAGAACTTCCTGAACCCGGCCCTGACCGGTCGTGCCTTCCTGTACTTCGCCTATCCGGCGCAGATTTCCGGCGACACCGTCTGGACTGCGGTTGACGGCTTCAGTGGCGCCACGGCGCTGAGCTGG